>ENA-ORCW01000063-ORCW01000063.1-marine-metagenome-genome-assembly--contig:-NODE-63-length-175831-cov-5.216479_pt1 | contig 175831 bp, 157 predicted proteins | sample MGYA00237784_ERZ508517 | MGnify/ENA primary metagenome ERZ508517 (study PRJEB26187, sample SAMN06268979) | marine metagenome | isolation source: Tt ae E1 feedstock associated aerobic enrichment on... | reverse complement strand
GAGCCCCGAAAACCACGAGGCGCCGCGCCTGAGAATGGTCGGCACCACGGCGATCGACTCCACGTTGTTCACCGTGGTCGGCGCGCCGTAGAGGCCGACATTGGCCGGGAACGGCGGCTTCAGCCGCGGCATGCCCTTCTTGCCCTCCAGGCTTTCCAGAAGCGCCGTCTCCTCGCCGCAGATATAGGCGCCCGCGCCGTGGTGGACATAGAGGTCGAAGTCCCAGCCATGCTTGTTGCCGGGGCCGATCAGCTTGGCCTCGTAGGCCTCGTCGATGGCGCGCTGGAGCGCCTCGCGCTCGCGGATGAACTCGCCGCGGATATAGATGTAGCCCGTATGGGCGCGCATGGAGAAGCCGGCGATCAGGCAGCCCTCGATCAGGAGATGGGGATCGTGCCGCATGATCTCCCGGTCCTTGCAGGTGCCGGGCTCCGATTCGTCGGCATTGACCACCAGATAATGCGGCCGCTCGCCGACCTCCTTGGGCATGAAGGACCATTTGAGGCCGGTCGGGAAGCCCGCGCCGCCGCGCCCGCGCAGGCCCGAGCCCTTGACCTGCTCGATCACCCAGTCCTGGCCCTGATCGATGAATTTCTTCGTGCCGTCCCAGGCGCCGCGCGCGGTCGCGCCCTTGAGACCCGGATCGTGCAGCCCGTACAGATTGGTGAAGATGCGGTCCTTGTCGGCGAGCATCGTCTACTCCCTCACGAGCCTTTCTTGGCCTTGCGGCGGGAGAATTCGGTCTCCCCGCCCTTCGCCAGCGTCTCAGCCTGGCCGATCCAGCCCTCGCGGGCGATCCGGCCCTTGAAGCGCAGATAGTCGTCGACCCAGGCGACTTCCTCCTCGCCCCATTTGGCGATCTGGTCGTAGTGATAGATGCCGAGATCGTTGAGCAGTCCCTCGATCTTCGGCCCGATCCCCGAAATCAGCTTCAGATCGTCGGCGCCGGCCTTGCGCGGCGCCTTGAGGCCGCGCGGCTTGCGCTGCTTGGCCGCGCCATCGCCGGACGCCGGTTCGGCCGCCTTGGCCGGCGCGGTCTTCGTCGCCGGCGAGGCCTTTGTCGCCGACGCGGCCTTTGTCGCCGGCTCGGCCTTGGGCGCGGGAGCGTCCCCGGCCTCGCCCTCGTCGCCCGCCTTGCCCTTCGACTTGGCCCACAGCCTGGCGTAGTTGCCATTGTAGAGGTCGGGCTCGACCAGCGTCTGCGGCCCGCCCTCGGGCGCGGAGTTGATGCGGTCGATCTGGGGGCCCGGCGCCGGGTTCTTGCCGGCCTTGAGGTCGGCGAGGAGCCGTTCGAAGCTCTCCGCGTCGAGATCCTCGTAATAGTCCTTGTTGATCTGCACCATGGGCGCGTTCACGCAGGCCCCGAGGCACTCCACCTCGACCCACGAGAAGGTGCCGTCCTCGGTCGGGCGGTTCTGCTCGCCGATCACCTTGCGGCACACCGCCTTCAGATCGTCGGCGCCGCGCAGCCAGCACGGCGTCGTGCCGCAGAGCTGCACATGATAGCGCCCGACCGGGGCGAGATTGAACATGGTGTAGAAGGTCGCGACCTCGTAGACCCGGATATAGGCCATGGAGAGCATGTCGGCGACGTGGCGGATCGCCGGTTCCGGCAGCCAGCCGCCAGCCTGCTCCTGGGCGCGCCAGAGCAGCGAGATCACCGCGGAGGCCTGCCGCTTGTCGGGGTACTTGGCGATCTGCTCCCTCGCCCACGCCTGGTTTTCCGGCGTGAACGCGAAGCTTTCCGGCTGCTCGTCATAGAGGCGGCGGACACTCATGACGCGCCTCCCTGACCTTTCGTCACGATCATCGATCCACCTCGCCGAACACGATATCGAGCGACCCCAGGATCGCGGCGACGTCCGCAAGCATGTGGCCCTCGCACAGGAAGTCCATGGCCTGCAGATGCGCGAATCCCGGCGCACGAAGCTTGCACCGATAGGGCTTGTTGGTGCCGTCGGAGACCAGATAGACGCCGAACTCGCCCTTGGGCGCCTCCACGGCGGCGTAGACCTCGCCCTCCGGCACCCGATAGCCTTCCGTATAGAGCTTGAAGTGGTGGATGAGCGACTCCATGGAGCGCTTCATCTGCGCGCGGCGCGGCGGCACCACCTTGTGATCCTCCGCGGAGACCGGCCCCTGGCCTTCCGGCGAGGCGAGCATCTCGAGGCACTGCTTCATGATCTTCACCGACTGGCGCATCTCTTCCATGCGCACCAGATAGCGGTCGTAGCAGTCGCCGTTCTTGCCGACGGGAATGTCGAAATCGAGCTCCGAATAGCACTCATAGGGCTGCGCCTTGCGCAGGTCCCAGGCCGCGCCCGAACCGCGCACCATGACGCCGGAGAAGCCCCAGGCGAACGCATCCTCCAGCGAGAGCTTGGCGATGTCGACATTGCGCTGCTTGAAGATGCGGTTGTCGGTCAAGAGCCCCTCGATGTCGTCGAGCACCTTGGGATGCGTCTCGCAGAACGCGAAGATGTCGTCGAGCAGCTCCGGCGGCAGGTCGCGCGCCACGCCGCCCGGGCGGACATAGGCGGCATGCATGCGCGAGCCGGAGGCGCGCTCGTAGAAGATCATGAGCTTCTCGCGCTCCTCGAACCCCCACAATGGCGGGGTGAGCGCGCCGACATCCATGGCCTGCGTCGTCACGTTGAGGAGATGGGAGAGCAGCCGGCCGATCTCCGAATAGAGCACGCGCACGAGCTGGCCGCGCTTCGGGACCTCCAGCTCCAGGAGCCTCTCGGTGGCCAGCGCGAAGGCATGCTCCTGGTTCATCGGCGCGACATAGTCGAGCCGGTCGAAATAAGGCACCGCCTGCAGGTAGGTCTTGTGCTCGATCAGCTTCTCGGTGCCACGATGCAGGAGCCCGATATGCGGATCGACGCGCTTGACGACCTCGCCATCGAGCTCCAGCACCAGGCGCAGCACGCCATGGGCTGCCGGGTGCTGCGGCCCGAAATTGATGTTGAAGTTGCGGATCTGCGCCTCAGCCATGGACTATTCTTCCTGACCGCCGGTGACCATGGCGATCACCTCGGCACCGGTCATCCTGTGGGTGTCGTTGGCGAATGCGTAGTAACCGGGCTTCTCGTCGATGAAGATCTCGCTGGCAAGCTTGAGGTCCTCGCCGACATCCAGCGCATTGACGGAAACGGCATACATCGATCCGTCGTGCATGCGCCAGAACAGCGGCGTGCCGCACGCCTTGCAGAAGCACCGCTCCCCCCAGTCGGAGGACCGGTAGACGCCCAGCTCATCGCCCTTGTCGAGGGTGACCCCCTCGCAATGCAGCGCCATGAAGACCCCTGCCGTCCAGTGCCGGCACATGGAACAGTGGCAGACGCCGACATCGCGATCGCCCGCCATGGCCGTGAACGTCACCGCGCCGCACAGGCAGCGGCCGGGAACCGACTTTGCATTGCCGTCCATTGCGCCCTGTCCCTCTTCCTCAGCCCTGGTTCTCTTGGGCCTTCTCGTCGCCGGGGAGGATGTATTCGGTTCCCTCCCAGGGACTGAGATAATCGAATGTGCGGAATTCCTGCTGCAGCTTGACCGGCTCGTAGACCACGCGGCGCTGCTCGTTGTCGTAGCGCAGCTCCACATAGCCGGTGAGCGGGAAGTCCTTGCGCAGCGGGAACCCCTCGAAACCGTAATCGGTGAGGATGCGCCTGAGATCGGGGTGGCCGGAGAACAGCACGCCATAGAGGTCGTAGACCTCGCGCTCGTACCAGACCGCCGCCGGGAAGATGTCGCAGACGCTCGGCACGGTGACGTCCTCGCCCGCCTCCAGCTTCACCCTGATGCGCGCATTCTGGTAGGGGCTCAGGAGGTGGTAGACGACGTCGAAGCGCTTCTCGCGCCCCGGATAGTCGACGCCCGAAATGTCGATGAGCACCGCGAAGCGGCAATTGGCGTCGTCGCGCAGGAACTTGAGAACCCGCGCAATGTGTTCGGCCTCCACGGTCACGGTCAGCTCGCCATGGGCCTCGACACGCTTGAGCACCAGATCGCCGAGCTCGGCCTCGGCGTGTTCGCCGATCTCCTGTAAGGTCTCGTCCATTGCCGTCGGTCAGTCCGTTCTCAACAATCCCTGGCGTGAGCGCCCCTTGGAACCGGGGGCGCCGGCTCGGTCTCTCAGCGCTCGATCGTGCCGGTGCGGCGAATCTTGCGCTGCAGTTGCAGAATTCCGTAGAGGAGCGCCTCCGCCGTCGGCGGGCAGCCCGGCACGTAGATATCGACGGGAACGACCCGGTCGCAGCCGCGCACAACCGAATAGGAGTAATGGTAGTAGCCGCCGCCATTGGCGCAGGAGCCCATGGAGATCACGTAGCGCGGCTCCGGCATCTGGTCGTAGACCCGCCTCAAGGCCGGCGCCATCTTGTTGCACAGCGTGCCGGCCACGATCATCACATCCGACTGGCGCGGCGAGGCGCGCGGGGCGAACCCGAATCGCTCGCAGTCATAGCGCGGCATGGCGACCTGCATCATCTCCACCGCGCAGCAGGCGAGCCCGAATGTCATCCAGTGCAGCGAGCCCGTCCGCGCCCAGTTGATGAGATCGTGCGATGCAGCGACCAGGAAGCCGCGGTCGGCCAGCTCGTTGGAGACGTCGGCGAAGAACTGGTCCTGCGTGGCGCCGGGAGCGGTGTCGCCGCCGCCGATGGTCAGCTTTTCCGTCAATCCCATTCCAGCGCTCCTTTCCGCCACTCATAGGCGAAGCCGATGGTCAGCACGCCGAGAAACACCATCATCGACCAGAACCCGAAAGCGCCGATCTCCTTCAGCGAAACGGCCCAGGGGAACAGGAAGGCAACCTCCAGGTCGAAGATGATGAACAGGATCGACACCAGATAGAACCGGATGTCGAACTTCATGCGGGCGTCGTCGAAGGCGTCGAAACCGCACTCATAGGCGGCGACCTTGGCGGGATCCGGATGACGGATCGCGATGATGAAGGCCGACAGCATGAGGGCGAGGCCGATCACGAGACACAGCCCCATGAAGATCACAATCGGCAGGTATTCTGTCAGAAGCTCAAGCATAGGTGCATTACCGGCTCAGGGCCCGCCACCCGCGGGGTGTTGGCGTCGTCGTAGCGCACCGCACAATGGGACGCAACCCTTTTGCCCCGGTCACAACCGCCCACGCTGCGGAACCATGAGCACCACTCGCTCGGCACTCATGGTTGCCGGGCGCGATGCCCGCATCCGTTGCGTTCCTACCTATGACAGATGGGCGCAGCATCGCCGCGGCACCATCCCCACGGAGCCGGTTTTCCCGCAATGCAAGGCGGCAATCGATGTGCAGGACAGCGGCGGCCGACGGCCGTCAGTCGAGCCTCTCGCGAAAGCGTTCGTCGATCCGGACAATGGCTTCCATGAAGCTGGCAATGACTGCATCGGCGCTCTTGACGGTCGAAACAGCGTGAACCGGCTCGACCTCCCTGTCCGCATAGGGCTCCTCGGTCCACCAGCGCGGGTCGTTGCGGACCTCTTCGCGGTCGGCAGGCCGCAGCATGGCGAGCAGCTTCTCATTGTGGGGCCGGATGGTCTCCATGACCTCACGCTGCATCTCGAGCGGCAGCACCCAGGGAGCCGCGCCAGTGCCGAAATCCACCCAGCGGCCGAGGATGAAGTCGACTTGGGCTCCCTTGGCATCGCGAAACTGGCGATTGCGCTGCAGAAACCGAAGGATATCCGGCGACAGGGTGGAGTTGACGATCCGGCTGGTGGCGACCTGCGCGTTCAGGATGTCGAAGAACTGGTCGATCACATTGTGTGTGGCGAGCCGCACCTCGACGGAGGATACGCCGCTGACCGACTTCCATCTTTCGATATGCTCATCCCACTTCACTTCCTCGATCGCGCGCCGCATCCAGTTCTCGATGGGCCTGTCGATCCAGGCCCCCCACTGCCACCAGCCGCTGTGCATCCAGTCCAGCGGCGGGCGCACGAACATCACCACCTTCGCCCGCAAGCCCATCCGGTCCAGAATATCCTTTTCCGCGAAGATGGGGGCAGCGAGGCTCCATCCCTCGTTCGACAGGATGATCCTGTTCCGTTGCGCCGCCATCCGCTGGCAGTCGCCTGCCGCCTTCAGGAAGTTCTCGGCAAACGCTTCGTCCACCCTGAAATTGACGCAGCAATCGTATCCGAAGGGCGATCGCCTCGCCGCCCTGTCGACCTCATCGCCGCCCCGGAACCGTCCCTGCGAATCGATCACGCAATAGGCATACCGAATACCGTCCCGGCTCATGAATACCGGATTGCGGGACAGATGTCTCTGAAGGGAACTGCTGCCGCATTTCGCGGCTCCGACATGGATGATGGCGTTGTGATCCTTGTCCCTCATTTCCCCCACCAAGGTCTTGTTTCGCACCAGGGTCTTGCCGGCGCCGCCGCCGGTCCGGCAACGGCATGCGTTCAGGCCGGCCGCCATTCCCCGACCGGCCCGTCAGCAATCGCCGATCTTTGGGTGAAAAACACCAGGCGTCAACCCAAAATTGAAGATCGTACATCTTGCAATCACGCAGGATGACCGGCCTCCTCGAAGAGGCGGTGGTGGATACCGTGACATGGGTAACGTGAAGATCGCCGACTACGCCGAGATCAAGGGGCGCGGTACCCCCAAGCAGCTCGGGACCGAGATGCACGACGGCGCGTTCATAGTCCACAATCGCAGCGAGACGCCCTACTCCAAGGACACGCTCGGGGACGATTTCCGGGACATGGCTATGCGGCTGAGTTATTGGAGAGATGGCGGGAGTGACGGGACTCGAACCCGCGGCCTCTGGCGTGACAGGCCAGCGCTCTAACCGACTGAGCTACACCCCCATGCCGTATAAAGATGGGCTCTCCGGAGCCCCTCGGCAAGGCGCGTCGTTGTGTATGACACCCCCCTGGCCAAGTCAAGCGAGGATCGCGCGAAAAGCGACACTTGCGGAAAAAGAGTCACGCCCGGCACCGGAGGGCTGGTGGGCGGTGAGAGATTCGAACTCCCGACCCCGTGGATGTAAGCCACGTGCTCTAACCAGCTGAGCTAACCGCCCGCACCCCGCCGGCAGCGCGACTGTCCCCCGCGCCGGCGCCCCCGTGATTTACGCGCGGCGCGGCGCGAGGGCAAGAGGCGAGGCCGGGGACAGGCGCGCCGAATGCGAAAAACCCTGCCCGGACCCGGCGTCTGCCGGATCAGGACAGGGCTTTCCCGATAGATCGGGCTCGAGCCCGTGCCGTCCTGGCGGACGGCCGGACCCGGCGTCCGCGTCAGCCGTTCACGGCATCCTTGAACGCCTTGCCGGCCTTGAACTTCGGCGCCTTGGAGGCGGGGATCTTGATGGTCTCGCCCGTGCGGGGGTTGCGGCCCTCGCTGGCAGCCCGCTGCGACACGCTGAAGGTGCCGAAACCGACGAGACGGACCTCGTCGCCTTTCTTGAGCGCGTCAATGATCGTATCGAGCGTCGCCTCGACAGCCTCGGCCGCGTCCGCCTTGGTCATGTTGGCGTCGGCAGCCACGCTCGCAATCAGCTCGTTCTTGTTCACGGCTCTGTCCTTTCAATGACTCGCATTGCAACCAAACGGACGCCCATCCGGCGCGACCGTTGGCGCATGCTCATGCCAAAAACCGCAGAAAAGCAAGGGTTTTGAGCCCTCAGGCATTTTCTTCCCGTATATCAATGCGTTATCCGGCGGACAAAAACAAAGCGAGGCCGGCGCATCCACGCCGACCTCGCAGTTTTCTGCGAAAAATCTCGAATCAAGAGGCCGATTCGCGCGCCCCCGACCCGGCCCGTGGACCGGGACCGGTCAGTGGGCGATAAGCCCCGGCTGGCTCTCGTCGGCGACAACCGCTGCGCGAGCTGCCTCCTTGGCCTCCTGCTCCTCGTCCCAGTCGATGGGCTCGGGCATGCTGGTGAGCGCATGCCGCAGGACCTCGCCCATCCGCGCGACCGGGATGATTTCCAGCCCGTTCTTCACGTTCTCCGGGATGTCGGCCAGGTCCTTGGCGTTCTCCTCCGGGATCAGCACCGTCTTGATGCCGCCCCTTAGGGCCGCCAGGAGCTTCTCCTTGAGGCCGCCGATCGGCAGGACGCGCCCGCGCAAGGTGATCTCGCCGGTCATGGCCACGTCCTTGCGCACGGGAATGCCGGTCATCACCGAGACGATGGCCGCCACCATGGCGATACCCGCGGACGGCCCGTCCTTGGGCGTTGCCCCCTCCGGCACGTGGACATGGATGTCCTTGCGGTCGAAGACCGGCGGCTTGATGCCGAAATCGGCCGCGCGCGAGCGCACATAGGAGCTTGCCGCGGAGATCGATTCCTTCATCACGTCGCGCAGATTGCCGGTGACGGTCATCTTGCCCTTGCCGGACATCATGAGCGCCTCGACGGTCAGCAGCTCGCCGCCGACCTCCGTCCAGGCAAGACCCGTGACCACGCCGACCTGATCCTCGCGCTCCGCCTCGCCGTACCGGAACTTCGGCACGCCGAGATAGTCGGCGAGATTGTCCTTCGTGATCTCGACCTTGCCCGGCTTGGACGTGATGAGCTCCTTGACCACCTTGCGGGCGAGCGTGGAGAGCTCGCGCTCGAGATTCCGGACGCCGGCCTCGCGCGTATACCGCCTGATGACCTCGACCAGAGCCTCGTCGGTGAGCTCGAACTCGCCCTCCTTGAGCCCGTGGGTCTTCACGGACTTGGGCAGCAGGTGGCGCCGTGCGATCTGGACCTTCTCGTCCTCCGTGTAGCCCGCGATCCGGATGATCTCCATGCGGTCCATCAGGGCGGGCGGAATATTGAGCGTATTCGCCGTGGTGATGAACATCACATTGGAGAGGTCGTACTCAACCTCCAGATAGTGGTCCATGAAGGTGGCGTTCTGTTCCGGATCGAGCACCTCCAGGAGGGCCGACGACGGATCGCCGCGGAAATCCATGCCCATCTTGTCCACCTCGTCGAGGAGGAACAGCGGGTTGGCCTTCTTGGCCTTGCGCATGGACTGGATGACCTTGCCCGGCATGGAACCGATATAGGTCCGCCGGTGGCCGCGGATCTCCGCCTCGTCGCGCACGCCGCCGAGCGACAGGCGCACGAACTCGCGCCCCGTCGCCTTGGCGATGGAGCGGCCGAGCGAGGTCTTGCCGACGCCGGGCGGGCCGACGAGGCACAGGATCGGGCCCTTGAGCGTGTTGGTGCGCTGCTGGACGGCCAGATACTCCACGATCCGTTCCTTGACCTTCTCCAGGCCGTAATGGTCGGTGTCGAGAACCGTCTCGGCATAGCCGAGATCCTTCTTCACCCGGCTCTTGGCGCCCCAGGGAATGCCGAGCAGCCAGTCGAGATAGTTGCGCACGACGGTGGCTTCCGCCGACATGGGGCTCATCTGGCGGAGCTTCTTCATCTCCGCCTCGGCCTTCTCGCGCGCCTCCTTCGACAGCTTCGTCTTCTTGATGCGCTCCTCGAGCTCGTTGAGCTCGTCGCGCTCGTCGCCGTCGCCGAGCTCCTTCTGAATGGCCTTCATCTGCTCATTCAGATAGTACTCGCGCTGGGTCTTCTCCATCTGGCGCTTGACGCGGCTGCGGATGCGCTTCTCCACCTGGAGGACGGAGATCTCGCCCTCCATCAGGCCGTAGACGCGCTCCAGCCGCTCCGTGACGGAGGCGACCTCGAGCAGGTCCTGCTTGTCGGAGATCTTGACCGCCAGATGCGCGGCCACCGTATCGGCGAGCTTGGAATAGTCGTCGATCTGGGTGACCGTGGAGATCACCTCCGGCGGGACCTTCTTGTTGAGCTTCACATAGGTCTCGAACTGCGCCACCACCGAGCGGGCGAGCGCCTCGGTCTCGCTGACGTCGCCCTCGATGTCGGGGATGATCTCCGCCTCGGCCTCGTGGAAGTCGGTGCGGTCGGTATAGCCGGTGATGCGCGCACGCTCATTGCCTTCCACCAGCACCTTCACGGTGCCGTCGGGCAGCTTGAGGAGCTGCAGCACGGAGGCGACGGTGCCGACGGTGAAGATCGCGTCGGGCTCGGGATCGTCGTCGGAGGCGTTCATCTGCGAAACGAGCAGGATGCGCTTGTCCTCGCGCATCACCTCCTCGAGCGCGCGGATCGACTTGTCCCGCCCCACGAAGAGCGGAACGATCATATGCGGGAACACCACAATGTCGCGCAGGGGCAGGACGGGAAACCGCTCGGAGCCCTCTCCAGATCCCGACATGGTTATGACATTGCCTTCGCTCATGTCTCGTATCCTTCTTGCTGGCGGGGGTCCGGCCTCCCGGTCTCCGATCCGGTGCCGTCCGGCCCTTCGGACCGAGGCAACACCCTGCCGGCGAGAGCTGGGGCAAACCAGCCAGTCCTCGCCGCCATCCTCATCGGGTTACGGGAATGCTGCATGGCCAGATGATAGGCGAGATTCGCGGCCCGCGCAGCCATTTGTCATCACCCGTTAGGTGGCGACGGGTAAGCTGTTCGTCAAGCCCCGTTTTACCGCCTGAACGGATGGCAGCCGGACCGGCCGCGAAGGCCCCGATCTTGCGAATCGGCAACGCGCCGGCCCGGACAGCACTGTCCGGGCCGGCCGCGATTCGGTCGTCGCAAAGGGGCGGTAACAGGGTCAAGCGGAGCTTTCGGCCTCGTCGGCGCGCTCGGTATAGATGAGCAGCGGCTTGGCCTCGCACTCCACCACCTCCTTGGAGATCACGGCCTCTTCCACGCCCTCCAGGCTCGGCAGGTCGAACATGGTGTCGAGCAGGATGCCCTCCAGGATGGATCTCAGGCCGCGCGCGCCGGTCTTGCGCTCGATCGCCTTGCGCGCGATCGCCCTCAACGCCTCGTCGGCGAAGGTGAGCTTCACATCCTCCATCTCGAACAGGCGCTGATACTGCTTGACCAGCGCGTTCTTGGGCTCGACCAGGATCTGCATCAGCGCATCCTCGTCGAGATCCTCCAGCGTGGCGATCACCGGCAGGCGCCCGATGAACTCCGGGATGAGCCCGAAGCTCAGGAGGTCCTCCGGCTCGACCCCGCGCAGGATCTCGCCCGTGCGCCGGTCCTCCAGGGACTTCACCTCCGCGGCGAAGCCGATGGACGAGCCCTGCCCGCGCCCGGAGATGATCTTCTCCAGCCCGGCGAAGGCGCCGCCGCAGATGAACAGGATGTTGGTCGTGTCGACCTGCAGGAACTCCTGCTGGGGATGCTTGCGCCCGCCCTGCGGCGGCACGGAGGCGACGGTGCCCTCCATGATCTTCAGGAGCGCCTGCTGCACGCCCTCGCCGGAGACGTCCCGCGTGATCGAGGGATTGTCCGACTTGCGCGAGATCTTGTCGACCTCGTCGATATAGACGATGCCGCGCTGGGCGCGCTCGACATTGTAGTCGGCCGACTGCAGCAGCTTGAGGATGATGTTCTCCACATCCTCGCCCACATAGCCGGCCTCCGTCAGGGTCGTGGCGTCGGCCATGGTGAAGGGCACATCGAGGATGCGCGCCAGCGTCTGGGCGAGCAGCGTCTTGCCGCAGCCCGTGGGGCCGACGAGCAGGATGTTCGATTTCGCCAGTTCCACATCCGGCGACTTGGTCGCATGGTTGAGGCGCTTGTAGTGATTGTGCACCGCCACGGAGAGCACGCGCTTGGCGTGGCCCTGGCCGATCACGTAATCGTCGAGCACCTTGCAGATTTCCTGCGGCGAGGGCACGCCGTCGCGCGATTTCACCAGCGACGACTTGTTCTCCTCGCGGATGATGTCCATGCACAGCTCGACGCATTCGTCGCAGATGAATACGGTCGGCCCGGCAATGAGCTTGCGCACCTCGTGCTGGCTCTTGCCGCAGAAGGAGCAATATAGCGTGTTCTTGGAATCGCTCCTGTTACGATCAGTCATTTGATCTCCCTGGCCACTTCGTCAGCCATTCCTTCGCAAGGGAGCGCGGCCCGCGTCACGGGCCGCCACTGTCTGAAAGGAACGCCACGGCGGGCGATATCCACTCGATGCAGACGGGCCGGTGCGCTGCTGTTCCGACCTCCGCGCGTTCATGCATCACAGCATGGTATTGGCCGGCGGATCAAGATTTGATTAATCCGCCCGGCCGCCGCCGACACCCGCCGGCATCCATGCCCCATGCGGGGCCGCAACCGCCCCGCTCTCCGGTCAACTCGCGTCCTGTTCCTTGGGCTCGGGGCGCTTGTCGAGAACGCTGTCGATCAGGCCGAAGTCCTTCGCCGCGTCGGAGGTCATGAAATAGTCGCGGTCGAGCGTCTTCTCGACGATCTCGCGCTCCTGGCCGGTATGGCGCATGTAGATCTCCTCCAGCCGGCGCTTGACCTTGACGATGTCCTCCGCGTGGCGCTCGATGTCGGAGGCCTGCCCCTGGAAGCCGCCGGAGGGCTGGTGCAGCATGATACGCGCATTGGAGAGCGCGAACCGCATGCCCTTCTCGCCGGCCGTCAGCAGCAGCGAGCCCATGGACGCCGCCTGGCCGATGCAGGTGGTCGACACCGCCGGCCGGATGAACTGCATGGTGTCGTAGACCGCCAGGCCGGACGTCACCACGCCACCCGGCGAGTTGATGTACATGGCGATCTCTTTCTTCGGGTTCTCCGATTCCAGGAACAGGAGCTGTGCGGTGATGAGCGAGGCCATGTTGTCCTCGATACCGCCGGTGACGAAGATGATCCGTTCCTTGAGCAAGCGGGAATAGATGTCGTAGGCGCGCTCGCCCCGATTGGTCTGCTCGACCACCATCGGCACGAGGGTGTTCATATATGTGTCGATCGGATCGCGCATGGCGTGTGTGCTCCGCTGGCTCGGTGCGGGGGCATGGCGCCCCTCCCCCGCCAAGTTCGTTGTCCGGTAAGTTGGGCCTTTCCGCCCGGGGCTGGACTGGAAACCCTAATGCGATTCGCCCGGCGGACGCCAAGCATCCGCCGGGCCCTTGTCCCGTGCGACGGCTTATCTAGTCACCCGGCCCGCCGGGCGCAAGCACACGCGCGTCCTTCTGCCTCAGTCCTTGGACGCCGTGTCGGCCTTGCCCTTGGCGGCGGTCTTCTTGGCAGCGGGCTTCTTGGCGGTCTTGGACTCCGCCTTCGCGGCGGGCTTGGCCTTCGCCTCGCCCTCGTCCTTGCCGCCGTCGTCGGCCTTGGCCTTGGATGCCTTCTTGGCGGCCGGCTTCTTCGCCGCGGCCTTCTTCGCCTTCGGCTTCTCGGCCTCCGCCTCCTCGTCGGGATCGGCGAACAGCTCCTCGCGGCTCACCGGCGTCTCCGTGACGTCGGCCTTCTCGATGATGGTGTCGACGGCCTTCTGCTCGAACAGGGGCCCACGCAGTTCCATCATGGCCTGCGGATTGTTGCGGTAATAGTCGAACACCTGGCGCTCCTGGCCGGGGAATTGCCGCGCGCGCTCGATCAGCGCGCCCTGCAGCTCCTCGTCGCCGATCGTCACGCCGGCCTCCTCGCCGATGCGGCCGAGCACCAGGCCGAGGCGGACGCGGCGCTCCGCGATGGCGCGGTACTCCTTGCGCGCCTCATCCTCGGTCGTGCCCTCGTCCTCGAAGCTCTTGCCCTCGTGCTCCATCTCATGGGTGAGCGCATGCCAGATCTGCTCGAACTCGCCGTCGACCAGCTTCTCCGGCAGATCGAAGGTGTGCATCTCGTCCAGGCGGTCGAGAAGCTGGCGCTTCATCTTGGCCTTGGAGGCGCCCTCGTGCTCCGACGCGATCTGCTCGCGGATGCGCTCCTTCAGCGCATCGAGGCTGTCCATGCCCAGCTTCTTGGCGAACTCGTCGTCGGGCTCGCCCTCCTGCGGGGCGGCGACCTCCTTCACGGTCACCGCGAAGACGGCATCCTTGCCGGCCAGATGCTCCGCGCCGTAATCGGCGGGGAACGTCACCTTGACCTCGCGCTCGTCGCCGGCCTTGGCGCCGACGAGCTGCTCCTCGAAGCCCGGAATGAAGCTGTTGGAGCCGAGCTCAAGCGGCACATCCTCCGCGCTGCCGCCCTCGAAGGCCTCGCCGTCGATGCGGCCCACGAAGTCGATGGTCACGCGGTCGCCGTCCTTGGCCTTCTCCTTGGCGTCGCGCGGGGCGAAGTCGCGATACTGCTGGGCGATCCGCTGGAGCGCGTCGGCGATCTGGTCGTCACCGACCTCGGCGACCGGCTTCTCCAGCTTGAGCCCGGACAGATCGGCGATCTCGAAGGGCGGGACGACCTCGAACGCCATGGTGAAGGCGAGATCGGCCTTGCCCTCCATGACCTGCTCGATCTCCTTCTCGTCCTCGGTGAGGGAGATCTCGGGCTGGTAGGCGGGCTGCTCCTCGCGCTCGGTCAGCGCCTGCTGGCTCGTCTCGTCGACCGCCTTCTGGACAACCTCGGCCATGACCGAGCGGCCGTAGACCTTGCGCAAATGGGCCACCGGCACCTTTCCGGGGCGGAAGCCGCGAAGCCTGACCTGGCCTTTGAGCTCGTTGAGCCGGTCCACGAGCTGGTTCTCCAGCTCGTCCGCCCCCACAACGACCTTGAGCTCGCGCTTCAGGCCCTCGTTCCGGGTCTCGGTCACCTGCATGTCGTCACCAATTCCTTGATCTCGCGCCACCCCCGTCGAGGCGGCGTCCTGTGGTTTTCACTTTGCCGTCAGCGCCGGTCGCACCGCAGCCCCGTATCGTGCCCTGAAGGGCGGCGGCCGAACTGGTGCGGGCGGAGGGACTCGAACCCCCAAGGGCGAAGCCCACGAGGACCTAAACCTCGCGTGTCTACCAGTTCCACCACGCCCGCCGACGCTCGTTCAAGCCCGGGCTCCGCGCATTTCGGGCGCTTCTATAGCACAAGGCCTTTTCCGGGCGCCAGAGCGTAAAAACAGCCGCCGTCGCCGACCGGCAAATGCGGTTCCCGCGCGATACAGCACAGAAAAGCGGCCATGAAAAGCCCGGCGTGCAGAATTCGCCGCCCTTTCGGCCCTCAATAGAGCCCGGCCTTCATCCGCCGGTCGAGGTCGCGGTCATAGTCGTCGCCGCCCGCCTCGCCCGCGCTCGTCGCCTTGAGCATCTGGCCGGCCGTCGGCAGGTCGCCGCGCGCCACATGGCGCGCGGGGTCCCAGAGGCCGGAGCGCATGATCGCGCGCGCGCACTGGAAGAAGACGGTCTCCACCGCGATCTCGACCACGAGCTTCGGCGCGCGGCCCTCATGGGCGAGACTGTCGCACAGCGCCGCGTCCCGTGTCAGCCGCGCCCGGCCGTTCACACGGAGCGTCTCGCCGAGGCCGGGGACGAGGAACAGCAGCGCCACGCGCGGATCGTGGACGATATTGCGCAGCGAATCGATCCGGTTGTTGCCGCGCCGGTCGGGCAGGAGCAGCGTCCTGTCGTCCTTAACCCTGACGAAGCCCGGCGCGTCGCCGCGCGGCGAGCAGTCGAGCCCGCCCGGCCCCGAGGTCGCCAGCACCGCGAAGGGCGAGGCCTCGATCAGGGCACGGTATTCGGGAACGATGCGCGTCGCCTCCTTGATCTTCGAGGCCGGGCTCGGCGCCCCGTAGAGCTCGTCGAGCTCGGCCTCGCTCTCCACGATGGATGCCGGGTCGATATCGTTCATCGTTCTCCTCGTCCCTGCGAACTGGATGTGCCAGACCGACAGTTGCGGAACGCTCCGGCGTCAGCCGACCGCGCGCTCGAACCACTGGACGCTGACATAGCGGCCGAACTTGCGTCCCACCTCGTCGAGCACCATGAGCGGGCGGAAGCCGAGCTTCTCGTGAAGGCGGACGGACGCCGCGTTCGGCAGGGCGATCACGCCATAGGCGCGGTGGACATCCTCATCCTCCAGCGCCTCCAGTAACGCGCCATAGAGCCGCGTGCCCCGGCCGCCGCCGCCCGCCGAGGGCGCCAGATAGATCGTCGTCTCCACCGATGTCTCATAGGCCCGCTTCGGCTTGAGCGGAGCGCTCGAGGCATAGCCCACAAGCTCGCCGCCATCGTTCTCGAGCACGAGAAGCCGGTAGCGGCCGGAGGGCGCGAACTGGTCGAACCAGGGCCGCCGCGTCTCCACCGTACAGGGTTCGATATCGAAGGTGATGGCCGTGTTGGCCACATAATGATTGTAGAGCGCGACCAGATCCGCGAGGTCGCCCTCTTCCGCCGGCCTTATGGTGTCCATGTCTCTGCGCTGTGCATGTCCGGTCTGGGAGGAATTCCGGCGCCGATTGTAGCGGCCGTGTCGAGAAATGCGAGCACGATCGCCGAGCCGGCGCTGTCGGGGGAGACCTCGAGCGAGAGATCGCGGTGAACGGGCTCGGCGAGCGGCAGGACGCGCAGGCCCCGCCGGTCGTCGGGGAGGTTGAGGGCGGGCACGAGGGAGACGCCGAGCCCCTCGCGCACCAGGGCCAGCGCGCTCGTCCAGTCATGCACCTCCACGCGGATGTCGGCGAGCTCGAGGCCCGCCTGCCGGGCGACGGTGCGGGCATGGGTCGAGCAGCCGCCGGTGGCGACGACGAAGGGCTCCCTCGCCAGCGCGTCCAGGGGAATGCCCGCCGCCCCGCCGCGCGCAAGGGCGTGGCCGGCCGGCAGGACCGCGACCCACTCGTCGCGATGGAGCGGCACGACGGTCCGGCCGGGCGTCGCGGGGCCGGCCACGACGCCGATATCGGCCGTGCCGGCCTCCAGCAGGGCGGCGACCTCCCGGTCCGTCGCCTCCAGCGCCACCACCTCGATCCCCGGATGGCGGGCATGGAAACGCTGCAGAAGCGGGGGCAGGAGCGTGGCGAAGACGGAGGGGACGCTCGCCAGCCTGATGCGGCCCGTCTCGAGCCCGCGTGCACCGTCGGCGGTCCGGCGAATGGCGTCGAGCGCGGCCAGCGCGTCGCGTGCCCGGGCCGCCACGCCCTCGCCCACATGGGTCAGCGTCACGCCCCGGCGCCCGCGCCTGACGAGGCGCACGGCGAGATGGTCTTCCAGCGCGGAGAGGGCCTGGCTCGCGCCCGACTGGGTGAGCCCGATCCGCTCGGCGGCATGGGTGATGCTGCCCGTATCGGCGACGGCGACGAGGGCGCGTAGCTGTGTGACATTCATGATATCAGCAATGCTTATATCAACAATCTGTATCAGTAACGTGACTTAAGGCTATAGAGGCCGTATCGTCTCCGCAAGTCACATGTCCGCAAGCCACATGGGGTTGCCACCGGACCGATTGCCTGACATGGGAAGAGGTCCGGTTCCGGCATGCCCGCCATCCCGACACACCGCACGCGCCCGGCGACAGGCCGGGGACGAGGAGACGTCCGCCATGACCAGCGAGACAACGGCCCGCACCGCGCGTTCCGGCGACGCCGCCGGGGCGGACGAGGCGAATGGCTGGCTCGTGCGCCTGAGCCCGGTCCTCTTCCTGCTCCTGTGGTCGCTCGGCTTTCCCGTCGCCAAGATCGGCACCGCCCATGCCGACCCGCTGCTCTTCCTGACGATGCGCTACGGGCTGGTTCTCGCGGTGCTCGCCCCGCTCGTCCTGTGGCTCAGGCCCGACTGGCCGTCACGGGCAGTCGAATGGCTCCATATCGCGGTGGTCGGCGTGCTGATCCAGACGGTCTATTTCGGACTGTGCTATGTGGCCTTCGCGCTCGGCACCTCCGCGGGCACGGTGGCGCTCGTCGTGTCGCTCCAGCCGGTGCTGGTGGCGCTCCTCGCCCCGGCACTCGTCGGCGAGGTGATCGGGCTAAAGCGCTGGATCGGCTTCGCGCTCGGCTTCACCGGCGCGGTGATCGTCATTCTGGGCCGGTCCTCGGTGGAGACGACATCCGTCGCGGGCCTCGTCTGCGCGCTCGGCGCGCTGCTCGGCATGACCTCCGCCACGCTCTACGAGAAGCGCTTCGGGCGGACCCAGCACCCCGTGGCCGCCAATGTGATCCAGTACGCGGCGGGCCTCGTCACCACCCTGCCGCTCGCCCTCGCCTTCGGCACGGCCACCGTCTCCTGGTCGCCGGAGCTGGTGGCCGCGCTCGCCTATCTGGTGATCGGCAATTCGCTGGTCGCCATCACGCTGCTGCTCGCCATGATCCGCCGCGGCGAGGCCTCGCGCGTCTCCGCCCTGTTCTATCTGGTGCCGCCGACGGCGGCGCTCCTCGCCTGGGTTCTGCTGGACGAGGCCATGCCGCCGCTCGCCTGGGCCGGCATGGCGGTCGCGGCGGTCGGTGTCGCCATGGTGAGCCCCCGCGGGGCTAAGTCCGAACGGGCTGGCACGGCATCCCCAGTCAGGACCCGCCGACCTCGCGCCTGAGCTCCGCGAGCACGGTGGGGATCGCTTCGGGAAGGTCTTCCGCGATGAGCCCGGCGCCGGCGTGCTGGCCGGCGGCCCCATGGCACCATACCGCGGCGGCGGCGGCCTCGAAGGCGGGCATCCCCTGCGCCAGGAGGCCGAGGATCAGGCCGCCGAGCACGTCGCCGGAGCCCGCGGTCGCGAGATCGGCGGGCGCATTGGCGTTGATCGCCGCGCGCCCGTCGGGGGCGGCGATCACCGTATCGGGCCCCTTGAGCACGATCACGGCACCGGACCGGCGGGCGGCCTCGCGGGCACGCTCGATCTTCGAGCCGACCTCCGCCCCGAGATCCGGGAACAGCCGGGCGAACTCGCCCTCATGGGGCGTGAGTGCCACGGGCCGCCCGGGCCGCAGGGCGATGGCGTCGAAGAGCTCCTGCGGATCGCGGGCAGAGACGGTCAGCGCATCGGCGTCGAGCACTGCCGCCGCGCCGCTTTCCAGGATGGCGTCGCGCCGGTCCCGGGTCGTCCCGTCGATGCCGGCCCCCGGCCCGATCAGCGCGGCATTGTGCCTGCGGTCGGACAGGAAGCGGGCCAGCGCCGGCCTGTCGCCCGCCTCCGTCAGCATGATGGCGGTGAGGTGGGCGGCATTGACGGCGAGCGCCTCGGGCGGCGAGGCGACCGTCACGAGCCCCGCCCCGATGCGCAGCGCGCCGCGCGCGGCGAGCCGGGCCGCCCCCGTCGCCCACGGGCCGCCCGAGGCGACGACCGCATGGCCGCGCCCGTATTTGTGACCCTCCGCCGCCGGGACGGGAAAGCTCGACGCCCAAAGCGCCGGCCCGTTCGCCGCCGCCTTCGGGCGGATGGTGTCGAGCACGGCCTCCGGCGTCCCGATATCGACGGTAACGGTCTCCCCGCACAGCCCCCGGCCCGGATAGAGCAGATGGCCGGGCTTGCGTCTGAAGAACGTGACCGTGAGGGTGGCGGGCGCCGCGGCGCCGAGCACGCGTCCGGTATCGCCGTCGACCCCGCTCGGCACATCCACGGCGACGACCGGGCAGCCGGCCCGGGCCACGCGCTCGATCGTCTCGCGCGGCGCGCCCTCAAGCGGGCGGGCAAGGCCCGCGCCGAATACCGCATCGACCACGAGGCCCGCCTCTTCGGGCCGTGCCTCGGCAAGCGGCAGGACCGGCCCCTGCCAGCGCGCGGCCATCTCCGCGGCGTCGCCCTCGAGCCGCGCGCGCTCGCCGAGCAGGGCCAGCGTCACCGGCCAGCCCTCCTCCTCAAGCAGCCGCGCCACCACGAAGCCGTCGCCGCCATTGTTCCCCGGCCCGCACAGGACGAGGACCGGCACCGGCGCGAACCGCATCGCGATGGCCCCGGCGACGCCGCGCCCCGCCTTCTCCATGAGCGCGACGCCCGCAATGTCCGCCTCGATGGCGAGCCGGTCGGCCTCGTACATTTCCGCGGTGGTCAGAAGCTCCAGCGCCTGCGTCATCATGAAGCCGGTCTTCCCCCTTTGTCGGACAGCCGTTCCGGGCCGACTATAGACACGGATTCTCCCGCCGCGCTACGCGTCAGGGCTATGGACGGCGCGGTCCGGGACTGTCAGACTTCACACCGTGCACAGGATCGAGGCAGTCTGCCTTTTTTGCATGCAGCATGAAGGGCAAAATTTAGGCAATGATTTCCCTGCAATTCCGCCCGACCGGCGCGACAGTCTATAAGGCATTGATATGAATGGATTATTTATATGGCACGGGTTTGGCACGAGGGCTGCATAGGGACGGGCAGCCCGTTCGCGGGCAATGGGACCGTCTGTCCGCGTGACGGGCGGACGGCTTCAGGAGACGATCGGAAAGGGGCGTAATGCGAAAGATCGAGGCGATCATCAAACCTTTCAAACTCGATGAGGTGAAAGAAGCGCTGCAGGAGGTGGGCTTGCAGGGCATCACGGTGACCGAGGCCAAGGGCTTCGGGCGCCAGAAGGGCCACACCGAACTGTATCGCGGGGCGGAATATGTCGTCGACTTCCTGCCCAAAGTGAAGATCGAGGTCGTCCTCTCCGACGATCTGGTGGAGAAGGCCGTGGAAGCCATCCAGTCCGCCGCCAAGACCGGGCGGATCGGCGACGGCAAGATCTTCGTCTCCACGGTCGAGGAAGCGATCCGTATCCGCACGGGCGAAACCGGTGTGGATGCCCTCTGACCCGGCCCCCGCGACGCCTCGCCGAGCCCCTTCGACCCTTTTCAAAACACCAACTCTCACGCCAATAGCAGGGAAAACCAGAAATGGCTAACGAGCATTCCGCAGAGTCCGTCCTTGCCCTGATCAAGGACAAGGACGTCAAGTTCGTGGATCTCCGGTTCACGGACCCGCGCGGCAAGCTGCAGCACGTCACCATGGACGTCGCGATCGTCGACGAGGACATGTTCGCCGACGGCGTCGCCTTCGACGGTTCCTCCATCCAGGGCTGGAAGGCGATCAACGAGTCCGACATGATGCTGATGCCCGATCCGGCGAGCGCGCATCTCGACCCGTTCTACGCCCAGTCGACGCTCGGGCTGTTCTGCGACGTGCTCGAGCCGTCGACCGGCGAGGCCTATACCCGCGACCCGCGCATGACCGCGAAGAACGCGGAGGCCTATCTCAAGCAGACCCAGATCGGCGACACCGTCTTCGTGGGCCCCGAGGCGGAGTTCTTCATCTTCGACGATGTCCGCTTCAACACCGACCCCTACAACACCGGCTTCCAGGTCGACTCCACGGAGCTTCCGAGCAACACGGGCACCGAGTACGAGATGGGCAATCTCGGCCACCGCCCGCGCATGAAGGGCGGCTACTTCCCGGTCAATCCGGTGGATTCCTGCCAGGACATCCGCTCCGAGATGCTCTCCGTCATGGCGGAGATGGGCGTGGAGACGGAGAAGCATCACCATGAGGTCGGCGCCGCCCAGCACGAGCTCGGCGTGAAGTTCGCGCCGCTGACCGTGATGGCCGACAAGATGCAGATCTACAAGTACGTGGTGCACAATGTCGCCCACGCCTACGGCAAGTCGGCCACCTTCATGCCGAAGCCGGTCTTCGGCGACAACGGCTCGGGCATGCACTGCCACTTCTCGCTGTGGAAGGACGGCAAGCCGAACTTCGCCGGCAACCAGTATGCGGACCTGTCGGAGGAGTGCCTGTTCTTCATCGGCGGCATCATCAAGCATGCGCGCGCGCTGAACGCCTTCACCAACCCGATCACCAACTCCTACAAGCGCCTGGTGCCGGGCTACGAGGCGCCGGTCCTGCTCGCCTATTCGTCGCGCAACCGCTCCGCTTCCTGCCGCATTCCGCACACCACGTCGCCGAAGGCCAAGCGGCTCGAGGTGCGGTTCCCGGATCCGTCCGCCAACCCCTATCTGGCCTTCGCCGCCATGCTGATGGCCGGTGTCGACGGCATCCAGAACAAGCTCCATCCGGGCGAGGCCATGGACAAGGACCTCTACGACCTGCCGCCGGAGGAGCTGAAGGACATCCCGCATGTCTCCTCCAGCCTCACCGAGGCGCTCGACAATCTGGACGCCGACCGCGCCTTCCTGACCAAGGGCGGCGTGTTCTCCGACGACCAGATCGACGCCTATATCGCGCTGAAGCGCGAGGAGGACGAGCGCTTCAAGATGACGCCGCATCCGGTCGAGTTCGACATGTACTACTCGGTCTGACGGCCGCGTCGCGCGCGTGCGCACAGTATCCGGGCCGGAGCCTCGCGCTCCGGCCCTTTTTCATGTCCGGATCCGATCGGGGTGACACGGGGCGGTCATGGCGCCGCCCGTCACGCCGGCGCCGCTCATGCCGAGGATGAACGGGGCCCGAAACGAACGAAGCCGGAGACCCCCCGCGGGCTCCGGCTTCTTTCGTTTTGCGGGCCTGCCCCGGTCATGTTGGGCATTCCCCGCTTTGGGCCCTGTTTCGTTCGCCTTCCGTAACCTACCCCGACAACGCTTGATGTTCACGATGCCCGCACGGAACGACTGACAGGGCTCCCCCTCGTCTGCTTCGCTTTCGCTCCCGATCCCCGTCGCCTCGCTCAATGGAGGCGAATCGAGAGCCTAGCGCCAGCGCACAGCCTATGTGAATCCACGGGCCGGACAATAGCTATCCGCGCACAACCGATTGATTTTCCAAAGCTGTGACCTCCTTGCATCACCACAGGGCCGCCTTGAGGCGATGTGCGCCATGGCGAAGCTCGTCCTCGTCGAAGGCCGCGAACCCCATGAGCAGGCCCTGCCGGGAGGCGGGCCCATGGAAGCTGGCCGACAGGGCCGGCACCTCGATGCCGGCTTCCCGTGCCCGCGCGGAAATCTCCCGGTCGTCCATGCGGCGCCGGAGCGCCGGGTCGATATCGACGGTCAGGTGCATGCCTGCGCCCTGCGGCTCGGCGGCGAGCAGGCCGTCGAACTCCTCGGCGAGTGCGGTCATGAGGGCGGCCTGGCGCTTCTGATAGGTGCGGCGCAGGCGCCGGAGATGGCGCGCGAAGCGGCCGGTCTCCATGAAGGCGGCAAGTGCGGGCTGGGCCACCAGGGAGGCGCGCATCCCGAACCGCTCCAGCGTGCGCCGGAAGGCGTCCGCGAGGGTCCGGGGCGCGACGATGAAGCCGAGCCGGAGGCTGAAGGAGAAGATCTTGGAGAACGAGCCCAGATAGATCACGCGGCCCGTCTCGTCCAGGCTCGCAAGGGCGGCCAGCGGCCGGCCCGAATAGCGGAACTCGCTGTCATAGTCGTCCTCCACGATCCAGCTTCCCGTCTGGCTTGCCCATTCGATCATGGCGAGCCGGCGCGCGAGCGGCATGGTGTGACCCAGCGGAAACTGCCGCGAGGGCGTGACGATGACGGCGCGCGCCGACCCGCCGCCGGCGGTCGCCCGGTCGAGGTCGAACCCCTCGCGGTCGACGGGCACCGCGTGCGGTTGCAGCCCGTGGGCCTCGATGGCGGCGCGCAGCGGAGCGTGCCCGGGATCCTCCATCCACACCGTCTCGCCCGGCGCCATCAGCGTGCGGATGACGATATCGAGCGCATCGGCCGTGCCGGCGGTCACGACGATCTCGTCGGGCGTCGCGGCGATGCCGCGCCAGGCCGCGAGATGATCGGCGATGGCGGCGCGCAGGCGCATATGGCCGAACGGGTCCGGCATCCGGTCCCACGGGGCCCCGCCGTCCCGCCAGCTCTCCTGGAGGAGGCGCGCCCAGTCGGCATGGGGAAACAGGCGCGGATCGGGCCCGATGCGAAACGGCACGATGGGGCGCGTGCCGCGCAGCTCGGCCGGCGCGGCGGCACCGCCTGCCCCGCCGCTCCAGCGAGTGCCCGCCGCAGGGCGCACGAGCATGAGATGCTCGGGCAGGAACGGCGCCACATACATGCCGGAGCCGCGCCGCCCCTCGATATAGCCCTCGCCGGCAAGCTGGTCGTAGGCGGCGACCGCCGTCGCCCGCGCCACACCCAGCTCGGCGGCAAGCGCGCGGCTGGCGGGCAGGCGCGCGCCCTGAGCGATCCGGCCCGACAGGATCAGATCGCGGATGCCCGCATAGATCTGGATATAGGCCGGCTCGGTTGCCGATGCATCGATCGACAGGGCCAGAAGCGCGGCATCGGAGGGCGCGCCGCCGGGCGCAATATTGGACTGCTTCGACATCGAGAAATTGGACCTTTTAACAAGTCCAATTAAAGGGCAATCCACGGGGCGACACAATTCTCTTTCTGGAGACAGGCCCATGACCGACACCGCGACCGCCGAAAAGGCGCACGCCCCGACCGACCGCACCCGGCTCAGGCGGGCCCATGAGCGCGGCCATTACGACCGCGCGACCATCGACGCGATCCTCGACGCCATGCCGCTGTGCCATATCGGCTTCTCGGTCGACGGCAAGCCCGCCGTCCTGCCGACAATCCAGTGGCGCGAGGGCGACCGGGTCTACTGGCACGGCTCCTCGGCGAGCCGCATGCTGCGCGCCGCCGCGGGCGCACCGGTCTGCCTGACGGTCACGATCTTCGACGGGCTGGTCCTTGCGCGCTCCGGCTTCCACCACTCCGCGAACTATCGCTCCGTCGTCGTCTACGGCACCGCCGAGCCGGTCGCGCCGGAGGACAAGGCGCGCCATCTCGACCGCTTCATGGAGGGCCTCCTGCCCGGCCGGATTGCGCAGATGCGCGCCATGACCGATCAGGAGCTCAAGGCCACCACCGTGCTCTCCATGCCGCTCGACGAGGCCTCCGCCAAGATCCGCACCGGCCCGCCGGTCGACGACGAGGAGGATTACGGCGACCCGGTCTGGGCCGGCGTGCTGCCCTTCAGGACGCAGACGCTCGCGCCGGTCCCCTGCCCGCGCCTCCTCGACGGCCTGGAGGTGCCGGACGCCGTGCGCGACTTCAAGATGGGATAAGCCGCCATGCCGAACGACAAGCCCATGCTCAAGACGACGGTGGCGGAGGCCTTTTCCCGCCTCGCGCCGGACACGCCGTTCCATGTGGTCCACGACCGGGGAGACGATGTCACGGTGGAGCTCTACGCCCCGGTCGGCACCGACCGGCAGACGCCGCACGACCGCGACGAGCTCTATATCGTCGCAGACGGCACGGGCACCTTCAGCCGGGGCGAGGACCTCGTGGACTTCGCGCCCGGCGACCTGCTCTACGTGCCCGCCCACATGCCGCACCGCTTCGAGACCTTCACCGACGATTTCAAGGTCTGGGTGATCTTCTACGGTCCGAAGCGCGCGCAGTCCTGAGCGGCGGGGCTTCGTTCGCCGATCCTACGGCACCGGCCCGCTCCTCCGCCCGGCCACCCACGGAAGTATCATCTCACGGGTGGCCGGGCGGGGGAGCGGGCCGGTGCCGGGTCAACCAGGGCCGCCGGCATCCGGCGGGAACCGGTCCGCGCAATAGCCGATGGCGCGGGCGGTGAAGGTCTCGAGCTGATCGGCGGTGATGAGGCCGTCCTCGCGCATCTGCCGCACCTCGCCGAGCCGCTGGTCGCGGCAGGCCACGAAGTCCGGATTGAGCCCCTCGCCGGCGGCATCCTGAGAGGACGGGAACAGGCGGTCGCGGGCGATATAGGCCATGGCGGCCAGGCATGCGAGCACGACCGCGGCGGCCAGCGCGCGGGCGGGCCACCGGTCGAGGACGGAGTGCCGGCAGCGCGCGCCCATGGCCCTCACACCTCCGCCATGAGCGGCAGGTTGGCGAGCAGATTCTGCGGCTTCATCTTGAGCGTCCCGGCCTGCTCCCTGGCGAGTGCGAGATAGATCGGCCGGCCGCGCATCTCCTCCATGATCGCGTCGCGGTCGCGCACCTCCATCCGGAACAGCGCGATGATCTGCTCCATGTCGCGCTCGCCGAGCGGCGTTCCGCGATAGAGCGCGTTCAGGATGCGCGAGGCTTCCGCGTCGAGCCCGATATGCCAGCGCCACGCCTCGTCGTCGATGCGCTGGACGGGCTGGATGCGCACGCGCAGCTTGAGGAAATGGCCGATCCAGGCCTCCATCACGCGGGCGAAGGCGTCGAGCGCGGGCTGGGTGAAGCGGATGTCGATGGCGGTGTCGAACCGGTCGGAACGCGCCCAGTAGATGGCCTTGTTGTCCTCGCCCAGAACGTCGAGATCGACCGCGCGCGGCGCCGTGCCCGCCTCCGCCAGCAACTGGCCGAGGCCGCCGAAGCCGCCCGTGCGGGCATACATCTCCACCGTCTCCTCATCGGCGAGAATGACGCGGCCCTCGTCGGTGGAGACGCGCTGGTCGCGGAAGAACAGCTCCGCGGCGCGCAGGCGCAGCGGATCGGAGCAATCGTCGAGGATGTTGCGCAGGACCGCATGGACGATCTGGTCGACGAAGAGCGGCGGCACGGGCACCTGCGCGCCCCGCAGGATCGCCATATAGGCCGCCTCAAGCGTGCCGGCCCGCACGAGCAGGTCGCGGAACCCCAGGAAGATCCGGTAATTGTCGCGGACATCCTCGTCGGCGAGCGCGGCGAGACGCGCCTCCGGCACCGCCGACAGCGGATCCGCCTCGAGGCCCGCATGGAGCGCGACCTCCTCGGGGCAGGACTCCGCGACCGGCGCCATTTCCGGCCGGGCGAGATAGGCCCCGACAAAGGCGGGCGTGACCGCGAGCTCGCCCCGCTCGTTGCGCTCAAGGAGATGGAAGCCCGAACTCAGCCAGAAATCAGGTGTCGTCATCGGCAATGTCCCAGATGCGGGCATGGCGCGGCTCGCCCGGCGGAGCGATCTCCCGGAAGGCCTCGCGGATCGCGCCCTCGCCGTCCAGATGCCGGTGGACGGCGAGAACGGTGTTGACCGGCTTTTCCTCGCACAGATCGGCCACGAAGGCGATCTCGTCGCGCGCCGCGGCAAGCGCCGTCGCACGGTCGGGCGCGCCGTGCTCGGCAAGCGCATGGTCGGCGAGCCAGCCTTCCACGAGGCCGCGCTCCGCCTCCCCCATCTCCGCGATGACGGCGAAGGTCGACCGGCCGAAGCTCGGCAGGCCGAGAAAGCCGTTCACGAAGGCCTGACGGGTCTTGCCGACGATATCCGATGGGCGAAGGGCAATGAAGGAGAAGGCGCCGGACACCGCCCACTCGTCGGGCTCCGCGGCCCGCGCGAAGACATGGTCGTCCGACCGGTCGAAGCGGATGACGCGCAGGAATTTCACGATGCCCCCTCGCCCGCCACGCGCTCGACATGGTCCATGAAGGCGCAGGCCCGCATGCCCTCCGCCGTGCGCAGCAGAAGGCTCCCGTCCTCCTCCAGACCCATGGCCCGACCGCTCACGCCGTGCCCGACCGCCTCCGTGTCCCCGCCGCCGCCCTCGAGCCGCGCCATCCAGGCATCGTGAACGGGCCGGAAGCCGTCATCGGTCCACAGATGGATCCACACGAGGAAATGGCGGCAGAGCGACTCGATGAGCGCACTCGGACCGATATCGCCGAGCCCCTCGTCGCGAAGCGTCGTGCGGCCGGACTCCTCGCCGGGCTCGGGCGCCCCGTCCGGGCGCGCCAGCGCCAGGTCGAGCGCCACCACGAGCCAGCGCGGCACGTCGCCGGCCCCGGCATCGTCCGGCAGGGCGAGACGTACCTCGCCGGCCACCGCACCGTTGACCGCGATGACGCTCGGCCAGCGGTAATGGACCGCCATCTCCGGCGGCCCCGCAGCGCCCAGCGCGTCGCCCGCGGCGACCATCATGGCGAACTGCATCTGCACCGCGCGTTCGGCCGGCACGTCGGGCTCAAGCACCACGGCAAGCCTCACACGGTCCCCGTCAGGCAGCCAGAAGACCTCGCCCGCCGAGGCCTCGCCACGCGCGGCGGCGTCCTTCGCGCAGGCGAAGGGGTCCGGCGGGTCGACCGCGACGCGGCCGGTCATGAGCGGTGGAAAAGTCGGGTCCCGCTGGTCCATCGCGACCGTCAGACCTGGCCGGCGGGGGTCACGTTCCGCCCAGATCGATCTCGCCCTCGACCACGTGGGTCAGGCCCACCGCCTCGCTGGTGAGGACGACCTTGACGGGCACCTTGCCCTGCGTCTTGCCGGCCTTGCGGACGGCATCCTCGATCTCGCGTTGCGAGGTCACGCCGACCTGCTTGAGGAACTTGCGCAGGGACATGTTGAACTTGTCTTCATCCATGATGGCCTCCTGACATGATGACCTCCCGGACCGTCCGGGCGTCACGGCTGGTCCGGAACGACGAGCAATTGTTCGCGTTCGGCACCTGCGCGTTCGATCGTGATGCGCAACACGTCGCCGGACTTCGCGCTCACATAGGCGCTTGTCACATCGGCCGGCGCCATGACGCGGCGTTCCCCCATGCGCACGATCTTATCGCCCCCCTTCAACCCTGCAACCCCGGCGGGGCTGTTGGGCACAACCCTTACGACCTCCACAAGCCGCCGGCCGGTCTCCCCCGGTGGCGGCGAAGCGGCGAGAATCGCGCCCAGCGGCTTCCAGCGGACATGCCCTCTGGCGGCGAGCGCCCTGGCGACCTTTTCCGCCAGCGGCGACGACACGGCGAAATTGACGCCGATATTGGCATCCATGCTCTTGGTGAAGATCGCCGACAGCACGCCGGCAAGCCGTCCGCTCGCATCGATCAGCGCCCCGCCGGACGCGCCCGGATTGACGGCCGCGTCGGTCTGGATGAAATCCTCGATGGCATTGAAGCCGACGCCCGCGCGATGGACGGCGGAGACCATTCCGCAGCTCACCGACAGCCCGAGCCCGAAGACGTTGCCGATGGCGCAGACCGGATCGCCCAGCTCTGGCTCGCCGGCAAAGGCGATCGGCCTGAGCGCCCGCCCGACCCGCAGAAGCGAGAGGTCGGTCGCCTCGTCCGTTCCCACGAGGCGGGCGCGCAGGATATCCCCATCGTCGGTGCGCACGCGCACAGTCTCCGCCGCCCCCATCACATGGCCCGCCGTGATGATCTGGTGGCCATCGAGGATCACAACGCCGGAGCCTTCCGGCTCGTCTCCTCCCTCATCCTTGCGCGGCCAGTCCGGCAGGACGCTCACCACGCTTTCCATGGCCGTGCGGATGACGGCGGAGGACGGCTGCCCGCCGGCCTTGTCGGCCAGGACCGCGCCGGGCGGCAGCAAGAGGATCGCGGCGACGGCTGAGGCCATCGCGACGTGGCGTACTGGGATCGCCATGCCCCGCGTCAGTCGAGCCTGACGGACTGGCTGGAATAGACGGATTGCGACGTCCAGCCCAGCTCCTCCAGCGTATAGAGGGCGACCAGCGAGACGACCGCGACCGCCAGCAAACTCATGAGAAACGCCTTCATGCCTCTGTCTCCATGCTCGCATCAGCGCGCCGGCTCTCCCAGCGATGGCGAAGTGCTGCGGGACGGGCCCGCCGGCCCGTCCGTCATGCGTTTCAGGTAACCGACAAGCGCGCGGCGCGCCGCGGGGTCGCCCATGCGCTGCAGCGGCATCTTGCTGCCCGGCACCACCTTGTGCGGCCCCTCTGCGAACAGGCGCTCGACGGTCTCCTCCGTCCACACGATATCCGAGGAATCAAGCGCCGGGGAATAGGGATAGTCGGGAAGCGATCCCGCGCGCCGGCCGAACAGGCGGTAGAGCGTCGGCCCGGCACGATTGCCGCCGGACGGCGTGAGCGTGTGGCATATGGCGCAATGACGGGCGAACTGGCGCTCGCCGGGGTCGGCCGCCGCCACCGAGGCCCCGTCCCGCGGCGCGGCGTTCCCGGCGACCTCCGGGCCCGTCATGTCCCAGTGAAAGGTGCGGGCATCCATGCCGCCATGATAGAGGCTTTCCCCATCGTCTGCGAAGGCCAGCGACCAGACGGGCCCGCCGGTCTGCCAGCCCTCGCGCACGAAGTGCCAGTCCGGCAGGGACCAGACCCTGATCGACCCGTCCGCCCCGCCCGCCGCCAGGCGCGTGCCGTCCGGCGAGACGGCCAGTGCGAGGACAGGCCGCTCCGCGCCGGCGAGTTCGTGCGTGAGCGTGCCGGTGTCCGGATCGACGACGGCGACCGTGCCGTCCGTCGCCGCAAAGGCGAGCCCCCGGTCGCCGGGCAGCACGGCCAGCGCGTTCACGCCCCAGCCATGGTTGTGGACGGTGCTGAGCGCGGTGCCGTCGCGCACCCGCCAGACCCGGATCGTGCCATCGGCGCCGGCGGTGTAGAGCCGGTCGCCATCGGACGGGAAGGCGACGGCGTTGACATGGTCGGTGTGGCCCTTGAGCACCGCATGAGGGGCCAGCGTCTCGAGGCTCCAGAGCCGCACCGTGCCGTCCCAGCCGGCGGACGCCGCATAGCGGCCATCGGGCGAGACGGCGATGTCGACAACCCGTCCGCGATGGCCCTCCAGCCGCGCCACGAGCGTGCCGCGCTCAAGCGACCAGACCGCCACGAGCCCGTCATCGCCGCCCGACACGGCCCGCTTGCCGCCGGGCACGAAGGCGACGGCATTGACCCCCGCCTCGTGGCCGATCAGGCGCGCGAGCGCCATCGGCTCCGGCTCGAGCAGCCAGTAGATGAGCGAATAGTCGAAGCTCGCCGTCAGGGCGAACCGGCCGGATATGGCGATATCGCCGACCGGCCCGCCATGGCCGTCGAGCGGCTCGCCGGCACGCGTCGCCGTGCCCGCGCACGCCACGATGGCTATGGCGGCTGCCGCGCAAAGCCCGACGATCGCGGCCCCGATGGGCCGGTGCTCCCGACACCTTGCCATGGTTCAGGCCCGTCTCCGGCAATTCGCCTGCCCGGAGCGCATGGAAACCGTTCCGGGCCCGTGCTAGCTCGCCGCCTGCGGCTTCGCGGCCTCGGCCGTCTCCCCGTCCTCGGCCGGGCGCGGATCGAGCGCGCCCTTGCGCTCCAGCTCCTCCACCCAGATCGAATGGTGCTCGCGCGCCCAGTTGAGATCGACCCGGCCCGAGCCCATCGCGTCGAAGGCGCCCTCCATGCCGATCGTGCCGATATAGATATGCGCGATGATGACGATGACGAGGAACAGGGCGACCACGCCGTGCCACACCTGCGAGAGCTGCATCTCCTGCATGGCGGTGAGGTTGGCCGGCAGGTCGAAGCCGAGCAGGTTGACGGCCTCGAAGGTCTTGGAGAAGAACGCCGTCTGGAACGGGAACAGGAGCGAGATGCCGGACAGGCTCACCGACAGCCCGCCGAGCACGACGAGCCAGAAGATGACCTTCTGGCCGGCATTGAACTTCTTCGCCGGCGGATGGGTGCCGCGCGAGAGCATGCCGCCCGCCTTGCCGATCCAGACGAGATCGTACCGGTTCGGAAAATTGTCCTTGATCCACAGCACGAGCACGAGCACGAGGCCGGCCATGAAGGCGAAGGCGACGTAGTTATGCAGGAACTTGCCGGCGAGCGTGATGTCGGCGAAGGCCTGCGCGCCGATCAGCGGCTTGAGCAGATAGCGCCCGAACATCACGTTGAGCCCGGTGAAGGCGAGGATCAGGAAGGAGACGGCGGTCAGCCAGTGGGAAAAGCGCTCAAGCCCGTTAAACCGGCTGATGGTGACACCGGCGAAACCGGCCTCGACCCGGACCCGCCCCCGGATCAGGAAGAAGAGCGCCAGAAGCAGCACGATACCGATCACCGCCATGCCGCCATAGAAGGTGACGGGCCCGTTGCGCACGACGCGCCAGACCTCGCCGTCGGACTGGATCAGGACGCCCGCCTGCTTGTCGGGGATGGAGACCTGCCCTTCCACGCCCTGGCGGACCGCCCGCCACATATCCGCATCCGAGCTCGCCCCCAGCGACTCCGTCGGCACGCCGCCGCCCGGCGGGCTGGCGGAGGGCGAGGCATCGTCAGGCGGCACCACCGCCTGCGCCATGGCGGCACCCGGCGCAGCGAGGCAGATCATGCAGAACAGGATGGCGAGCATGGCCCGGAGGCCTCGCGCGCGGGCCGTGTCCGGAACCGGTCGTCTGGCTGTCATGGCACCCGTCCCTTTCCGTCTCGCCCCCGTCAAAGGCTGGAGGAGCTCTGCAGCTTCTGGCGCTGGCGGAGCTCGTCGAGCGTCGCCTCGCTCAGCGGCGGATTCCTCGGGCCCGAATAGTGTCCCTTCTCTATCGAGACCGTCTTGTCGAGCTCGGCCTCCCGGCATCCCGCGACCGACAGCCCGAGGGCCGCGGTCAGGGCCGCCGCGGTGAGTGCGCGCGCAGATACCATTCCCAATATCCCGTCTCGTCGATTGGCCTCGAAGCGGCATGGCCCGCCGGGGCGGCGACCGCGACGCCGCCCCGGCCGGTTGCGTTTTCGGTCAGGACGGCTGGCCCGGATAGGCCTTGCCCCAGCCCCAGGCACCGGAGCCGAAACCGCGCGCGACGACGCGCTCGCGGTAGATATCGGCCACGATGTCGCCGTCGCCGGCAAGCAGCGCCTTGGTCGAGCACATCTCCGCACACAGCGGCAGCTTGCCCTCCGCGAGCCGGTTGCGGCCGTATTTCTTGAACTCGGCCTCGGAATTGTCGGGCTCGGGGCCGCCATTGCAGAAGGTGCACTTGTCCATCTTGCCGCGGGTGCCGAAATTGCCGACCTGCGGGAACTGCGGCGCGCCGAACGGGCAGGCATAGAAGCAGTAGCCGCAGCCGATGCACAGATCCTTGTTGTGCAGCACCACGCCGACATCGGTCTGGTAGATGCAGTCGACCGGGCAGACGGCGATGCACGGCGCGTCGGAGCAGTGCATGCAGGCCACCGAGATCGAGCGCTCGCCGGGCTTGCCGTCATTGATGGTGACGACCCGGCGCCGGTTGATGCCCCAGGGCACCTCGTTCTCGTTCTTGCAGGCGGTGACACACGCATTGCATTCGATGCAACGGTCGGCATCACACAGGAACTTCATCCTCGCCATGGTGTGCCTCCTTACACTTTCTCGATCTTGCAGAGGGTGACCTTGGTTTCCTGCATGTTGGTCACCGAGTCATAGCCGTAGGTCTGGGCGGTGTTGGACGCCTCGCCGATCACATAGGGGTCGGCGCCCTTGGGATATTTGTGCCGCCGGTCCTCGCCCTGGTACCAGCCGGCGAAGTGGAACGGCATGAAGGCGACGCCCTCGCCGACCCGCTCCGTCACCATGGCCATGACCTTCACGCGGGCCTTCTCCGCGCCTTCCACCCAGACCATCTCGCCGTCCCTGATGCCGATATTGTTGGCATCGCGGGGATTGACCTCGACGAACATGTGCTGCTGGAGCTCGGCGAGCCACGGGTTCGACCGCGTCTCGTCGCCGCCGCCTTCATACTCCACCAGCCGCCCCGAGGTCAGGATCATCGGATAGTCCTTGGAGTAATCCGTCTCCTGGATCGAGGCATACCGGATCGGCAGGCGATACATCCTGCGGTCCGAATAGGTGGCGTATTTCGGCAGGAGGTCCCTGCGCGGGGTGTAGAGCGGCTCGCGGTGCAGGGGCACCGGGTCCGGGAAGGTCCACACCACGCAGCGCGCCTTGGCGTTGCCGAAGGGGGCCGCGCCATGGGCGATGGCGACACGCTGGATGCCGCCGGACAGGTCCGTCTTCCAGTTCACCTTGTCGGGCGCATCGCCGCCGATCGCCTCGATGGCCGTGCGCTCGTCGCCCGTCAGGTCGACATCCCAGCCGAGCTTCTTCAGCATGCCGTAGGTGAATTCCGGATAGCCGTCCTCGAGCTCGGAGCCTTCAGAATAGGAGCCTTCCGCGAGCAGGTTCTCGCCGCCCCATTCGTCGGGCGCCTTCACGCCGAAGCGCGCCCGGAAGGTCAGGCCGCCCTCAGCCACGGGCTTGGAGGTGTCGTAGAGGATCGGCGTGCCGGGATGGTTCATCTCCGGCGTGCCCCAGCTCGGCCACGGCAGGCCGTAATAGTCGCCGTCGCACGGGCCGCCATTGGCCAGAAGCGTGGTGCGGTCGAAGGTGTGCTGGTTCGCCATGTGCTTCTTCAGCCGCTCCGGCGACTGGCCGGTATAGCCGATCGTCCACATGCCGCGGTTGAACTCCCGCGTGATGTCCTCCACCAGGGGCTCGTCGTTCTCCACCGCGATGTTCTTGAACATGTCGTCGGCGAAGCCGAACTTGCCGGCGAACTTGTACATGATGGTGTGATCGGGCAGCGACTCGAACAGCGGCTCCACCACCTTCTCGCGCCATTGCAGCGAGCGGTTCGAGGCGGTCACCGAGCCGGAGGTCTCGAACTGCGTGGAGGCGGGAAGGAGATAGACCCCGTCGGTGCGGTCCTGCATGACCGCGGAGAAGGTCGGATAGGGGTCGACCACCACGAGGAGGTCGAGCTTCTCCATGGCCTTCTTCATGTCGGGCAGACGGGTCTGCGAGTTCGGCGCGTGGCCCCAGAAGACCATGGCGCGGACATTGTCCGGCTGGTCCATGTTGTCCTTGGCCTCCAGCACGCCGTCGAACCAGCGGCTGACCGGAATGCCGGACGCCTCCATGAGGTCCTGGGAGGCGAACCGCCCCTTCAGGTCCTCGTAGTCGACCTCCCACACGCGCGACCAGTGCTTCCACGCTCCCGCCGACAGGCCGTAATAGCCGGGCAGCGTATGGCACAGCACGCCGAGATCGGTCGCGCCCTGCACATTGTCGTGGCCGCGGAAGATGTTCGTCCCGCCGCCGGCGGTGCCCATATTGCCGAGCGCGAGCTGGAGCACGCAGTAGGCCCGCGTGTTGTTGTTGCCGTTGGTGTGCTGCGTGCCGCCCATGCACCAGATCACCGTGCCCGGCTTGTTGGTGGCGAGCCGGCGCGCGACCCGCTTCATCTGGGATTCGGGAACGCCGGTCACCTTCTCCACCTCGTCGGGCGTCCACTTGGCGACCTCGGCCTTGATGTGGTCCATGCCCCAGACGCGCTGGCGGATGAACTCCTTGTCCTCCCAGCCATTCTCGAAGATGTGCCAGAGCAGGCCCCAGACCATCGCGACGTCGGCACCCGGCCGGAAGCGCACATATTCGGTGGCGTGCGCGGCCGTACGCGTGAAGCGCGGATCGCAGACGATCAGATCGGCGTTGTTCTCCTCCTTCGCCTTGAGCAGATGCATCAGCGAGACCGGATGGGCCTCCGCCGGATTGCCGCCGATCAGGAAGATGCAGCGCGAATTGTGGATGTCGTTGTAGGAATTGGTCATCGCGCCGTAGCCCCAGGTGTTGGCAACACCCGAGACCGTGGTGGAATGACAGATGCGCGCCTGGTGATCGACATTGTTCGATCCCCAGAAGGCGGCGAATTTCCGGAACAGATAGGCCTGCTCGTTGGAGTGCTTGGCAGACCCCAGCCAGTAGACCGAATCGGGGCCGGACGACTCCCGGATCTCCAGGAGCTTGTCGCCGACCTCGTTGATTGCCTCGTCCCACGACACCCGGGTCCACTGGCCGTCGACCAGCTTCATGGGATATTTGAGGCGCCGCTCGCCATGGGCATGCTCGCGCACCGAGGCGCCCTTGGCGCAGTGGGAGCCGAGATTGAACGGGCTGTCCCAGCCGGGTTCCTGGCCGATCCAGACGCCGTTGGTGACCTCCGCCATCACCGTGCAGCCGACCGAGCAATGGGTGCAGACGGACTTCCTCATCTCCGCCGCATCGCCGGTGGAGGTCTCCGCCGCCTCCGCCCGGCCGACCATGCCGGCCTTCAGGCCCGCAGCCGCAGTGAGACCGCCGACCGCCAGCCCCGATCGCCTCAGGAAGGTGCGCCGGTCTATGGCGCCGCCCGTCACATCCGCCAATACGGAAGCGAGACGGGACGTGCTCGCGATCCCTTCGGTCTTCTTCCTCAGCATCTCAACGTTCCTCCCTAAAGTTCCCGCCGGCCGCCATACGCATGCCGGCGGAAACGTGGGTACACTTCAAATCGGCGCCCCCGGATGTGCCGTCGCGCCCCGGCCGTCTCAGAACCGGGCCGTACGGTAATAGGTGCGGATATGCTCGCTCTCGCGATAGCTGCCCGCCTCCTGCGGTTCCGCGGCCGCCTCCGCGGGCTCCTGCCCGAGGGCGGCGAACGCGCCGCCGGTGACCGCCGACAGGCCCGCAAGCTTCATGAAGTCGCGCCGGCCGGCGCGGACCTTCCCGTCTTTGTCGGACATTGCCTACACTCCCTTTCCTGCCGTCCCCCGCCAATTTTCAAAGCCAGAGGGCCCTCGCCCTGAGGCCGCTCAAACCATCTCGAAAGCCGCCTGCTCTATCGCCATGAAGGCCGCGCCCGCCCCACCGAGCGGTGCATAGAGGACAGAGCTTTTCGCCGCCTCCAGATCCTTGAAGAAATGCGCCGCCCACGGCTCCAGATGCCGGGCGAAGAAGCGCTTCTGAACATCGAGCCCGGCAGGCTCCGCGAACGCGCCGTCGATCAGCCCCGCCATCATCTCGCTCAGCGCGGCGATATGATCCTCCGGCTCCTTCACGTCGCTGCGGCGCGCAATGCCGAGCTCGCCCATGTCGGTGCGCAGCTTCGCCAGCGGCTTCTCGTGCAGGAACCCGGTGAGATAGTACGAGGCATAGGGCAGCAGTTCGCCGCGCCCCATGCCGATGAAGAGCTCGTGATATTCGCGCGCGGCGTCTGCTGCGGTGACCGTCTCCGCCAGATGCGCGAAGGCGGCGAGCTTCTCGCCGAGCACGGTGTCGCCGCCGCCAAGCCCCGCGGCCATGCGCAGGTCGCCGTCATCCGGCGGTTTCCTCAGGAAATGGGCGAACATGCGATAGAGATCCGCCCTGAGGCGTTCCTCAGCGGCGACCTCCCATGCCCCTTCCTGCACTGTGGCAGCCATCCCAATAGCCATGCGGTCTTCGCGCGCGGCCCTCGCCTGTCACAAGGTTCTGATCTTCTTGCGCCTTCCGCCTGCGCCGGGGGGTCATCGTCTTGTCCGCACGCTCGCTCTTCGGGGCTTCTTTGTGCGTCTCGACTCCCACACGCAATCGCGGTTGACGGCGACGGGGGCAGCACTCCTCCTTAGAATTAGAGTAACTTGCCGACATACCCCGCATCAAGCACGACGAGCGCCGCACGGCACAGACCGGCCGGTCATTCCATCATGTGGAACTGGCGGTGCGATCCGCACCGGACGTCCTAGATTGATAATGGACGCAACTAATGTCAGGCTGCCGGCCGTGGCATCGATGGCCATGCCCTTTTCTTAAGGACTCAGCAAGGTGGCAACACGGGTTCAGGACGATATGGAGCGCGAGGCGACATTCGATCGCGTTGAGCCGCGGTCGCCGCTGGTCGACCCGTTCCATCGCGCGATCACCTATTTGCGCGTCTCGGTGACGGATCGCTGCGATTTCCGCTGCCTCTACTGCATGGCGGAGAACATGACGTTCCTGCCCAAGCGCGAGATCCTCACGCTGGAGGAGCTCGACCGGGTGTGCTCGGCCTTCGTGGAGAGGGGGGTGCGCAAGCTCCGGATCACCGGCGGCGAGCCGCTCGTGCGCAAGGACATCATGACGCTGTTCCGCCTGCTCTCGCGCCATCTCGATACTGGCGCGCTGGACGAGCTGACGCTCACCACCAATGGCAGCCAGCTCGCCCGGTTCGCCGGCGAGCTCTATGACTGCGGCGTGCGCCGGGTGAATGTCTCGCTCGACACGCACGACCCCGACATGTTCCGCACGATCACGCGCTGGGGCGACATCGCCAAGGTGATGGACGGCATCCGTGCCGCGCGCGAGGCCGGCCTCAGGATCAAGATCAACACCGTCGCGCTCAAGGGCGTCAACGAGGACGAGATCGAGGACATGATGGTCTGGTGCCACGACAACGGCATGGACCTGACCCTCATCGAAACCATGCCGCTCGGCGAGATCGACGGCGACCGCACCGAGCAGTATCTGCCGCTCTCCATGGTGCGCGCGCGGCTCAGGGAGCGCTGGACGCTGGAGGACATCCCCTACAAGACCGGCGGGCCCGCGCGCTATGTCCAGGTCGCGGAGACCGGCGGCCGGCTCGGCTTCATCACGCCGCTGACCCACAATTTCTGCGAATCCTGCAATCGCGTGCGGCTGACCTGCACGGGCACGCTCTTCATGTGCCTCGGCCAGGAGGACGCCGCCGATCTTCGCGCGCCCCTGCGGGCCTCGGAGTCGAACGGCCCCCTCCACGACGCCATCGAGGAGGCCATCGCCCGCAAGCCCAAGGGCCACGACTTCATCATCGACCGCCGCCACAACAAGCCGTCGCTCTCGCGCCACATGTCCGTGACGGGCGGCTAGATCGAATGTCGGACTCGATTTAAGACGGCTCCCGCGCCTCCCGTCATTCCCGCCCGACAGGCCTCACACAGAGACGGTGACGAAGTAGTAGCCGCTCATCATGAGGCCGACGGCGATGATGACGGCGCGCAGGACGCCGGGCCCGACGCTGCGCGCGGCGCGGGCGCCGAAATAGCCGCCGAAGATCGCCCCGCCGATCATCACCAGCGTTTCCGGCCAGGCGATGACGCCGGCCAGCACGAAGCTCCCCACGGAGGCCGCCGTCACGAGCGTGGCGAGCAAGTTCTTCAGTGCGTTGGCCTCGTGCAGGTCGTCATGGCCGAGCAGGGACAGGCAGGCCATCAGGAGCACGCCGAGCCCCGCCCCGAAATAACCGCCATAGACCGCGAAGGCGAATTCCACGGCAAGACCGAGGACAAGGCCCCTGCCCGCCTTGCGCGCCTCTGCCGACCCGACGATGCGCGACAGGCGCGGCCCGAAGGCGAAGAGCAGCGTGGCGGCGAGCAGCAGCCACGGGATCAGCGCCTCGAACAGCCGGTCGCCGGTCGCCAGAAGGAGCTGGGCGCCGATGGCCCCGCCGGCGAGCGCCACGAGGCCGCGCCAGACGAGGCCGTGCCGGGCCTTCGCGATCTCGCGGCGATAGGCGGGCACCGCCGCGGCATGGCCCGGCCACAGCGCCACGGCGTTGGAGGCGTTCGCCGTCACCGGCGGCAGGCCGATCCCCAGGAGCGCGGGAAAGGTGAAGAAGGTCGCCCCGCCCGCGACCGCGTTGATGGCGCCGCCGACCGTGCCGGCCACGAGCAGGATGGCGAGGGTCGTGAGATCCATGGAAGCCGCGATGCCTCAGGGACGGAAGGACGGGAGAATGGAGATGGCGGCCACCTGACCGCATATGGCGACCGCCGGCAGGATGGAGGGAATGCGTCCGTGCCTCAATAGGGAGCGTCGAAATAGTCCTCCAGCGTCATGGCGTAGACATAGACATCCGTGCGGATGCCGTTGCCGACATACTGGTCGCGCGCGAAGCGCTCGCGGCGCATGCCGATCTTCTCCATGACGCGGATCGAGGCGGCGTTCTCCGCAAAGGCCTTGGCCCAGAGCCTGGAGCAGCCCAGCCGTTCGAAGCCGATGGCGAGCATGGCGCGGCCGATCTCGGTGGCGAACCCGCGATTCCACAGATCGGGGTGGACGCCCCAGCCGATCTCCGCCGAACGGGGCCGGTTGAGCTGGAGGAAGGCGTCGCCGATCACATGTCCGGTCGCCTTGAGCTCGGCGGCCAGATGGTAGAGGGAGCGGTTGGGGCTCATCTGCCGGCGCAGGCTGCGCGCGACGAAACCCTGCACGTCCGCCGGCGAGGCGTAGCGCACCGCGATATGGCTCTGATAGTCCTTGCTCAGCATGTAGGCGGCAAACGAGCGCGCGTCGCGCGCCCTGATCTCGCGCAGGACGAGCGCCGGTGTCTCCACCCGTGAGATCTGCAATGCGGCGCGCATCTCGTCGTCTCCCGTGCTCCCGCCGTGCCCCCCGGCAGCCACCTTCAGGGCCATACTATCGCATATTGTAGAGGGACGCTCGCGCCGGAGTCGAGGACGCGCTGTCATCGAAGCTTCGCAATAGCATGGCACTTGCGTGCGTCACACGGAACGGACCGCGTGACACGGTGGGCGAAGGCCGCCCGCATCAGGAGTGCAAGTGATGAACGACCACAGCAAGCGCATCGTCGCCGACGACGGGTACTGCAACAAGGCGGAAGCCTTCGAGGCCTCGGACGATCAGCCAGCCAACCCCCATCTCGACCGTACGCTGGGCGACGTGATCGGGCGCCGCTTCGCCCGCCGCGACGTTCTGAAATCGACGCTGGCGGTGAGCGCCATCGGCGCGCTGTTCGGCACCTCCGCGCTGACCGCGCCGTCGGCGAAGGCCGCAGCGCCGGTCTCCAGCTTCGACTTCGCCGAGATCGATGCCGGCGTCGACGAGACGCACCATGTGGCGCGCGGATACGACGCGGCGATCCTCCTGCGCTGGGGCGACCCGATCTTCGCCGACGCTCCCGCCTTCGACCCGGCGAACCAGTCGGCGGAGGCCCAGCTTCGCCAGTTCGGCTACAACAACGACTATGTCGCCTTCCTGCCGCTGGACGATACCGGCACGCGTGGCCTCATCTGCGTGAACCACGAATACACCAACGAGGAGGTGATGTTCCCCGGGCTCGGCCGGCAGGACAAGGCCGATTTCGCCGGCATGACCGCCGAACTGGTCGACACCGAGATGGCCGCCCATGGGGTGAGCATCGTGGAAATCGCCCTTGAGAACGGCACTTGGACGCCGGTGCTCACATCGAGATTCAACCGCCGCATCAGCCCGCTCGGCACCGAGATGACCGTCGACGGCCCAGCCGCCGGCCATGCCCGGCTGAAGACGAGCGCCGACCGGACCGGCAAGCGCGTGATGGGCACGCTCAACAACTGCGCCGGCGGGCATACCCCCTGGGGCACCTATCTCGCCGCGGAGGAGAACTTCCATGGCTATTTCTGGACCGACGAGAAGGATGCCGAGGGCAAGCGCCTGACCAAGGGGCTGGGCGGCGACCAGCAGAAGAGCTACGAGCGCTATGCGGTGCCCGGCGGCTGGTATGCCTGGGGCCGCTTCCACGACCGGTTCAACGTGGACAAGGAGCCGAACGAGCCGAACCGGTTCGGCTGGGTCGTGGAGATCGACCCCAACGATCCGGGCTCCACGCCGGTCAAGCACACAGCCCTCGGCCGGTTCCGCCACGAGGGCGCGGAGACTATCCTCAACGGCGACGGCCGGGTGGTCGTCTATATGGGCGACGATGCCCGCTTCGACTATCTCTACCGCTTCGTCTCGCGCGAGGCCTATCGCGAGGGCGACACGGCGCACAACATGGCGCTCCTGTCGGACGGCACGCTGTCGGTCGCCCGCTTCGGCGAGGACGGCTCGATGGAGTGGCTGCCGCTCGTCTTCGGCGAGGGCCCGCTGACGCCGGAGAACGGCTTCGAGAGCCAGGCCGACGTCCTGATCGACACCCGGCTTGCCGCCGACCTCCTTGGCGCCACGCCCATGGACCGGCCGGAGGACGTCCAGCCGAACCCGGCGACCGACCGGGTCTATGTGATGCTCACCAACAACACCAAGCGCAAGGCGGACGCGACGGACGCCGCCAATCCGCGCGGACCGAACGCCTTCGGCCATGTGGTCGAGCTCACCCCGCCCGGCGGCGACCACGCCGCGGAGACCTTCGCCTGGGATATTCTGGTGACCTGCGGCGATCCGCGCGTGGCCGAGATCGGCGCGGTCTGGAACCCGGCGACCAGCGACAGCGGCTGGTTCGCCTCGCCCGACAATGCCGCCGTCGATGCCGACGGGCGCCTGTGGATCTCCACCGACCAGGGCGGAAGCTGGCCCAAGACCGGCAAGGCCGACGGCCTCTATGCGGTCGACACCGAGGGCGATGCGCGCGGCCTGTCGAGGATGTTCTTCCGCTGTCCGGTGGGCGCGGAGATGTGCGGGCCCTATTTCGCACCCGACGGCGAGACGCTGTTCGTCGCCGTGCAGCACCCCGCCACCGACGGCACGAAGGACTATGCGCCCTTCGCCCGCGCCTCCACCTTCGAGGATCCCGCGACCCGCTGGCCCGACTTCGAGCCCGATATGCCGCCGCGCCCCTCCGTGCTTGCGATCCGCAAGACCGGCGGCGGCAGGATCGCGAAGGACTGAGACGGCCGCGCGCGCCCATCGGCGGCGGATTTATCGAGTCGGTGGAATCGGTTGGCGCGGCCGCTTGAGAAACCGGGTCCGCCGGCGCCCCTCGCGAGGGTCGCCGGCGGAAAAGACCCGCGCGGTGAATCGGTTAGGGCTCTTTTCTGCCTGAGTGTCTCTGCACCGGCCCACTCCCCCACCCGGCCACCCATGAAATCATACTGCCGTGGGTGGCCGGGTGGGGGAGTGGGCCGGTGCAGCCTGAGCGGAAAGAACTCCAGTGTGCCGGGCCCGCACGATATGGGCCGGACCGGCCCGCCCGCCGTCCACACCCTTGCGCTTCAGCTCATCTTCCACTTGATCGAGCAGCCCATGGACGCCGTCTGGTCGCGCGGCCCCTGCCCCGTCCTGGCGACCTGGACCATGGCCTCGTAGAGCTCGCGGCGCGCGTCGGGCACGGGGACGGCGCGGGATTCGTCGAGGCGCCCGCGATACTGGAGCCCGAGATCGGCGTCGAAGCCGAAGAAGTCGGGCGTGCACACAGCCTCATAGGCCCGTGCCACCTCCTGGCTCTCGTCGTGGAGATAGGGGAAGGTGAAGCCGTGCTCGACGGCGAAATGGACCATGTTGTCGAAGGAGTCCTGCGGATAGGTCTCCCCGTCATTGGAGCAGATCGCGGCGGTTGCCACGCCGTGGTCGGCCAGGTCGCGGGCATCGCGCACCAGCCGGTCGACGATCGCCTTCACATAGGGACAATGATTGCAGATGAAGACGATCAGCGTGCCGCGTTCGCCGCGCACATGGTCGAGCGTGTAGACCTTCCCGTCCGTCGCCAGCAGGCGGAAATCCGGTGCCCGCCATCCGAAATCGCAAATGTCCGCCGTCTTCGTCACCATGGCTTGTCTCCTCCATGAGCGGCCGCGTGCCTCCGCCGGCCGGCTGCCCCTGCCCCGTTTCCCTTCAGATAGGTTGCTTGAGCGGCTCTTGCCACAATTCCTCCACAATCCCTGTTGCCAGCATGCCCCGGACTGCGTCATTCTCCGAACTTGCGGACCGGGGAGCCGAAGAGGCAATCGGCCGGGCGCAGGGGGCGACATAGTACATCAGGGGAGAATGACCTATGGTCCTCGCTCGCCGGGCGATCAGCCGTGCGGTCATCGTATTCGCCGTCATGGCTGCCGGTCTCGCCATGGCCGCTGCGGCACGCGCCGCCGACCGGCCCGTCTTCGATCTCAGCGAGCAGCAGCTCTCCGCGCTCGAACGCTATCGCAGCGAACCGGGCGACAAGGCCTTCGCGGCGAGCGCCGGCGGGCGGTTCGCCTCCGAAAGCGGGCTGGCGAGCCTGACGGTGGCCGTCCGTAGCGCGCTCCAGTCCTGCGATGCCGGCATCCGCGATCCGCGCAACCGCTGCATCATCGTCGACGTGAACGGCACCATGCTCGACCCTGCCCTGCAATATGCCCAGATCTTCCGGATCGATCCGACCCAGACACACCAGCCCCTGCCGCTCGCCGATCTCAATCCGGGGGTCGACACTTGGCGCGCCCTGCAGGGCTATCGCACGAAGCGCCAGCACAAGGCCTTCGCGATGAATCTCGGCGGTGCATGGGCGAGGGCCTGGGACGCGGCGAGCCCGGCGGAGGCTGCGCGAGAGGCGCTTGCGGCCTGCAACAAGCAGGAGCGCGCCGAGGACACGCCGTGCTTCCTCTATGGCCTCGACGACCGGATGGCGGACGCCGGAGACCTCCAGCTCATGCCGGACGGCACGGTGACCGGCCTGCCTGCACCGCGCGAGGAGATGTCGAACTGACAGGCCCCGGCAGGGATGGAGTGTACCGACTTGTGATTTGACGGCACCGCCCGGTCGGAGTCACCATCTCAGGCATGACAACACCAGCAACGAGGTCTAGGAAAATGATGCCGCCGAAGCGACCGGCGCCGTCTTCGGGACCTCGGTTTGCCGGCCGGGGGTGAAGACGGCGAGATCCGACTGACAATCCGACAATACTGACGTTTCCATGTCCCGGTTGTCCGGGGCGGTATGGAAACGCCCGATCAGTCCGGCGATACCGTCGGACAGCGCAATGCACCAGACAGGCCCCGCGCGGACAGAGGTTCCGGCGGGGCCCTTTCGTTTCGCCCGATTGCCCGGACCGCAAAAATCCTTATGAGTGTTATTGTGTTTGAAACAATCTATGAGAGTGTATAAAAATACGATCTCCATGAACGAAGGGGGGCGGACGGCACACCGGATGCCGGCCCGAAGGATCAGGAGACGTCATGCAGAAGAGATTGCTGGCCGAAGCCATTGGCAGTTTTGCCCTTGTATCCGTCATTTGCGGCACACTCGTCGGCGCATCGACATTTCCGGGCCTGAGCGCCGGCATTGTCGGCATCAGCCTGGCCGCCGGACTGACCATGCTCGCCATGTCGTCCGCGTTCGGCTGCATATCGGGCGCGCATTTCAATCCAGCCGTCAGCTTCGGGGCCTGGGTTGCCGGCCGGCTGAGCCCGCAATGGCTTGCGGGCTATGTGGCCGCCCAGCTCGTCGGCGCCGTGCTCGCGACCGCCATGCTCTTTGCGGTCTTCATGTCCATTCCGGGCTTCGAGGCGGCGGCGTTCGCCTCCAATGGCTACGGCAACCATTCGCCCGGAGGCTACGGGCTCCAGGGCGCGGCGATCACGGAAGTGGTGGCCACGGCGATCTTCGTGCTGGCCGTGCTCGGTGCCTCGCACGACGACAGCCCGGCCTTCGCGGGCCCTGTCGCCGCCGGGCTCGCCCTCGCCGCGGTGCATCTGTGGACGTTGCCGATCACGGGCACCTCGGTCAATCCGGCGCGCTCGACGGCCACTGTCGTCTTTGCGGAGGGCTGGGCGCTACAACAGCTCTGGGTCTTCTGGGCGGCCCCGCTCGCAGGCGCGGCTCTTGCCGGCCTCGTCGATCGTTTCGTCCTGGCCAACGCCCTCCAGTTCGATACCGACGATGCCAGCTCTCCCCTGCCTCCGCCCCCCATTGCCAAGACCGAGGGGGACGATCTCCAGCCCAAGGCCGCGGGCTGACGGAGACCGTCCATGGCGACCGCGCCATCCCCCGGCAGGACGACCTCGCCGGGGGTGCGGCGACCGGTCTTCGCAATTCGATGGTGCAGATGCGAAGGAAAAATTGACAAATGGCGCAGAATATCTATGTTTCCCTCAAATTCGATCCATGGCTCGCGCGCCGTGGGCTCTTGTGGTTAATGAGGGCCCGTCACCGATGAACCGGCGCCCCTGCAAACCGGTTAAGCCGCACCACGCATGAATTTCGATCAACTAGGCCTCAGCCCGAAAGTGCTCGACGCCGTCCGGGCCGCAGGCTTTACCGAGCCGACCCCCATCCAGGCCAAGGCCATTCCCGCTGCGCTCGAGCGGCGCGACGTTCTGGGCCTTGCCCAGACAGGCTCCGGCAAGACCGCAGCCTTCACGCTGCCGATCCTCACATTGCTCCAGAAGGGCCGCTCGCGCGCCCGGATGCCGCGCGCGCTCATCCTCGAGCCGACACGCGAGCTCGCCGTGCAGGTTCACGAGGCCTTCTCCACGCTCGGCAAGAATTCCAAGACCACCGTCGCCCTGCTCATCGGCGGCGTCTCCTTCGACCAGCAGGACCGCCTGCTCGACCGCGGGGCCGACGTCGTCATCGCCACGCCGGGCCGCCTGCTCGACCATGTGGAGAACGGCAAGCTCATGCTGCATGGCGTGGAGCTCTTCGTCGTCGACGAAGCCGACCGCATGCTCGACATGGGCTTCATTCCCGACATCGAGAAGATCTACAAGCTGCTGCCGATCACGCGGCAGACGCTGTTCTTCTCCGCGACCATGCCGGCGGAGATCCAGCGGCTCACCTCCACCTTCCTGCACATGCCGGAAACGGTGGAGGTCGCGCGGCCCTCGACAACAGCCGCGTCCATCGAGCAGCACTGCGTCTTCACATCCGGCCAGCCGAAGGACAAGCGCGAGACGCTGCGCCGGGTCCTGCGCGAGCAGGGTGAGAACCGGGGCGAGATCAAGAACGCCATCATCTTCGCCAATCGCAAGGTGACGGTCCGGCTGCTGGAACGCTCGCTCCAGAGGCACGGTTTCAATGCCGCGGCACTCCATGGCGACATGGATCAGCACAGCCGGCTTGCCACGCTCGAGCGCTTCCGCAGCGGCGAGGTCACCTTCCTCATCGCCAGCGATGTCGCCGCACGCGGTCTCGATATCCCCGCGGTCAGCCACATCTTCAATTTCGACGTGCCGACCCACGCGGAGGACTATGTGCACCGCATCGGGCGCACGGGCCGCGCCGGACGGGAAGGCTTCGCCTATACGCTGGTGACGCCTGAGGAAACAAAGTACCTCAAGGCCATCGAGAAGCTGATCCGGCGCGAAATCCCCTGGGACGGCGAGGTGCCGGGCGAGGAGGATCTCGCAGAGAAGCCCCGTGGCCGCAAGGGCCGTGGCGGGCGCGGAAGCGAACGCCGCGAGAGCCAGGCGAAGGATAACAAGGCCGAGGACAGAAAGTCCGATACCAAGCCCAGGTCCGACGCCAAGCCCAGATCCGGAACCGGGTCGGATGCCAAGCCGCAGGGCCGCGACAAGTCACGGTCGCGCTCGCGCCGGAAGGACGAGGACTACGCGAACGACAACGTGCCCTTCGCGAACCTCCCGCCCGACCAGATTCCCGCCTTCCTCCAGCGCCCGGTCCGCTAGATCGACCCGCACTCGGGTGGCCTCACCTGGGTTCAGAAAAGTTGATCGCTCTCAACGCGTTAGAGCAACTCATCTGCGCCCGGCGGGACGCAGGTTGCTCCAGGCCGGACACCGCTTCCATTTTCCGTAAAATGCGATGGGCCTTTGGACGCCCGGCACCGGGGTTCAGGCCGTGCCGGGGAAGCCCTCGGCACTGGCCGGCGTGATCGCAACGGACTCGCCGCAGCCGCAGGCCGATGTCTGGTTGGGATTGTTGAACACGAAGCCCGAGGACAGCTTGCCGACCTCGAAATCCATCTCGGTGCCGAGCAGGAACAGGATCGCGGCGGGATCGATCAGCAGGGTCACGCCCTTGTCCTCGACCACCTCGTCGCGCGGATCGGCCTCGTCGACATAGTCCATCGTATATTCCATGCCGGCGCAGCCCCCCTTCTTCACCCCGACGCGCAGGCCCGCGACGGGACGGTCGGCCTTGGACATCAGCTCGCGAATGCGCGCGGCGGCCGCGTCGGTGAGGCTCATTACCCTGGGCTTGGGACGAATGCGTGCAGTCATCTCCGGCTCTCGTCTCGACAAATCTCTATCGGTTCGCTCATTATCTGGCGTGCCGTGGCGGGCATGCAAGGGCACAACCCGCATGCCGGGAGGCCCTTCCGCCCCTGCTCACCACATGTTGAGCGCGACCTTCGCCTCGTCCGACATGCGGCTCGGGTCCCATGGCGGATCGAAGACCAGATTGACGGTCGCCCCGCTCACGCCATCCACGGTGGAGACCGCATCCTCCACCCAGCCCGGCATCTCGCCGGCCACCGGGCAGCCCGGCGCGGTCAGCGTCATGTCGATCGCCACCATCCGGTCGTCGTCGATATCGACCTTGTAGATCAGGCCGAGCTCGTAGATGTCGACCGGGATCTCCGGGTCGTAGACGGTCTTCAGCGCCGCGACGATGTCATCGGTCAGCCGGTTGAGCTCGGCCTCCGGGATCGCGCTCGCGGGCTCCGGCGGTTCGGGCGCCGTTCCGGCATCCGGTGCCATGATGTCACGTTGCTCGCTCATCGTGCTCCTCGTTCTCCTCGTCGCGCTCAGGCAAAGAACCGTGCCGCCGCCTTCAGCGCCTCGGCCAGCCGGTCGACCTCTTCCCTCGTATTGTACATGGCAAAAGACGCCCGGCAGGTCGAGGTCACGCCGAAATGCTCAAGCAGGGGCTGCGCGCAATGGGTGCCGGCGCGTACCGCCACGCCATGCCGGTCGATCACCGTCGAGATGTCGTGGGCATGGGCGCCCTCCATCTCGAAGGAGATGATCGCGCCCCGCTCGCGCGGCGCGCCGAAGACGCGCAGCGAATTGATCTCGCGCAGCCGCTCCAGCGCATAGGCCTTGAGGTCGGCCTCGTGCGCGGCGATGTTCTCGCGGCCCACGCCCATCATGTAGTCGAGCGCGGCGCCCAGTCCAATCGCCTGGACGATGGCCGGGGTTCCCGCCTCGAACCGGTGCGGCGGCTCCGCATAGGTGACGAGGTCGGGGGTGACGTCCTCGATCATCTCGCCGCCGCCCTGATAGGGGGGCATGCGGTCGAGATGCTCGCGCTTGGCATAGAGCGCGCCGATGCCGGAGGGCCCGTAGACCTTGTGGCCGGTGAAGATATAGAAGTCGCAATCGAGTTCCTGCACATCGACCGGGAGATGCACCGCGCTCTGGCTGCCGTCGACCAGAACCGGGATGCCGCGCTCATGCGCCAGCCGGATGATCTCCCGGATCGGCGTGATGGTGCCGATGGCATTCGACATGTGCGTCACCGCCACCATCTTCACGCGGGGGCCGAGCAGCTTCTCGTATTCCTCCAGCAGGAACTCGCCGGCCTCGTTCACCGGCACCCATTTGAGCACCGCGCCGCGCCGCTCGCGATGGAAGTGCCAGGGCACGATGTTGGAATGGTGCTCGAGCAGGGAGAGCACGATCTCGTCGCCCTCCCCTATCACCATCCCCCCGAAGCTCTGGGCGACCAGATTGATCGCCTCGGTGGTGTTGCGGGTGAAGATGATCTCGTCGGTCGAGGGCGCGTTGAGGAAGCGGCGCACCGTCTCGCGGGCATCCTCGTAGTTCTGCGTGGCGAGATTGGAGAGGAAATGCAGGCCGCGATGGACATTCGCATATTCCTCCTCATAGGCCTTGCGCACCGCCTCGATCACCGCCTTCGGCTTCTGGGCGGAGGCCGCGTTGTCGAGATAGGTGAGCGGCTTGTCGTAGACGGTCCGCTTCAGGATCGGGAAATCCTCGCGGATGCGCTCCACATCGAAGCCGCCCGCCGCCTCCGGGGCCGCAGGCTTCAGGCCGGCATCAGCCATCGATCCCTCCCTTGCGCTCCGCCAGCCAGCCCTCTGCCAGGCCGGCCAGCACATCGCGCGCGCCCTCATGGGCGATATCGTCGAATGCCTCGCGAACGAAGGCGGCGATGAGCAGGGACTTCGCCTGCGCCTCGGGAATGCCGCGCGCGCGCAGATAGAAGATCAGCCGGTCGTCGAGCGCGCCCGACGTGGCGCCGTGCCCGCAGGCGACGTCGTCGGCGAAGATCTCAAGCTCGGGCTTTGAGTCGAACTCCGCACGCTCCGACAGGAGAAGCCCGTGGCTCTGCTGCTTGCCATCGGTCTTCTGCGCCTCCGGGGCGACCATGATCTTGCCCTGGAACACGCCGTGGGCGGTGTCGTCCATCACGCATTTGAAGAGCTCGCGGCTCTGGCACGACGGCACGGCGTGGTTCACCACCATGGTGGTGTCGCAATGCTGGTTGCCGGCGAGGAGATAGGAGCCGGCAATATGGGCATCGGCCCCCTCGCCGCGATACTTCACGAAAAGCTGGTTGCGCGTGAGGCGCCCGCCCATGGTGAGCGTGACGTCGCGCAGGACGGCGTCGGCCTCCAGCTCGATATGGGAGTTGGAGAGCTGGACCGCCTCGGTATCGTCGGCCTGCACGCGCACGCGCTCAAGCTCCGCGCCCTTGCCGACCACGGTCTCGGTGACGATGTCGGCGAGATAGGGGCCGGACCCCAGATGGGTTTCCAGGAGCGTGGCGCGCGCGCCTGCCCCCACCGCGACGACATTGCGCACCGCCGTCATGCGCGGCGCGGTGCGGGCATTCACGAAGACCAGCTCCAGCGGCGTCGCGATCTCCGCCCCGTCGGCGATCCGCACAAGCGCGCCGTCGGCGAGGAACACGGTATTGAGCTCCGCGACCGGATCGCGCCCGGCGCCGAACAGGTTGCCGAGGATCTCGCGCGCCCAGGAGGGCGGGTCCGCCATGACGTCGTTCAGGGCGTGAACCTCCACGCCGTCGAGCCCCTGGGCGTCGGAGAGGCCCGCATCGAACCGGCCATCGACGAAGACCAAGCGCTTGCGCCCGATCTGCGCGAACGGGTCCCGCGCCAGCAGGGTCTCGACCGCGCCCGCCTCCGGCTCGGCGGCGACGAGCGGCGGATAGGCCTCGTTCAGATGGCGGCGCAGGTCGGTCCATTTCCATTCCTCGACCCGCCGGTTGGGCAGGCCGTGGGCGGAGAAGGATTCAAAGGCCGCCTCGCGCTTGGGCTCCAGCCAGCCGGCGTGCGGCAGCGCGTCCTTGCGCGTGGCATAGGCGTCGATGAAGGCTGCTTCCGCCTTGGTCTTCTGTACTGCGACGTTCATTGCTCGTCGTACCCTTCCAGGTCTTCCTTAGGCGGCCGCTTCGTCCTGATAGATGGCGTAGCCGCTCTCCTCCAGCTCCAGCGCCAGCTCCTTGCCGCCGGAGCGCACGATCCGGCCGGCGGAGAGCACGTGCACCTTGTCGGGCACGATGTAGTTGAGCAGGCGCTGATAGTGCGTGATCACGACCATGGACCGCTCCGGCCCCCTGAGCGCGTTCACGCCGTCGGCCACCACCTTGAGCGCGTCGATGTCGAGCCCGGAATCGGTCTCGTCCAGCACGCACAGCCAGGGCTGGAGAACGGCCATCTGGAGGATTTCCGCGCGCTTCTTCTCGCCGCCGGAAAAACCCACATTGACCGGGCGCTTGAGCATCTCCTGCGAGACGTTCAGCTCGCCCGCCTTCTCGCGCACGAGGCGCATGAAGTCCGGCGTCGACAACTCGTCCTCGCCGCGCGCCTTGCGCTGGGCGTTGAGCGCCGTCTTGAGCAGGGTCATGAGCGCCACGCCCGGAATCTCGATGGGGTACTGGAAGGCCAGGAACAGGCCGAGCGCGGCGCGCTCGTCCGGCCCCATCTCCAGAACGTCCTCGCCCCGGAAGGCGATCGAGCCGCCGGTCACCTCATAGCCGTCGCGGCCCGCCAGCACATAGGCGAGCGTCGACTTGCCGGAGCCGTTCGGCCCCATGATGGCATGCACCTCGCCCGGTTCGACCGTAAGGTCGATCCCCTTGAGGATCTCCTGGCCGTCGACCTCGACATGCAGATTCTTGATCTCGAGCATTCTTCAGTTCCCATAATTCCTTAAAGCATTTCTGCCTTCGTCATTCCCAGGACATCCATTCGCCATCCCTGGACGTCCATTCGTCATCCCCGCGAAAGCGGGGATCCACAGGGGCGGCGGTGGCATGGATCCCCGCTTTCGCGGGGATGACCGGAGAAGGGTGGACCGCATCCAATACTTATTCCGCGTCGCTTTTCGTCAGCCCACGCTGCCCTCCAGGCTGATGCCGATGAGCTTCTGCGTTTCGGCCATGAACTCCATGGGCAATTGCTGGATGACATCGCGCACGAAGCCGTTGACGATCAGCGCCACCGCTTCCTCCTCGTTGAGCCCGCGCGCCATGCAGTAGAAGAGCTGGTCGTCGGAGATCTTGGAGGTGGTCGCCTCGTGCTCGAACTGGGCGGAGGTATTCTTCGCCTCGATATAGGGCACGGTGTGCGCGCCGCATTCATTGCCGATGAGCAGCGAATCGCACTGGGTGAAGTTGCGCGCGTTCGCCGCCTTCGGGTGCGCGGAGACGAGCCCGCGATAGGTGTTGGACGACTGGCCCGCCGAAATGCCCTTGGAGATGATCCGGCTGGAGGTGTTGCGGCCCAGATGGATCATCTTGGTGCCGGAATCGATCTGCTGATGGCCGTTGGAGATGGCGATCGAGTAGAACTCGCCCCGGCTGTTGTCGCCGCGAAGCAGGCAGCTCGGATATTTCCAGGTGATCGCGGAGCCCGTCTCCACCTGCGTCCAGGAGATCTTGGAGTTCGCGCCCCGGCAGTCGCCGCGCTTGGTGACGAAATTGTAGACGCCGCCCTTGCCGTCCGCGTCGCCCGGATACCAGTTCTGCACGGTGGAGTACTTGATCTCCGCATCGTCGAGCGCGATGAGCTCGACCACCGCGGCGTGAAGCTGGTTCTCGTCGCGCATCGGCGCGGTGCAGCCCTCCAGATAGGAGACGTAGGCACCCTTGTCGGCGATGATCAGCGTGCGCTCGAACTGGCCGGTCTGCTCCTCGTTGATGCGGAAATAGGTCGACAGCTCCATCGGGCAGCGCACGCCCTCCGGCACATAGACGAAGGATCCGTCGGAGAACACCGCGGAATTGAGCGCGGCGAAGTAGTTGTCAGACTTCGGCACCACCGAGCCCAGATACTTCTTCACGAGCTCCGGGTGCTCGCGCATGGCCTCCGAGATCGAGCAGAAGATGACGCCCGCCTTGGCGAGCTCCTCCTTGAAGGTCGTCACCACCGACACGCTGTCGAACACCGCGTCGACGGCGACCTTCGCCCCCTCGACGCCTGCGAGCACCTCCTGCTCCTTCAACGGGATGCCGAGCTTCTCATAGGTCGCCAGAAGCTCCGGATCGACCTCGTCCAGGCTCTTCGGGCCGGAGCCCTGCGACTTCGGCGCGGAATAATAGTAGAGGTCCTGGAAGTCGATCGGCGGATAGGAGACGCGCGCCCAGCTCGGCTCCTCCATGGTCTTCCAGCGCCGATAGGCGTCGAGGCGCCATTCGAGCATCCACTCCGGCTCGCCCTTCTTCTCGGAGATGAACCGGACGATGTCCTCGTTCAGGCCCTTTGGCGCCTTGTCCGACTCGATCTGGGTCGTGAAGCCGTATTTGTACTTGTCGACATCGATCGACTTGACCTTTTCGATTGTCTCCAGATCAGCCATGCCTGTCCTCACTTGCAACGATCGGGCTTATTGCCCGTTCTCTCGATATGTCCCGTTTCCGTCCGTCTCAGGCCGCGGCCTGCGCGCCATTGCGCCGGGCAATGCGCCGCCACGCCGTCACGAAACGGTCGATGTCGTCTTGTGTCGTGGACCATCCGAGGCTTATCCGGATGGCACCGCCGATCAGTCCCTCGCCGGCACCCATCGCCTGAAGGACGTGGGAGCGGCCGACCTTGCCCGACGAGCAGGCCGACCCCGAGCTCACCGCGACGCCCTCCAGATCGAAGGCGATCAGCAACATGTCCGCCCCGAGCCCGTCCACCGCGAAACAGCAGGTGTTCGCGAGCCTGTCTGTTGCCGCGGAAAAGACATGGGCGGCCGGGGCCTCTTCCCGGATCGCGGCCTCCAGCCTGTCGCGCGCGGCGGCAATCCAGCCCATGCGGTCCATGTCCGATATGGCACCGGCAACAGCGGCTGCAAACCCCGCTATGCCCGCCACATTCTCCGTGCCGGCACGCCGGCGCCTCTCCTGGCCGCCGCCGGGCAGCAGGGGTTTCAGATCGAGCCCGTCGCGGGCGACGAGCGCGCCCACACCCTGCGGGCCGCCGAGCTTGTGGGCGGACAGGGTGAGCATGTCGACGCCGAGAACCGGCCAGGCGAGCCGCATCCGTCCCGCCGCCTGCACCGCGTCGCAATGGACGAGCGCGTCGTGGGCGCGCGCAATCCCGACCACCTCGCTCAGGGGCTGTATGGCGCCGGTCTCGTTGTTCGCCGCCATGACGGAGACGAGCGCCGGGCCGTCGCCGGACGACAGCGCGGCCTCCAGCGAATCCAGATCGATGACGCCCGTCGCGTGAACCGGCACCTCCACGCAAGGCACGCCCATCGAGCGGGCGGCCTCGAGCACGCTTGGATGCTCGACCGCCGACACGACGAGCCGGCTTGCAAGCCCGGCGCCGACGACGCCCGCGATCGCCAGGGCGTTCGCTTCCGTGCCGCCGGAGGTGAAGGTCACCATATCGGCGCGCGCGCCGACGAGGCCCGCGACGGTCTCGCGGGCCGCCTCCACGATCTTGCGCGCCCGCCGCCCCTCCTCGTGCACGGAGGAGGCGTTGCCGGCGGCACCGAGGAGGCCGGACACCGCCTCCACCGCTTCCGGCCGCATGGGCGCGGTGGCGTTATGATCGAGATATGCGCGCATATCGCTCATCGGTCGGTGGTCTTCGCTCGATATCGTCCAGAAACGGTGTCCGGGGTTCCGCCCTCAACAGGCCGGCTCACGCTCGACAGGCGCTTCGGCGGGGCTGGGGCCCACCGGCACCGCGCGTCCGAGCACACGCTTGTGGATGACATCGTCCAGGCTGACGGAGGCCAGGAAGACGTGGATCTGGCGGCCGAGCTCCTCCCACAGGTCGTGGGTCAGGCAGCGCGAGCCGTTCAGGCAACCGATGGGTGAGCTGTCCTCGCAGCGCGTCACCTTCAGGGGCTCGTCGACGGCGAGCACGATGTCGGAGATCCGGATATCGCCCGCCTCGTGCGCCAGCTTGTAGCCGCCGCCCGGCCCACGCGCGCTCTCCACGAGCCCGCAGCGCCGGAGCTTGACGAACAGCTGCTCCAGATAGGCCTGGGAGATATCCTGCCGGTCGGCAATGTCGGCCAGCGTGACAGGCTCGCCCTTCGAGTAATGGGCGATATCGGCCATGGCCATCACGGCATATCGTCCACGAGTGCTGAGTTTCATCTCTCAATCCTGTCTCAAGACCGCGATGCAAGCCCGCTAAGCGCCAAAACGCGATGAGAAGGCTTGCAAAATACCGCCGCGACTGTGATATGACGTCCATCGGCCCCTGCGACGTCGGCTCCGCGGCTACGGCAGCATCAAAATTGAATAGTTCTAAGGTGGATATAAAATACCCGACTGGGAGAGTCAACAAATCGGAATGCCGATTTCACAGTCTGAAAGTCCATACTACGGACGCGACTGCTCCCGCCGCAGGAACAGCCTGACGACGGCGCCGGACGGCGCGCCGGATGCGTATGATCTCTAAGGTTTCGAGGACCCAATGCCGGAAGTGATTTTCAATGGCCCCGCGGGCCGCATTGAAGGCCGCTATCACCACAACGAATCGTCCACCTCGCCCGTGGCGATCATCCTGCATCCCCATCCCCAGTTCGGCGGCACGATGAACAATCCCATTGTGCATGCCCTCTACTACATGTTCCAGAAGCGCGGCTTCTCCGTCCTGCGGTTCAATTTCCGCGGCGTGGGCCGCAGCCAGGGCATCTACGACAACGGCGCGGGCGAGCTGTCGGACGCAGCCGCCGCGCTGGACTGGGCGCAGAGCCTCAACCGCGACGCGCGCTCGTGCTGGATCGCCGGCTTCTCCTTCGGCTCGTGGATCTCCATGCAGCTCCTGATGCGCCGGCCCGAGATCGCCGGCTTCATCTCCGTCGCCCCCATGGCGAACCATTACGATTTCTCCTTCCTCGCCCCCTGCCCGGCCTCGGGCCTGTTCGTCAATGGCGACAAGGACAGCGTGACACCGCCGGAGCACGTCACCAGCCTGGTCAGCCGGCTGAAGACGCAGAAGGGCATCGTCATCGAGCACCAGACAATCGCCGGCGCCAACCATTTCTTCGAGGACAAGGCCGAAGATCTCATGACGATTGTGGAGGACTATCTCGACCGCCGCCTCGCCGAGGAAGAAGCCGCCTGAGCGGGCCGGGGCGCCCGCCCCCTTGACCGTCATTCCCGCGCACGCGGGACTCCCTTGCAGAATGAGCAGGATGGATACCCGCCCTCGCGGGCATGAGCGGTAAGGGAAAAGGCTTGTTTCCTCCGCTCGCTCCCGCGAAGGCGGGACCCCACAGGCCCCGGGCCGTCCCCCAAGCCGTCCCGTCCGATTCTAGAGAAACCCGCCCTACCGCGCGGGCTCGTGGACGACGCCGCCCGTCAGCGGTTCGGCGACGCCGGTCGTGGAGGGGAATGTGATGGCGAGGTTCGCAAGCCGGCGTACCGCCATATAGGCGAAGGCCTCCGCCTCGATCGCGTCGCCATCGAGCCCGACGGCCTCGGCCGTCTCCACCGGCACGCCGAGACGGCCGCGCAACGCATGCATGATCGCCGGGTTCCGCCGCCCGCCTCCGCAGACCACCCACGAGGCCGGCGCGGCGGGCAGATGCGCGACGGCGCGCGCCACGGCCGCGCTCGTGAAGGCGACCAGCGTCGCCGCCCCGTCCTCCGGCGACAGGCCGTCCAGCACATCGAGAGAGAAGTCGTTGCGGTCCAGGGATTTCGGCGCCGGGGCCGCGAAATAGGCATGGTCGAGGAGCCGTGCGAGGCGGGCCTCGTCCACATGTCCCGACCGGGCGAGCGCCCCGTCGCGGTCGCAGTCCGTACCGAGATGCCTGAGCACCCAGTCGTCGAGAAGCGCATTGCCGGGCCCTGTGTCGAAGGCCACGAGCGGCGCGCCGTCGGCGATATAGGTGAGGTTCGCCACGCCCCCGATATTGAGGAAAGCCCTGGGCCCGCTGCCGAGCCCGGCGGCAAGCGCGGAATGGTAGACGGGAACGAGCGGCGCACCCTGCCCGCCCGCGGCGACATCCGCCGCCCTGAGATCGCTCACGACGCGGATGCCGAGCCCGTCCGCGAGCCGCGCGCCGTCGCCGAGCTGCACGGTGAGGCGCTTTTCCGGGCGGTGGAGCACGGTCTGGCCGTGGAAGCCGATCACGCCGATATCGCCGGGCGCAAGCCCGTGACGGGTCAGGAACGCGGCCACCGCGCGCATATGGGCATCGGTGATCTCGCGCTCGAATTCGTCCAGCGGCGCGGGGCGGTCGTCGCGGCGCTCGAGCGTGCGCGCGGCGTCCAGCACCTCGCGGTAGAGCGCGCGCAGGCCCGGCGTATAATCGACCGTCTCCGAAGGCCCCGGCGCCACGTGGCGCTCGCCGTCCGTCTCGATGAGCGCGATGTCGATCCCGTCCATGGAGGTGCCGCTCATCAGGCCGAGCGCGGCTGTCACATTTGCCATTTCACAACGCTGTGCTAGATCAAGCTGCGTCCGGTGCCCCTCGTCCGGGCGCCGAGACGTTGATCGCTCCCAAGATCCGGAATGCCCTGCACGGAACAGGGCCGCCGCTGGCGGGCCGACAACCCAACCAACATCAAGATACAGCTTGGCATGAGCATGACCAGTTTCAAATCCGATTTCCTCCACGTCCTCCAGGAACGCGGCTTCATCCACCAGTGCTCCGACACGGAGGCGCTGGACGAGCTCGCGCGGACGGGGACCGTGACCGCCTATATCGGCTTTGACTGCACGGCGCGCTCGCTGCATGTCGGCTCGCTCGTGCAGATCATGATGCTGCGCTGGCTGCAGAAGACCGGGCACCGGCCGATCACGCTCATGGGCGGCGGCACGACGCAGATCGGCGATCCGAGCTTCCGCGACGAGGCGCGCCCGCTCCTGTCGACGGAGATGATCGAGCAGAACAAGGAGGGGATCCGGCGCGTCTTCGACCGCTTCCTCACCTTCGGCGACGGCACCGGCGACGCCGTGATGATCGACAATGCCGACTGGCTGCTCGGCCTCAACTACGTGGAGTTCCTGCGCGATGTCGGGCGCCATTTCTCCGTCAACCGCATGCTCTCCTTCGAGGCGGTCAAGAGCCGGCTCGAGCGCGACCAGTCGCTGTCCTTCCTGGAGTTCAACTATATGCTGCTCCAGGCCTACGATTTCGTGGAGCTCTACCGCCGCCACGGCTGCCGGCTGCAGATGGGCGGCTCCGACCAGTGGGGCAATATCGTCAACGGCATCGATCTCGGCCGGCGCATGGAGGAGGTCGAGCTGTTCGCGCTGACCTCGCCGCTCTTGACCACCTCGTCCGGGGCCAAGATGGGCAAGACCGCTTCCGGCGCGGTTTGGCTCAATGCCGATATGCTCAAGCCCTATGACTACTGGCAGTACTGGCGCAATACCGAGGACGGCGATGTCGGCCGCTTCCTGAAACTCTTCACCGAGCTGCCCCTCGACGAGATCGCGCGCCTTGCCGCGCTCGAGGGCCAGGAGCTCAACGACGCCAAGAAGGTGCTGGCCACCGAGACCACGGCCCTCCTCCACGGCCGCCAGGCGGCCGAGGAGGCCGCGGAGACCGCGCGGCGCACCTTCGAGGAAGGCCAGTTCGGCGAGGGGCTGCCGACCGTCGAGATCGGGAGCGGCGAGCTCGAGGCAGGGCTCGGCCTGCTCTCCGCCATGGTGCGCGCGGGTCTTGCCTCCTCCAATGGCGAGGCTCGCCGGGCCGTCTCCGGCGGCGCCGTGCGCATCAACGACGTCGCCGTCGCGGACCCGAAACGCGCGCTCACCGGTGCCGACCTCACCGGCGACGGCGTGGTGAAGCTGTCCATGGGCAAGAAGAAGCACGCGCTCATCCGGCCGAGCTAGAGTGCTTTCAGGAAAAGTGGGCACCACTTTTCCGGTTCGAAAGCGCGGCGATACAGGAACCTGGAGGGCATTGAGTGAACGTGAGTTCACGAAATGCGCTCTAGCGGCCGGTCGGGCGGGACAGGCCCGGCCTATCGGTTGAGGGCCCTCGGCATGTCGATCTCGGGCTCCTTGCGCTTGCCGCCATCGCGGCCGGAACCGGAGCCGGATGCGCCGCCGTCGCCCGTACCGAACTCGAAGAGCTTGCGCAGGAAGCCCGGCGCGAGGGCGGAGACCGGATTGAACACCATCTCCGGGTCCGACATGGTGCCGCGCAGCGCGAAGGTCACGCCGAAGATGCCCTGCCCCTTGCCGCCCATCAGCACCTCGCCGAGGATCGGGACCGAGCTCAGGAGCGAGTTGAGGGCATAGGCCGGGATGATCGTTCCGGAAATGTCGAGTGCACCGTTGTCCTTGTTGATCAGCCCCTTGGCGGAGGCCCCGATGGTCGGCCCCTGAAGGAGCGCATCGCCGATGCGCACATACTGCCCGTCGACGGAGAAGGGGACGGTGAGATTGGTGAAGCTCCAGCTTCCGCTGTTGGGCCGTGTGCGCTGCGCCCCGCCCTGCTCGTCGAACCGGATGAGCGCCGGCTCGTCGCGCACCTGGAAGTTCCGGATACGCAGCCGCCCGTCGCGCAGGGCCGACTGGCCCGGCGCCCCGAGATCGGCGGTGAAGGAGAGGTTGCCGTCCCTGATATTGGAATAGAGATCGGCCGCCCGCAGGGTCGCCCCGCCATTGCGGCTGGTAAGCTTGAGGGCCCGCGTGCCGCTCGTCTTCGGGCGGACGGACAGCGCGACCGGCGAGCCGTCGCTGTGCTGGCCGTTCATCTCCATGCGCACGATGCCGCCATTGCGGATTTCCGCGGACGCACTGACCCTGTCGAGCCGCGAGCCGCGATAGCCGCGAACAGTGGAGAGACTGGCGTCGAGCGCGACGGTGCCGAGATTGTCCTCCGCCTTGTCCGACTTGCCGAACAGCGCATGGATCATGGGCCGCGCATCGAAGGACCGTCCGCCGACCGAGACACCGAGAACGTTCCCGCTACGGCGGCTCGCCTTGACCGTCATGTCGTAATCCGGCCCGAGCTGTGCCGTCGGCAGCGAGGCGGACACGATGTCGCCCGCCTTGTTCAGCACCATCGTACCCCTGACATTCAGGTCCTTGCCCGTGATCGCCGCGTTGCGGATCCCAATGGCGCCATCCTTGCGGAAGTCGAGATCGAGCGTCGCCTTGGTCCCCTTGATCGGCGGGCGCAGCCACCGGATCGCCTCGATGCGGAGCTGAGCGCGGGAGAGGTCCGCGGTCAGATGCGCGCTTTCCACATCGCCCTTGCTGATATCGGCGGTCAGCGTGACCGGAACCGGACCCTTCACGAAATCGTTGATATCGGTGCCGAGCCGGACCCGGTCCTTGTCGCTGAGCGTGGCCCGCGCCACGACACGGCGCTCGTCGGGACCGTCATCCTTGAACGACGAACTCAGCTCCAGACGGACGGGCACGCCGTTCAGCGTGACATCTCCAGCGCCCGTCAGGCCCTCATCGGTCACCTCAACCTCTACGGTGCCGCCATCGATTTCCATGTCGTCGGCGATGCCGGTGAAGTTGACCTCCTTGATGGTCGTCTTGGCTTTGACCGACAGGCGCTCTGCCGGGATGTCGCGCAGAAGCGGCAGCTGGAGCGCCATCGATACTTCCGCCGCGCCGGTGAGGCGATCCATATCGAATCCCGCCTCGCTCACATATCTGAGCGGTTCGAGATCGATCAGCTCCAGGAACCCGCTGACCGGCCCCTTGGTCGTGACATTGACCTCGGCCATGGTCCCATGGGTGACGAGATCGTCGATACGCATGTCCCCCGAGACGAACTCGATCTGCTTGCCCGACGGCACCGTGACGGAGCCGCTCTTCAGCGAGAGATCGAAGCTGTTACCCTGCAGGGTTCCCCCGCCGGCCGCCCCGATAATCACGGGAAAATCGTCGAAATAGCGCGTCGTGACGTCGGAGAGGGTGAAGTCGAAATTGGCGTGCCGGTCGGGAATCGCCTTGTCGTTAAGCGCCTGGGCCAGAATCTTCGGCGGCATGTCGACGGTGAACTCGCCGGTCGGAATGACGCCCGTCAGGACATTCTCCGAAATCCACTCGCGCGCGCCTGGCGCGAGGATCGGCGGCCACAGCTTCTTCATCGTGTCGATGGGCAGGTCGCGGATGCGCCCGGCGAGCCGGATGCCGATCGCCTCCTCGCCCTCGGAGAAACTGCCGCGCATCCGGATGCCGGCATTGCCGGCGAGGATCACCAGATCGTCGACGTCGAGGCGGTTATCCTCGACCGACGCATATCCCTCGAAATCCACCCGGTCGATGGCCAGTGCGCCGGTCACCTCGCCGTCCGTGTCCAGGCTCACATCGCGGGCATGCAGCGCCACGCGCGTGCCGAGCAGCCGCCCGGTCTCGCCGTAATCGGGTGACAGCCGGCCCGTGAGCGCGGCCTGCGAGCCGCCGATATAGATGGCGGACTTGCCGATGACGATCTCGCGGGTCTCCGGCTCGTAGGACAGGCGCAGCGTGCCCTCGTCCACCAGAATCGGCTTGGAGATGAAACTCGGGAAGCCGACATAGCCCGCCGAGGCGGTGAACACCGCATCCGCCCTGGTGATACTGCCGTCCTCGGCAAGATCCAGATGGGCCTCGCCCGAGAGCGGCAGCCGCACCTCGCCGAGCTCCGACAGGGCGAAGACCTGGGCCGCGGCATAGGCCGGAACGAAATCGTGCACACGCGCCGTGACCGACATGGTCTGTGTGTCGCCCCGGTAGGCCGCCCGGAGATCGAGGCGCCAGCTGTCCTTGCCGCTCGCAACCTCGGCATCGGCATCCAGCGTCAGCCCGTCCGGCGTGCGCCCGAAATCGAGATTGACTTTCGGCGCATACCAGATCGACTGGTTGGTCTCGTCATAGAGCGAAACGGAGGCGTCGCTGACCGTGATGGCATTGAGCGCCGCCGCGCCGCCGCGATCCCTGGCGAGCATTTCGCGTTCGAGAAACGCCATCATCCCCTGGCCGCTTTCCAGGAAGGCGCTGCCCTGCGCGGTCTCTGCGGAGATATCCTTGTCGGCCTTGCCGGAGATATCCGCGGTGTCGGGAGGGCTCGACGGCTCGCCGAAGCCGAGCTCGATACCGCCCGACAGGGTGCGGCGCACGAGGATATGAGGACCGATCAGGTCGAACTGGCGCGGCACGACTCGCCCACGCAGAAGCTTCGCGCCGTCGATCTCGACGGTCGCGCGGGGGGCGCGCGCAATGAGCCGGTTGCCCTCGTCGACCAGCCGGACATGGCGGAAACGCACTGTCGGCGGCCCGTTGCCGCCCTCGCGCTCGATGACGACGTCGCTGAACTCCACGCGCATGCCGCTCAGCCCGGCATTGACGATCTGCTCCACCGGGCCGCTCATGAATCCGAGCGAGATCGGCCCCATGGACAGTCGCCACAGGATGGCGAGCGCAAGCACACCGGCCAGCAGCAGCACGCCGCCCAGCGAAAACAACCCCAGCCTCGTCAGCTTTCTACGCAAATCCGCAAAGGTCTATGACAGGCGTACGACCGCCCGAACGGCCCCTCCGCCCCGGATACCTCTTGCACCGGGCGAAACGGCCGGGCCAAACTCCATGGTGATTCATGGCCCTGTTCGGATAACCGACACCGATCCTCGTTCAGAATCTGAGAGATCAGTGTACATCCGCTTTGCGCCAACACAACTCGGCATGCCCCAAAACCGCTCATTTCACCAAAATTGGGACGAAAGGATGACCAAACCATGAGCACACTGAAGGAAGGCGACATGGCGCCGGATTTCTCGCTGCCGACGGACAGTGGCGGCAATGCCTCCCTGTCCGCCGTGAAGGGGCGCAAGGCCGTCGTATATTTCTACCCGAAGGACGACACCAGCGGGTGCACGAAGGAGGCCATCGCCTTCACGGGCCTCAAGGGCGCCTTCGACGAGGCGGAGACGGACATCATCGGCATCTCCGCCGATTCCGTCGCCAGGCACGACAAGTTCAAGGCCAAGCACGCGCTCGCCGTCACGCTGGCCTCCGACGAGGACCGCGCCGCGATCGAGGCCTATGGCGTATGGGTCGAGAAAAGCATGTACGGGCGCAAATATATGGGCATCGACCGGTCGACATTCCTGATCGGCCGCGACGGGCGGATCGCGCGCATCTGGCGCAAGGTGAAGGTCGCCGGCCATGCCGAGGAGGTGCTCGAGGCGGCAAGGGCGCTCGGGTGACCGCCATGGCGGCGGACCGCGAGACCGCGCCGCGCTCGCTCGCCGAGGCCGCCCGCCTCGTCGTGGGCGCCGCGGACCCGGCGGAGAAGGTCCATCTGGCACGCGAGGCCGCCAGGGCCTGGCGCGCCAGGCGCCTGTCGCGCGGCGTGCGTGCCGGCATGCCGTCCCTGCCCGACCGGCCGGGACGCCCTGCCCGGCCCGAGCTCCTTGCGCCGCGGGACATGCCGAAGCGCTCCACATCGGGGGCGCGCGGCCGGTTCGCCATGATCCACGCGCTCGCCCATATCGAGCTCAATGCGGTGGATCTCACCTGGGACCTCATCGCGCGCTTCTTCGATGCGCCCATGCCGCACTCCTTCCTCGACGACTGGGTGCGCGTCGGCGCGGAGGAGGCGCGGCATTTCGCCCTCCTCGACCGGCGGCTCGCAGACCTCGGCGGCGCCTATGGCGACCTGCCCGCCCATGACGGGCTGTGGCAGACCGCGCAGGACACCGGCCACTCCCTGCTCGCCCGGGTCGCCATCGTGCCGATGGTGCTGGAAGCGCGCGGGCTCGACGTCACGCCGTCCATGATCGACCGGATGCACGAGGCGGGAGACACGGAAACGGCCGGAATTCTCGAGATTATCTATCGCGACGAGAAGACCCATGTGGCCTTCGGCGTGAAGTGGTTCCGGTTCCTGTGCGCCCGCGAGGGGCTGCCGCCGGAGCCCGAGTTCCAGCGCCTCGTGCAGCGCCATTTCAAGGGCCGGATCAAGCCGCCCTTCAACGACCGCGCCCGCGCGGAGGCCGGTCTCGTGCCGGGTTTCTACAAACCCCTCGTCGGGGTGATGTCGCCCACCTGATCCGAGGCTCCGAGGCTGGCCGCATACGGGTGACAAGCCCTTCTGCCGCTTGTATAAGTGTTAACCATGAGCTTCCGCGCTGGCGGAAGCGGAACGGACATCGGGGCGGGGCTCTTCTCCCTCGGGGGTGCACGATCATCCAGGACGACATGCGACGTCGTAACAAGCATGCATCACGGAGCCGGACGCCGGCATCGGCCCGCCGCCGGCTGTTCCGCGAGCGCCAGGTCTATCTGCGCAGCGAGGGGCATATCCGCTATGTGACCCTCAAGCCGTGGACGCAGGTCGCGGCGCTGTCGTGTCTCGTCGGCCTTCTCGGCTGGCTCGCCTATGCTACGGCGAGCGTCGTGCTGACTGAACAGCGCCTCGCCGAAATCCGCACCGCCTATGACGCGCGCATCGCCGCATTGCGCGGCACCGTCGGCAAGCTCAACGGGCGCATGCTGCTCGACCAGAACGCCTATCTCGACAAGGTGGATGCGCTGCGCGAGGACTACGAGGCACTGGTCGCCCGCCACCGCAAGCTGGAGCTGTTCTTCAGCCAGCAATGGCAGCCGGCGAGCGCGGCCGGGGACGCCGACGGCACCGACGACAGCGACGGCGCGGCGGAAGCGGAGCCCGGCAAGCAGGGTACGCTCGACCTGCCCGCCTTCCGGTCCCGGTTCCAGGAGGCGTTCCGCAAGGCCGCCGACGCCGATCTGCCGCTTGAGGAGATGCGCGCGCTCCTCGCCTCCTTCGACCGGATGCAGCATGCCCTGCTCGACAGGGTGGAGACCGCCGCGGCCAGCCGGCTGGAGACGGTGGAAACCGCAGTGTCCGAGGTCGGTCTCGACCCGGACGCCGTCCTGGAGCGGTCGCGGCGGCATCTGCCTGAGAATGTCGGCGGACCGTTCGTCGCGCCGTCCGCCATCGACCTCGGCGACGACGAACTCGTGCAGCGCATGAGCACGGTCGGCAAGAGCATGGAGGCGGTCGAGAAGCTGAAGCAGGCCATTGCGCGCATGCCCATCGCCGACCCCCTCGCCGCGTTCCGGATCACCAGCGAATTCGGCACGCGCGACGATCCGTTCCGCAAGGTCAAGGCGATGCATACCGGCATCGACATGAAGGCTTTGGACGGCAACGCCATTCTCGCGACCGCGTCCGGCAGGATCGTCACGGCCGGCTGGAAGGGCGCCTATGGGCGCATGGTCGAGATCCGCCATGACAACGGCATCGCGACCCGATATGCTCATCTCGGCGAAATCGCGGTCGATGAAGGTCAGTACGTCAACAGGGGAGACGTCATCGGCCGCGTGGGCAGTTCGGGCCGCAGCACGGGTCCGCATCTCCATTACGAAACCCGCCTCGAGGGGCGGCCGGTCGATCCCAAGCGGTTTTGGCAAGCGCGTCATGTTCTTCAAACGCAAGCAGAAGCGGACTGAGCACCCGGCCGGACGGGATCCGCGCGTCGGCCCCTCGATCCTGACCTCCGAGGTCGTCATCGAAGGCAAGGTCATGACGGCGGGCGAGCTCCAGATCGACGGCACGATCCATGGCGACGTGCGCGCCGGCGCGCTGGTGGTCGATGCCCGCGGCATCGTCCATGGCGAGGTCATCGCCGAGGAGGTGGTGGTGCGCGGGCGCATCATCGGCCCCATACGCGGCATTCACGTCCACATCTTCTCCGGCGCCCATGTCGAGGGCGACGTGATCCATGAGACCATCTCGATCGAGAACGGTGCCTTCGTGGAGGGCAATATCCACAGGGCCGACAATCCGCTGGAGCAATATGGCGCGGACGAGCTGTCGCGCCCGCTGCTCTATGACGACCAGCCGGCCGAGCCGCTTGACGACCGCCGGTTCAGGCCGGCCGGCCTGCTGCGCCCCGGCTCGTCGGGCGCCGCGGAATAGGCGCCCGATCCCGATTTTCCCGTCACCCTTGAGCGGATGCGCCCTGCGAGGCAGCCGGTCCTGACCGGAATTGTCCGAGGCGGCTTGGCTTCCTCCGGTCTCCTTGGTCAGGTCCGAATGGACAACCTATTGAGAGCTCACAGCTAGCCGCCATTGGCCGGCTGGGCGGCCTCCTCGCCCTCGCCGCCATGGACGCGCTGGGCGAGCGAAGCTTCCAGGAACGCGTCGATGCCGCCATCGAGCACGGCCTGCGGGCTCGTGCTCTCCACGCCCGTGCGCAGATCCTTCACAAGCTGGTAGGGCTGCAGCACATAGGAGCGGATCTGGTGGCCCCAGCCGATATCGGTCTTCTGGGCGGCCTCGGCCTGGGCCTCCTCCTCGCGCTTCTGCAGCTCCAGCTCGTAGAGGCGCGCGCGCAACATCGACCAGGCGGTGGCCCGGTTCTTGTGCTGGGAGCGCTCGTTCTGGCACTGCACGACGATGCCGGTGGGAATATGGGTGATGCGCACCGCACTGTCGGTGGTGTTGACGTGCTGTCCCCCCGCACCGGAGGCACGGTAGGTATCGATGCGCACATCCTTGTCGGCGACGTCGATCTCGATCGAATCGTCGATCACCGGATAGACCCAGACGGAGGAGAAGGAGGTGTGCCGGCGGGCATTGGAATCGAAGGGCGATATGCGCACCAGGCGATGCACGCCCGATTCGGTCTTCAGCCAGCCATAGGCGTTGTGGCCCTTCACGAGCAGGGTCGCGGACTTGTAGCCCGCCTCCTCGCCCGGATGGATCTCCATCACCTCCACCTTGTAGCCCTTGGACTCCGCCCAGCGCATATACATGCGCGTGAGCATCTCCGTCCAATCCTGGCTTTCCGTTCCGCCCGCGCCCGCGTGGATCTCCACATAGGTGTCGTTGGCGTCGGCCTCGCCGGACAGGAGCGCCTCGAGCTCGTGCTTGGCGGCCTTCGTGCGCAGAGCCTTCAGCGCGGCCTCCGCCTCGGCAACGATATCCTCGTCGCCATCGGCCTCGCCGAGCTCGATCAGCTCGATATTGTCGCTGAGCCCCTGCTCGAGCTCCCGGCAGACGCCGATCTGGTCGTCGAGCTTCTGGCGCTCGCGCATCATGGACTGGGCAGCCTGCGGATCGTCCCAGAGGGACGGGTCCTCCGCCAGGGAGTTCAGTTCGTCGAGGCGTCTGAGAGCGTTATCCCAGTCAAAGATGCCTCCTCAGCAGTCCGAGAGACTGCTTGATGTCGTCGATGACAGACTGCACTTCCGCGCGCATGGTCGGCTCGTCACTCCTTGGAATGGCCGAAAGGGAAAACGGTGCCCCTCAGGACACCGGATGGCCGGACCATAGAGCCGCCGCCCCGGCCTGTAAATCCCTTCCCTCCAGGCCCGGAGCCGCCCCGCCGAGAGATCCCCGGCAGGACGGGGCTCACCGGCAGCCGCGTCAGAAGAGGAAGGGATCGAGCTTGAACGAGACAGCCGCCCGCACGGTATTGGTCTCGAAATCGATCCTCCGGTTGGCGGCGTTCGGCCACCTGTAGGTCTTCTTCCCGTAATTGCCGTAGAGGTACTCGCCGCGCAGCAGGACGGTGTCGGTGACCGCATATTCAATGCCGGCGCCGACCACGAAGCCATAGTGAACGCGGCTGTCGCGGGTACTGTCCGGATCGCGGCGGAGCGTGGCCCTGGCGTCCGCGATACCGAGGCCGGCGGTCACGAAGAACAGCGTCCGGTCCGCCGCATAGCCCACGCGACCCCGAATGGTCCCGATCGGGCCGACCCGGAAGGACTCCTCCAACGCCGGGGTGCATGGCGTCTCGCAGACAATCTTGTCGGGGCTGCTCAAGCTGCCCCAGGTCACGTCGCCCTCGAGGCCATAGACGACATTGCCGGACTGGAAGCTGACACCGCCGAGCACACCGCCGACGAAGCTGTCGGCGTCCAGCTTGTGGGTGCCGACCGTCTCGTTTCTCACCTTGGCGTCCATCCAGCCCCAGCCGGCATGTCCGCCGAGATAGACACCCGACCAGTCATAGGGCGCGTCCATGGGCGGCGCGGGAACGACCGCCTCCTCCGCGGGAGGCGGCACGAACAGATCTGCCGCGGATGCGCCCGCGCTGCCGCCGGTCATCGCGGCTGCAAACATCGCCATACACACAAATGTTCCGGAGATTTTCGACGCCATGCCCATTCTCATTCTCATAATAGCGGACCCTCTGTACCGACCATTGGACGTGTGTGACGGGGGCTTGCCCCTCATGATTTCATCAATCGGAAATACATCTTATGAGTGCATATATGAGCACAGCAACCGTCGAACGGCTTCCGCACCATCGCGCCTGTTAATAAAGTCCGGAAAGCTGTTGATAAGTCGGCGTGGCCGTCAGTAGAGGCCGCCCGTCCCCGTGCCGAGGCCGCCCTCGACCACCGTGCCGGACGAATCGCCCGCCGCTCCGTCATAGGACCGGCCTGCGCCGATCACGACGGTGTCCTGCGCCGGCCCATTGCCCGGCTTGAACGCCTCCAGGATGACATTGTCGTCGCCATAGGCGGCGCGCTGGCCGTTCTTGGGATTGATCGGGATGAGCTGGATGCCGGAGGGCACGCGGAAGGGAATGCCCGGCTTGTCCTTCAGCGCCATCTTCATGAAGTCCGCGAAGACGGGGGCGGCGACCTGCCCGCCGGTCGCGCTGCGCCCCATGGAGCGCGGCGTGTCGTAGCCGATATAGACGCCGACCGCGAGATCCGGGGCAAACCCCACGAACCAGGCGTCCTTGTAGTCGTTGGTCGTGCCCGTCTTGCCGGCGAGCGGCTTGGACACGGTCCGCGACACCACGCGCCCGGTGCCGCGCAGGACCACGCCCTCCAGCATGGAGGTGATCTGGTAGGCGGTATAGGGGTTGATCACCTGCTCGCGCACATCGACGAGTTCGGGTTCGGGCTGGCCGTTCCAGGCCTCCGCCTCGCAATCGGTGCATTCGCGCTTGTCGTGGCGATAGATGGTGTGGCCGTAACGGTCCTGGATGCGGTCGATCAGCGTCGGCTGGATGCGCTTGCCGCCATTGTCGAGCATGCTGTAGGCGGCGGTCATGCGCAGGAGCGTGGTCTCCCCCGCCCCCAGTGCCATGGCCAGCACCGGCGAGAGCGTGTCGTAGATGCCGAACTTCTCCGCATAGTCGACGACAGTGTCGATGCCCATGTCCTCCGCCAGCCGGACGGTCATCACATTGCGCGACAGCTCGATGCCGCGCCGCAATGTGGAGGGGCCGTAGAACTTGCGAGAATAGTTCCTCGGCGACCAGGTCTCGCCGTTCTCCATCTCAAACGAGATCGGCGCGTCGAGCACCACGCTGGCCGGGGTGTAACCATTGTCGAGGGCCGCGGCATAAACGAAGGGCTTGAAGGCCGAGCCCGGCTGGCGCTTGGCCTGCACCGCCCGGTCGAACTGGCTCATGCCGTAGCTGAAGCCGCCCGCCAGCGCCAGAACACGCCCGGTATGGGGGTCCATCGCGACGAGGGCGCCCTGGATCTCCGGCACCTGAACCAGATGCCACTCGCCCTCCTTGCCGGAGGGCGCGACATAGACGACATCGCCCGGCGAGAGCACGTCGCTGGCCGCCTTGACCTCCGGGCCGCGACCGCCGCCCTTGGTGGCCTTGCGCGCCCAGCCCATGAGCGACACCGGAATGCGCCCGCGCTCGCGCGCCTTCTCCACCTTGCCGCCGGACCTCTTCGGACGCAGACCGATGGTCGCCGCGTCCTTGTCGCTGTCGAGCACGATGGCGAGCCGCCAGGGCGCGAGATCGGAGGCGACATCCACATCGGCGAGCGCCGCGCCCCAGTCGCCGTCGGTCGACATCCGGTCGACCGGCCCGCGCCAGCCGCGCTTGCGGTCGAAGTCGATCAGCTCGCGCGTGAGCGCCTGGCGGGCGAAGATCTGCAGCTTGGGATCGAGCGTCGTACGGATCGACAGCCCGCCCTCGTAGAGCTTCTTCTCGCCATAGATGTCGAGGACCTCGCGGCGGACCTCCTCGGCGAAGAATTCCGCGGAGAACAGGTGGGAGCCGAGCGGGCGGGGGTCGACCTCGAGAGGCTCGGCCATGGCGGCCTTGGCCTCCTCCTCGGTGATGTAGCCGTTCTCCAGCATGCGCTCGATGACCCAGTCGCGCCGCCCGACGGCCCGGTCGTGATACCTGATCGGATGGTAGTTGTTGGGCGCCTTGGGCAGCGCTGCGAGATAGGCCATTTCCGCAAGGTCGAGCTCGCTCAGCGACTTGCCGAAATAGTTCAGCGCCGCCGCCGCCACGCCATAGGAGCCGAACCCCAGATAGATCTCGTTGAGATAGAGCTCCAGGATCTGGTCCTTGGAGAAGGCGCGCTCGATACGCAGCGCGAGCAGCGCCTCCTTGAGCTTGCGCATGAGCGTCTGCTCGCTGGAGAGCAGGAAGTTCTTCGCCACCTGCTGGGTGATGGTGGACGCCCCGACCAGCCGCCGGTCGCCGCCGGACATCATGTTGCGGGCATTGGTCACGACCGCGCGCGCAATGCCGAACACATCGATGCCGCTATGGCTGTAGAAGGTCTTGTCCTCAGCGGAGATGAACGCTTCGATCAGCTGTTTCGGGATCGCGTCGGCCGGCACGAAGAGGCGCCGCTCGCGGGCATATTCGGAGATCAGCGAGCCGTCGCCCGCATGCACCCGCGTCATGACCGGCGGCTCGTATTCGGCAAGCTGCGAATAGTCCGGCAGGTCGCGCGAGACGTCCCACACAATATAGGCCCCGGCCGCCATCACGCCGAGAAAGACAATGAACCCGGCGGCGAACAAAAACCCGAGAAATCTCAGCATGAAAGCCTCTATACGCCCCAGCCTGCCGGCCCCGTGCCGGCTGCCGGGCGGCCTCTGCCGCCGGCCCGGCCGAACCGTCCGGCAAGCGGCGAACGGTACCCGTCGGTTCCCGCGAAACGATTACGCACTACTGTAACATGGGCCTGTCGATGTCAAAACAAACTGAAACAATATGGCCATGCCGTGACGGGGCGGGACGTCACCTCACCGGTTCGCGGCGACCTTGATGCCGAAGAAGGCGTCGACGGCCTTGGTCATGGCCCCGGCCACCCGGGCCCGCCATTGCGCGGAGAGCAGCAGCTTCTCGTCGGCCCGGCTGGAGAGATAGCCGAGTTCGACCAGGACGGAGGGCACGTCGGGCGCGCGCAGGACGCGGAACCCCGCATAGCGATGCGGCCGGCCGTGCATGCGTGTCTTCGCCTTCATCTCCGAGATCAGTGTCTTGGCGAAATAGACGGAATGGTTCTTGGTCTCGCGCTGGGCGAGGTCGAGAAGGATACCGGTCACCTCCTCGTTCTCCTCCACGAGGTCGACGCCGGCGATCAGATCGGCGCGGTTCTCCTTGGCGGCGAGCTCGGCGGCCTCGCGGTCGGAGGCGCGCTCCGACACCGTATAGATGGTCGCGCCGCGCGCATTGCCGCGCCTGAGCGAATCGGCATGGATCGCGATGAACAGGTCGGCGTGGTTGCGCCGCGCGAACTTCACCCGGTCGCCGAGGCGCACGAAGGTGTCGTCGTCGCGCGTCATCAGCACCTTGTAGTGGCCGGATGCGGCCAGCTTGTCGCGCAGGGCCTTAGCGAAGGCGAGGACGACCTTCTTCTCATATGTCCCGGACCGGCTGATCGCGCCGGGATCGACACCGCCATGGCCCGGGTCGATGACCACCACACGCCGGTCGGGAAGGTCCCTGTGCGGCTTGGCGGGCGGCAGCGGCGGCGGGCTCGACAGCGCGCCCATGACGCGCTCCAGCTCGCGGGCGGCATCCTCGGAAACGGTGCCGTCCTCGCTGCCCGCGGCCGCGACGGTCGCCTCTTCTCCGGCCTGGGGCGCGTCGCCGGCCGGCGCGGCATCGTCAGCCCGCTCCTCGCCGCCGCCCCCGTCTGGCTCCGGCGGCGTTCCCGCCGTATTACCGGCATCGGACGCATCGGACGCATCGGCGATGACGGGACGGGGCTTCGGCAGCGGCGCGGGATCGCGGGGGGCCGCGCCCTCTCCGTCGGCTCCGGACACGGGCAACGGCTCGGGCTCGCCGGGCACGGCTTCGAGCGCGGCCTGGCGTGACTCCTCCGGCTCCCGGGCGGTATCCGGCCCGCCGTCACCTGCTCCGGAGGCCGCGGCCACGGTTTCCGGCTTGCCCTCCTCGGCGGCCTTGGCGGCGCGCATGGCGCGCTCCACCCGGTCGTGGATCTTGGCGAAGGTCACCCGGTCGGTGCGGATGAGGTCGACCACCAGGCGCGCCGGCTGGCCGTTCTCCGCCTTCACCACATAGGACTTCTCGATCAGCACGGGTGCATTCGCATCGAGCACGATGCGCGACTTGCCCGGCGCGAACCGCCCGTAGCGATAGCTGTCGATCAGGCCGCGGCCCTGCTGGCCGATGCCGGCGGGCAGCTCGAAATCGACTTCCGGCAGGTCGATGATGACGCGGAACGGATCGGGAATGACATAGACACTGAAGCCCAGGGGCTGGGTCACGTCCGCCACGAAGCGGGTTCGCCGCCCGTCGCCGCCCACCCGCGTGGCGGTCGCGACCGGCGGGTCGCCGGCGGCAACCGCCGACATTGAGGGGCGCGAGCTGTCGTCGGAGACCTGCAGGAAGACGAACAGGATCGCGAGCACGGCGACAAGCGCCCGCACCCCCGCAGAGACTATCCGGCCGAGGCCTCTCATTCTCCTGCCCGCGTCTCCTCGCTCAAGGCGGTTCCAGCATCATGCTGCACCGACACGGCTCATGTGTGTCCCATGTCCCGTCTGGACGGCATAAACTTATCGCTCCTTGGTTAAGCGATCGTTGCAACGACAAAAGGTCTGCTCAACCCCGATTGTGGCCGTGCGCGGGCCGGCCTGCGCCAGCGGAAATTGCACCATCTGGTATCGTCGCTCTTGCAAAGCCCTTCATCTCTCCGTAATTAGGAGGATCACGTGGAGGTTCGCAATCGCCCGACAGGGCAGGACTGGCGAGCCCCGACGAGAGAATTTCTCGCGCTGGACGGATCTGCTGGCGCAAATTGTCCAGATGCCGTCCGGTCGCCATGCTCGCAAGATCGCGCACAGAACTTATCGCGGTCTTCGTGCGACATGCCGTCGGTGCATGAACGTTCCCGCACCGACGTGGAGAAGACGAGCCGCTTCCGGCCGATGACGGTCGGAGGCTTGAGTGTTGATGGTGAAATGTATCGGGCTTCGTACAATGCCCCAGCGGACATTATGATGCCGTCAGCGCGCCCCGGACAGCTTGGCAGCGAGCGAGCCGCAATGGCCGACGCCCCCGAGCAGGGGGTGCCCGGCGCGAAGCCGATCTCATTTCCGTTTACGCGACATGGCAGGCCACCTTGGGGCACGGATCAGCGGGCTTTCCGCTTGAGCCGCCCGGCGCTGCCCGTGCGCGTCGGAGAAGACAGAACATGGGTACAAAGATGCTCCTCGATGCCGCCCACCCGGAAGAGACCCGGGTGGTTACCCTGCGCGGCAACAAGATCGAGGAATTCGACTACGAATCCGCGTCGCGCAAGCAGATAAGGGGCAATATCTATCTGGCGAAGGTGACGCGCGTGGAGCCGTCGCTCCAGGCGGCATTCGTCGATTACGGCGGTAACCGGCACGGGTTCCTCGCCTTCAGCGAAATCCATCCCGACTATTACCAGATCCCCATGGCCGACCGGCAGGCGCTGGTCGAGGCCGAGGCGAACTATCAGAAAGCCGACGACGAGCCCGACGAGGCCGGCTCCGGCAGCAGGGGCGAGGCCGACGGCGACGGGTCCGACGGCGAGGAGGCCTCGGAAGAGTCCAGGGGCCGCTCGCGCAAGGGCGGCCGCCGCAAGCGCGGGGCCAGCGCCAGGGCCGATGCGGAGAGCGTCGAGGAGGATGGCGACAACGGCTCCTCCGTCGAATCCGTCGGCGCGGAGGACGCGCTGGAGGAGGTGCCCCGGCACCAGCGCTCGGTGAAGCGCAACTACAAGATCCAGGAAGTCATCAAGCGCCGGCAGATCCTGCTCGTGCAGGTCGTCAAGGAGGAGCGCGGCAACAAGGGCGCGGCGCTCACCACCTATCTGTCGCTTGCCGGGCGCTACTGCGTCCTGATGCCGAACACCGCGCGCGGCGGCGGTATTTCCCGCAAGATCACCGACGCCTCCGACCGGCGCCGGCTGAAGGAGGCCGCCAAGTCGATGTCGGTGCCGGAAGGCATGGGGCTGATCGTGCGCACCGCCGGCGCCAACCGCACCAAGGCGGAGATCAAGCGCGACTACGACTATCTCCTCAGGCTGTGGGAGAACATCCGCGACCTGACGCTCAAATCCACCGCACCCTGCCTCATCTACGAGGAAGGCAGCCTCATCAAGCGCGCCATCCGCGACCTCTACACCAAGGATGTCGACACGGTGCTCGTGGAGGGTGACCACGCCTATCGCGAGGCCAAGGAATTCATGAAGATGCTCATGCCGAGCCACGCCCGGCATGTGAAGGCCTACAAGGAACCGCGCCCGCTGTTCAGCCGCTATCAGGTGGAAGGCCAGCTCGACGGGCTGTTCCTGCCGACGGTGACGCTCGAATCGGGCGGCTATATCGTCATCAACCAGACCGAGGCGCTGGTCTCCATCGACGTCAATTCCGGCAAGTCGACGCGCGAGCACAATATCGAGGACACCGCGCTGAAGACCAATCTCGAGGCGGCGGAAGAGGTTGCCCGCCAGCTTCGCCTGCGCGACCTCGCGGGCCTCATCGTGATCGACTTCATCGACATGGAGGAGAAGCGCAACAACCGGTCCGTGGAGCGCCGACTCAAGGAATCGCTCAAGAACGACCGCGCGCGTATCCAGGTCGGTCGGATCAGCCATTTCGGCCTCCTGGAGATGTCGCGCCAGCGCCTGCGGGTCGGTATGCTGGAAGGCTCCACGCTGATGTGCCCCCATTGCGAGGGGCACGGCTTCATCCGGTCTGTCGAATCCTGCGCGCTGTCGGTGCTGCGCGGCATCGAGGAGCATCTCCTGCGCCGCCAGGAGAACATCACGGTGCTGTGTGACGCGGAGGTCGCCTCCTACCTGCTCAACCAGAAGCGCAACCATGTGCTGGGTCTGGAGTCCGCCTATGGCGTCTCCGTCTTCATCCAGCCCGGCGCCGACCAGAAGTCCTCGCAGTTCAAGATCGAGAAGGCGGAGGCGCGCAACATCGTGCCGCCCAAGCCGGCCGTGGCCGTGCAGATCGATTCCGCCTATTCCGACGAGGCCGAGGATGACGAAGCCGAGGCCGAGGCCGAGATCGAGACCGACATCGAGCCCGAGGCGGAGGACGCCGAAGCCCGCGATGGCGGCGACGAGGATGGCGATCGCGACCAGGATGGCCAGAAGAAGCGCCGCCGGCGCCGGCGCGGCCGCCGTGGCGGTCGGCGCAACAAGACACGCGCCGACGAGCATGGCGAGACGCATGACGACGACCGGGAGCAGGACGAGGCTTCGGCTGCCTCCGACGACGGCGATGCCGATAGCGGCGAAGGCGAGTCCCGGACACAGGACGCCGAGGAGCCCGCTGTCGCCGCGGCCGCCGAGAGTGCCGAAGGCGCCGAGGCCGATACGGTGAGCGAGGAGGCGCCCGCCAAGGGCCGTCGCCGCAGCTCGCGCACGAGGAAGCCGAAGGCGGAGAAGGTGGAGACGGCCGATACCGCCGAGGCCGAAGCTCCGGCCCCCGCCGAGACCCCGGAGCCTGCGGATGCCGATGCCGCCCCCGCCGGGGCAACGGCGGAGACATCCGCCGAAGAGTCCCCCGCCGAACCGGCGGAGGAGCCGGCCAAGCCGGCGCGCCGGAAGCGGACGACGAAGGCGAAGAGCACGAGCGCCGCGTCGAGGAAGAAAAAGGCCGAGGAGGCCAAGGCCGGCGAGGACGAGACGGAGAAGCCGGCGCCGAAGAAGCGCACGCGCCGCACCACGAAAACAGCCGCCAAGAAGGCCGAGGAGGCTGCGGCTGAGGCCGCCCCTGCCGAGGCGGAGGCGGCTCCTGCCGAGGCGGACACGACGGTGGAGCCGGCGCCCGCGCCGGAGACGCCCGCCCCCGCCATGACCGAAGCGGCGAGCCCGTCTCAGGAGTTCGTCACGACAGAGGCGAAATCCGAAGCCGAGGCGGAGCCTGCGGCGGCGTCCGCGCAGACCGACACCGCCGTGGCGGAAAGGGACGAGAAGCCCGCGCCGCGCCGCCGGGGCTGGTGGCAGCGCCGGATCCTGGGCAACGATTGATCGCGCAGCCGGGGCGGCGTCTCCCCTCTTGCGAGGGAGCCGCCCCGGTAATCGCGCCTGTCGGAGCTGGCCGGGCGCGAACGGCCCGCCTTTCCCGGCTCAGCCGAGCCAGGCGCCGATGCGCCGCACCGCCTCTTCCAGGTCGCGGCGGGCGCCGGCAAAGGACATCCTCAGATAGCGCGAGCCGCGCCGTTCGTCGAAATCCGCCCCCGGCGTCATCGCCACGCCGGTTTCCCTCAGCATGGCCTCCGCGAAGGCGAAGCTGTCCCCGGTGAAGGCCGACACATCGGCATAGACATAGAACGCGCCGTCGATAGGGGCATGGTCGCCGAGACCGATCCCGGGCAGCGCGTCGAGGAGGAAGGCCCGGTTCTCCGCATAGGCCTCCTTGCGCGCCTCCAGCTCCTCCGTCGCGTCGAAGGCCGCGTAGGCCGCTGCCTGCGAGAGCGCTGACGGCGAGATATAGAGGCTCTGGGCGAGGCACTCGATCGGCCGGACGAGACGCTCCGGCACGATCATCCAGCCGATGCGCCAGCCCGTCATGCAGTAATATTTGGAGAAGCTGTTGATGACGATGGCGTCGTCGCTGAAGGCGAGCGCTGTCATTTCCGGCGTCTCGTAGGCGAGCCCGTGATAAATCTCGTCGGATATGAACCAGGCGCCGGTCTCCTCCGTCACGTGGACGAGGCGCGCCAGCCGGTCGGGCGAGATCATGGTTCCCGTCGGATTGCCCGGGCTTGCCACCATGAGCCCCTGCAGGCCGCCCGCCTCGCGCGCGAGCCGCCCGAGCGCCTCGGGCTCCGGCTCCCAGCGCGTCTGAGGCGACGTCTCGATGGGCACGACCTCGATGCCGAGCGCGCTCATGATGTTGCGGTAGGCCGGATAGCCCGGCGTCGGCAGCGCGACCCGCGCCCCGGTATCGAAGGCGGAGAGGAAGGCGAGCACGAAGCCGGCCGACGAGCCGGTCGTGACGATCACCCGGTCGGGCGCGACCTCCACGCCATAGCGGTCGTGATAATGGGCGGCGATGCGCTCGCGAAGCGCCGGCCGGCCCGTCGCCTCCGTATAGCCGATCATGCCCGCATCGAGCGCCTGCTTGGCGGCGTCGAGCGCGGTGCGCGGCGCCGGACCGAACGGCTCGCCGACCTCCAGGTGGACGATATCGCTGCCGGCGGCGGCGAGACTGTTGGCCTCGCGCAGCACATCCATGGCCAGGAACGGAGCCACGCGGCTTCGGCTCGACGGCTCGGGCGCCTTGGACATGCCCATGTCCCCCTTGATCGACAGCTCGTCATCGGTTCGTAGCAGATCGCTGGAGACTTGTGGAGCCTGCAGCGTCCCCGCCCCTCGCAGCGCGGGTCAGTCCCGGGGCGACAGGGGGCAATTGTCGCCTATAATGGTCGGTGGAATGCTTGAAACGGATCGACGGCGCATGGCAGGTTGTTGCGGCAAGGCCGCTACGGGGCCGTGGAGACCGACTACCGAGAAAACCTTGGGCCCCCGCACCGGCCGCGGCGAGGCCATGGAGACCGCCGGGTAATGTCTGTTCTGACCCGAAACTTGCGTGTGCTGTCCAGGCGCGTCCTCGCCACGGGGCTTGCCGCCTGTCTGTCCCTGTCCGCCCTGCCGGCGGGCACGGCGCGCGCGCAGAACGTCTCCCTCATCCGCGATGCGGAGACGGAGGAACTGCTCAGGGACTATGCCACGCCGATCTTCCGGGCGGCGGGCCTGGCCCCTTCCGTGGTGCGCGTGCATATCCTCAACGACGACCGGCTCAACGCCTTCGTCGCGGGCGGCCAGCGCATCTTCATCAATACCGGCATGCTGATGGACGCCAAGACGCCGAACGAGGTGGTCGGCGTGCTCGCCCATGAGACGGGCCACATTGCCGGCGGCCATTTGTCGCGCATGAGCCGCCAGCTCGACCAGGCGAGCACGACGGCGATCATCGGCATGCTGCTCGGCGCGGCCGCGGTGGTCGGCGGCGGCCTTGCCGGACAGGGCGGTGTCGCGCGCTCCGGCCAGGGCGTCATGCTGGGCGGCCAGTCGCTCGCCATGCGCAACCTCCTGTCCTACCGGCGCGCACAGGAATCGGCCGCCGACCAGGCCGCGCTCAAATATCTGACCGCGACCAGGCAGTCCGCCCAGGGCATGATTACCCTGTTCGAGGAGCTGGCCATGCAGTCCATGGCGTCGGCGCGCTATGCCGACCCCTATGTGCTCTCCCACCCCATGCCGCTGGAACGGGTGCGCAACCTGGAGAATGCCGCGCGCAAGAGCCCCTATTTCAATACGAAGGACCCCGCGAGCCTCGTGAAGCGCCACAAGCTGGTGCAGGCCAAGCTCATGGGCTTCCTGAAATCGCCGCAGCGCGTCTACCAGAAATACCCCACGAGCGACACGAGCGAGCCCGCGCGCTACGCCCGCGCCATCGCCGCCTTCCGCTCCGGCGACCTGCGCACCGCGCTGTCGGAGATCGATCCCCTTATCCGCGCCGACCCGAAGAACCCTTATTTCTGGGAGCTGAAGGGCCAGGCGCTGTTCGAGGCCGGGCGCGCCTCGCAGGCCGTCGAGCCGCTCAAGAGGGCGGTCGCCCTGGCACCCAATTCCGGGCTGATCCGCATCATGCTGGCCCAGGCCCTTCTGGGGGCCGGCGGGGCCGGCAATCTCGACCAGGCCATGAACCAGCTGCTCAAGGCGCGGCGCACCGAGAACGGCATGCCGCTCGTCCACAGCCAGCTCGCCATCGCCTATGCCCGAAAGGGCAACATCCCGATGGCGGAGCTGGAGACCGCGGAATCGGCCGTGCTTTCCGGCGACCTCGATCTCGCCAAGCAGAAGGCGAAGCGCGCGCAGTCCTCCTTCAAGCGCGGCTCGCCCCAATGGATTCGCGCTAACGACATTTTGAACATCGAACCGCCCCGCGAATGACAATGGGGGCGTGGCCCCGCGGCCATAAGCTGCTACAACAGCGCGTGATTGCTGTGCGGTGCCGGCGCATGCCCGGGCGGACAGCCGGACATTTTTCGGAGGAATGACATGCGTTCAGCGAAACGCCTAGCGGTCCTGTTCACCTCGGCCGCCATCGCCCTGGCCGTCCCCGCTGGCATGGCGCCCGCCCAGGCGGAGGAGTTCAGCGACGCCCAGCGCGGCGAGATCGGCGAGATCGTTCGCGATTACCTCCTGGAGAACCCGGAGGTGCTGCGCGAGGCCTTCCAGGCGCTGGAGGAGAAGGAGCAGGCGGCACAGGCGGAGAAGGTCACCGACCTCATCCGCGAGAATACCGACGCGCTGTTCCAGTCCCCGCTGGACCATGTCGCCGGCAACCCGGACGGCGATGTGACCATGGTGGAGTTCTTCGACTACAATTGCGGCTACTGCAAGCGGTCGCTGGCCGACGTGCTGGCGCTGATCGAGAACGATCCCGATTTGCGCTTCATCCCGAAGGAATTCCCCATTCTCGGCCCCGGCTCCGTCTTCGCCTCGCGCGCGGCCATCGCGTCGAGAAAGCAGGGCAAGTACTGGCCCTTCCATCTCGCCATGATGAAGCATCGCGGCGAGATCGACGAGGACACCGTCCTCCAGATCGCCGGCGATGTCGGCCTCGATGTCGCGCAGCTCAAGACGGATATGGAGGCGCCGGAGGTCAAGGAGACCATCGAGCAGGGATACAAGCTCGCCAATCTCCTCGGCATCCAGGGCACGCCGGCCTTCGTCATCGGCGAGCAGTTCGTGCCCGGCGCCATGGGCCGGGAGGTCCTGGAAGGCGCCATCGACGCCGAACGCCAGGCGGGGGAATGAGGCCTTGCGGGTGTGGACACGCACCCCGCCCGCGAGATCCCCATATCGGACGCGTCGCGCGACGCCTTCCGTTCCGCGCCGTTTGCCACTATAACCGCCGGCAAGGTGGGTTTCGGCAGAGATTCGGCCAAAGGTGCGGTGTGCGCCGGCGGCCGGAGCGCTTCTCCCGGATCCGCCCTGTGCAGCTGAACGGGTGGCGATGACACGGACGGTCTTCATCCTCAACGGCCCGAACCTCAATCTCCTGGGGCGGCGCGAGCCTGCGACCTATGGCGCGGAGACCCTCGACGACATCGCCGGGCGCTGCCGGCGTCGTGCGGATGCGCTGGGCCTTGAGGTGGATTTCCGCCAGACCAATGCCGAGGGCACGCTTGTCGACTGGATCCACGAGGCGGGCGACAAGGCGTTTGCGGCGATTCTCAATGCGGGCGCCTATACCCACACCTCGGTGGCCATCCACGACGCGATCCGCGCCGTCGCCCTGCCGGTCATCGAGGTTCATCTCAGCAATATTCACAACCGCGAAAGCTTCCGGCATGTCAGCTACATCGCGCCGGTTGCCCGCGGCATCATTTGCGGGCTGGGCCCCGTGGGCTACGAGCTTGCGCTCGAAGCCCTGGCCGGCCAGCAGGACAATCGCGCGACGGACTGACACGGTATGAGCAAAGACAAGCAAAGCGTCGACAAGGACCTCATTCGCGATCTCGCCGGCCTTCTGGACGAGACCGGCCTCAGCGAGATCGAGATCGAACGGGACGATTTCAGGGTGCGCGTATCGCGCCAGATCCAGAGCGTGTCCGTAGCGGCGCCCGCACACGCGGCGCCCGCCGCATCCGCCCCCCCTGTCGCGCCGGCCATCGACGCCGCCGAGAGCGATCCCGACAGCCATCCCGGCGCGGTGAAGTCGCCCATGGTCGGCACCGCCTATCGTGCGCCCGCGCCCGGTGCCGACCCCTTCGTGGAGGTCGGCGCGGAGATCGCCAAGGGCGAAACGGTGCTGATCGTGGAAGCCATGAAGACCATGAACCAGATCCCCGCGCCCCATTCCGGCCGCGTCACGGCGATCCTGGTGGAAGACGGTCAGCCGGTCGAGTTCGGCGAGCCGCTGATGATCATAGAGTAGGAAGTCAGCGGGCGGTATGTTCGACAAGGTCCTGATAGCGAATCGCGGCGAGATCGCGCTGAGAATCCTGCGTGCCTGCCGCGAGCTCGGCATCGCCACCGTGGCCGTGCACTCCACGGCCGACGAGAACGCCATGCATGTGCGGCTGGCCGACGAGAGCGTGTGCATCGGCCCGCCATCGGCGAGCCAGAGCTATCTCAACATCCCCGCGATCCTCGCGGCCTGCGAGATCACCGGCGCGGACGCCGTGCATCCCGGCTACGGCTTCCTGTCGGAGAACGCCCGCTTCGCCGACATTCTGGCAGAGCACAATATCGCCTTCATCGGCCCGTCGGCGGAGCATATCCGGCTCATGGGCGACAAGATCGAGGCCAAGCGCACGGCCGCCCGCCTCGGCATTCCCGTCGTTCCGGGATCCGAGGGCGCGATCGACGACAATGACGAGGCACGCCGCATCGCCGCGGAGATCGGCTATCCCGTGCTCGTCAAGGCGGCCGCCGGCGGCGGCGGGCGCGGCATGAAGGTCGCCTATTCGCAGGACGAGATCGAGGGCGTGCTCCAGCATTGCCGCAACGAGGCCGGCGCGGCCTTCGGCGACGACGCGGTCTATATCGAGAAATATCTCGCCAAGCCCCGCCATATCGAGATCCAGGTCCTCGGCGACGGCCACGGCAATGCGGTGCATCTGGGCGAGCGCGACTGCTCGCTCCAGCGCCGCCACCAGAAGCTGTGGGAGGAGGCGCTGTCGCCGGCGCTCAACGACGAGGCGCGCCGCGAGATCGGCACGCGCGTGGCGAACGCCGTCGCCGAGCTCGGCTATTCCGGCGCCGGGACGGTGGAGTTCCTCTACGAGAACGGCCAGTTCTACTTCATCGAGATGAACACCCGGCTGCAGGTGGAGCATCCGGTGACGGAGATGATCACCGGCCTCGACCTCGTGCAGGAGCAGATCCGCATCGCCGCCGGAGCCCAGCTCGGCTACGGCCAGGAGGAGATCACCTTCGATGGCCACGCCATCGAATGCCGGATCAACGCGGAGAACGCCTTCACCTTCGCCCCCTCCCCCGGCCGCATCGAGGAGCTGCACCCGCCGGGCGGCCTCGGGGTGCGCGTCGATTCGGGCCTCTATTCGGGCTACTCGGTTCCGCCTTATTATGACAGTCTGATCGCGAAGCTCATCGTCTTCGGCAAGACGCGGAACGAATGCCTCATGCGGTTGCGGCGAGCGCTCGGCGAGTATGTGATCGAGGGGGTCCAGACGACCATCCCGCTGTTCAACGACCTGCTCGCCGAACCGGATATCATCGACGGCCATTATGATATTCACTGGCTGGAAAACTATCTCGACAGACGGCGCGAGAGCGAAGCAGGCACCGCGCAGCAGGCCTGACGGGTTCGCCGGGGAGATCGCGCGATGACGACGATCACGCCGCAGATCCTTCTCAAGGCCTACGCCGCGGGCATCTTTCCCATGGCGGAAAGCGCCGACGACAGATCGCTCTACTGGATCGATCCGGACCAGCGCGGTATCGTCCCGCTCGAACGGTTCCACGTGCCGCGCCGGCTCGCGCGCACGATACGCCACAAGCCGTTCGCCGTGCGCGTCGACAGCGATTTCGATGGCGTGATCGCCGGCTGCGCCGAGCCCCAGCCGGGCCGCACCACCACCTGGATCAACGACCGCATCCGCTCGCTCTATGGCCAGCTCTTCCGCATGGGCTTCTGCCATACGGTGGAGTGCTGGCAGGGCGACCGGCTGGTCGGCGGGCTCTACGGTGTCAGGATCGGGGCGGCCTTCTTCGGCGAGAGCATGTTCTCGCGCGAGCGCGACGCCAGCAAGGTCGCCCTCGTCCATCTGGTCGCGCGGTTGAAGTTCGGCGGCTTCCGCCTGCTCGACACGCAGTTCGTCACCGAGCATCTCACCCGCTTCGGGGCCCACGAGATCGCGCGGGAGGACTATCACGTCCTGCTCGAGACGGCGCTTGCGGCCGAAGCGGATTTCTCCGCCTTCGCCGAAGACGACGAGCCGGAGCGCGTGCTCGAGCTCGCCACCGCGAGTGTATGGCGCAAGATCTATCGCGCGGCGCTGTGAGCCGCCGGACCGAACGATCCGGGCACGAGGAATTCGTATGCGATCCGCTCGATCGCCGTGCGGCCATTTCTGTCCGTCATTCCCTGCTGCCCGTCATTCCCGCGAAAGCGGGAATCCATACCGAGTGCAAGGTGGATTCCCGCTTTCGCGGGAATGACGAGGTGAGAGCCGAACGTCAAGAATTGGAGACAGGTGCCTGCGCGGCGCTCTAGATATCGAGCTCGTCGCCGGTCACGAACTCGGCGCGCTCGGAGATGAAGCGGAAGCGCTCCTCCGGCTTGTTGCCCATGAGCTGCTCCACGACCCGCTTGGTGGTCGACGCCTCGTCCTCCAGCATCTCCACGCGCAGGAGGGTACGCGTCGCCGGGTTCATGGTCGTCTCCTTGAGCTGGGCGGGCAGCATCTCGCCGAGGCCCTTGAAGCGGGAGACCTCCACCTTGCCGCGGCCGGAGAACTCCGTCTGGAGCAGCGCGTCCTTGTGGGCGTCGTCGCGCGCATAGATCGTCTTGCCGCCCTGTGCGAGACGGTAGAGCGGCGGGACGGCGAGATAGAGATGGCCGCCATCTATGAGTCCCGGCATCTGGCGGAAGAAGAAGGTAATCAGCAGCGAGGCGATGTGGGCGCCGTCCACATCGGCGTCGGTCATGATGACGACCTTCTCGTATCTGAGGTCGTCCTCGCGATAGGTCGTCCCCGTGCCGCAGCCAAGCGCCTGGACGATATCGGAGATCTGCTGGTTCTGGGCGAGCTTGTCGCGCCCCGCGGAGGCGACATTGAGGATCTTGCCGCGCAGCGGAAGGACCGCCTGGATCTTGCGGTCGCGCCCCTGCTTGGCGGAGCCGCCGGCCGAATCGCCCTCCACGATGAAGATCTCCGCGCCATGGGCGGCGTTCTGCTGGCAGTCGGCGAGCTTGCCCGGCAGGCGCAGCTTGCGGGTCGCGGTCTTGCGCGCCACCTCGCGCTCCTGGCGCCGCCGCAGGCGCTCCTCGGCGCGGTCGATCACCCAGTCGAGCAGCTTGTTGGCCTGGTTGGGATGGCCCGCGAGCCAGTGGTCGAAATGGTCCCGCACCGTCTGGTCGACGATGCGCGAGGCCTCCTGGGTGGCGAGCTTCTCCTTGGTCTGGCCCTGGAATTCCGGCTCGCGGATGAAGACCGACAGCATCACGCCGGCAGACCCCATCACATCCTCGGCGGTGATGGTCTGCGCCTTCTTGTTGCCGACCAGCTCGCCATAGGCCTTCAGCGAGCGCGACAGCGCCACGCGCAGGCCGGTCTCGTGGGTACCGCCCTCGGTCGTCGGCACGGTATTGCAGTAGGATTCCACAAAGCCGTCGCCGGCGAACCACACGACCGCCCACTCCACCGAGCCGTGGCCCTCGGGCTTCTTCACATTGCCGGCGAAGATGTCGTCGCAGACGCGCTGCCGGCCCTCCAGCGCGGTCGCCAGATAGTCCTTCAGCCCGCCCGGGAACCGCAGCACCTCGCGCGTCGGCGTCGTGTCGCCCTCGCGGATGTTCGCTTCAGCGCACGACCAGCGGATCTCCACGCCGCCGAACAGATAGGCCTTGGAGCGGGCCATCTTGTAGAGCCGCGCGGCCTTGAAGCGCACCTTCGCCCCGAAGATCTCGGGATCCGGCCGGAAGCGGATGCGGGTGCCGCGCCGGTTGGGCGCACGGCCCACATGGTCGAGCCCGCTTTCCGGGCGCCCGCGCCCATAGATCTGGCGATAGAGCTCCTGGCCGCGCGCGACCTCCACCTCCAGCCGCTCCGACAGGGCGTTCACCACCGAGATGCCGACGCCGTGCAGGCCGCCGGAGGTCGCATAGACCTTCGAATCGAACTTGCCGCCCGCATGGAGCGTGGTGAGAATCACCTCCAGCGCCGACTTTTCCGGAAATTTCGGATGGGGGTCGATGGGAATGCCGCGGCCATTGTCGGTGACGGTCAGCCAGCCCTCCTCGTCGTAATCCACCTCGATGAAGCTCGCATGGCCGGCGATGGCCTCGTCCATCGAGTTGTCGATCACCTCCGCGAAGAGATGGTGGAGCGCCTTCTCGTCGGTCCCGCCGATATACATGCCCGGACGGCGGCGGACCGGCTCGAGCCCCTCCAGAACCTCGATATCGGCGGCGGTGTAGCCCTCGCCCGGCTCCGCCCCGGGCGCCCCCCTGCGCCGGGCCGGTGTGGCAGCCTGCGGGGCCGGTGTGGTCTCCTCCGGACGCGCCGTTCCGGCCGGGCGTGGCCGGGGCGCATCGCTCGAAGGCTCGGCCTCGATACGGTCGAACAGATCGTGGACCTTTGACATGTCGGTGTCCGGTGCTCCGGCTTGGTCTCGCGTGCGGTGCCCCCCTCCCCGGAGACGGCACACGGAAACGAATCAGTCGAAATTATGCCACTCACGGCGCAACCCCGCGAGGATGGCGACATTCGGGCGCCACACCGCCCGGCCCCCCGCGCAAGCCGTCCTATTCCTCGTCGTTGAGCGTCTCGCCCTCGTCGGGGAACTCCAGCGTATCCTCGCGCCGGTTCGGATCGCGGCAATCGGTGAGCCAGACGTCGTAGACGGGATGCTCCACGGCATGGAGGCCCGGGCTCTGGGCGAACATCCAGCCGGAGAAGATCTTCTCGCGCGTTCCGTCGTTCTCCACGTCCTCCACGATCACGAAGGCTGTGGTCTTCGGCTCCTCTGTGGACGGCCGCGAGTAACACACGCGTGGCGTGACGGCGAGCGAGCCGAACCGCTTCGTCTCGTCGATCCGCACCTCGAAGGTGGTGATGCGCGCGGAAATCTTGTCGAGCCCCGCGAAGACGGCAATCGGGTTCTCCAGCTTCTGCGCCCGCGCATGGGGCACCGCCGCAGCGGCCACGGCCACCGCAAGCCCGAGCGCGGCTGCCCCCGTCCGCCAGCTCATGCCAACACCGCCTCGACGCGCAGGCGGACATAGTCCGCCATCCAGTTGCCATGGGCGTCGCACAGCGCCGGGCGGAGCAGATCCTCCACCTCCGCGGCGACAGCCGGCCCGTCGGCGCCATACTGGGCGAAGAACGGCTCGCGGAACACGGTGAGCCAGGCGGCCATGCCCGACTTGAGCGGGGTCTGGCGCGGATAGAGGCCGATGCGGCGCACAGAGAAGCCGTGCTCGCCGAGCAGGGTTCCATAGTCCTCCGTGCTCGGAAAATACCACGGGCTCGCGAGGTTCTGGTCGCCGCCGCGGGCGCGGGCCGTGGCGCGCAGCGCCGTCGCGATCGCCGCCACATTGCCATGGCCGCCGAACTCCGCGACGAAGCGGCCGCCGGGCTTCAGCGCGCGGCGGATTCCGGCGACGACCCGTTCGGGGCGCGTCATCCAGTGCAGGGCCGCGTTGGAAAACACCGCGTCGAACTCCGCCTCGAAGTCCAGCGCCTCGCCGTCGCGCACGCGGATATCGAGCCCGCGCGCCCGGGCCGCCCTGGCGAGATCCTCGCTCGCATCGACGCCGACCACCTCCGCGCCGGTCGCGGCGAGCTGTTCGGTCAGCGCGCCGTCGCCGCAGCCGAGATCGAGGATCCGCTCGCCGGGGCGCGGCGCAAGCCAGGAGACGATCTCGCCAGCGAGATCGGCCACGAAGCGCGCATGGGTGCCGTACTGCTCCGCGCTCCAGCTCTGCCAGTCTGCCGGCGGGGCTCCGGTCATTTGTCGTCGCCGCCCTTGTTGAACATGGCCTGGCCGATCAGGCCCCAGATATCGATGGCGCTCTGGGTGTAGATGATGTGGTCGCCGTTCTCGAGCATGGTCTGCGACCCGCCCGCCTCGAGCGCGACGAATTTCGACCCCAGGAGCCCTTCCGACGTGATCTTGGCGGAGGAATCCTCCGGCAGCTTGATCGTGTCGTCGATGGACAGCGTCAGAAGCGCCTGGAAAGTGTCCGAATCGAGCGACTGGTCCACCACCGTGCCGACCTTGATGCCGGACATGCGCACATCCGTGCCGGGACTGACCCCCTCGACATTCTGGAACTCCGCCACCACGCGGTAGCCGTCGGAGCCGCTGCCGATGCCGGAGGTGGTGTAGACGAAAGTGAAAAATACGCCGGCGACCGCGATAACGACCGCGCCGATCAGGGTTTCCGCCACTGTCTGTTTCATGACGCGTCCGTCCTGTTGTGTGTTGCAGGCCCTTGAGGGCTTATTCGGGCCGCCAGGCCTCGTAATCGCCGGAGCCTTCCTCGCGCGGACGCGGCACGGCGAGGCTTCCCGGCGGGTGGTAGGCGGCGGGCGTGCCCGTGGGGTTCGGCTGATAGGGCGCCTGCCAGGGGCGCGCCGAATAGGGCTCCTTGGTCGGCGGCGTGTCGACCCGGTAATGCAGCCAGCCGTGCCAGTCCGACGTCGAGCGGGAGGCTTCCGCCTCGCCGTTATAGATCACCCAGCGCCGCTTGCCGCCGCGCTCGCGGTAGTACTTGTTGCCCAGTTCGTCCTCGCCCACGAACTCCCCCTTTCGCCAGGTGAAGAATCGCGTGCCGAGCGTCTGGCCGTTCCACCAGGTGAAGAACTCGAGCAGAAAGGTTTTGAGCGTCATAATCGAAAGACCCTGCGTCGTCCGCGGGCAGGCACCGGTCCGGACCCCTGGTCTCCTCGTGCCCGCCAAACCCGGCGCGAATATGGCGCATGACGCCCGCCCCGTCCACCCACAAGCGACGGCGGGAGCCGGGGCCCAAGTGCCGCACGCCATCTCCTTGAGTCCGCGCCGCGAATCGGCGGACACAGGGTTATTCACAGAGTTGTCAACAAGCTGGCACAATATATAGCGTTTACCTTTCGTTAACACACTAGCGCTTGACGTCCGGCCACGGGATTGAGATTATCTTTCTATCGGCTCGGGACTCGGGGGAGACGGGGACGCTATTGTTGGGGTCTTGTTCAGGGCCCGTCGCACGGCTCTCGGGTAAAACACAAAAACCATAACGTTCGTAACGAGTTAGCAGTCTGCAGACCTTGCGGGCGTGGGGGCTTGGCCCCAAACGCGGATCCTGTGCCTGTTCCGCGTGGGAGGAGTTTTGTCCTTGATCCAGGGGCAGATCGGCGCGGCCGGCCGGCCGCAAGACGGGTTTGAGAATTCGAGAGGGTCCCATGCGCATCGAGCGCCGTTACACTGAAGCCGGACAGTCGCCCTTCGAGGGGCTGGAGTTCCGCCGCACCACGAGCGAGATTCGCAATCCGGACGGCTCCGTCGTCTTCCGGCTGGAGGACATCGAGGTGCCGGCCGCGTGGAGCCAGGTGGCGAGCGACATCATTGCGCAGAAATATTTCCGCAAGGCGGGCGTGCCGGCACGGCTGAAGCGCGTGGAGGAGAACAGCGTCCCCTCGTGGCTGTGGCGCTCGGTGCCCGACGAGGCGGCGCTCGCAGAGCTGCCGGAGGAGGAGCGTTACGGCTCGGAGATCCAGGCCCGGCAGGTGTTCAACCGTCTGGCCGGAACCTGGACCTACTGGGGCTGGAAGGGCGGCTATTTCGACGGCGAGGAGGATGCGCGCGCCTTCTATGACGAGCTGTGCTACATGCTCGCCACGCAGAAATGCGCGCCGAACTCCCCGCAATGGTTCAATACCGGCCTCCACTGGGCCTATGGCATCGACGGCCCGTCCCAGGGGCATTTCTATGTCGATCCGTTCACCGGCAAGCTGGTGAAGTCGAAATCGGCCTACGAGCATCCCCAGCCGCATGCCTGCTTCATCCAGTCCATCGAGGACGATCTCGTCAACGAGAGCGGCATCATGGACCTGTGGGTGCGCGAGGCGCGGCTGTTCAAGTACGGCTCCGGCACGGGCTCCAACTTCTCGCGCATCCGCGGCGAGAACGAGCCGCTTTCGGGCGGCGGCAAGTCCTCCGGCCTCATGAGCTTCCTGAAGATCGGCGACCGGGCGGCGGGCGCCATCAAGTCCGGCGGGACGACCAGGCGCGCGGCCAAGATGGTCGTGGTCGACATCGACCACCCGGATGTCGAGGCTTATATCGACTGGAAGGTGAAGGAGGAGCAGAAGGTCGCCGCCCTCGTCGCCGGCTCCAAGCTCGTCAAGCAGAGCCTCTCCGCCATCATGAAGGCGTGCGTGAACTGCGAGGCGCCGGGCGAGGACTGCTACGAGATCGACCGCAACCCCGCCCTCAAGCGCGCGGTGCGCCAGGCGCGGCGCAACCACGTGCCCGACAGCCTCATCCGCCGGGTCATCCAGTTCGCGCGCCAGGGCCACACGGACATCTCGTTCGACACCTACGACACCGACTGGGATTCGGAGGCCTACCGCACGGTCTCCGGCCAGAACTCCAACAATTCCGTGCGCGTCACCGACGAGTTCCTGCGCGCGGTCGAGGAGGATGGCGACTGGGACCTCAACTGGCGCATGCGCAAGGGCGTCGCCAGGACGGTGAAGGCGCGCGCGCTGTGGGACAAGATCGGCTATGCCGCCTGGGCCTGCGCGGATCCCGGCATCCAGTACCACACCACCATCAATGACTGGCACACCTGCCCGGCATCGGGCGAGATCCGCGCGTCGAACCCGTGCTCGGAGTACATGTTCCTCGACGACACGGCCTGCAATCTCGCCTCGCTGAACCTGCTGCAGTTCCGCGACAAGGAGACCGGCCGGTTCGAGACGGAGTCCTTCGAACACGCCGTGAGGCTGTGGACGGTCGTGCTCGAGATATCGGTGATGATGGCGCAGTTCCCGTCGAGGGAGATCGCCGCGCTGTCCTACGAGTTCCGCACGCTGGGCCTCGGCTTCGCCAATATCGGCGGCCTGCTCATGACCTCCGGCGTGTCCTACGATTCCGACGAGGGCCGCGCGATCTGCGGCGCGATCTCCGCGATCATGACGGGCGTGTCCTACGCCACCTCCGCGGAGATGGCCGGCGAGCTCGGCCCCTTCCCCGGCTACAAGAAGAACCGCGACCACATGCTGCGCGTCATGCGCAACCATGCCCGCGCCGCCCATGGAGAGAGCGAGGGTTACGAGGCGCTCAACGTCGCCCCGGTCGCACTCGATCACGCGAACTGCCCCGACCAGACCCTTGTGGAGCATGCCTGCGCGGCCTGGGACCGCGCCGTCGCGCTCGGCGAGAAGAACGGCTACCGCAACGCGCAGGCCACCGTCATCGCGCCGACCGGCACGATCGGCCTCGTCATGGACTGCGACACGACCGGCATCGAGCCCGACTTCGCGCTGGTCAAGTTCAAGAAGCTCGCCGGCGGCGGCTACTTCAAGATCATCAACCGCGCCGTTCCGGAAGCCCTGCGCGGGCTCGGCTACGGGACGGGCGAGATCAAGGCCATCGTCGACTACGCGGTCGGCCACGGCACGCTGAAGGACGCGCCCGGCGTCAATCACGAGGCGCTCAAGGCGAAGGGCTTCACCGACGCCGCCATCGAGGCGGTCGAGGCGGGGCTCGCGACCGCCTTCGACATCAAGTTCGTCTTCAACAAGTGGACGCTCGGCGAGGCCTTCTGCAAGGAGACGCTGGGGCTCACCGACGATCAGCTCAACGACCTCGCCTTCGACCTGCTCGCCCATCTGGGCTTTTCCCGGAAGGAGATCGAGGCGGCCAACATCCACTGCTGCGGCGCCATGACGCTCGAGGGCGCACCGCACCTGAAGGACGAGCATCTCGCCGTCTTCGACTGCGCCAATCCGTGCGGCCGGCTCGGCAAGCGCTATCTGTCGGTGGAGAGCCACATCCGCATGATGGCCGCCGCCCAGCCCTTCATCTCCGGCGCCATCTCCAAGACCATCAACATGCCGAACGAGGCGACGACGGAGGAGACGCAGGAGGCCTACATGCTCTCCTGGAAGCTCGCCCTGAAGGCCAATGCGCTCTATCGCGACGGCTCCAAGCTCTCCCAGCCGCTCAATGCCCAGCTCATTTCCGACGACGAGGACGAGCAGGACGAGTTCGTCGAGGAGGTCGCGGCGAGCCAGCCCGCCAACCAGCGCGTGGAGCGCGTGGTGGAGAAGATCGTGGAGCGCATCGTGGAGGTGCCGGCCGAGCGCGCCGAGCGCCAGAAGCTGCCCCATCGCCGCAAGGGCTACACCCAGAAGGCCATTGTCGGCGGCCACAAGGTCTATCTGCGGACCGGCGAGTACGAGGACGGCGCGCTCGGCGAGATCTTCATCGACATGCACAAGGAGGGCGCCGCCTTCCGGGCGATGATGAACAACTTCGCCATCGCCGTGTCGCTCGGCCTCCAGTACGGCGTGCCGCTGGAGGAGTTCGTGGAGGCCTTCACCTTCACCCGCTTCGAGCCGGCCGGCTTCGTGCAGGGCAACGAGGCGATCAAGAACGCGACCTCGATCCTCGACTATGTGTTCCGCGAGCTCGCGGTCTCCTATCTCGGCCGCCACGACCTCGCCCATGTCGAGCCCGGCGAGATCGGCTTCGACGCGCTCGGCAAGGGCGTGAAGGAGGGCAAGGCCCCGGCGGACGGGGACGACGGCGCGGACAGCGCCGGCAGCGAGCACGCGCCCGCCCCCCTGCCCGCCGCCAAGCTCCTCTCCTCCGGCTTCCTGCGCCGGCGGATGACGGACAATCTGGTGGTGATCCCCGGCAAGTCGTCCGGCGCGCTGTCGGTCGCCGTCGCCAACCCCGCCGAGGCGGCCGGCCAGCCGGCGCCCTCGCTCACCGTGGCGGAGATGGAGGTCGAGGACATCACGACGGAAACGACCGCCATGGGCGTCACGACCACCTCGCACACCGAGATCGCCGCCGCCCGCGTCGCGGAGGCCCGCATGAAGGGCTATGAGGGCGAGGCCTGCGGCGAATGCGGCAACTTCACCATGGTCCGCAACGGCACCTGCCTGAAATGCGACACCTGCGGCTCCACGAGCGGATGCTCGTGAGACATCGCACCGCACACTGAACGACAGGAAGCCCCCCGCGCCCACCGGCCGGGGGGCTTTTCTGCCTTATGTGCCGGCCCCGCCGCGCTCCACTCCCCTGCCGTAACGCACGCCGGACATGAGGAGGAGGTAGAGCACCGTGGCGTTGAGGATGTGCCAGAGGAAATGGGTGCCGGTGGGGAAGGCCGGGCAGACGGCCGGATCGACGGTGCGGAAGGTGAGCGAGATGGCGAAGACGCCGCCCGCGCCCAGAACCCAGTGGCCCGCGGGATGGCCGCGCCGGATGAGTTCGGCCCCGACGGCCACCATGGCCGCGAAGGCGGGAAGGTAGTCGCCCGAGCCGTTGAGCGCGCCTGCCGGCATGAGCTCGCCGAAGCCGAAGGACAGGGCCAGGAAGCCGACCATGGCGGCAAGCGCGCCTGTCGTGCCGAGTCCGATATAGCGCCGCATCGCATAGAAGAAGAAGGCATAGATGAAGGCCGTGATCGGCGCCACGTCGGCGATCAGCGACCAGCGTTCCGCAAAGGTGTGGAAGGCGGCGGAGCCCGCGCCGATGACCGCCACGAGCGCGATCAGCACCCACAGGAACCCGTCGCGCCGGGCGGCGTCCCCGGCCTTCAGCGCGGCCCGCATGGCAAGGAGCGCGGCGAGGAAGAAGGCGGCGTTCGACACCGCATTGGCCGGCTCGTTCATGAGCCCCGGCGCGGTACGCTCGCAATAGAGGTCGATATAGGCGAACCAGTTCATGACGCCCCCCGGGGACTTTGACGCCCGTGCCGGTCAGTCCCCGCCGGTCCGGCCGAGCGAGAGATGGAGTGTGCCGTGACGCAGGGTGCGGCTGTCCAGGTCGATCTCCATGAGGTCCTCGCCGACGATGACGGGGCCGGAGAAATCCGCCGCCACCTCGCGCAGAAGTGCCGCCCGGTCGGCCGAGGGCGGCACGATATGGGTGAGAGCCAGCGCGCCGGCACCCGCCTCCGCGGCGATCTTGCCGACCTCGCCGGAGGATGTGTGATAGGCCGCGACCCGGTCGATGGTCTCGCGGCTGCGCACGCCGGGCTCCGGCGTCATGGCGGCATGCACGAACACCTCGTGCACCAGGAGATCGGCGCCCTTCGCCGCCGCCACGACGCCCGGGCAGCGGCATGTGTCGCCGGACAGGACGAGACGGCGGTGCTCCGTCCCCTCGCCCGCCCCGAAGGCCAGGCCGAAGGCCGGCTCGACAGGTCGGTGGTCGACGGCGAAGCTTTCTATGGCGAGCCCGCCTATGGCGAAGTGGCCGTCATCGTGAAGCGGGCGCACCTCCACCTCCAGCCCCGTGGTGGAGGGGCGGTGCTCATGGGCGATCCTGAGCTGTCGCTCCTCCTGCCACAGCGCCATCATGTCCTTCACGAGCGGGCGCAGGGCCGGCGGACCGTAGACGAGCCACGGCTTCTCCCGCCCCTGATGCCACGAGGAGACGATGAGCTGGTAGAGGTCGACCAGATGGTCGGAATGGATGTGGGTGACGAGAACCGCGTCGAGATCGCGCCCCGGGCATCCCGCCTGGACGAGCCGCTGGGCGACGCCCGACCCGCAATCCACGAGCACCGCGACATCGCCATGGCGGATCAGCGTTCCCGGCCCCAGGCGCTCCGCGCTCGCGACCGGGCAGCCCGTTCCCAGAAGGGTCAGTCTCATGACGTTCGTTCCCCCTCTCCCGGCATGCGGAGGCGGCGAGAGACGGGGCGCGCCGGCGCCTCCCGCCCTGGCGGCCGCCCCGCCGGTCTATTGGTAGACGTAGACCTTAGCGCCTATGGGCACGCGCTGGTAGAGGTCGATGACATCGTCGTTCAGCATGCGGATGCAGCCCGACGACACGGCCCGGCCGATGGTGCGCGCCTCGCTCGTCCCATGGATCCGGTAGAGCGTTCCGGAGATGTAGAGGGCGCGCGCGCCGAGCGGGTTTCCGGGGCCGCCCGGCATGTATTTCGGCAGATAGGGCTGGCGCTTGCGCATGGCGGCGGGCGGCGTCCAGCCGGGCCATTTCGCCTTGCGCGAAATGTGCGAGACGCCGCTCCACTGGAAGCCCTGGCGCCCGACACCGACGGGGTAGCGCAGCGCCCGCCCCCTCTGCGTCACGAAATAGAGCGCGCGCTGGCGTGTGCTGACGATGATGGAGTTCGGCGCATATTTGGTGTCGAAGGAGACCGTCCGCCGCGACGATCCCGAAAAGGCATTGCCGAGCTCTTCGAAGAAGCGGCCGATCCCGCCGAAGACATCGGCCTGGCGCTGCTGGGCGGACGCCGCCGACGAGGCCATGGTCATGGCCAGCCCGAATGCCACCACCCCCAGTATTCCGCCTCGCACAAGGTGCCTCATTGCCTGACCCTCGCCCTGATGGTCTCTCGCGGACCCCGGAGGGAAATCATAGCCAAATCGGGGCGGCAAGGCGAGCGGCCAGGCGCAACGGCGCGGAAGCGGGGCCTATCGGCCAGCGGCCTCCACCATGTCGCGGACATAGGCGGGCAGCGCGAAGGCGGCCTGGTGGACCTCGGGCGTGTAGTAGCGCGTCTCGATGCCGGACGCGGCGTAGCGCGCCTTCAGGGTCTCGAGCGGCACCGTCCTGAGATCGGCATTGTCGGTGCCCCAGCCGAAGGCCATGTCGCCGCCGAAATAGGTCGGCACGGAGGCGAGATAGCAGCTCGCATCGGCGAACAGGCCGGAGAAGGCGGCCATGGTGGCCTTCAGCTCGCCGGCCTGGAAGAACGGCACGCCGTTCTGCGTCACCAGGATGCCGCCGGGCTTCAGGATCGACTTGCAGGCGCCGTAGAAGGTCTCCGTGAAGAGCACCTCGCCCGGGCCGATCGGGTCGGTCGAATCGACGATGACGAGGTCGTAGCGCTTGTCCGTGGAGGCGACGAAGTCCTTGCCGTCGGCGATGACGAGGTCGAAGCGGGGATCGTCGAAGCAGCCCTTGTTGACCTCCGCCAGATGCTCGCGCGCGAAGTCGATCACGCCGGCGTCGATCTCCACCATGGTCAGCCGCTTCACGCCATCGTGCTTGAGCGCCTCCTCGGCCATGCCGCCGTCGCCGCCGCCGACGATCAGCACATCGGCGACCGCGCCATGGGCCAGGATCGGCAGATGGGCGAGCATCTCGTGATAGATGAACTCGTCCGACGTGGTGAGCTGGATGACGCCGTCGAGCAGCACGACCTTGCCGAAGCCGACGCTCTCGATCACGACGAGACGCTGATGCTCGGTCTCGCTGTCGAAGAGCACCTTGCGCGCCTCGATGGAGGTCCGCAGGCCACTGTGCAGGGTCTCCGAATACCAGGTTCCCTGCCCGGCATCGCTCGTGGAGTGCGTCATTGGAAGCTCCCTCGCAGGCTGGAGCGCGCGAGGCGCCGATGGCGCCCGGCACGCATCATGCTGTCATGTTCTGGATGACACTGGATGGCAGGGGCCCGGCACGGTTCGGGCGGCACCGTCGGCACCGCCCTCCCCCTGTCCGGTCGGATCGCGCCCGGTCACGCTCCGCGGCCGCGCAGGACTTCCTTCACGCGGAGCTTGCGGGGCCCGAACGATTGCTTGAGCACATCCACGCAGCGCTCCGGCTTGGCATCGCCGCACATGAACACGTCGAGCGCCGCGTAGCCGCGCTCCGGCCATGTGTGGATGGAAATATGGCTTTCCGCCAGCACCGCCACGCCACTCACGCCGCTATTGGGCGTGAAGTGATGCAGATGGATATGCAACAGCGTTGCACCGGCCGTCTCCACGCAGTCGCGCAGAGCCCGGTCGATATGGTCGATATCGTCGATCTTCTCGGCGCCGATCAGATCGATGATCAGATGGGTCCCCGCACAGGAGACTCCGTTCTTGCTGATAAAGTGGTCCTTCCGCCCCTCCAGCTCGTCGGAGCCTTCGGATTGGTATGTGTAATCTTCCGTTTGGGCGGTGCTTGGAGCCTCCAAGTCCATCCCCAATTGGAAGAGGGCCTCTGTGGTCATGGCAACCTCCCCAACCAGTAGATGAAACCCAGGGGGTCTGGATTTGAGGGCCGGCATATACCGGCCCATTGCGTCACAATCAAGACATTCCTGACCGGCCCGCGACGATTTTTTCAATGTCCGTCCCGAAAGGGGCGGATCGCCGCGCCGCTCGTGCCTTGCCGCTTCCAGATGGTGCGTCGATTCGCGCCGTGCAAGGGCGTGGGCATCAAGTCGTCCCGCCGCTCTCCGTGCCAGCCCGGCGCTGCGCCTCGATGACCGACAGCGCCGTCATGTTGACCACGCCGCGCGCCGTCACAGACGGCGTCAGGATATGGGCGGGCTTGGCCGCACCGATGAGGATCGGACCCACGGGCAGCGCATCGGCCATGGACTTGATCAGCTCGTAGGAGATGTTGGCCGCATCGAGATTCGGCATGATGAGCACATTGGCCTCGCCCCTGAGCCGGGAGTGCGGGAAGATGCGCATTCTCAGCGCCTCGTCGAGGGCCGCATCGCCGTGCATCTCGCCCTCCGCCTCCAGGTCGGGCGCGCGCATGCGCAGGATCTCCAATGCCTTGCGCATCTTGCAGGCGCTGTCGGAATCGGCGCTGCCGAAGCTCGAATGGGACAGGAGCGCAACCTTGGGCTCCATGCCGAAATTGCGCACCTGGTCGGCGGCGAGCACGGTCATCTCCGCAATCTCCTCCGCACACGGATCGGCGGAGACATAGGTGTCGGCGAGGAAGTAGCTGCCCTTCGACAGGATCACGAGGCTCAGCGCGGAGAAATCCTCCACCCCCGGCGCAAGGCCGATCACGTCGCGGATATCGTCGAGATGCCAGTCGAACCGGCCCTCGAGCCCGCAGATCATGGCGTCGGCCTCGCCGCGATAAAGCGCCAGCGCGCCGATCACGGTGGTGTTGGTGCGTACGACGGTCCGCGCGAGGTCGGGCGTGATGCCGCGCCGGCAGGTACGCTCCAGATAGCTGTCGACATATTGCCGGTAGCGCGGATCGTCCTCCGGATTGATGAGATCGAAATCCTCGCCCGGACGGATGGAGAGCCCGTAGCGCTCCAGCCGGACGCTCACGACGTCGGGCCGGCCGATGAGCGTGGGCTTGGCGATGCCCTCCTCGATGACCACCTGGGCGGCACGCAGGATGCGCTCGTCCTCGCCTTCGGCATAGATCACGCGCCTGGGCGACTGGCGCGCCTTGGCGAAGACCGGCTTCATCACGAAGCCCGAGCGGAAGACGAAGCGGTTCAGCCGCTCGTCATAGGCGTCGAAATCCTCGATCGGCCGGCGCGCCACGCCGGTCTCCATGGCCGCGCGCGCGACCGCCGGGGCGATGCGCAGGATGAGCCGGGGATCGAAGGGCGTGGGGATCAGATAGTCCGGGCCGAAGGTGCGCACCTCGCCGCCATAGGCTCTCTCCGCCACGTCGGAGGAGGCCTCGTGGGCGAGCTCGGCGATGGCGCGCACGGCGGCGAGCTTCATCTCCTCGTTGATCGCGGTGGCGCCGACATCGAGCGCACCACGGAAGATATAGGGGAAGCACAGGACGTTGTTGACCTGGTTGGGGTAGTCCGACCGGCCGGTGCAGATCATCGCCTCGGGCGAGGCCTCGCGCGCCTCGTCGGGCATGATCTCCGGCATCGGATTGGCGAGCGCCATGATCAGCGGGCGCTCGGCCATGCGTTTCACCATCTCCGGCTTGAGCACCCCGCCGGCGGACACGCCGAGGAAGATGTCGGCGCCCTCGACGATCTCGCCGAGCGTGCGCTTGTCGGTCTTCTGGGCATAGGCCGCCATCCAGCGGTTCATGCCCTTCTCGCGGCCCTCATAGACCACGCCGTCGATATCGCTGACCCAGATATTCTCGCGTTTGACGCCGAGCGAGACGAGGAGGTTCAGGCAGGCGATGGCGGCAGCCCCCGCGCCCGACGCCGCGACCTTCACGTCTTCGAGCTTCTTGCCGGCAAGCAGCATGGCGTTGGTGACCGCCGCGCCGACGATGATGGCGGTACCGTGCTGGTCGTCGTGGAAGACGGGGATGCCCATGCGCTCCTTGAGGCGGGTTTCCACCTCGAAGCATTCCGGCGCCTTCACGTCCTCCAGGTTGATGCCGCCGAAGGTCGGCTCGAGCGCGGCCACCACATCGCAGAAATGGTCGACATCGCGCGAGGCAACCTCGATGTCGAAGACGTCGATGCCGGAGAACTTCTTGAAGAGCACCGCCTTGCCCTCCATGACCGGCTTGGCGGCGAGCGGCCCGATATTGCCGAGGCCCAGAACGGCCGTCCCGTCGGAGATGACCGCGACCAGATTGCTGCGCGAGGTGAGCTCGGCGGCATCGTCGGGGTTCTCCACGATGGCGTCGCAGGCCGCCGCCACGCCCGGCGAATAGGCGAGCGCCAGATCGCGCTGGTTGCTCAACGGCTTGGTCGAGGCGATCTCGATCTTCCCCGGCCGGTTCTGGCGATGATAGGCGAGAGCGTGTGCCCTCAGATCGTCTGATATGCGTGCTGGCATTGTCGAGCGTAAGCCCCGTTCGAGATCCCGGTTTGACGTCTGGACCCGCGGGCGGTGCACGCGGATCCTGGGCACCCTACTTCGCCACGCGCCCTCCCGCCAGAGGCAGCCGCCCCGCATTTTGACTCGCCCGGCCCATGCGCAAGGCCGGCGCGGGCCTGCCTGAAATCGCTCTAGCGCCGCCACCCGATAGACGGCATCAGCCCCGCGGCCACGAGATCGTGCGAGCTCTCGTAGCGGATGCTGCGCTCATGGGCGAGCGTGAGGCCGGGGTCGGCCTCGATCAGGTCGAGGAGCAGCCGCTCCTCCGGCGCCCCGCCCTCGCGCTCGTCGCGGACGACGGCGGCGAAGGCCCGGTCGGCGATATCCTCCATGAAGCGGAACCGCAACAGGCAGCCGCGCATCGCGCCGACATTGCACCATACGGGCGTCGCCTCCTGCGGGCTGCGATAGAGCGTGCGCCCCGTCCATCTCATGAAAGGCGTGCGCGCGAGCACGGGCTGCGCCGTTCCCCCCGACAGCCGCTCGAAGGGCCCGCCGCGATAGACCAGCCACCGCCGGCTCGCCTTGCGGTCCATCGTATAGTCGCCATCGAACAGGGGGCAGGCCTCGAGGAGGCGCCCGCCGCGCTCCACATAGGTCGAGCGCACCGGCCCCTCGCCATACATGTCCACCGCTAGCGCCGGCATGGCCGGGATGCGCCAGCGCTCCAGCCGCTCCGCGAGCGCGTGCAGGTCATGCTCCTCGCAGCCATCGTAGACGAACAGCTCGTCCGCCGAGATCACGAGATACCACCGTCCGAGCCCCGTCAGGCGGATCGCCGCCATGGCCCAGACGACATCGTCGCGGTCCGGCCCCCCGTCCTCCACGACATAGACCTCCACGTCCGGCTCGCCGAGCGCGATCGCGCGGGTGTCATCGCGCGATCCGTTGTCGACGAGGACGAAGCGGTCGACGCCCAGGTCCCGGTGATGGCGGAAGATGTCGGGAAGCCGTCTTGCCGCGTCGCGCACGACGATCACGGCGACGATGTCGCGCGCGACGAGATCGGGCATGCGCCGGGTGCGTTTCAGGGCGCGCGCGGCCTGGGAGACCTTGTGCCGCGTCCAGGCATCGCGCAACGCGCCGATGAACGGCAGCGCCGCCTGGCGCGGCGGCCGCTCCGCCCGTTCCGGCCCGATGCCGGCGAGCCCGTCATTCCACGCTGCCTCGGACACCGCAAATACCCCCAACTGCCCAGGCGATGAAGGCAGTCGCCGGTTGACAAAGCGTTAAGCGCGGGCGTCCGCCGATCCGGGGCGCGTTCAGCTCTCCGGCAGGGCCAGCCGGATGGAGAGCTCGCGCAGCTGCTTCGCCGACACCTCCGACGGCGCGCCCATGAGCAGGTCTTCTGCCTGCTGGTTCATGGGGAACAGCGTCACCTCGCGCAGGTTCTTCGCCCCGCACAGCAGCATCACGATCCGGTCGATGCCGGCAGCCATGCCGCCATGGGGCGGCGCGCCATACTGGAAGGCGCGGTAGAGGGCGCCGAAGCGCTCCTCCAGCACCGTCTCGCCATAGCCGGCGATGGCGAAGGCGCGCTTCATGATCTCCGGCTCGTGGTTGCGGATGGCCCCCGAGGCGATCTCGTAGCCATTGCAGACGATGTCGTACTGATAGGCCTTCAGATCGAGCGGATTGCCGTTCTCGAGCGCCTCGAGCCCGCCCTGCGGCATGGAGAAGGGGTTGTGGGAGAAGTCGACCTTCTCCTCCTCCTCGTCCCACTCATACATCGGGAAGTCGACGATCCAGGCGAGCTCGAACCGGTCCTCGTCCACGAGCCCCAGATCCTCGCCGGCCTTCTGGCGCGCCTTGCCCGCGAAATCGGCGAACTTGCGCGGATCGCCCGCGACGAAGAACACCGCGTCGCCGTCGCCGAGCCCGAGCCCGTCTCGGATGGCGGCGGTCCGCTCCGGACCGATATTCTTCGCGATCGGGCCCGCGCCCTCGCCGTCGCGGAAGAAGATATAGCCGAGCCCCGGCTGGCCCTCGCCCTGCGCCCAGGAGTTCATGCGGTCGCAGAAGGCGCGGCTGCCGCCGCCCCTGGCCGGGATCGCCCAGACCTCGGTCTTCGGGTCGGCCTCGATCATGCCGGCGAAGACCTTGAAGCCGGAGCCCGCGAACTGCTCCGTCACCTCGCTCATGACGATGGGATTGCGCAGGTCCGGCTTGTCGGAGCCGTATTTGCGGATCGCCTCGGCATAAGGAATGCGCGGCAGCGTCTCCGTCACCGGCCGGCCTTGCGCGAATTCCTCGAACAGGCCGCGAATGACCGGTTCCGTGGCGGAGAACACGTCCTCCTGCTCCACGAAGCTCATCTCCACGTCGAGCTGGTAGAACTCGCCCGGCAGCCGGTCGGCGCGCGGATCCTCGTCGCGGAAGCAGGGCGCGATCTGGAAGTAGCGGTCGAAGCCCGACATCATGATGAGCTGCTTGAACTGCTGGGGCGCCTGCGGCAGCGCGTAGAACGAGCCCGGATGGAGCCTGGAGGGCACCAGGAAGTCGCGCGCGCCCTCCGGCGACGAGGCCGTCAGGATCGGCGTCTGGAACTCCATGAAGCCGCCCTCGACCATGCGCCGGCGCATGGAGGAAATAATCTCGCCGCGCCTGACGATGTTGCGGTGGAGCGTCTCGCGGCGCAGGTCGAGGAAGCGGTAGCGCAGCCGCGTGTCCTCCGGATAGTCGGGCTCGCCGAAGACCGGCATCGGCAGCTCGCGCGATCGGCCGAGCACCTCCAGCTCGCGCACGAACAGCTCCACATGGCCTGTCGGCAGGCCCGGATTGACGGTCTCGTCTGTCCTGAGCTTCACCTCGCCGTCGATGCGCACCACCCATTCGGCACGCACCTCCTCCACGGCGGCGAAGGCCGGGGAATCCGGATCGGCGACGCACTGGGTCAGCCCGAAATGGTCGCGCAGGTCGATGAACAGGAGCCCGCCATGGTCGCGCACGCGATGCACCCAGCCGGAAAGCCGGACGGTCTCGCCCACATTGGCCTCGCGCAGTTCGCCGCATGAATGTGTCCGATAGCGGTGCATGCCACTCATCACTTCGTTCTTCTTCGCCCGGAGATTGATCGCTGTCCAAAACCGCCCCGAGACGACATGGAACGGGCAGCGCCGCCCATGCCGTCAGGCACGGCGCGGAAGAGCGCATGCGAGACCCCGTTTGTCAAGACGGCAGGCCCCGAAACGCCCGCGACCTGCGCGCAGGCGGCCACAACCGGCTTGCCTTGTCGCATAAAATCGGGTTGTGCTGGACCATCGATCCGCAAAAGGGGCTCCCCCGTTCAGCTTTCCAAGGCGTCATGATCGCGCTCGGCCCGCTTCTCCCCCTGTTCGCCGCCGCCGGCATCCTGCTCGCGGGCAACGGACTTCAGGGCACCTTCATCACGCTGCGCGCGGCGATGGAGGGGTTTCCGCCCTGGGCCATCGGCCTCATGGGCACGACCTATTATGCGGGCTTCATCACCGCCTGCATCTACGGGCCGCGCCTCATCAAGGCGGTCGGCCATATCCGCGTCTTCGCCGCGCTGGCCGCCCTTGCCGCGGCGGGCACGCTGGCGCTGGTGCTCATCGTCGACGCCTATGCCTGGATGGCGATCCGCTATCTGATGGGCTTCTGCTTCGCCGGCCTGTTCACCGTGGTGGAAAGCTGGCTGAACGAGAATGCCCGCAACCAGGATCGCGGACGGCTGCTCAGCGTCTACCGGCTGGTCGATCTCGGCGCGGTGACCGGCGGGCAGTTCCTGCTACCGATCTATGGCGCGGGCGGGTTCGCGCTGTTCGCGATCACCGCCATCATGTTCTGCATCTCGCTCGTTCCCGTCTCGCTGTCCAACCGGTCGCGGCCGAAGGCGCCGGAGAGCTTCCGCTTCGATCTCGGCGCCATATGGCGCATCGCGCCGCTCGCCTGCATCGGCTGCTTCACCATCGGGCTCACCAACAGCGCCTTCCGCCTGATCGGCCCGCTCTATGCGGAGAAGATCGGGCTCGACGTGACCGGCGTGGCGCTGTTCATGAGCGCCGGCATCGTTGGCGGGGCGACGCTGCAATTCCCCTTCGGTCTCCTGTCGGACCGGGCGAGCCGGCGCGTCGCGCTCGGCGTGGCGACGGCGGGCGCGACCTTCGCCGGCCTGTTCCTGAGCCTCGTCGCCGACGGGTCGCCCGCGCTCACCTATGCCGGCGCGCTCCTGTTCGGCGCCTTCGCCATGCCGCTCTACTCGTTGTCAGCCGCTCACGCCAACGACCGCGCCGAGCCCGGGCAGTATGTGCTGATCGCGGCGGGGCTCATGTTCTTCTTCTCGCTCGGCGCCATGGCCGGGCCGTCCATCGCCTCGCTGGTGATCGAACTGTTTGGCGCGCGCGCCCTCTTCCTCTATACAAGTGTGGTGCACGGCTTGCTCGTCGTGGTCACGCTGTGGCGCATCGCAATCAGGCCGGGCGTTCCGGCCCAGCGGCGCACGCGGTTCGTGACGCTGCTGCGGACCTCCCCGATGATTTTCAGGCTTGCACGCAGGGCCAACCACAACCGGTCGGGGCATAAACGCGACGGGAGAAAGCAGGCCACGATGGGTGCCGCACCGGAACGCGATGCTTGAACTTCGGCGGGACTCACCTCATCTTGTGCTTTGAACGCTCATGAACATCATTACAAATACAGAACAACTCGATACTGTCTGCGCGGAACTGGCGCGCGAACCCTTTGTCGCCGTCGACACGGAGTTCATGCGCGAGACGACTTATTGGCCCAATCTCTGCCTGATCCAGATGGCCGGCGAGAGCCATGAGGTGATCGTCGACCCGCTCGCCGACGATATCGATCTCGGCCCCTTCTTCCGGCTGATGGCGGATGAGGGCGTGGTCAAGGTCTTCCATTCCGCCCGCCAGGACCTGGAGATCGTCTATCAGCGCGGCGACGTGATCCCGAAACCGCTCTTCGATACGCAGATCGCCGCCATGGTCTGCGGTTTCGGCGAGCAGATCGGCTACGAGAATATCGTGCGCAAGCTGGCCGGCGCGCAGATCGACAAGACCTCCCGCTTCACCGACTGGAGCCGGCGGCCGCTGAGCGACAAGCAGCTCAAATACGCCATTTCCGACGTGACGCATCTGCGCACCGTCTACAGGAAGCTGAAGGAGGAGCTCGAGCAATCCGGCCGCGCCCCCTGGCTGAAGGAGGAGATGGCCACCCTCACCTCGCCCGACACCTACCGCGCCGAACCCGCCGAGGCCTGGCGGCGGCTGAAGTTCCGCGCCCGTAACAAGAAGGCGCTCGGCGTCTTCATCGAGGTTGCCGCATGGCGCGAGCGCGAGGCGCAGGAGCGCAACGTGCCGCGCAACCGTATCCTCAAGGACGACGCGCTGTCGGAGATCGCGGTGCATGCCCCGGCGGATGCCGCATCCCTTCGCCAGCTTCGCGCCGTGCCGCGCGGCTTTGCCGACAGCCGCCATGCCGACCGGCTTATCAAGGCCATCGAGGAGGGCCGCGCACGCGATCCCTCCAGCCTGCCGGACGTCGCCGACGACCGGGGAGGTCCGCGCGAGAATGTCGGCGTGCTCGGCGATGTGCTGAAGCTCGCCCTCAAGGTCGTGTGCGAGCGCGAGGGCGTCGCCGCCAAGATCATCGCGTCGGCAGCCGAGCTGGAGATGCTCGCCGCCGACGACGATGCCGACATCCCCGCGCTGAAGGGCTGGCGCCGTCAGCTCTTCGGGGAGACCGCGCTCGCCCTCAAGCATGGCAAGCTCGCCATCGTCATCGACGGCAAGCGCCCGCGGATCGTCGCGCGCGACGAGGCCTATGCGGAGGCCGCGGAGTAGCGGCCTCCATAGCGCGTCTCCCCCACTCTTCCCGGTTCGAAAGGACAACGCAGGCAGGCCGCCCGCGCTGTGCAGCCTCAATCCGCGATCTTGATCTGCGGTGTCTTGCCGGCGAGCAGGGCGAGCTCGGAAAAGCGGCGGTCGACGCGCTCGCCGAGCAGGTCTTCCAGATCCTTCGGCATCGACAGGGTCAGCGTCTTGCCGCTGATGTCGAGGCCGATGCGCGGCAGCATGCCCGACATGGCGCCGGATAACAGATAGGCGAGCCGCTGGGCGGACGAGATGAGGCGCGCGCGCGAGATCATCTCGTCGTCGATCAGCCGGATGAATTCCGCCGGTGCCTTCTCGCCGAGCGGGCCCACATGGCGGAAGAAGACGGTGAGCGCGAGGAAGATGCGCTCAGGATGGCTGACGCCGACGAAGGAGCCCTGCGAGACGATGGTCATCGCGCGCTCGCCGCGATAGTTCGGATGGGTGCGCCAGCCGATATCGGCGAGCAGGCAGGCGGCATGGCGAAGCTGGCTCTGGCGTGCGTCCTCCTTCAGGCCGCTCTTCTCGAAGAGCTGGTCCGTCCAGTCGCACAGCTCGAACTCGTGGTCGACAGACCGGGCGTAGCGCCGGGCAAAGTCCACGCAGGCGACGATCAGCGGATCGCGCTTGCGCTTGCGCTTGTCGAGCTTGGCGAAGAGCAGCCCCTCGCGCAGGCCCAGCGCGGAAACGATCATGCTGTGCGACTTGGTACGCTTCAGCAGGCGGTCGAGCACGAGCGCGCCATAGGGCAGCGTTTCCGCCCGGCTCTTCTGGATCACCGGAATGTCGCGGATCGTCTCCGGCGACAGCCCCGCCACGAGGCTTGCAAGGCTGCGCGCGGCGGCCCGCGGGATCCGGTAATGGTGCAGGATATGGAGCGGATAATGCGTCTGCGCCATATGCAGCCGGGCGAGATTGCGCCACGTGCCGCCGACGGCATAGAAGGGCCGGCCCTTGAGCTTCTGAAGGACGGGCAGGTCGGCGAACATCTCGTCGACCATGGTCCGCGCCTTGTCGATCGAGCCGCCCGACAAGTCCATGAGCCTCAATGGCCCGAGCGGTACGGTGACAGGCTTCTTGAATTCGCCGTCCTTGACCTCGATGAGTTCCAGGCTGCCGCCGCCGAGATCGCCGATCAGCCCGTCCGCGTCCGGAATGCCGGAGACGACGCCGCGCGCGGCGAGTTCCGCCTCCTTGCGCCCCGACAGGAGCAGGATCTTGCAGCCGAGGGTTTCCTCGGCCCGCTTGACGAAATCGGCCCCGTTCTCCGCCTCCCGCGCGGCGGCCGTGGCGGCGGCATAGACGCGGGTCACGCCGATCTGCTCGGCAAGCGCCCGGAACCGGCGCAGAGCCCTCAGCGCCCGGTCGACCGATTCGTCCGACAAACGGCCCGTGGAGGCCACGCCGCGGCCCAGCCCGCACAGGATCTTTTCGTTGAAGATGGGCGCCGGCGCACGGTTCGGCCCGTCATAGACGACCAGCCGCACGGAGTTCGAGCCGATATCGATGATGGCGACCGGCTCGTATCGCGGGCGCTCCACCCCGCTCCGCGTCTTTCGCTTCACTTATTCTCCGCCCTGAACTGCCCTTGCATGCTGCGATATGCGGTCGGATAGCGCGGGCGGCAGACTATCCTGCAGCGAGCTGCCCCGTCCAGAGAGGCTTGGGTTGGTCATGAAATATTCGTGGGCATTGAAGGGCTCGTCCTCCGGCCCCGGCACGATGCGCCGCGACGAGCCGTCGGGCAGGAGCTCCCAGCTCTGCTGGTTGTCCTTCAGATTGGCCACCATGATCTGGTCGAGCACCTGCTGGTGGACGGTCGGGTTGTGGATGGGGACCAGCGTCTCCACGCGGCGGTGCAGGTTGCGCGGCATCCAGTCGGCCGACGAGATATAGACGCGCGCCTTGCGCGACGGCAGCCCCTCGCCCGCGCCGAAGCACACGATTCGCGAATGCTCCAGGAACCGGCCGACGATGCTCTTCACCCGGATGTTCTCCGACAGCCCCTTCACGCCCGGCCGCAGGCAGCAGATGCCGCGCACGATGAGGTCGATCTGGACGCCCTCCTGGCTTGCCCGATAGAGCTCGTCGATGATCTCCGGGTCGACCAGGGAGTTGAGCTTCGCCCAGATCTGCGCCGGGCGCCCGGCCCTGGCATGCGCGATCTCCTCCTCGATATGCTCGATCAGCCGCTTGTGGAGGTTGATCGGGGAGATGGCGAGGTTCTCCAGATCGGAGGGCGGCGCATAGCCCGACACATAGTTGAACACACAGGCCGCATCGTGGCAGAGCGCCGGTTCGCAGGTGAAGAAGGAGAGGTCGGTATAGATCTTCGCCGTGATCGGGTGATAGTTGCCGGTGCCGTAATGGACATAGGTCTTGAGCCCCTGCCCCTCGCGGCGCACCACCATGGAGACCTTGGCGTGGGTCTTCAGCTCGATGAAGCCGAAGATGACCTGCGCGCCGGCGCGCTCCAGATCGCGCGCCCACTGGATATTGGCCTCCTCGTCGAAGCGCGCCTTGAGCTCCACGATCGCGGTGACCGACTTGCCCGCTTCCGCAGCCTTCTCCAGCGCGGCGACGATGGGCGAGCCGGGCGAGGTCCGGTAGAGGGTCTGCTTGATCGCGATGACGTCGGGGTCCTTGGCCGCCTGGCGCAGGAACTGCACCACCACGTCGAAGGACTCATAGGGGTGATGGACGATGATGTCCTTCTCCCGGATCGCGGCGAAACAATCCCCGCCATGATCGCGGATACGCTCGGGGAAGCGCGGATTATAGGGTACGAACTTGAGGTCCGGCCGCTCGTCCAGGATGAGCTGGGAGGTGTCGGCATAGCCCACGAGGCCGTCGCACAGCACGACGTTGTCGCCGCTCACCTGCAGCTCCTCGGCGATGAAGTCGCGCAGGCGCGCCGGCATGGCGGAATCGATCTCCAGCCGGATCACGGTGCCCCGGCGGCGGCGCTTGAGCGCGCTCTCGAACACCCGCACGAGATCCTCCGCCTCCTCCTCGATCTCGATATCGGAATCGCGGATGACGCGGAACACGCCCTGGCCGAGAATCTCGTAGCCGGGGAACAGCCGCGTGATGAACACGCTCAGCATGTTCTCCAGCCGGATGCAGCGCATCACGCCGGGCTCGTCCCCGCCCTCCTCGCCGGAGGGCACGCGCACGAAGCGCGCCAGCATTGGCGGGATGGGGATCAATGCGTTCATCACATCGCCGTCGCTCGTCCGCCGGAGCCTCAGCGCGAAGGTCTGCCCCTTGTTCGGGATGAACGGGAAGGGATGGGCGGGATCGATGGCGATCGGGGTGAGAACCGGGAATATCTGCTCCAGGAAGTGCCGCTCCAGCCAGCCGAGATCCGCCTTGGAGAGCGTGTTGGCATCGACCAGGACGATGCCGGCCTCGGCGAGCTCGGCGCGCAGCTTCAGCCATTCGCGGTCCTGCTGGCGCATCAGGTCCTGGGCGAGCGCGCGCACCCCTTCCAGCTGCTCGGCCGCCGTCAGCCCGTCCTGGCTGATCTGCTCCACGCCGGCGCGGATCTGGCCGATCAGGCCCGCTACGCGCACCATGAAGAACTCGTCGAGATTGTTGGCCGAGATCGACAGGAAGCGCAGCCGCTCCAGCAGCGGGTGATGCATGTTGCGCGCTTCGTCCAGCACCCGCTTGTTGAAGCCGAGCCAGGAAATCTCGCGATTGATGAAGCGCTCCGGGCTGTCCGGGGAAACGGTTGCGGGCGCCTGTCCGCGCCGGCGCGTCCGCGGCGCGGGTACCGTCTCGCGGACAGTGGCGATCTCGCCCGTCCCGACCGCCGCGCCGCTCGCGGCTCCGTTGTCGTTCCCGACCGTCTCGGTCTCTTTGGTCTGCTTTGCGCGCATGAAAGGGCCTCCACCTTCCTCGCCGGATAATAGCCCTGTGTGACGGCACGATGAAGGCCGCCGCGGCCGGGCGCCGTCCGGGCGGCGTCAGGCCGGCCTGATCCACACGCGGTTGTCGTGGAATGCCGCGCCGCCGGAAGGCGCCGGCTGGTCGGCACCGGTCAGCGTGTTGATGCCCTGCCCGTCCTCGTGAGCCTCGTTCGGCCAGATCGACTCCGCGATGACCACGCCGCGCTTGATACCGGCGAAGGCCCGCGCGTGGATCGTGACCGTGCCCCGGGCATTGCCGATCCGGACCTTCTGGCCGTCCTGCGCGCCCAGCGCCTCCAGATCGTCCGGGTGGACGAGCAGCGAGGGCCGTTTCTCGCGCGACAGCGAGGTCGGGGTCTCGTTGAAGGTGGAGTTGAGGAAATTGCGCGCCGGGCTCGTCGCCAGGCGGAAGGGGTGGGTCTCGTCGGCCTCCTCGATCACCGCCCAGTGGTCCGGCATCTCCGGAATGGTCTCGAACGGGCCGAAATGGCGCCTGTGGTTCGGCCGGAAATAATAGCTTTCCCAGTCCGGCCTGAAGCGGAAGCGCCCGTCGGGATGCTTGAAGCCATTGACATAGTGGGCCCGGTCGAAGTCTGGCTGGCAGTCGATCCAGCGCTTTTCCTCCAGCGCCTCCAGCGTGCCCCAGCCGGACGCCTGCAGGGTCTCGTCGATCAGCTCGCGCGGGGTCATGGCGAAGCCCCGGTGCTCCGCGCCGACGCGGTCTGCCAGCCCGCAGATCACATCGTGGTTGGACAGGCACGCGCCCGGCGCCTCCACGAGTTTCGGGCCGAACAGGATGTGCTGCTGGCCGCCGGCCTGGTAAACGTCGTCATGTTCCAGGAACATGGTGGCCGGCAGCACGATATCGGCCATGGCCGCCGTCTCCGTCATGAATTGCTCGTGCACGCACACGAACAGGTCGTCGCGCGCGAAGCCCTGCTTCACGAGCGTCTGGTCTGGCGCGACGGAGACGGGATTGGTGTTCTGGATCAGCATGGCCGTGACCGGCGGGCCGCCCTCCAGATCGTGAGGATCGCCGTTGAGCGCCGGGCCGACGCGGATCTGGTCGATCATGCGCACGCTGTCGTCGCGGCTGTCGAGCCCCTCGATCAGTTCCTTGTTCCAGTGGAAGATCGAGCCGTTATTGTGGAACGCGCCGCCGCCCTCGTGGAGCCAGGCGCCGGTGACGGTGGGAATGCAGGTCACCGCATGCATGTTGACCGCACCGTTGCGCGAGCGCGTGAAGCCGTAGCCCGCGCGGATATAGCTGCGCGGGGTTGAGCCGATGGCCGTGGCGAAGGCCTCGATCTCCTCCACCGCGAGCCCGGTGATCGCGGCCGCCCATTCGGGCGTCCTCGTCTTGAGATGTTGCTCGAATTCCTTCGGGCAATCGGCGTATTTCTCAAGATAATCCCAATTCGCATGACCATCGCGGAAAAGCACGTGCATCACCGCGCAGGCGAGCGCCCCATCGGTGCCCGGGCGGATGACGAGGCCGATATCGGCCTGCTTCATGGTGGCCGTCTCGTAGACGTCGACCACGGCGATCCTCGCGCCGCGCTCCTTTCGCGCGCGGATCGCGTGGGTCATGACATTGACCTGGGTGTGCACCGGGTTGGTGCCCCAGATGACCACCAGGTCCGACTTCGCCATCTCGCGCGGATCCGGCCCGTAGAGCCGGCCCGTGCCGACGATGAAGCCCGGCCAGGCGAGCGCGGTGCAGATCGTGTCGTACATCCCCGAATAGCGCTTGGCATGGCGCAGCCGGTGGATGCCGTCGCGCATGACGAGGCCCATCGTGCCGGCATAGTAATAGGGCCACACCGCTTCCGGTCCGTATCGCGCCTCCGCCTTCAGGAAGGCCTCGGCGACCTCGTCGAGCGCGTCGCCGACGGAAATCTCCTGCCACTCGCCGTCGCCCTTCGCGCCCTTGCGCTTCAGCGCCTTCGTCAGCCGGTCGGGATGATGGATGCGCTCCGCATAGCGCGCGACCTTGGCGCAGATCACGCCCGCGGTGTAGCTGTTGTCCGCCGCGCCGCGCACCCGGCCGACGGTGTTCTCGTCGAGAAGCTCCACCTCCAGCGCGCATGTCGACGGGCAATCATGCGGGCAGGCGGAATAACCGGTGGCGATTTCCTGGCGGACATTCATGGCGCGCTCATCCCTGTCGTTGTTGCCCAGTCATACCGCAAGTGGCGCCCGTTGTAGAGGGCATGCCCGGCGGTTCCGTTCACCGGCACCGGAGACCCGGCCGGCCTTGAACGCCGCCGGAAGCGCTGGCACAGTGGCCCGCGGTTTCAATCATCAGGCGAGTCGACGACGATGCGGCAGGCGGGAACGGGTTTGGCGGGGGCTGCGATTGTCCTCGCGGCGGTGCTGGCGGGCGGATCCGCGCATGCGGCATGCCAGAATACGGGCAGCTTCGATCGCTGGCTTCAGGGCTTCAAGCAGGAGGCGGCGGCCGCCGGCATCTCCCAGCGCACCATCGCCAATGCGCTGAACGGCGTAACGCTCAACCCGAAGGTCATCGCCGCGGACCGCCGGCAGGGCGTGTTCGCGCAGACCTTCCTCGAATTCTCCGGGCGCATGGTCAACAACTACCGGCTGACCCACGGCCGGCGGAACCTCAAGAAATACGGTTCCACATTCTCGCGCATCGAAAGGCAATACGGCGTTCCGGGGCCGGTCATCACCGCCTTCTGGGCGCTGGAGACCGATTTCGGCGCCAATATGGGCAATACCTCGACACTGCGGTCGCTCGCCACGCTCGCCTATGACTGCCGGCGGCCGGAGGAGTTCCGCCCGCAGCTCATGGCCGCGCTCAGGATCGTCCAGCGCGGCGACCTCACCCCGCGCGAGATGATCAGCCCCTGGGCCGGCGAGCTCGGCCAGACGCAGTTCCTGCCGACGGTCTATGACCAGTATGCGGTGGACTATGACGGCAACGGCCGGCGCGATCTCATCCGCAGCGTGCCGGACGTTCTGGCCTCGACCGCGAACTACCTCAAAGCGCTTGGCTGGCGCGCCGGCGAGCCGTGGCTGGAGGAGGTGCGCGTGCCCTCCAACCTGCCGTGGGACCAGGCCGATATCGCGATCAAGCATCCGCGTTCGCAATGGGCCCGTTGGGGCGTGACGCGGGCCAACGGCCAGCGGCTCTCCAATGACGGCCTGCCCGCCTCGCTGCTGCTTCCCATGGGGCGCAACGGGCCGGCCTTCCTCGCCTACCGCAATTTCGACATCTATCTGGAGTGGAACCAGTCGCTCGTCTACTCCACGACGGCGGCCTATCTCGCGACCAGGCTCGCCGGCGCGCCGCGCGTCCATCCCGGCGGCAAGGTCTCCTCGCTGAACGTCGCTCAGGTGAAGGAGCTGCAGAGGCTGCTCAAGCGCGCCGGCTACGATGTCGGCGGTGTGGACGGCATTATCGGCGAGCGGACCCGCCAGGCGGTGAAGGCGGTGCAGGCCCGGCTCGGCCTGCCAGCCGATTCCTACCCGACGGCGGAACTCCTGTCCCGCCTGAGATAGGGCAGCATTTTCCTGCCGGGCGGCACCGGCCCGCACCCCCACCCGACCGCCCATGACATGATGATCCCGTGGGTGGCCGGGTGGGGGAGCGGGCCGGCGCGGTTTCAATCGAACAAAATGGCGCATCCGCCGGAAACGAAAATGCCCGGGCACGGGGCCCGGGCATTCGAGAGGTCGCAAATCGCGGCTAGCGGTCAGCCGACGATCTCGTCGGCCTTGAAGCACATGGCGATTTCCTTCTCCGCGTTCTCCGCGCTGTCGGAACCGTGAACGGAGTTGCGCTCGATATTCTCCGCAAACGCCTTGCGGATCGTGCCTTCGGCGGCGTCGGCCGGGTTGGTCGCGCCCATCACCTCGCGGTTCTTCGCCACGGCGTCCTCGCCCTCCAGCACCTGCAGCACGATCGGGCCGGAGGTCATGAAGGCGACGAGGTCGTTGAAGAAGGGGCGCTCCTTGTGCACGGCGTAGAAGGCCTCCGCGTCCGCCTGGCTCCACTTCACGCGCTTTTGCGCCACGACGCGCAGGCCGGCGCTTTCCAGCTTGTCGACGATCTTGCCGGTGATGTTGCGGGCGGTCGCGTCGGGTTTGATGATCGAGAGGGTACGCTCGGTCGCCATCATGGATGTCCTTAGAGGTTAGACTTGAGGATTGAAGGGTTGCCGCCTTATAGCGGTGCCGCCTTCGGCCATCAAGACGGCGTGTGCGCGCCGGGCCGGCGAGCCTCTTCGCAGCGCCGGAGGACTTGACCGGAGGGAGAATTTCCACCAGATCAAGCCGTCATGCTCCACATCAACGCGCTGACATACCGCATCGAGGGCCGCACCCTCCTCCAGGACGCGACCGCCGCCATTCCCGCAGGCCACCGTGTAGGCCTCGTCGGGCGCAACGGGACGGGCAAGTCCACGCTCCTGAAGATCATCACCGGGGCTCTCGCGCCCGATGCCGGCAGCGTGAGCGTGCCGCGCAATGCGCGCATCGGCCAGGTCGCCCAGGAGGCACCCGGCGGGCCGGAGGCGATTGTCGATGTGGTGCTGGCCGCCGACATGGAGCGCACGCGCCTGATGGCGGAGGCGGACACCGCGACCGATCCCCACCGCATCGCGGAGATCCACACCCGGCTTGCCGATATCGACGCCCATTCCGCGCCGGCTCGCGCGGCGACGATCCTCGCCGGCCTCGGCTTTCCCGAGGCGGTCCAGGATCGCCCCTGCTCGTCCTTCTCCGGTGGCTGGCGCATGCGCATCGCGCTGGCCGCGGCCCTGTTCGCCGCGCCCGACGTGCTGCTCCTCGACGAGCCGACCAACTATCTCGACCTCGAGGGCACGCTGTGGCTGCAAAGCTATCTGAGGTCCTACCCCTACACGGTCATCATCGTCAGCCACGACCGCGACCTCCTGAATGCCGTGCCACAGGGCATCCTGCATCTCGACCAGGGCCGGCTGACGCTCTATGCCGGCAATTACGACCGGTTCGAGCGTACCCGCGCGGAAGAGCAGGCGCGCCAGTTGAAGATGAAGAAGCGCCAGGACGACGAGCGCCGGCATATCCAGGCCTTCGTGGACCGGTTCCGCGCGAAGGCCTCCAAGGCGCGCCAGGCGCAAAGCCGGCTGAAGATGCTGGAGCGCATGCAGCCCGTGACCACCGTGGTGGAGACCGACGTCGCGCCCTTCCACTTCCCCGAGCCGCAGCGCGCGCTCAACCCGCCGCTCATCCGCTTCGAGGATGCCGCCGTCGGCTACGAGCCCGGCAAGCCCATCCTCAGGGGCCTCGACCTGCGCATCGACCCCGACGACCGGATCGCGCTTCTCGGCTCCAACGGCAACGGCAAGTCGACCTTCGCCAAGCTGATCGCGGGCAAGCTCTCCGTCCAGTCGGGGGCCATGCGCCATCACAAACGGCTGGAGGTCGGCTATTTCGCGCAGCACCAGGTGGACGCGCTCAATGCCGGCATGACGCCTTACGACTATATCCGTGCCCTGATGGAGGAGGCGACGGAGGCCCAGCGGCGGGCGAAGCTCGGCGCCTTCGGCTTCGGCGAACGGCTCGCCGACAACAGGGTGGAGACCCTGTCGGGCGGCGAGAAGGCGCGCCTCACGCTCATGCTGGCGGCCTTCAAGGGACCGCACATCCTGCTGCTCGACGAGCCCACCAACCATCTCGACATCGACAGCCGGGCGGCCCTCGTCAGAGCGCTGAACGAGTATGAGGGCGCCGTGATCATGATCAGCCACGACCGGCACCTGATCGAGGCCTCCGCCGATCGTCTCTGGCTCGTCGCCGACGGCACGGGCAAGCCGTTCGACGGCGACCTCGACGACTATACGCGCCTCATTCTCGGCAAGGCACGCGCCGAGCGCCGGCAGAAGGACGAGTCATCCCAAGGGGATGGCGCGGACAGCTCGCAGGCCGATTCAACGACGTCGCAGATCGAACCGACGCAGCCTGCCATGAGCGCGCAGGACCGCCGCCGTGCTGGCGCGGAGGCGCGCGCCCGCGTCGCGCCGCTGAAGCGCCGGGTGGAGCGGGTCGAGAAGCGCATGGCAAAGATCCGGCGCGAGATCGACGCGCTCGACGAACGCCTCGCCGATCCGTCGCTCTACGAGAAGGCTCCCGAGGATGCGCGCACCGCCGCCTACGAGCACGGGCGCCTCGCCAAGCAGCTCGAGGACGCTGAGGAGGAGTGGCTGGAGGCCAGCACCGAGCTCGAGGCGGCCCGCGAAGAGGCCATCGCGTCGTAGGGCAACCCCCTCACCCTCCCGCCGCTCGCGCGACGGGGTCCCTCTCCCCTCAGAACCGCTCCACCCAGGGGCGCAGCTCGATCTCCCAGCTCCATGCGGAGCGGTCCTGCTTCAGGAGCCCGACATAGGCTTCCGCAATGGCGTCGGGGGACAGCATGCTGTCGGGCGCGTCGTCCGGCTCCTGGCGGCCCGGATTTCGGATGGACCCGTCGATGACGATGTGGGCGACGTGGATATTGCGGGGATGCAGCTCGCGGGCGAGGCTCTGGGCGAGCCCCCTCAGAGCGAATTTTCCCATGGCGAACGGCGCCGATTGCGCATAGCCCTTCACGCTCGCCGACGCGCCGGTGAACATGATCGTGCCGCCGCCCTTCTCCAGCATGCACCGCGCCGCCTGCCGGGCAACGAGAAACCCGCCAAAGGCGGTGATCCGCAGCACCTCCTCGACCTCTGCCGGATCGAGATCGACCACCGTGCCCCTCAAGCGCCTGGAGGGGTTGTAGACGACCACGTCCGGCAGCCTGAACCCGCCATCGAGCGCGGCGAACAGGGACTCCACCTCGTCCGCCCGGGACGCGTCGCAGGAAAAGGCGCGCGCGCCGGTCTCCGCGCAGAGATCGGCGAGATCGTCCGGATTGCGCGCGGCCAGCGCGGTCTTGATGTCCTCCCTGGCGAAAGCGCGGGCAAGCGAGGCGCTCAGGCCCGCACCGGCGCCGACGATGAGACCGGTTTGAGGGGATTGGCGAGACATGGGCGGAAAACCTCCTGATCCATCGGCCGGCCATGCGCCACGGCACGCAAGGCCCAAGGCAGCGCCCCCTTCGCGCCCCTCCTGCGACGTTGCATCGCCGCCCATCCTGCGATGGACTGGCAAGGCCTGTCCATCGCCACGAAACAGGGAGGCCCGACATCATGGCGGTCACTATCGAGAGGAACGGCCCGGTCTGGACAATCGTCCACTGCCGGCCCGAGGCGCGCAATGCCATGGATCCGGAGAGCGCGGACGCACTGCAGGAGGCGTTTCTCGCCTTCGATGCGGACGACGAGGCGGCGGTCGCCGTGTTCTATGGCGAGGGCGGCGCGTTCTGCGCCGGATGGGACCTCAAATATGCCGGCGATCTTGCCGACGACATGCCGGAGGTGCGCAAGCTGGACTTTCCCTCCGACCGCGCGCCCGGCAACGGCTCCGCCCTGCCCCGCGGCCCCCTGGGCCCGTCGCGCCTCATGCTGTCGAAGCCGGTCATCGGCGCGATTGCGGGCCCCGCTGTTGCCGGCGGCATGGAGCTCGCCCTGTGGTGCGATGTGCGCATCATGGAGGAGACGGCCTATCTCGGCGTCTATTGCAGGCGCTGGGGCGTGCCCCTGATCGATGGCGGCACGGTACGCCTGCCGCGCCTGGTGGGCCTGTCGCGCGCCATGGATATCGTGCTCACCGGCCGCAAGGTGCCGGCGCGCGAATGTCTCGAGATCGGGCTTGCCGCACGCGTCGTGGCGGACGGCACGGTGAGGGAGGAGGCCGAAGCCTATGCCCGCGAGATCGCCCGCTTCCCGCAGGTCTGCCTGCGCGCCGACCGCCGCTCCCTGTATCTCCAGCAGGGCCACGAGGTCTGGGACGCGATGGAGCGGGAATGGCGCAACGGCATGGAGGCGCTTGAGCGCGAGGGCCGCCAGGGCGCGGCCCGGTTCGCGGCCGGCAAGGGCCGGCATGGCGATTTCGAGGATATCCGATAGGGAGGAGGGCGAGGCCCGGACCGGGCGCCCTCAGCCCCCCGCCGTCGCGATATGCGCCAAGATGACGGCCTGCGCGCAGACCACGCGCTCGCCATCATGGGTCACCGAAGGCGGACCATAGAGTATGTAGCCATCCTCGATGGCCCGTGAGACCTTCTCGCAAAAGCTGCGGTCGTCCGGACCGGTCAGGAGCCTGTAGGGCAGTTTCTCGCTCACCGCGTTCTCTCCGTTGCGGCCGCCGGGGCGCTCATGCCTTGCGTTCCCAGCGCCCGGTCTGCGCCTGTTGCCAGTAGGTGACCTCGTAGCCCTTCGCCCGGGCCGCCTTCCATTGCTCGCGCGCCCTGGCGACGGCATCGCCGTCATGGCCGTCGAACAGATAGACCGCGCGGTCGTAGCCGGAAATGTCGTCGGTGTCCGATCCGTCGACGAGGAAGCGGATATTGGCGCCGTTCGGATTGTCCGCCTCCACCGTCAGCCAGACCGGCTGGAGGGCGGCATTGCCGTCGCGCGCGGCCCCGTGGGGCAGGAACGAATCGTCGCGATAGGTCCACAGGGCGGTCGACAGGGCCTCGATGCGCTCTTCGCTCGCGGCCTGGATAACGGCGCGCCAACCGCGCTCGAGCGTCTTCTCCAGGAGCGTCGGCAGGACCCGCTCCAAGGGTTGGCGCTCCAGATGATAGAACAGCACCTCGGTCATGGACGGCATGGAAGCGGCATTCGCCGCCTCCCGTCAAGCTGGCAGTTCGCATCGCCTGCCGCATGGAGGCGGGCTTGCCGCCCGAATGCGGGAGAGGCGGAGCCTCAGGGCTCCGCCTCTGCGATCCGGTTACTGGTTTTCCGCCGGCACCGTCTTGCCGCGCGGCTCGCTCGCAAGCCCCTTGAGGATGGCATAGCAGCCGAGCAGCAGCACCAGCGTGAAGGGCAGGCCGGTCGAGACCGCGGCCGCCTGCAGCGAGCCGAGGCCGCCGCCGAGCAGCAACGCGATCGCCACGAGCCCCTCGAACACCGCCCAGAACACACGCTGCGGCACGGGCGCATCCACCTTGCCGCCGGCGGTGATCGTGTCGATCACCAGCGATCCGGAGTCCGACGAGGTCACGAAGAACACGATGACCAGCACGATTCCGAGGAACGAGGTGATGAAGGCGAGCGGCAGCTGCTCCAGCATGATGAAGAGCTTGAGCTCGAGTGCGGCCTCCGCCACGCCCTGATAGCCGTCGGCGACGATCTGGGTGATCGCCGTGCCGCCGAAGGCCGTCATCCACAGGACGGAGACGACCGACGGGATGATCAGCACGCAGGTGATGAACTCCCGGACCGTACGGCCACGCGAGACACGGGCGATGAACATGCCGACGAAGGGCGACCAGGAGATCCACCACGCCCAGTAGAAGGACGTCCAGCCCTGCGAGAAGTTGGCATCGGTGCGCCCGAACGGGTTGGCGAGCGCCGGCAGGTATTCCGCATAGGCCACGAGGTTTCCGAAGAAGCCCGTGAGGATCACCAGAGTGGGGCCGACCGCGATCACGAAGAGCAACAGCAGCGCGGCGAGCACCATGTTGATCTCCGACAGACGCTTCACGCCCGCATCCAGACCGGCGACCACCGAGATGAGCGCGACGCCGGTGATGCCGGTGATCAGGAAGACCTTGGAGGCATCGCTGACCGGAATGCCGAACAGGAACTCAAGGCCCGCATTGGCCTGCTCCGCGCCGAAGCCCAGCGAGGTCGACAGGCCGAACAGGGTGGCGAAGACGGCCAGCGTGTCGATGACATGGCCGGTCCAGCCCCAGACCCTCTCGCCGAAGATCGGGTAGAAGATCGACCGCACGGTAAGCGGCAGACCCTTGTTATAGGCGAACAGCGCGAGCGCGAGCGCGACCACCGCATAGATCGCCCAGGGGTGCAGGCCCCAATGGTAGATGGTCGCCGCCATGCCGAGGCGGCGGGCGGCTTCCGCATCGCCGGCCGCGCCGGAGAGCGGCGCCCAGCTGTCCGGCGAGCCGGCGCCTTCCGCAAATGACGAGGTGAAATGGGAGATTGGCTCCGACACCCCATAGAACATGAGCCCGATGCCCATGCCGGCGGCGAACAGCATCGCGAACCAGCCGCTATAGGAATAGTCCGGCTCCGCATCCTGTCCGCCCAGCCTGACGCTGCCATAGGGCGAGACGATCAGGAACAGGCACAGCAGCACGAAAATGTCGCCGGCAAGGATGAAGAACCAGTCGAAGTTCGCTGTCAGAAACGGCCTGAGCCAGCCGAAGAACTCCGCCGCCTCCGCCCTGAAGATCAGGGTGAAGATCACGAATGCGACGATCGTCAGGCCGGAGATCATGAACACCGGGTTATGGATGTCCATGCCGAACGGGCCGATCTGGGGTTGGATGTTGTCCTGACCGATCTCGTAATCGGTCTCGATGATATCGGCGGCGCCTTCCGGCGCGGGATTTCCTGTGTCAGACATGACAGCTCCGCATGTTTCCCCTTCCAGACCCCGGGTCTTTCAGCGCTGGCGGGCTTTCCCCAACGGGCCCGCGCGGGGTCTCGAGACTGCTTCGGGTCCTAGCGCACCACGAAGACCGACACGTCGGCATGCGAGGCCATATAGCCCGCATTCGACGCGAAGATGTGCTCCGGCAGGCCGGGCGTGTGAGACGCCATGACCACCAGGTCGGCACCGGTCTCCTTCACGGTCTTCATGAGCGTGTCGTCGAGATCGATCGAGGGATCGTGGCTCATCACGGCCTTGGTGGTCGCCTGCACGTCGCGCTTCTGCGCCTCCTCCTTGCCGAACTGCTCGAGCTTTTCGGCGAACTCCCGCGGCGTATGGGCCACGGCCCCGGGCTGCGCCGTAGAAACCCCGACGTAACAGACCGACGCGCCATAGTGCTTTGCCAGATCTGCCGCCGTCTTCAGGGCCTTGTCCAGCCTTTCGACATGCGCCAGATCTACCGGCACCATTATTGTTTGGTACATGGGCACCTCTCCCTTGAGATGTACACAGGACATCGGAGGCCAGACTGGGCACACTATACGCCGCCGGTTCCGTTCCCCTGCCCCGCTCGTAAAACGCACAGTCACGTTAATGCATGTAAATGACTTGGGCTAGGGCACGCCCCAGCACTTTTGTCCTTTGTTCATTGAGGTGTTGACAATCGGAGACAGTCGCCGGCGGCATCTCCCGCATGCTTCCCCGGCATGCGGAGCGCCCCGGATGCTCCGGGCGATGGCGATGTCTGGCTGCGGTCGGCATGTGACGCCACTCCACGACCTCGCTCCTGGATACGGGGCCCGTCGCATGCACGAAACGCCCCCTCACCTCGATCACTGTAGACGGGACGGCAAGGCGGCATAGGCTCTCACCGACATTGCGGGAGCCGGGAGCGTCACGAATTTGTCAAAATCGAAGGGCGCGGACGGCCCCCCGGCGGGCCGGGCCAGCCGGGGGGCCGGGAACGCCCGCCGGCGCGACGGCTATTTCTCGTAGTGCTCGGCGACGAGATGGTTGAGCAGCCGAACGCCCCAGCCCGACGCCCAGCTCTGGCTGATCGCGGTCTTGGGGCTGTCCATCGCCGTGCCGGCGACGTCGAGATGGGCCCAGGGCGTGTCGTTGACGAAGCGCTGGAGGAACTGGCCGGCGGTGATGGAGCCGGCATTGCGGCCGCCGATATTCTTCATGTCCGCGAAGTCGGAATCGATGAGCTTGTCGTATTCCGGCCCGAGCGGCATGCGCCAGACCTTCTCGCGCGTGGCGGCCCCGGAGGCGAACAGCCGGTCGGCGAGCGCGTCGTTGTTGGAGAACAGGCCCGCATGCTCCTTGCCGAGCGCGACGAGGATGGCGCCCGTCAGCGTCGCGAGGTTGACCATGAACTGCGGTTTGAACCGGTCCTGCGCGTACCAGAGGATGTCGGCGAGCACCAGCCGGCCTTCCGCATCCGTGTTCTGGATCTCGATGGTCTGGCCGGACATGGAGGTGACGATGTCGCCGGGGCGCTGGGCGTTGCCGTCGGGCATGTTCTCCACAAGGCCGATGACCCCCACCGCGTTGACCTTGGCCTTGCGCGCGGCGAGCGCGTGCATGAGGCCGGTCACGCAGGCCGCGCCGCCCATGTCGCCCTTCATGTCCTGCATGCCGCCGGCGGGTTTGATGGAGATGCCGCCGGTATCGAAGGTCACACCCTTGCCGATGAAGGCGACGGGCTTGTCCTTCTTCTTGCCGCCATTCCACATCATCACCGCGACGCGGGACTCGTTGGCCGAGCCCTGACCAACGGCGAGCAGGGCGCGCATGCCGAGCTTCTCCAGCTGCTTGGGCTCGAGGATCTCCACCTCCACGCCGAGCTTCTCCAGCGCCTTGGCCTGCTTGGCGAAGGCGACGGGATCGAGCACATTCGCCGGCTCGTTCACGAGGTCGCGGGCAAGCGCCACGCCGCCGCCGATGGCCTCGAGCGGCGCGAAGGCCTTCCTGGCCGCCGCCACGGTGGCTGCGGTCATCACGGTCAGGGATTTCGGCGGAGCCTTCTTCGCCCCCTTCTCCCTGGTCGCCTTGGACTTGTACTTGTCGAAGCTGTAGCTGCGCAGGAGCGCGCCGGAGGCGATGAGGGCCGCGGCCTCCTCCGCCTTCACAGTATCGCCGGTATCGATGTCGACGGCGATGGCGGCATCCTTGGCGGTCCCGGACGCCACGGCACCCATGGCCGCCCCGCCGATCATTTCCAGATCGGCCGCGGCGAGCTCGCCCGGCTTGCCGGCGCCGACCACGACGATCCGGTCGAGCTTCAGCCCGGCCGGCGCGACGATGTCGAGCACCTTCTCGCGCTTGCCCTCGAAGCCTGCCGCCTTCATCGCCCGCGCGATCTGGCCGTCGGTCGCCCTGTCGATCTCAGTTGCAAAGGGCCCGAGCTTGCCCCCCTCGCCGGCGAGGAGGACGAGGACACCGGAGGTCGGCGGAGCCGGCCTTGCGAACTTGATCTTCATGGCATGGTTTCCTTGCAGCTTGAACTCGTTGCGAACGGTGTGACGAGGGATGCAACCGGACTGTCTTCCCCCAATGGTTTAATGGTTTCTCCACGCGCGTTCAACGCTCGCGCCGGATCAGCATGGCGCTCGCCAGTCCGCCGGCGCCGGCAATGGCGGCAAGGCCGGTGGCACCCGGGCCCTCGTCGGCCAGCTCGTGCCACAGGCGCACGGCGAGGATGGCGCCCGACGCCCCGATCGGATGGCCGCGCGCGAGCGCTCCGCCACAGCGATTGACCCGGGAGGGATCGAGCCCCGTTTGGCAGATGTCGACCATCGCCTGGACGGCATAGGCTTCCATCAGCTCCACCGCCGCGAGATCGCCGGGTGCGAGCCCGTTGCGCTCCAGAAGCACGGCGATAGCCGGCACCGGCGCAAGGGCCGGCATGGCCGGATCGCCGCCAAGCGAGATCGCATCGACGATTTCCAATCCCTGCGGTGCGCGCTGCACGGACGTCACCACCACGACCGCGGCGGCATCCGCCTCCACGGCCGCCGTCGCCGCGGTAATCGCGCAGTCCTGTGTCCCGGACGCACCAATCGCAGGCAGGCGCGCGCAGAGCGCCGGTGTCAGCCTGCGCGTGAAGGCATCCGAGCCGAGCGGCAGGCCCTGCGCGACGATCTCGCCCGTGAGCCGGCCCGCGCCCTGCGCGGCGAGCGCGCGGCGATGGCTTGCCACCGCGAAGGCTTCCTGGGCCTTGCGGGTGACGCCACGGGCACTTGCGAGCGCGGCGGCGGCGTCCGTCATGTCGACATCCTTCGCCGCATCCGGTGCGAAGGGCGGGCGGTCGTAGGCGACCGGCTCCTCGCCGGCAATCGGCCTCGTCATGCGGATCGGCGCGCGGCTCCAACTCTCCACACCGCCGGCGAGAACGGTTTCCGCCGCCCCGCTGGCGACGAGCCGGGCGGCAAGCGCAATGGCGTCGAGCCCCGCGCAACACTGCGTATCGACGGTCAGGGCGGGCACCGTTTCCGGCAGGCCGGCGCCGAGGCTCGCGAACCGCGCGGGATTGCCGCCGCCATAGAGCCCGTTGCCAAGCACCACATGGTCCACCTCGCCCGGCGCAAGTCCGGCATCGGCGAGACAGGCCGCGACGACCGGCGCGGCGAGCGCGTCGACGCCGAGATGCGCGAATGCGCCGCCGCGCGGGGCGACCGCCGTGCGCCTGGCTGCGGCGATGACGGGCCGGACCGTCATGGCAGCGGCTCCAGCGCCGGATCGGACCGCGCAAGCATGTCGGCCAGCGTGGCGGCATCCGTCTTGCCCGAGCGCGTCATGGGCCAGCGGCGGGCCATGAGGAACCGGCGCGGGCGCTTGGCCTCGGCGAGGCGGTCGCGGCAATGGGCACGCAGGGCGGAAACGGCCGGCGGATACGCCTCGTCGCCAGGCCTGACGATGGCGACGAGCCGGGTGCCGCGCAGCCGGTCCGGCTCGCCGAGCGCGACGGCGGCGGCCACGTCCGGGTGACTCTCCAGCACGCGCTCCACCTCCTCGGCATAGACATTGACACCGGAGGTCACCAGCATGCGCCCCTCGCGTCCCGCCAGGAACAGCCAGCCCGCCTCGTCCAGCCAGCCGTGATCGCCGACGGACAGGGACTTGCCGAGGCGGTGCAGGGCGCCCTTCCCGCCGCCGACCGCATAGCCGTCGAACAGGAACGGGCTCTCCACATGGATCCGCCCGACGCGCCCCGGCGGAAGGCGCGCGCCGTCGGGACCGCGTATCGTGACTGCAACCTCCGGAAAGGGCCGCCCGACGGAGCCCTCCGGCACGGGCTCGCCGCTGTGGGCGAGCGCGACGAAGGAGAGTTCGGAAGCCCCGTAGAACTCCGCATGCCGCGCCCCGGGAAAGATGCGCGCGACCTCTGCACCGAGATCGGTCGGCCATTTCGCACCGCTGGAGAGGATCAGGCGGACCGACGGGAAGCGCCGGCCGCGCGCGGCCTCCAGAACGAGGCGAAGCTGGGTCGGCACGCCGTAGAGCACCGAGACATCGCCGGCCGCGAGCCGCTCCACCACCGCGCGCGGGCGGAAGCGTTCGAGCGCGGTCACATGGGCGCCCCGCTGCAGGCCGTCCACGAGGGCGTAGAGGAAGAGCGAATGGGTGAAGGCCCCCGGCGCCAGCACATGATCGTGCGGGCCGATGGCGAATTCGCGCGCGCCCGCCTCGAAACTCGCCACCCAGGAGGCATGGCTGCGGCGGTATCCCTTGGGGAGACCCGTCGTGCCGGAGGTGAAGCCGATATAGAAGGCGTCCTGCGGGCGGGGCGGGCATGGCGCCCCCTCCCTGTCCGACGCGAGGGCGGCGGCGACGGCTTCGGGCCCCGCGCCGGCGGGCATGAGGATGTCCGCATTACCCTCCTCCGCGACGACGAGGCGGGGTGCGAGGGCGGCGAGCACGCCGTCGCGCTCGCGCCGTGTCCATTCACGGTCGAGCACGGCGGCCACGCGGCCTGTGCGGGCGCAGGCGAGGAAGAGGAGCGCCAGGGCGAAGCCGTTGGGCAGGACGAGCGCCACAGTCTCGCCCGGCGCCGTGCGTGCCGCGACCGCCCCCTCCAGGCGCTTCAGCGTCGCGGCGAGGTCGCGCCGCGCGAGGGTCGTGCCCCCGACGGTAAGCGCCGGGGCGCCGGGCGCCTCCCGGGCAAGGGCGTCGAGCGGCGCGGCAACCGTTGTCATGACCTGGACGGCGCACTCCGCGACATGAGTGCGGAAGGATAGCCGCGCGCCAGGAAATCGGCGACAAGCCCTGCGATCAGCGCCTTCAGCGTATCGCCCGGCAGGAAGACCGCGGAGGCGAGGAACGCCTGGCCCAGCGTCATGTCGGTCTTGTAGGCGAGCAGCGGAGCGCCGATGGCGTAGACCGCGACGATACCGCCCAGAATGGCCGCGGTGAACGCCGCCGGGAACACGCCCCAGCGCCGCGTATGCTCCATGATGAGGCCCGCCACGAAGGCGCCCACGGGAAAGCCGATCATGAACCCGACCGACGGCCCGAAGAACATGCCAAGGCCGCCGCGGCCGCCGGCCATAAGAGGCAGGCCGACCGCCACCGCGATCAGGAACAGAACGAGGGCAAGACCGCCGCGCCACGCGCCGAGCATGATGCCGGCCATCATGACGCCGAGCGTCTGCGCGGTGATCGGCACACCGCCGGCGACCGGAATGTCGATGCGTGGAAACAGGCCGAGCGCGCCCACGAGGGCGGCATAGAGCGCGATATGAACGAGCGAGCGGGTCGAGATGGACATGGGATCGACTTTCCTCCTGATCCTGACTGTCACGCCGGCAGGACCGGCAGCCCGCCGCGCGCGTCGACACTCTCCGCGACCCGGTCGGCAAGCCGCACCGCATCGAGGAAGAAGCTGCCGAGCGCGCGCCATGACGGCCGCTTGCCGGTCCGCGCCCTGTGGGCCTCGGCGCGTTCCTGCCAAAGATTGAGCAACACGGGCACGAAGCGCACCACCAGCGAGATCGCGAAGGCGACCGCCGGGACGGGCACGCCGACCCGCGCGAGCGGCTTGAGCACCGTCGAGACGATGTCGAGCATATCGCTCATGCGCGTCGTCATGGTCACGGCATTGGCCACGAGCACCATGACCGCGAGCCGCTCGACGACGACGACACCGTCCAGCCAGTTGCCGAGCACGGCATGGAACCCGGCAATCGCCACGAGGATGGGGAGAAGCGGCGCAAGGCGCCGGAGCTCCTTCAGGGCGCGCAGACCCAGCGAGGCATAGAGTGCGACGACGCCGGCAAGCGCCGCGGCAAGCCAGGCCGGATCGCCCGTGACGGAGATGACGCCCCCGACGATGGCCAGGGCCAGGAGCTTCCAGCCCGCAGGGATCCTGTGCGCCCAGCCGGGCGGCCAGAGATAGAGGCTGATCATGCCATGACCTCCCCCGCCTCGCGCGCATGGCGGCGATAGGCGGCGAGCACCTCGCCCGGTGTGCCATCGGCGCGGACCCGGCCGCGCTCCAGCCAGACCACCCGGTCGAAATCGGCGATCATGTCGAGCTCGTGGCTCGCCATCACGATCTGCTGGTCGAGACGCCGGACCCTGCGCGCCATCGCCTCGCGGGTTACGAGATCGAGGCTGGAGAAGGGTTCGTCCAGCAGGATGACGCGGGGCTCCATGGCGAGCACGGAGAGGATACAGACAAGCTGTTTCTCGCCCTGGGACAACTCGTGCACGGGCCGGTCCGCCCAGTCTCCGCGCCCTGTCTCCTCCAGGAGCGCGGTGGCGCGCCGTTCCGCCTCGCGCCGGCCGAGCCCGCGATGGCGCAGGCCGAAGGCGATCTCCTCCACGACCGTTGGAAAGATGATCTGGTGGTCCGGATTCTGGAAGATGAAGCCCGCAATGGACGGCAGGTCCTTGCGGTGGCGCGCCGTTTCGCGGCCATGGACCAGCACGCGGCCCCGGTCGGGCAGGAGCAGGCCGTTCATGAGCCTCAGCAGCGTGCTCTTGCCGGACCCGTTGTCGCCGACGAGGCCGATGCGCGGCTCCGGAAGGTCAAGCGACAGAGTGTCGAAGACCGTCCGGCCGCCGCGATCCAGCGAGACGGCCTCCAAGCGGATCGTGGAGCCATCCGGTCGCATGTCTGGCCGTACCACCCTTCAAACGCCTTCAATCGCAAGCCAATTCAGACGCAATGCTTAGCGGCATTGCCCGCCCATGTCACGACGCGAGATCGGGCCCGATCTCGACGAGCAGCGGCGCGTCCCTGCCGCCATGGTCGCGGAGAACCTGCGCCAGATCGCCGAGCGAGGCGGCCCGGCAGGCGCGAATGCCCACCGCATCCGCGGTCTTGAGGAAATCGGGGGGCGTGACATCCACGCCGATGGGCTTCACCTGAGCGCTCTCCATGGCGTCGCGGATCTCGCGGTAGCCGTTATTGTTCCACATGACGGCGATGATCGGTATGCGGTCCTGCGCCGCCGTGGCGAGTTCGGACAGGGTGAACTGCGCGCCGCCGTCGCCGGCCAGCGCCACGACCGGACGGTCGCCGGCGGACAGCTTCGCGCCGATGGCGGCGGGCAGCGCATAGCCGAGCGTGCCGTAACCGGTGGAGGAGTTGAACCAGCCGCGCGGACCGGAGGCCCGGTAGCCGAAATAGCCCTGATAGATCGGCTTGGTGCTGTCGCCGACGATAATCGGGTCGCCGAGCGCATCGCGCATGGTGTCGAGCGCGGCCGACATGGTGCGCTGCGCGTCGGTCCAGCGCCCCTCCGCGGCATCGACCGCGGCGGCGATGCGCGAGGCCGCGCCGTTGGCCGGCCGGCCCTCGCCGAGCGCCTCCATGAGCGCCGACAGGGCCAGGCCCGCATCCGAGACGATGCCGACCTCGGCCCGGTGCTCGCCGGCAACCTGCATCGGGTCGATATCGATGCGGATGAGCGGCTGGCGGAACGCCAGCTTGTCGTTGAAGGAGAAATCGTAGTCGGTGACGCCGAGCTCCGTGCCCACCGCGATCACCACATCGGCATCCGCGATCATCTGGCGGCCCTCGGCGACCGACTGGAGGCCGCTGGCGAGCAGAGGATGGTCGGGCGGCAGGATGCCGCGCGCATTGGTGGTGAGCATGGTGGCGGCGTCGAGCCGCTCGGCGAGCGCGCGCACCTCGACCGCCGCGCCGACGGCCCCGCCGCCGACCAGCAGGACGGTCGACCGGCTGTTGGCGATAAGCTCCACCGCGCGCCCGATCTCGCGGGCATTGGGGCCGGGCGGGCCGGGCAGCGGGCGCGGCGTGAGGTCGAGCCCGTCCGCCGGCAGGCTGAAAACGTCGGTCGGGATCTCAAGATGAACGGGCCGCGGGCGGGCGCTGGCAAACAGCGTGAAGGCGCGCGCGAGCACCTCCGGCAGGGCATCGGGCGTGAGCAGCGTGTGGCTGAAGGCGGAGACGCCTGCCGCCACGGCGCGCTGCGAGGGCAGCTCGTGGAGCTGGCCGCTGCCGCGCCCGAGCGTCGCGCGCGCATTGACGCTGGAGACCACCAGCATGGGGATGGAGTCCCCGTAGGCCTGGCCCATGGCGGTGGCGATATTGGTCACGCCCGGGCCGGTGATGGTGAAGGCCACGCCGGGCTTTCCGCTGGCGCGCGCATAGCCGTCGGCCATGAAGCCCGCGCCCTGCTCGTGGCGCGGCGTGACATGCCGGATCGGGCTTTCGGCGAGCCCGCGATAGAGCTCCACGGTGTGGACGCCGGGAATGCCGAAGACCGTGTCCACGCCATAGCCTTCGAGCAGCCTGATCAATGCTTCGCCAACGGTCGTCATGAGATATCGTTCCGGTTTGTCGGGCACCGCCAAGCCGTCATCCCCCGCGAAGGCGGGACTGACGGCGGTTGAGTTGCGGTCCTGGACCCTTGATCCTGGATGGTGAGGGCACGAAGCATCGCCCCGCGCCCTCCCTGCGTCAAGCCGGAACGCGGCGCAGTGCCTGCGCCATGCAGTGGATGCCGCCACCGGTCTTGGAGATCTCGCTCATATCGACGTCGGCGACCTCGAAACCGCGCGCCTTCAGCGCCTCGATCAGGGTCCGCGAGTGCTTCGGCGCGATGACACGGTCGCGGCCGAGCGACATCACGTTGCAGCCGAGCGTCACCGTGTCCGGGAACGGCACGTCGATGATGTCGATCTTCTTCGCCTTCAGCCACTCCACGACGTCCGGCGGCGTGCAGTCGAGGCAGACCGCGGCGAGCTTCTCCGCGATCATCACGACCATCAGGTCGATATGGACGTAATAGGGATCGAAGAAGGCCAGCCGGGTTTCCCAGCCTTCCTTGTCGAACCAGTCCTTCACCTGGAGCGCGCCCTCCTCGGTGGTGCGTTCGCCGCCGCAGCCAATGAGCACCACGCCATCCTCGATGACGTTGAAGTCGCCCCCCTCGAAGAGACCCGCCGTCACCATGTCGTAGATCGGGATGCCGAGCTCCTGATAGGTGCGGATGGCGGCGAAATTCTCCCCGCGCCGCCACCAGTTGCACATATTGGTGATCACGGCGCCATAGGGCGTCATGAAGCTCGAATCGCGCGAATAGACCTGCATGGGCAGCTCCGGCGTCGGCTCGTGGTAGTGCACGGAAACGCCGAACTGCTCGTAGGCCGCCACGAGCTCCTTGTGCTGCTCCTTGGCGACGGCCACGTCGCAGGGCGCCTCGCGCAGATACTTGCGCGACAGCGAGCTGGTGGAGAGATGCCTGAGATGGTCGGGCTTGCCGAGCAGAACGTCGGTCAGGACGTCGTACTCGTTGGCGCATCCCCAGCCGTTGAGGCCCGGCGTGCCGCCGCCGTCGCGCCTGCGCTTCAGGGTAAAGGCATCGTCCCCGGCAATCGGCGTCATCTCGTTCATGGGTTTCTCTCCTCGTCAAAGACCGGCTTTCTCCCGCCGCCACGCCCGGGATGGAGTGGGCATGGCGGCGGAAAACGGGCTCTCGCCCGTCAGTCGTGCCCCGCCCGGTCCAGGACCGCGTGGAGCAGAAGGTTCGCGCCGGCCTCGCAATCGCCGGGCGCGGAATATTCGGCCTCGTTGTGGCTGATGCCGTCCTTCGACGGCACGAAGATCATGGCGGTCGGCGCGACGCGCGCGATATAGACGGAGTCGTGTCCGGCGCCGGAGACCATGTCCATGGTGTCCAGCCCGCAGGTCGCCGCCGCCTTGCGCACGGAGGCGACGCAGGTCTCGTCGAACTTCACCGCGGGCGAGGCCCAGACCGTCTCCACGCGCGCCTCCACATTGTGGCGCTTGCCGGCCTCCGCGACGATCCGCGTCATCGCGGCCTCGATCTCTTCGACCACCTTGTCGTCGGGATGGCGGATGTCCACGGTCGCGGTCACCCGGCCCGGAACGGTGTTGCGCGAGCCGGGCTCGGCCTTCAGGTCGCCGACGGTGAAGCGCGCCCACTCGCCGTAATTCGGGATATCGGCATAGATCGCGCTTAACGCGTCGGCGAGCGCACGGACGGGATCGCGGCGGCGGTCCATGGGCGTCGGGCCGGCATGGACCTCGTCACCCTCGATCACGATGTCGTACCAGCGCATGCCCTGCACGCCCGCGACGACGCCCGCCGGCAGCCCCCTGTCCTCCAGGATCGGGCCCTGCTCGATATGGACCTCGAAGCAGGCCTGCCAGTCGCGCCCGCCGACCTGGCGCTCGCCCTTGTAGCCGATGCGTTCCAGCTCCTCGCCGATGGTGTGCCCTTCCTTGTCGGCGATCTTGTAGACGTCCTCGATGTCGAAGACGCCGGCATAGACGCCCGACGACACCATGGCGGGGGCGAAGCGCGCGCCCTCCTCGTTGGTCCAGTTGACGATCTCGATGGGCGCGTCGGTCTCCACGCCCGCATCGTTCAGCGTCTCGATCACCTCCAGCGCGGCGAGCACGCCGAGCGCGCCGTCGAACTTGCCGCCCGTGGGCTGACTGTCGAGATGGGACCCCATCATCACGGCCGGGCCGTTGGAGCGGCCCTTGCGGCGAGCGAACATGTTGCCCATGCGGTCGATCTCCATGTGGAGACCAGCCTCATCGCACCATCTGGCGAACAGGTCGCGGCCGCGCCTGTCCTCGTCCGACAGCGTCAGCCGGCAGACGCCGCCCTTCTCCGTCGCGCCGATCTCGGCCATCTCCATCAGCCGGCGCCACAGCCGCTCGCCATTCACTCTGAGATCGGACCGCGTCATGCACTTGCCTCCTTGTTCCTGCGTGCCTTCATGCCGACGGCGACGGTCCGGACGAGGACCGCGGCGACCGTCAGCGCGATGAGTACCACAGAGACGGACGCGATGACCGGATCGATATTGTCACGCAGACCCGACCAGATGCGCCGCGGCAGGGTGATGACATCGAAGCTCGTCACGAACAGCGTGATCGCGATCTCCTCCCACGACAGCACGAAGGCTAGGAAGCCGGCCGAGGCGATGCCGACCTTGATATTGGGCAGGATGACGAAGACCGTCGTCTGCCACAGCGACGCGCCGAGATTGCGCGCGGCGCGCTCGATGCGCCGGTCGAGCTGGCTCAGCACCACCAGCACGGTGATGACGGCATAGGGCACGACGATCACGGTATGGGCGAGGATGACGCCGGGCAGCGTGTCGTAGAGACCCATGCGCGTCTCGAAGAAGTAGAGCACGATGGCGGAGATGATCGGCGGCACCGCCATGGGCAGGATGACGAAGCCGATGAGCAGCGGCGTCAGCCTGGGACGGCGATACCAGATGCCGAGCGCGAAGAGCACGGCGAGCACGGTCGCGAGCACCGCGCTCAAGGTCGCCACCATGAGGCTCTGCCAGATGGAGCCCAGCCATTCCGGGCTCGTCGCCAGCGCCTCGTAGTGCCTGAGCGACAGCTCGTCCGACGGCATGGACAGGAAACGCTTCGGCGTGAACGACACCGGGATGATCGCGAGCAGCGGAAAGATCAGGAACACCATGGCCATGTAGACCATGAGGGTGGAGGGTCCGCCTGGCCGTTCAGCACGCATCAGTTCACCAGCTTCTCGACACGGGTGATCTTGAGCAGCACCCAGATGAGGACGGTCACCAGCGCGAGCAGCACCACCGACAGGGCGGCGCCTAGCCCCCAGTTCGCCGTCTGGGACATCTGCAGGAAGACATATTCCGCCACCATCACCACCCGGCCGCCGCCGAGAATGGCGGGTGTGATGAAGAAGCCGAGCGAGAAGATGAAGACGATGAAGAACGCGCCGATGACGCCCGGCATGGAGAGCGGGAAGAACACCTCCACGAAGCGGCGCACCGGACCGGCGCCGAGGCCGCGCGCGGCCGACATCACGCGCGGGTCGATCTGGCGCATGGTCGCGACCAGCGGGAAGATCGCATAGGGCGCCATGAAGTGCACCATGCCGATGACCACGCCGAACTCGTTGCGCACCATGGAGAGCGGTTCGGAGATCATTCCGAGATCCATGAGCCAGCCATTCACCAGCCCCTTGTTGCGCAGGACGATGATCCAGCCGAAGGCACGGATCAGCACCGAGATCCAGAACGGGATCAGGACGCAGATCTCGATCAGCCGCTGTCTGAGCGGCGGGCCGAACACCCAGTGGTAGGCGATGAGATAGGCGAGCGCGAGCGAGACGAGCGAGACGATCAGGCAGAGCCTGAGCGTGCGCCAGAAGATGCCGAGGATCGCGGGATCGGTGAAGATCTTCTGGTAGTTGCCGAAGCCGGGCTCGGGATCGGTAAGGCTCCAGCCGACCACGCCGAGCAGCGGCAGGGCATAGACGAGCGCCAGGAACAAGGGCAGCGGCGCGACGAACAGGCACCACTCCATGACGCTGCGCCGGCTGAGCGGCTTGCGGGCCTGTGTCTCGGCGGCGGTCATCGGTTCACACCCCCTCACCCGACGCCTCTGGCGCCACCCTCTCCCGCGGGGGGAGAGGGTTCGCCTGCCGCATCGCCCGGCATTCCCCCTCTCCCCTGGCGGGAGAGGGAGGGGCCCGGCGCGCGAGCGCTGGGAGGGTGAGGGGGATTTCGCCCCGGGACTGCATCGCGCCCGTCACCCCCCTCAGCCCGAGATAAGCGTCAGGAACTTGTCGAGGGTCGCGCCGTAATTGTCGGCGTACCACTCCGCGTCCAGCATATGCTGGACGGCGACATTGTCGGGCTGGGTACAGTCGTACTTCTTCAACTCGTCGGGCACGAGCGCAGCCGCCGCCGGGTTCGCCGGGCCGTTGCCGAGGAGCTTCAGGAGGGTGACCTGCTGCTCCGGGTTCTGCGCGCTGGCGATGAACTCCATCGCCGTCTTGGGGCCCGCCGGATTGCCCTTGATCACCGCCCAGCTCGACGCGTTCAGGAGGCCGCCGTCGAAAGTGAAGGCGATCTGTCCCTCCGTGTCGCGCTCCATGACCATGGCGCGGGTGTTCCAGACGAGGCCCATCTGCGCCTCGCCCTCCATCAGGAGCTGCTGGCTCGCCGCGCCCGAGCCCCAGAAGGAGACGACATGGGGCAGGAAGGCCTTGAGCTTCTCGAAGGCGCGGTCGACATCCAGCGGATAGAGCTCCTCCGGCTTGACCCCGTCGGCGATGAGCGCGGCCTCCAGATTGCCGACCATCCACTTGTACATGGTGCGCTTGCCGGGGAATGCCTCGGCATCGAAGAAGTCGGCCCAGCTCTTCGGCGGATTATCGCCATAGGCCTCCGTGTCGTAGGCCAGCACGTAGCTGAAGAAATAGCTCGCCGCGCCGTATTCGTGGGCTCCGCCCTCGCGCACCGCGGCCTTGTCGACGATGGAATAGTCGATGGGCTCCATCATGCCCTTGCGGCCGAGCGTGAGCGAGGTGAAGGCGTCCGCGTCCACCACGTCCCAGGTCACGTTGCCGCTCTCGTACTGCGCCTGGATCGCGCCCTCCGTCGGGCCCGCGCCGTCGATGCGCACCGGGATGCCGGTCGCCTCGGTGAAGGCCTTGCCGAACGCCTCCGCATAGGCCTTGATCGCGTCGCCGCCCCAATTGCAGATCACCAGGCGGTCGGCGGCCGAATAGGCCATCTTCGAGCGCAGCACGAGCGGCACGGCGAGCAGCGCCGACATGGCCTTCACGAAATCGCGGCGGCCGATGCGGCCCTTGCCCGTCTCCTCCACGAGGAGCTCCATGCAATCCTTCTGAAACCGGCTGTCCATCGTCTCCATCCTCTCCCGTTGGGTCCTTGAGGCCCCTCTGCCGGGCCCCGGGACGCGTTCACCCTGGTGCGCCTCAATCCTCCACGGCGAGCACCAGCCCCTTTTCGACAGGCCATGTGAGCCAGACCGAATGGCCGCGCTCATAACCCTCCATGGCCCAGATCTCCGCCGGCAGGGTCAGCGACAGCGACGCCGCCTCCGCCCCGGCATTCGGCGCGAGCGTCACCGCGACCGTGGGGCCGTGATAGGCGATGCCGGTGATCTGAGCCTCGATGGCGTTCGCATTCTCGCCCGGCGCCTCCGCGATCGACACATGCTCCGGGCGCACGCCCAGGAGCACGCTCGCCCCGTTCGCCGTGCCCGGCGCCTTCAGGGTGCGTCCCGCGAACCCGCCGGCGACGACGCCGTCCGCATTCTGCGGCGCGCTCAGAGGGAACAGGTTGATCTGGCCGAGGAACTCCGCGACGAAGCGCGAGGCGGGCCGCGTATAGACCTCGTCGGGCGCGCCGATCTGCTGGAGCCTGCCGTGATTGAAGATCGCGACCCGGCTCGACAGGGCGAGCGCCTCGCTCTGGTCGTGGGTGACGAAGACGAAGGTCGTGCGGATCTCGCGGTGGATGCGCTGAAGCTCATCCTGGAGCTGTTCGCGCAGGTTCTTGTCGAGCGCCGACAGCGGCTCGTCGAGCAGCAGCATGTCCGGCTCGAAGACGATGGCGCGGGCGAGCGCGACGCGCTGCTGCTGGCCGCCGGAGAGCTCGGAGGGGCGCTTGCCGGCATGGGCGCTCAGCCCCACCACATCCAGCGCCTTGGCAACGCGCTCGGCCTGCTCCGCCTTCGCCACCTTGCGCACCCGCAAGGGGAAGGCGACATTGCGCTCCACCGTCATGTGGGGAAACAGGGCATAGCCCTGGAACACCATGCCGAAATCGCGCTCCTCCGCCGGGCGGTGCGTGATGTCGGTGCCATCCTGGAGCAGCCGCCCACCGGTCGGCGCCTCGAAGCCCGCCAGGATGTTGAGGAAGGTGGTCTTGCCCGAGCCGGAGGGACCGAGCAGCGTCAGGAACTCGCCGCGCTCGATATCGATCGAGATATCGTCGAGCGCCACAAACCCGCCGAAGAGCTTGCGGATTCCCGTGGCCTGAAGCTGCACATCGGCCATATCGCCTCGTCCGTCCGTTATCGTTCGGATCCCCTCAGGATCGACAGCGGGTTTCCGCCGGATTTCGTGTCGTTTTCATGACGCTAACGTGAAACGAAATGGACAACAATCGAATAAAATTGCCCACAATGGCAAAGAAAACTCAACAATTATCCCACCGGCCGGTTCACGGCGTCTGGCCCTTCGGCGGCAGCATCGTACCGAGATCCTCCGAAAGCCGGTCGCGCAGCCATGTCCGGAACACCACGATCTCGGGACCGTCGACCACATCGTGCTCGGCGACGAGATAGTAGTCGCCCGTGCCGCTGACCGTCTGGGCGAAGGGCCGGATGAGATGTCCCTGCCGCAGGGCCTCGCCGCAGACCAGCGCGTCGCCGATGATGATCCCCTGCCCCGCCATCGCCGCGGACATGGCGAGATGGATGTCGGAGAACATGACGCCGCCATCGGGATCGACCCCGCGCACCCGTGCCGACGCCAGCCAGCGCCGCCAGTCCGTCGGGTCCACCAGATGCAAGAGCGTGCAGCGGGCGAGATCTTCCGGCGTGTTGAGGCCGCCTACCTTGTTGAGGAGCCCGGGCGAGCAGGCGGGGAAGAACTCCAGCCCCGTCAGGTGCTCCACCCAGCGGTCCGGCCAGTCGCCATGGCCGAAAGCGATATAAATGTCGGCCGCCGGCCCCACCACATCGCCGAGCGCGCGCGGCGTCACGATCCGGAGCTGGATGTCGGGATAGGTCGCGTGGAAATCGCCGATCTGGCGGCACAGCCAGAAGCTCGCGAAGCCCGGCACGCAACTGATCGTCAGGCTGCCGGTCAGCGCCGGCATGTCGACGGCGGCGGGGCGTTCGCGCAGCAGCCTCAGCGCCCGCTCCACCTGACGGGCATAGCGCCGCCCGGCGACGGTGAGCGCGATGCCGCGCCCCTCGCGCTTGACGAGCTTCACCTCCAGATCCTGCTCCAGAAGCCTGAGCTGGTGGCTGATCGCGGAGCGGGTGAGGTTGAGCTCGCCTGCCGCCCGGGACACCGAGCCGAGGCGGGCGGCCGCCTCGAAGGCTCTCAGCGCATTCATCGATGGAGGACGCATGTCCCACCCCATTTGTTGAATTCCGTTTGCCGATTATGCCCGGTCTTTTCACTTTTTCGCCAAGGCTTATTCAATCAACATCACCGTCACAAGCAGCGACATCGGTGGAGGCGCGCATGACGACGGGCAAGGATCTGGCCTTTTCCTGGGTGGAGGAGAACCGGCCGGCATGGTCGCAGTGGAACCGGACCATCTGGGAGTTCGGCGAGACGGCGTGGCGCGAATACCGTTCCGCGGCCTGGTATGCCGACCTTCTGGAGACCCATGGCTTCACTGTGGAGCGCGGCTCCGGCGGCATGCCGACGGCGTTCTGTGCGCGCTGGGAGAACGGCGCCGGCCCGACCGTCGGCGGCTATGCGGAATATGACGGCGTGCCGGGCAACTGCCAGGCGGCAGACACCGTCAAGCGCCCGCGCGACGGGCTTTCCGTCCATGCCGGCGGCCACACCGACCCCCATTCCGCCCTCGGCATGGGTTCGCTCGCCGGCTTCCTCGCCGCCAAGGCCGCCATGGAAGCGCGCGGCATCGGCGGACGGCTCGTCTTCTTCGGCGAGCCCGCGGAGAAGGTGCGCGGCTCCAAGCCGATCCACGCCGCGCGCGGCTATTACGACGAGCTCGACGCCGCGATCAGCTTCCACCCCTTCTACATGCTGCCCCTGTGCAACACGGTACGCTGGGACACTCATTGCGGTGCGGCCTACGCGATGGTCTACACCTTCGCCTGCGAGGAGCCGGAAAGCTGGCTGGCGGCGGGCAGCACCTCGCCGATCCCCGCCTCCCATGCCGAGCCGCGCGCGCCCGGCGCAAATGACGCGGTGGTGCAGATGTATCTCTCCGGCAAGGCGCTCAAGGAGCATCTCGCCGGCACGGGGGTGAGCTGGTCGATGAACGAGGCGATCCTCAATGCCGGCCAGGCGACCGCGGACAACCTGCCCGCCGGTATGGCGCAGATCATGTATCTGATGCGCGTGCCCGACCTCGCCATGGCTGAGCACATCGCGAAGGGGCTCGACCATTACGCGCAGAGCGCGGCGCAGCTCGCCCACTGCTCATGGCGGCGCGACTGGGTGTCGAAATCGCGGCCGGGCCTTGCCAACCATGCGCTGGCGCGCGCCACCTACGCCAATCTCGAGGCCGTCGGCGCGCCGCGCTTCGGCGGCGAGGCGGTACGGCTTGCCCGCGAGATCCAGGGCAATCTCGGCATGGACCCGATGGAGGCGCCGTTCCTGCCGGCGATCTCCGAGCTGATCGCGCCGGAGGAGGCGGAACGCCAATTGCGGGAAATCCTGCCGCCGAGCCAGACCCATTTCACCTCCGACGACTATACGGAATATTGCTGGCATGCGCCGACGGTCAGGCTCTATATTGGCAGACCCGCGCTCGCGCCGGCTCCGGAGCGACCCGGCTATCCCGCCTGGGTGATGAACGCGCTCGGCGGCCTCTCCCCCTGCATCGACCCGATGATCGAGACCGCCGCGAAGACGATCTCGGCCACGATTCTCGACCTCCTCGGCGACAATGGCCTCCTTGGAGAGGCGCAGGCGGAGTTCGAGGCGCGCACGGGCGGGGGAGTCGGCGGCAAGCGCTGGATCGCTCCCCTGTGCGATTACGATCCGCCTGTCGATTTCCGCTGGCCGGAATATGTCGGCACCGAGCGGAGCGCGCGCGACTGGGTCATCCCGACCATGCCCCGCGACACGGCCTGAGGGGTGCGTTCACCGGGTAACACTTCATCCACCAATATCTTTTCCACATCTGATTCTTCTGGTCTTGGGGCGACCGGACAGGCTACAAATCCCCGACCGGTCGTGACTCGCCATCGCCACGGGGCTTGGAGGGCGGGGCGCGCCAGGCATTGCGGGTTAGTCGACGTTCAGTATCCGGTCGGCCGTCAGCGGGGATCTGCGGGAACGGTCGGGCGCGTATCAGAGTGAAGCGAGGGGATGCGGCTCCTGAAGGGACAGCAGGCAGCAGGTGGAAAACGATCCGCATCGCAGCCGAATCGCCGCCCGGAGACGGGCGGACGGGCGGTTGCCGCCGTTTGCCGGCGCGCGCTCGTGCCGCTTGGCGCCGCCCTGCTCGCCGGCACCTTTCTCACCCCCCTCGCCGTTCCGGCGGCCAATGCCCAGGGCGTGAACCCGGAACTCGGCGCGCCGCCGGAGGGCTCGCCCGTCAATGTCGTCGCCGACAAGATCACCTATGACAGTCGCCGCGAGATCGCGACCGCGACCGGCCTGGTGAAGATCACCTACGGCCCCTACGTCCTGAACGCCACCAAGGTCGTCTACGACAAGCGCAACGACACGCTCCGGGCCAATGGCGACATCATGCTGCGCGAGCCGAACGGCAACATGCTGCTCGCCGACATCGCGGAGCTGCGCAACCGGTTCCGGGAAGGCTTCGCGGAGCATCTCAAGCTGCTGCTGACGAACCGCGCCGTGCTGACCGCCGACTATGCGCAACGGCAGGAAGGCGGCATCACGGTCTATGAACGCGTGGCCTACACGGCCTGCAATGCCTGCGTCATGCGCGACGGCACGCCGGTCTGGCAGATCAAGTCGCGCGAGGCCGTCCACGACGAGAACGAGCACACCATCACCCACAAGGACGCCACATTCGAGATGTTCGGCGTTCCTGTGGCCTATGCCCCGACGTTCTGGCACGCCGATCCCACGGTCAAACGCCAGTCGGGCTTCCTGACGCCGCGCCTCATCACCTCCAGCGAATACGGCTTCGGACTCGAGGTGCCCTATTACTGGGCGCTCGCGCCGAACTACGACATCACCTTCCGGCCGACGCTGACCACCAAGCAGGGCCCGCTCCTGCGCGCGGAATGGCGCCACAGGCTGGAGGATGGCGAATATTCCATCGATGCCGGCGGCATCTACCAGCTCGACACCGATATCGAGGCGCCGGGCGACCGGCACTTCCGCGGCTTCGTGCGCACCGAGGGCGACTTCCGCATCAACGAGCGCTGGAACTGGGGCTGGGATATCACGGCGACGACCGACGACACCTTCATGCGGCGCTACAAGATCGACAGCCGCACGCAGCTGACCAGCCAGGTCTATCTGACCGGCATCGACGACCGGAATTACTTCAACGCCGCCGCCTACCATTTCCGAGGCCTGCTGAAGAACGACGATTCCGACACGACGCCCTATGTGGCGCCGTCGATCCGCCACAGCTTCACCTTCGACCAGCCGGTGCTGGGCGGCGAGTTCGGCGTCGACACCAATATCTACAGCCTGCACCGCGACGACCCGACCGTTCCCTACACCACGGTGGACCAGGGAACGGAGGCGACCCGCGTCGTCACCCAGGCGCACTGGAAGCGCCGCATGGTCACCAATATGGGCCAGGTGATCACGCCCTTCGCCAATCTGCGCGGCGATGTCTATTACACCGACAAGGTGCCCGACGCCTCCGTGCCGGGGGGCCTGCGCGACGAGGAGGTGACGGGCCGCCTGCTGCCCAGCGCCGGGCTCGACCTGCGCTGGCCGTTCGTGCGCAGCGACGCGCTCGGCCAGCATGTCTTCGAGCCCGTCGCGCAGGTCATCGCGTCGGTGAACGAGTACGATACGGACCGTCTCCCGAACGAGGATTCGATCACCTTCAACCTCGATCACACCAACCTGTTCCTGCATGACCGCTTCACCGGCCTCGATCGCTACGAGGGCGGCACGCGCGCCAATCTCGGCTTTGTCTACACGCTGCTCACCAACAGCGGCGGCTTCGCGAAGTTCAGCTTCGGCCAGTCCTTCCACCTCGCCGGACGGAACAGCTTCACCGTGGGGTCCGGCCTGGAGGGCAGCACATCCGATCTCGTCGCCGCGCTCGCCCTGCAGCCGATCGAGAACATCCGGATGACCTATTCCGCCCGGTTCGACGACAAGACGCTGGACGTCAATGCCCAGGAGATCGGCCTCGTCACGCGGTTCGACAGGCTGACCGCGTCGGTGAACTATGTGGATGTCGCCCGCGCGCCCTCCTATGGCCGGGTCGACACCAGCGAACAGGTCTGGGCGTCGGCCTCGGTGGACCTGTTCGACGGCTGGCGGATCTTCGGCGGCTTCCGCTACGACCTCGAGGAGGACCGCAAGCTGCGCAATCTGGTGGGAATCGGCTGGGATTGCGACTGTATGTCGGTGAGCCTCGCCTACGAGGAGGATTTCACCAGCGACCGCGATGTCGAGCCCGACCGCTCCATCCTGCTCTCGGTCGATTTCCGCACCCTCGGCGGAGCCGGTGTCAGCACCAGCGTGGACTGATCCAAAAACGCGCATGAGGGAGGGAACAGTTGCATCCGCCCTGGCCTTTGTGGCACCCATGGTCTGGACGGTGCCGCTGATGGGGAACCGAGCGATGCGCCTTTCTGGTGGAAAAGGCTCGATACGAGAACAATGATACCGACATCCCTGAAGTCTTCGATCCTGCTGTGCATGATCGTTGCCGCAATCCTCGCAGTTCCCGGCATCGCCAACGCCCAGAGCGGCCAGCGCGTGGTCGCGGTGGTCAACGACCAGCCGATCACCGACTACGACATCGACCAGCGCATGAAGCTCAACAGCATCCTGGGCTTCACCTCCGGCGGCAGCACCGAGCAGCAGCGCAAGGCGACGCTGCAGGAGCTCATCGAGGACATGCTCAAGCGTGTCGAGGCCGAACGCCTGCAGGTCTCCGTCTCCGACCAGCAGGTCGATGCCACGCTGGCGCGCATGGCCGCCTCCAGCGGCACGAGTGTCGACGGCCTGAAGGCACGCCTCAGCAAGAACGGCATCAATATCGGCACCCTCAAGCGGCGGATCGAGGCCAACCTCACCTGGAACCGCATCCTGAACGCGCGCTACAATATCAATGTGGAGGTCGACGATGGCGAGATCGACCGCCGTCTGAAGGCCATCAACGAGGATCCCGCCCGCCAGCCGCGCACGGCCTACCGGCTGCAGGAGATCCAGCTCCCGCTCGACGCCAATGCCGCCTCCAACGACCAGCTCGTCTATGCCCGTTTCGTGGAGGCGCAGCGCATCATGCAGCGGTTCACAAACTGCTCCAACACGCGCGAGGCCGCATCGGGCATCTTCAACGTGCAGATCCGCAATCCGGTCGACGTTCCCCCGGACAAGCTGCCGAAGCCGCTCAAGCAGGCGCTGGACAAGGTCGGGCCGGGCAAGGTCGTCGGACCGAACCGGGCCAAGAGCGGCATCCAGCTCATCGCGTTCTGCGCACGCCGCTCCATCGCGCCGCCGCCGATCAGCCGCGATCAGGTGGAGAACATGCTCGTCAACGAACGCTATGGCATGTATGGCGACCGGTATCTGCGCGACATCAAGCGCAACGCCTTCGTCGACTACAAGGTCCCGTCCTACAAGCCCTGAGGCTTGAGCCGGGCCGTTCCCATGGGCGGAATGACACCATGACATCCACCGAGGCTCCCGTGGCGGTGACCATGGGCGAGCCCGCCGGCATCGGCCCCGACATCACCGTGACCGCCTGGGCGCGCCGCGCGGAGCTAGGCCTGCCGCCGCTTCTGGTCATCGGCGATCCGGACGTGCTTGTCCGGCGCGCTTCCGCCCTCGGCCTCGATGTGACCGTGGAGTGCATCGGCAGTCCCGCGGCCGCGCTGGCGCTCTCCGGCGGCACCCTGCCCGTGCTGCCCCTCGCCGCGGCGGCCCCGGTAACGGCCGGCACGCTCGATCCGCGCAATGCGGGCCTCGTTCTGGAGGCCATAGAGCGCGCCGTGGCGCTCGCGCTCGATGGCGAGGTCTCCGCCGTCGTCACCAATCCGATCCACAAGCATGTGCTCTACGGAGCGGGCTTCCGCCATCCCGGGCACACGGAGTTCCTGGCCGAGCTCGCGCGCGCGGCGGGCCGCGAGGCCGACCCCGTCATGATGCTCATGGCCCAGGGGCTCAGGACCGTTCCGGTCACCATCCACATCCCCCTGAAGGACATTCCCGGGGCGCTCACCGCCGAGGCGATCGTCGCCCAGACGCGTATTGTCGCGCGCGACCTCGCCCGCTGCTTCGCCATTCCCCGCCCGCGCATCGCGGTCACCGGCCTCAACCCCCATGCCGGCGAGAACGGAAGCCTCGGCACGGAGGAGCGCGACATCATCGAGCCGGCGCTTGAACGGCTCCGCGCAGACGGCCTCGATGTGCGGGGGCCGCTTCCCGCCGATACGGTGTTCCATGAGGAGGCGCGGGCGACCTACGATGTGTGCATGTGCATGTATCACGACCAGGCGCTGATCCCGGTCAAGATGCTGGGTTTCCACGACGGGGTGAACTGCACGCTCGGCCTGCCCTTCCTGCGCACCTCGCCGGACCATGGCACCGCCCTGGCGCTGGCCGGCACGGGCTGTGCCAATCCGTCGAGCCTCGTGGCCGCCCTGACGGCCGCCCGCGACATGGCCGCCGCGGTGCATCGCGGCAGCATCTCCGCCGCCGGCCGGTAGAACGGGCGCCATGGGCACGGACCTCTCTCCCTTGCGCGACGTGATCGCGCGCCATGGGCTTACGGCCCGCAAGAGCCTTGGCCAGAACTTCCTGCTCGACCTGAACCTCACCGGCCGCATCGCGCGCGCGGCAGGACCGCTCGACGGCGTGACGGTCGTGGAGGTCGGCCCCGGCCCCGGCGGCCTGACGCGGGCCCTGCTCGCCGAGGGCGCGGCACGCGTGGTCGCCATCGAGCGCGACCGCCGCTGCATCGCCGCGCTCTCGGAGCTTGCCGATCACTACGGGGACGGCCGGCTGGAGGTGATCGAGGGCGACGCGCTGGCCATCGATGCGGCGCGCCATGTCTCGGGGCCGGCCCGCATCGTCGCCAACCTGCCCTACAATATCGCGACGCCGCTGCTGGTCGGCTGGCTGCGGGCGGAGCCCTGGCCGCCCTGGTACCAGTCGATGACGCTGATGTTCCAGCGCGAGGTCGCCGAACGGCTCGCCGCGCCACCGGGCAGCAAGACCTATGGCCGCCTGGGTGTCCTCGCCCAATGGCGCTGCGAGGTGCGCGCCCTGTTCGATGTCAGCCCGAAGGCCTTCACGCCGCCGCCCAAGGTCACCTCGACCGTCGTCCAGCTCGTGCCGCGCAGCAGTCCGGAGCCCGTCGGCGATATCGCCGCGCTCGCCCGCGTGACGGCGGCCGCCTTCGGCCAGCGCCGCAAGATGCTGCGCTCCAGCCTCAAGGCCGCCTGGCCGCAGCCCGAAGCCCTGCTGGAACGCGCCGGCATCGCCGCGACGGAACGCGCCGAACAGGTGACCGTGGCGCAGTTCTGCGCGATGGCCCGCGCCCTCCACGAGCTCTCCGGCCCCGATGCGACAGCGCGCCCGGAGCCCGAATAGGGGGGTCATCCTGGCCGGACGGCACTGGCCGCAAGCGCGTCCTACAGGTCGCTCTGAAGCTGGCGCACGAAATCGGCAAGTCCCGGGCGCCGCACGCGCTTCAGGCGCTCGGCGTCGAGGATGGCCTTCACGCCCTTGAAGGCCTGCTCCACAGCCGTGTTGACGACCACATAGTCGTATTCCGACCAGTGCTCCATCTCGGCCTTGGCGCCGGCGAGGCGGCGGGTGATGACATCGTCGGAATCCTCCGCGCGCCGCTCGAGCCGCGCCTTGAGCTCGGCGATGGAGGGCGGCAGGATGAAGACGGAGACGACATCCTCGCGCATCTGCTCGTAGAGCTGCAGCGTGCCCTGCCAGTCGATGTCGAACAGCACGTCGCGCCCGCCCTTCAGCGCCTCTTCCACCGGATCGCGCGGCGTGCCGTAGAAATTGCCGTGCACCTCCGCCCATTCGAGCAGGTCGCCACGGTCGCGCATCGCCTCGAACCGGTCCCTGGGAATGAAGTGGTAGTGCACGCCCTCCACCTCGCTCGGCCGCTTCTCGCGCGTGGTGACCGAGACGGACAGGTGGAAGGGCTGGCCGCTCTGCTTCTCCTCGTCGACCAGAAGGCGCGACAGGGTCGACTTGCCCGCCCCGGAGGGCGACGACAGGACGAGCATCAATCCCCGGCGCGCAATGGCGCCCTTGTCCCTGGCGCCGTTGTGTTTCGTATCACTCAATGTTCTGGACCTGCTCGCGCATCCGGTCGATCACCGCCTTCAGTTCCAGGCCGATGGCGGTGAGCGCCCGGTCGTTGGACTTCGAACAAATGGTATTGGCCTCGCGGTTGAACTCCTGGGCCAGGAAATCGAGGCGCCGCCCGGCCGGGCCATTGCCGGCCATCAGGGCGCGCGCCGCCTCGATATGGGCGAGGAGCCGGTCGATCTCCTCGGTGATGTCGGCGCGCGCGGCGAGCAGCATGGCCTCCTGGTGGAGGCGGTCCGCATCGAGGCCGGCACCGGTGTCCATGAGCCGCGCGATCTGGTCTTCGAGGCGCGCCCTGATGGCTTCCGGCGTCGCCGCCGGGCAGTCGCGCGCATCCCGCGCGAGCCGTTCTATGGTGTCGATCTGCTCGCCGAGCACGCGCTCAAGCTCCGCCCCTTCGCTCGCGCGTGCGGCGACCAGGGCGGCGAGCGCCTCGTTCAGCGTTTCGATCATGAGGCCGTCGCGCCGCTCGCGGGCGGCCTCGTCCTCTTCCGTATCCGCCAGCTCCAGCACGCCGCGCAGGGCCAGCAGGCCGTCGAGCCTGGGCGGTGCGGCCTCCACGCGCCCCCTGAGGCGCTCCACAACGGCGAGGACGCGCTCCAGCGCGGCCTCGTTGACGACGAGTTCCGTGCCGCCGTCCGTCCTGTCGATCTGGAGCCCGATCTGGCAGTTGCCGCGATTGAGATGGCGCGCCACGGCGGCCCGCACCTCCACCTCCAGCCGCTCATAGCCGGCCGGCAGGCGGGACCGCGCATCAAGCCCCTTGCCGTTGACCGAGCGGACCTCCCAGTGCCACCTGAAATCGCCATCCGCGCCGTCGGCTCGCGCGAAACCGGTCATGCTCGATAGGGTCATGGGGATCGTTTCGTTGAATGACGGACAATGAGCGAGACGGCAGCCCCTGCCGGAATCGCCCGGTGCGGCGCCACTCTAGAGCATGGTGCCGAAAAGTGTACGCACTTTTCGGATACCATCCTACTCAACCCATGAAAAGCGGTCGGCCTCCCAGCGGTCGGGCGAGCCTGTCCAACAGACAGATCGCACACATTCGTGCGGGTGCGAGAACCGACGGGGCCTGCCGCCTATTGCGCCGGCCGGGCGGGCTTGGGGCGCGGCAGGGGAACTGAGGGACCGACCGTGCTCGCGGCCGTCTTCCTGTCGGCCTCGTCGGCATCCTCTGCGTTGCCGGCGGCCTCTGGCGCCCCGGTCGAGGCCGAGTCGGCATCGGCGTCCGCCGACGCGCCCTCCTCGCCTGTGCCTTCCGATGCCGGTTCCAGGGCCGCGATCTCGGCCTGCGGCACGGGCGTGTCGTCGGGCGCGACGGTCTCGGGAGCGGGCGCGGCGTCGCTGTCATCAGCCATGGCGGCGGCGTCGCTATTGCTGGCGTTGGCCCCCTCCCCCTCGTCAGCCGACGCCTCGGCCGCCGCCTCTGCGGCAGCCGCTTCGGCCTTCTCCGCCTCGAGCCTCATCTCCTTCTCGATCTTGCGCCACTTGCCGACATTCCTGCGGTGCTCGGCCAGCGTATTGGCGAAGACATGGCCGCCGGTCCCGTCGGCGACGAAATAGAGCGCCTTGGTGTCGGCGGGCTTGAGCACAGCCTCCAGCGCGGCCCGGCCCGGATTGGCGATGGGCGTCGGCGGAAGGCCGTCGATCTGGTAGGTGTTGTAGTCGGTCTTCTCGTCGATATCGCTCTTGGTGAGCGGCCGGTCCAGGGGGCCGTCACCGCCGGAAATGCCGTAGATGATCGTCGGATCGGACTGAAGCCGCATTCCGCGCTTCAGCCGGTTGTGGAACACCGCCGCGACCTCCGGGCGCTCTTCCGGGATACCCGTCTCCTTCTCCACGATGGAGGCGAGGATCACGGCGTCTTCCGGCGTCTCGACGGGAATGGAGGTGTCGCGCTCCGACCAGAGCGTCTCGAGCAGGGTGTCGTGCGCGGCCCTCATCCGGTCGATCAGGGCCTGGCGGTCGTCGCCGCGCTGGAAGTGATAGGTTTCCGGCAGCAGCGTGCCCTCGTCGGGAACGGTCCCGATCTCGCCGGTGAGCGCCGGTTCGGCGCGCACCCGCTCCACGATCTGCGCGCTGGTGAGGCCTTCGGGAATGGTGAGCTTGCGCGCAATGGCCCTGCCCTTGGCGAGCTTGTCCATCACGGAGGCCATGCTGGCGCCGGCGGGAAAGCTGTATTCGCCAGCCTTGAGGCGCCCGGCCCGGTCGGTGGCGACGGCGGCGGCCAGGAACAGCCGGGCATCGGAGATCGCACCGGCGTCTTCCAGACGCTGGGCGATGCGCGCCGTGCCGAGCCCCCGGTCGATGACGACGGTCGCCTCCTGGGCGAGCGGTCCGGGCTCCTCGAACTTCCACTTGCCGTAGAGAAACACCGCGGCGGCCGTCGCGATGGCGAGGATGGCAAAGGCGAACAGGGTCGCTGCCGCGGACCGCAGCGACCTGCGGCGGCGCTTGCGGGGCGGTTTGAGCTGGTCGTGCGGCACGGGTCCCGTTCCTCCCAGGCATTGGAGCGGCTGGCGCAGCGTTCAGGCGCGGGGCCTGTCGTCGTCCCAGCCCTCCGAAGCGGTTTGGATCATTGGCCCGGACTCCGCTCCCGGTCCAGGGCCATGCGATCCAGCATACCCTGATCGCGTCCGGCTGGACACAGGACGCGGGCGCTCGGCTCCGCACTGCCCCGCCGCAGCACATGGCGGGTCGTCCGCCCGAGCTTCAGTGATCGAGGCGCCTGAAGATCAAAGACGCGTTGGTCCCACCAAAACCAAAGGAGTTGGACAGAACTGTGTTGATCTCCATGGGGCGCGGTGTACCGGGCACCAGATCGATCTCCGTCGTAACCGACGGATTGTCAAGATTGAGGGTGGGTGGCGCCACATTGTCGCGCATGGCGAGCAGGGAGAAGATGGCCTCCACCGCGCCGGCCGCGCCGAGCAGATGGCCAACGGCCGATTTGGTGGACGACATGGTCAGCCCGCCGATCTTGTTGCCCATCAGCCTCTCCACCGCACCGAGCTCGATCTCGTCGCCGAGCGGCGTGGAGGTGCCGTGCGCGTTGATATAGTCGATGTCGTGGGCGGAGATGCCGGCCCGCTTGACGGCGGCCTGCATGGACCGCAGCGCGCCGTCGCCGTCTTCCGAGGGCGCAGTGATGTGGTAGGCGTCGCCGGACATACCGTAGCCGATGACCTCGCCATAGATCTTGGCGCCGCGCGCCTTGGCGTGCTCGAGCTCCTCCAGCACGACCACGCCGGCGCCCTCGCCCATCACGAAGCCGTCGCGGTCGCGGTCATAGGGGCGCGAGGCCTTCTCCGGCTCGTCGTTGAAATGGGTGGAAAGCGCCTTGCAGGACACGAAGCCGGCGATGCCGAGCCGGGAGATGGCCGCTTCCGCGCCGCCCGCCAGCATCACCTCCGCATCGCCCAGCCCGATAAGGCGGGCCGCGTCGCCGATGGCGTGGGCGCCGGTCGAACACGCCGTCACGACCGAATGGTTCGGACCGCGGAAGCCGTACTGGATGGAGATCATGCCGGAGGCCAGATTGATCAGCCGTCCGGGAATGAAGAACGGACTCACACGGCGGGGTCCGCGCTCATGCAGGAGAACGGAGGTCTCCTCGATGCCCGGCAGGCCGCCGATACCCGACCCCACGAGGACGCCGGTGCGGATCTGATCCTCGTAGCGCTCCGGGCGCCAGCCGGAATCGTCGACCGCCTGGCGGGCCGCAGCGAGCGCGAAGACGATGAAATCGTCGACCCGGCGCTGTTCCTTCGGATCGACCCAATCGTCGGCCTTGAAGGTGGCGTCGCTGCCATCGCCGCGCGGCACCTCGCAGGCGATCTTGCAGGCAAGATCGTCCGTTTCGAATTTCCCGATGCGCCCGGCGCCGGAACGACCCTCGAGCAGCCGGCTCCACGTCTCCTCGACACCGCACGCCAGCGGCGACACCATGCCAAGACCGGTTACGACGACCCTTCTCATGTCTCTTATTCTACAGTTTCCGCCCCGGATGTGGCCAACGATCGCCATGGCGACCGGGCCGACATGGCGGCAGTCCAGCTAACCGGCACGGCTTCCAAGGAAGAGCACCGCACCGTCCGATCGTTCTGTCGCGGAAACCGGCGGCGCACCCGCCGGCCCGCACGGCATGATACTCAGCCGGAATTCTTCTCGATGAACTTCACGGCGTCGCCGACGGTCTGGATGGTCTCCGCCGCGTCGTCCGGAATCTCGATGCCGAACTCCTCCTCGAACGCCATGACCAGCTCGACGGTGTCGAGGCTGTCCGCGCCGAGGTCGTCGATGAAGCTCGCGTCCTCGGAAACCTTGTCGGCCTCGACACCGAGGTGCTCGACCACGATCTTCTTCACCCGTTCAGCAATATCACTCATGTTCTGGTCCTCAGTTCAAAGGCGACGCCGTGCGCGCCGGTCTCAATTAGCCTCTTTTACGGATCGACTGCGTGAAGTGAAGCCCCAACGGGCGAGGTCCACCAAAATTCCACGTCCCCTTCCGTGGTTCACTTCGCAAGCATTCGGGGCCAAGCCGCGGGCTTCGTATCACAGATTACGGCGGATCACCAAGACCCAAGGCGTATGCCCCGCGAAAGCGTGCAAAACGGCACCTCAGATCATGGCCATGCCGCCATTGACGTGCAATGTCTGTCCCGTCATGTAGCCCGCCTCGTCGCTCGCCAGATAGACCGCCGCAGCGGCGATCTCGGAAGGTTCGCCAAGCCGGCTTGAGGGAATATTGCCGAGAATCGCCTCGCGCTGGCGGTCGTTGAGGGCCTCCGTCATCGGGGTGGCGATGAAGCCCGGCGCGATGCAGTTGACCGTGATGCCGCGGCTTGCGACCTCCTGGGCGAGCGACTTCGACATGCCGATCATCCCCGCCTTGGAGGCGGCATAGTTCGCCTGGCCCGCATTGCCGGTCACGCCGACCACGGAGGTGATGCCCACAATGCGCCCGAAGCGGCGCTTCATCATGCCCTTGAGCGCAGCGCGCGCGAGCTGGAAACCGGCCGTCAGATTGACGTTGAGAACCTGGTCCCACTCCTCGTCCTTCATCCGCATGGCGAGGTTGTCGCGGGTGAGCCCGGCATTGTTGACCAGGATATCCAGACCGCCCATGGCCTCCTCGGCGAGCGGCACGAGCCCCTTGACTGCCTCGCGGTCGGCCAGGTTGCAGGCCAGGACATGGGTGCGGCTGCCGAGATCCGCCGCGAGCTCCGCAAGAACCGCCTCGCGCGTTCCCGACACGGCGACGGTCGCCCCGCGGGCATGGAGCGCGCGCGCGATCGCCGCGCCGATGCCGCCGGTCGCGCCGGTGACAAGTGCTGACTTCCCGGTCAGGTCGAACATTGCTGAACAGTCCCCTCGTGACACATCGTTGGTCGTGAAGACGCGCGACTAGCCGCGCATGGCCTCGGCGAATGCGCCGATATCCTCAGGCGCCCCCACATTGGCCGCCGTCGCCCCCGACGCAATGCGCTTGGCAAGCCCGGTGAGCACCTTGCCCGCGCCGATCTCGAAGAACCGGTCGACGCCGTTCTCCGCCATATAGGCCACCGACTCACGCCAGCGCACAGCGCCCGTCACCTGCTCGCACAGCCGCATACGAATCTCGTAGGGTTCGCTCACCGCCGCGGCGGTGACATTGGCGACCAGCGGCACGGCGGGCGGTTTCATCGTGACCTGTTCCAGCGCGTCGGCCATGACCTCCGCGGCCGGCTTCATCAGGGCGCAGTGGAACGGCGCGCTCACCGGCAGCATGATCGCCCGGCGCGCGCCCTGCTCCTTGGCCAGCAACACCGCCCGCTCCACCGCCGGGGCGGAGCCGGAGACCACCACCTGCCCCGGCGCGTTGTCGTTGGCCACCTGGCAGACCTCCGCCTCGCCGGCCGCCTCGTCCGCGACCGCGCGGACCGCGTCGAGATCGAGCCCCAGGACCGCCGCCATGGCGCCCTGGCCGACCGGCACCGCCTCCTGCATGGCGCGCCCGCGCGTGCGCAGGAGCCTTGCAGTGTCGGCGAGCGTGAAGGTTCCGGCCGCGGCCAGGGCCGAATACTCGCCCAGCGAGTGGCCGGCGACGAAGGCCACATCGCGGGCCGGATCGAGCCCCGCCTCGCTTTCCAGAACGCGCATCACTGCAAGGCTCACCGCCATCAGGGCGGGCTGGGCGTTCTCCGTCAGGGTGAGCGTTTCGTCGGGCCCGTTCCACATGATCTGCGACAGCTTCTCCGACAGCGCGTCGTCGACTTCCTCGAAGACGGCGCGCGCGGCAGGAAACGCTTCGGCGAGCTTCGCACCCATGCCGACATGCTGGCTGCCCTGTCCGGGAAAGGTCAATGCGACGGTCATCTCGTTCCTTCGGTTGCGAGCAATGGGCTGGTGCCCTTTCTGTACGGATGGAGCGCAGCAACCACGGCTTGGCGGAACTGTCAAGCAAGGAGGGCACGGAACGGGGCGTCAGGAGACGAGGCTGTCCCATGCCGCCATGGCGCAGTCGACAACCGCAAGCAGCGTCTTGCGGGAGGCGCCGTCGCGCGCCTCGATGGACATGCCGTGCTGGACGGTGGCGAAATAGGCGGCGACGGCATGGCAATCGGTCCCCTGCGGCAGCTCGCCCTCGGCGACCGCACGCTCCAGGCGACGCTCCAATATGGCGACATTCTCCATGCGCCGCGCCTTCAACTCGTCGCAGACGGCCGGGTTCGCCCCCTCCATCTGCGGCGCGGCGAGCACGATCATGCAACCGCGCGGCTTCGGTCCGCGCGTATAGGCCTCCGCCGAGGCGCGCAGCATGCCGGCGATGGCCTCGCGCGCGGTGGGTGCGGTGGGAACCTTGTCCCAGATGCCGCCGCCCTGGGTCTGCGCGTAATAGTCGACCGCCTCCCTGAAGAGCTGCTCCTTGCTGCCGAAGGCCGCATAGAGGCTCGGCGGCTTGAGCCCCATGGCCTCGGTGAGCTCCGCCATGGAGGCATTCTCGAAGCCCTTCATCCAGAACACGTCCATCGCCCGGCGCAGCGCGTCCTGCCTGTCGAAACTGCGCGGTCGTCCTCGGACAGCCATCCCGAACTCCTTTTTGTATCGATCCATACATAAAATGGTTGACAGCGCCCCGCAAGCCCGCCAGGTATTTTATATCGTTCACTACAAAATACGGAGACAGGCACTCATGACATCCCTGAACGGAAAGGTCGCACTGGTCACCGGCGGCAGCCGCGGGATCGGCGCGGCGATTGCCCGGAGGCTGGCGGGCGACGGAGCCCGCGTGGCGATCACCTATGCCGCCTCGAAGGACAAGGCGGCCTCCGTCGTCGCCGAGATCGAGGCGGCCGGCGGCGAGGCCATGGCGATCCAGGCCGACAACCGGGACGGCGATGCCGTCGCGGCCGCGGTCGAGACCGCGGTCTCCGCCTTCAGCCGGCTGGACATTCTCGTCAACAATGCCGGCATCTTCGACATCGGGCCGATTACCGAGCTGACGCTTGAGGATTTCGACCGCACGATGGATGTGAATGTGCGCGCGGTCTTCGCCGCCGTGTCGGCGGCGGCCAGGCATCTGCCGGAGGGCGGCCGGATCGTCTCCATCGGCAGCAACCTGGCCGGACGCGTGCCCTGGCCCACCATCAGCCTCTATTCGCTCAGCAAGGCGGCTCTCGTCGGTTTCACCAAGGGCGTGGCGCGCGATCTCGGCCCCCGCAACATCACGGTGAACATCGTTCATCCAGGCTCCACCGATACCGACATGAACCCGGCGGATGGCGAGATGTCCGACACGCAGCGGGGTCTGATGGCCATACCGCGCTACAACGAGGCGAGCGACGTGGCCGGGCTCGTCGCATGGCTCGCCGGGCCGGACGGGCGCTCGGTGACCGGCGCGGAGTTCACCATCGACGGCGGCGCCAACGCATGAGCCGCACCGTCCTGTCCAGAGCGGCGGGCGGCGCAGCCCGGATCGGGGACGGCCGTCTCATGGTGCCCGGTCTCGCCCTTGCCACGGGGGCCGTGGTGACGACGGAGTTCGTCGTCGTCGGCCTCCTGCCCGCTTTGGCGGACGATCTCGGCATCACGCTCGACCGGGCGGGCTGGCTGGTTTCCGGCTTCGCCCTGTCGGCGGCCGTTGCCGGTCCGGCGGTGACACTCGCCGCCGCCCGGTGGCGGCCCCGCCCCGTCCTTGTCCTCAGTCTTGTGGTCTTCGGTCTCGCCAATCTGGCCGCGGCGCTCCTGCCCGTTTACGGGGTGCTGATGGGCGCACGCATGATCCAGGGTGCCATCCTGACGCATTTCGTCAGCCTGGCGAGCGCCATGGCGGCCTCCAGAGCGGGACCCCGCAATGCCGGCCGGGCCATCGGGCAGGTGAATATGGGCGCGGTCATGGCCATTGTGATCGCGGTGCCGGCCGGCGCGGCCCTCGCCGACCTCTTCGGCTGGCGGGCGGTGCTGGCGGGCCTCGGCGCGGCGACGCTGGCAAGCGCGGGGCTCGTGCGCGCCACGATGGCGCCATCCTCATTACCCGACCAGCCCCCTCCCCGGCGGCAGGCGAGGATCCTGCTCGGGCTCCCCTTTCTCCTGCATCTCGCCCTGTCGGCCTGCCTGTTCACGGCCATGTTCGCCAGCTATTCCTACATCGCCGCCTTCCTGAAGGAGATTGCCGGCCTGTCGGGGCCCGATGCGGCACTCGCACTGCTCGGCTTCGGCCTTGCCGGCATTGCTGGCAACTGGCTCGCCTCGCGAATGGTCGACCGGGACGCAACCGCGCTGACCACGCTGGTCGCCCTCCTGCTGGTGGCAGCCGTCGCCGCATTCTCGCTTGCCGTCGGCAACATGGTGAGCGTCCTCGTCCTCCTCGGCCTGTGGGGCGCGGCGCATACGGCGGCCTTCGTCTCCTGCCAGGTCCGCGTCATGGTCGCGGGCGCCGAGGCGCCGGCCTTCGCGGCGTCGCTCAACATCTCCGTGTGCAATCTGGGCATCGCCGCCGGGGCGGCTCTCGGCGGCTGGATCATCCAGAGGTTCGGCCTGGAGGCGATCGCCCTCGGATCGGCCGCCACGGGGCTCGCGGCCGTCGCCATCGGACTTCTGCTGCGTGCGCTCCAGCGGGCCAGCGACGCCGGTTGACCTTGCCGCACCGGCCTTCCACAGTGCTCCGTCACGCCCGGTCGGGTCTCAACGAGCAAGCGGAGCCACCCCCAATGTTCACCGCGGAGGAATTCGAGGCGGCGCGCGGCATCGTCCACGAGGCGATGCTGCCGACGCCGCAATATGTCTGGCCCCTCCTCAGGGACGAGTTCGGCGCGGAGGTGTGGGTGAAGCACGAGAACCACACGCCCATCGGGGCCTTCAAGGTGCGCGGCGGGCTCGTGCATATGCGCCGGCGGCGCGAGCGCGGCGAGACGAACGGCGTGATCTCCGCCACGCGCGGCAATCACGGCCAGAGCCTGCCCTTCGCCGGCGCGCGCGAGGGCATTCCCGTGACCATCGTCGTGCCGCATGGCAACAGCGTGGAGAAGAACGCCGCCATGCGCGCTCTCGGCGCGGAACTCATCGAGGAGGGTCGCGATTTCGACGAGGCCAAGGCGGCGGCGGAGCGCATCGCCGGCGAGCGCGGCCTCGACATGGTGCCCTCCTTCCACCGCGAGCTCGTGCTTGGCGTCTCCACCTATGCCCGCGAGCTCTTCGATGCCGCGGGCGCGCTCGACACGGTCTATGTGCCGATCGGGCTCGGCTCGGGGATCTGCGGCACCATCGCCATGCGCGATTTGCTGGGGCTCGCCACCAGCATCGTCGGCGTCGTCGCGGAGGGCGCGCCGGGCTATGCGCTCTCCTTCGCGGAAGGCCGCGTCGTGGGATCCGACAGCGTCGACACCTTCGCCGACGGCATCGCCGTGCGGGTTCCCGACCCCGACGCGCTGGAGATCATCAGGAAGGGCGCCGACCGCATTGTCACGGTCGGCGACGACGATATCGCGGACGCCGTCCGGCTCTATTACCGCACGACGCACAATCTGGCCGAAGGGGCCGGCGCAGCCGCCCTTGCGGGCCTCGTCAAGGAACGCCGGATCATGGCGTCGAAGCGCGTCGGTGTCATCCTCTCCGGGGGCAATATCGACATGGGCCTGTTCCGCAAGATCCTCGAGAGCGGGGATTGACCGGCCCGACCGGCAAGCCCGACACTTGCAAAAGTCGCGGCAATGTGTATATCACCGCGCCTGTGAACAGCTCCGGTTGGAGGCTGAACGGAAGACCGCTGGCGGACGGGGTACCCGTGCGCCTGCGGCAGGATCTTCCCCGGACGATCCGGCTTCCGGTGTCTCCGCTCTTTTGAGGAACCGCATTTGGGCCTTTCCGCGAGGGCTCGAACGAGGCTCTGCGCCGGGGCACCGACATCAATTCGCGAAGGAAAGGCTTAAGGCAGCCCATGCCGTACTACGAACATGTCTTCATGGTTCGTCAGGACGCCTCCAACAGCCAGGTGGAGGGACTGACCGACCAGTTCAAGTCGGTTCTTGAAGGAAATGGCGGCAAGATCGCCAAGACGGAGTACTGGGGCATCAAGCCGCTCTCCTACAAGATCCGCAAGAACCGCAAGGCGCACTACACGCTCCTCAATATCGAAGCCCAGCCCGCCGCCATCGCCGAGATGGAACGGCAGATGAAGCTCAACGAGGACGTCATCCGGTTCCTCACCCTCCGGGTCGATGAGCTGGAGGAAGGCCCGTCTGCCATGATGCGCGCCCGCTCCGGCCGCGACCGCGACGACCGCCGCGGACCGCGCGGCGACCGGGGTGATCGCGGTGACCGGGGCGACCGCGGCCATCGCGGCCCCCGCGACGGTGACGCCAGGTCCGAAGGCGGCTCGCGCAGCCGTGCCCAGTCCGAGGAGAAGGCATAATGGCTATTCCGCAGGTTCCCGTCCGCCGCCCGTTCTTCCGCCGTCGCAAGACGTGCCCGTTCTCCAGTGCCAACGCGCCGCGCATCGACCACAAGGATGTCCGGCTGCTGCAGCGCTTCGTGTCCGAGCGCGGCAAGATCGTGCCGAGCCGCATCACCGCGGTGTCGGCGAAGAAGCAGCGTGAACTGGCGCGCGCCATCAAGCGTGCCCGGTTCCTGGGTCTTCTGCCCTATCAGGTCAAGTAACCGGTCCGCCGGTTCTCGAGCGCGGCCCGGGCCTTGTGGGCATCAGGCCGCGGCAATACAGGTTGGGGCGGCCCCTTCGGGGGCCGGCCTCTAACCGCCAGGGAGCGGGACAGCCACGATGAGACAGTTTCTGCTGATCGGCATTGGCGCGGGCCTCGCGGCCGCAGCGCTATATTCCACCGTCATCACCTATTCCCTGGTCTCGGTGCTGTTGTTCTATCTGGCGCCGCTTCCCCTGTTCATCGCGGGGCTCGGCTGGGGCGCGGTGACGGCAGGCATCGGTGCGCTGATGGGCACCGGCGCGCTCGCCGTCCTGGCGGATTACCGCATCGGCCTCCTCTTTCTCCTCAGCGCCGGCGTCGCGCCGGTCGTGCTGAGCCATCTCGCCCTTCTGTCACGCCCCGCCGCAGGCGGGCAGACAGACATGGATGGCAATGACGGCACTGGCGCGGGTGCGCGCGAATGGTATCCGGAGGGCCGCCTCGTCCTGTGGGCCGCCGCGCTCGCCGGCGTGCTCGTGAGCTTCAGCATCTTCCTGGTCGGGACCGGCGCGGAGAGCTTCTACCGGGCCCTGCGCGAGATCATCACCGAGATCATGAAGGCCCAGCCGGCCTTCCAGGGCGAGATCGCGGCCGGCAGCGATGCGGAGGTCGAGGCCGCCATCACGCTTCTGGTGCACATGATCCCGCCCGCATCCGCCGTGCTCTGGCTGGTGGCGACGCTCGCAAATCTCTGGCTTGCGACGCGGGTTCTCAAGATGTCGGGGCGCGAGCCGCGGCCCTGGGCGCCCTTCAGCGCGCTCGACTTCCCGCCCCAGGCGACCATCGCACTCGGCCTCGTCATCGTGCTCGCCCTGCTCACCACGGGCACGCTGGCGCTCATCAGCGGCATATTCGCCGCTGTCGCGGTCACGGTCTTCGCCATATTGGGGCTCGCCGTCGTCCACGCGCTGACACAGGGCTCCGGCGCGCGCCCCGCGCTGCTCGCCGGGCTCTATGCCATCGTCGTGCTGTTCAACTGGATCGCGGTTATCGCGCTTGCCGGGCTCGGCCTTGCCGAAGCCGCCTTCGGCGTGCGCAGCCGATGGGCCGGATGGGCCGGCGGCGCCGGGCCGGGCGGGACGACATGACCCTTCGACACGACAATCCGAGACTTTGACTTCCAAGGAGACACTGAACTATGGACATCATCCTGCTGGAACGGATCGAGAAACTCGGTCACATGGGCGACGAGGTCCGCGTCAAGGACGGCTTTGCCCGCAACTACCTGCTGCCCCAGGGCAAGGCCCTGCGCGCCACCAAGGCGAACCGCGAGAAGTTCGAGCGCGAGCGCGAGGCGCTCGAGATCCGCAATGCCGAGCGCAAGAGCACCGCTGAACAGCAGGCCGAGAAGATCAACGGGCAGAGCTTCGTGGCGATCCGCCAGGCCGGCGAATCGGGCCAGCTCTACGGCTCCGTTTCCACGCGCGACATTGCCGAGACGGTGACTGCGGCCGGCGGCGAACTCCATCGCAACCAGGTGGTGCTCGACCACCCGATCAAGAGCATCGGCCTCTACGAGGTGCGCCTCCTCCTGCATCCGGAAGTCGACGTCACCATCACCCTCAATGTGGCGCGCACGGCCGACGAGGCCGAGGCCCAGGCCCGCGGCGAGGACATGACGATTCCGGCCGACGAGCGCGAGGCGGCCCTTGCAGAGGCCGAAGCCCTTGCCGAGGCGGAGGAGCTGTTCGAGACCGAGGAGCTCGCCCACGAGGCCGAGGAGGAGCTTCAGGAGACGCTTGCCGAGGTCGCCGAGGAGACCGGCGAGGCCGGGAACGAGGCCGACGCCGAACACGGCACCGACGACACGAAGGCCTGATAACCGGCCGCACCGCACCACAGTGCGGACGCGGTGCGGCGGCGGATATTGCGAACGGCAGGGGCGGCGCGACCATCGCGCCGCCCTTTCCGTGTGACGGTGCCATGATACAAATATGTCGCAGCATGGTTTGACAAAGCGCGTTCCGTCACAAAAACTAGCAACGAACCCTACCAAAGACAGTGAACGCGAGGGTGCGGTACGTGTTCGCGATCCTCAATCGAGTTTTAAAACTCATCGTAAAAACCGGCAGTCTCACGCTCATCGACGTCGATGGCGGGCGCCATCAGTATGGCGACGGGACGGGAACGCCGGTCACGGCGCGAATCACCGACCGCTCCGTTTACTGGAAGCTGGTGGTGAATTCGAACTTCCATCTCGGCGAAGCCTATATGGATGGCGGCTTCGTCATGGAGGACGGCTCGATCTACGACTTCCTCGAGCTGTGCCTGTCGAATATGGAGCGCCATCCGGCACCGGAATGGATCAACATTCCTGGCGCGCTGCGTTATGTGACGCGGCGCCTCCAGCAGTTCAATCCCAAGAGCCGGTCGAAGCGCAACGTCGCCCATCACTATGACCTCGACGGCGGCCTCTACGACCTGTTCCTAGACCGGGACAGGCAATATTCCTGCGCCTATTTCGAGACGCCCGACATGCCGCTCGATGCGGCCCAGCTTGCCAAGAAACGCCATCTGGCGGCGAAGCTGGCCCTCAAGCCCGGCCAGCGCGTGCTCGATATCGGGTCCGGCTGGGGCGGGCTCGGGCTTTACCTCGCCAAGACCGCCGATGTCGAGGTCGTCGGCGTCACCCTGTCGGAGGAGCAGTACAAGCTGTCCAACGAGCGCGCCCGCGAGGCCGGACTGTCCGACCGCGTGGACTTCCGGCTCGCCGACTACCGCTCCCTGAAGGAAAACTTCGACCGGATCGTGTCGGTCGGCATGTTCGAGCATGTCGGCGTGGGGCACTACCGGACCTTCTTCAACACGGCAAGGCGGCTTCTGGCCGACGACGGCGTCGCGGTCGTCCATTCCATCGGGCGCTCCGACGGCCCCGGCACGACCAATCCCTGGATCGCCAAGTACATCTTCCCCGGCGGCTACATTCCGGCGCTGTCGGAGGTCGTGCCGGTGATCGAGCGGACAGGCCTCTATGTGACGGATGTGGAGATCCTGCGCCTGCACTATGCGGAAACGCTGCGCGACTGGCGCAGGCGCTTCCTCGACAATCGCGAGCGCGCCCGGGAGATCTACGACGAACGTTTCTGCCGCATGTGGGAGTTCTATCTCGCGGCCTCGGAGACCGCCTTCCGCTATCAGGGGATGAACAACTTCCAGATCCAGTTCACCCGCAACCAGCATGCCCTGCCGATCACGCGCGACTATATGTGGCACGAGGAGGACAGGCTGCGCAGCCTCGACTCGGAGCGCAACCGGCCCAAATCGGTTCCCGCCGAGTAACCCATCGGCGGACGTTTTCACGTATAATGCCGTTCCGACTCGGTGCGGGCCCGTGACCTGCCCGCCCATGAAAGTCAAGCCGCCGGGCAATAGTGCGTGTGTTTTGCACACAGGGCTGTGAATAGCGCGGAAAGTGGCGAGCAAACTGTGAATCGTGCAAGCGACACCGGCCGCGTGTCGGCTATGAAGGCATTATGGAAACCGCGACCCTGAAGACGATTGGCGGCGATCAGGCCGACACCGCCGAGGACTATCGTACCGCCCCGCACAATATCGAGGCGGAGCAGGCCCTTCTGGGCGCGATCCTGGTCAACAACGAGGCCTGCGACCGGGTGTCGGCCTTTCTCGTCCCGGAACACTTCTTCGAGCCCGTCCACGCGAATATCTACGAAGCCGCCTCCACGCTGATCCGCGCGGGCAAACTCGCCGACCCGGTCACGCTCAACACCTATTTCGAGCGCAACGCCATGCTCTCCGAGATCGGCGGCGCGGCCTATCTCGCCCGGCTGGCGGCATCGGCCACCACCATCATCAATGCGGAGGCCTATGGCCGCACCATCTACGATCTGGCGATCAGGCGGCGGCTGATCGATATCGGCACCGACATCGTCAACGGCGCCTTCGACGCTCCGGTCGACCTCACCCCGCGCGATCTCATCGAGACCGCCGAGCAGGGCCTCTACGAGCTCGCCGAGACGGGCAAGTACGGCCAGGGCTTCCAGGCCTTCGGGCAGGCCCTGACCGAGGCCATCGACATGGCGGCCAACGCCTATGAGCGCGATGGCGGGCTGTCGGGCATCTCCAGCGGCCTCACCGATCTCGACGGCCGGCTCGGCGGGCTGCAGGCCTCAGACCTGCTGATCCTCGCCGGCCGCCCCTCCATGGGCAAGACCGCGCTGGCCACCAACGTGGCCTATCAGGTGGCGCGCAACTACCGCACCGAGCAGCAGCCCGACGGATCGGAGAAGGCCGTCGACGGCGGCGTCGTCGCCTTCTTCTCCCTGGAGATGTCGGCCGAGCAGCTCGCGACGCGTATCATTTCCGAGCAGGCGGAGATCTCGTCTGAGCGCATCCGGCGCGGCAAGATCACCGAGGAGGAGTTCCACCGCCTCGTGGCCGTGAGCCAGGAGCTGCAGTCCCTGCCCTTCTATATCGACGATACGGGCGGCATCACCATCGCCCAGCTCGCCGCCCGCGCCCGCCGGCTGAAGCGCCAGCGCGGGCTCGGTCTCATGGTGGTCGACTATCTCCAGCTCCTGACCGGCTCATCGCGCCGGTCCTCGGAGGGGCGCGTGCAGGAGGTCTCGGAGATCACGACCGGCCTCAAGGCCCTGGCCAAGGAGCTGAACGTGCCGATCCTCGCGCTCTCCCAGCTCTCCCGCCAGGTCGAGCAGCGCGACGACAAGAGGCCGCAGCTCGCCGACCTTCGCGAATCCGGCTCCATCGAGCAGGATGCCGACGTGGTGATGTTCATCTTCCGCGAGGAATACTATCTCCAGCGCCGCCAGCCGCGCGAGAACACGCCGGAATTCTTCGAATGGCAGGAGCAGATGGAGAAGGTCACCGGCATCGCCGAAGTCATCATCGGCAAGCAGCGGCACGGTCCGACCGGGACGGTTCCTTTGCAGTTCGACGCAAATTTGACCAAGTTCCAGAATCTGATACGCGACGACTACCTTCCCGAACAATTCGATTAAGACATTTGGACCATGATGGAGCAGAACTCGCCATCCCTGCCGGGGGTCGACTGGTCGCCCGACGCGCCGCCCCCGACCGTGACACCGGCCGTCCTCACGGTCGATCTCATGGCGCTGCAGGAGAACTACCGCACGCTGAGGAAGATGGCCGCGCCCGCGGAATGCGCCGGCGTGGTGAAGGGCGACGCCTATGGCACGGGGCTCGCCCCCGCCGCCCGCGCCCTGTGGGCCGCCGGCTGCCGGGTATTCTTCGTCGCCGTGCCGGCGGAGGGCCATACCGTGCGCCTGACGTTGCCGGAGGCGGTGATCTACGTTCTGGGCGGTCTTCTGCCGGGCGCGGCGCGCGACTATGCGGCGCTCGATCTGCGCCCTGTGCTCGGCTCGCCGGAGGAGATCGCGGAATGGGCCGCGCTGTGCCGCGAGGACGGGCGCCATCTGCCCGCCGCGCTCCATGTCGACACCGGCATCAACCGCCTGGGCCTGACGCCGAAGCAGGTCGAGTGGCTGACGGCCAATCCCCGCGATCTGGGCGACATGCGCGTGAGCCTGATCGTCAGCCATCTGGCCTGTGCGGACGAGCCCAACAACGAGATGAACCGGACCCAGACGGAAACGTTCGATACGCTGCGCAACCTCCTGCCGCCAGCGCCTGCGAGCATCGCCAACTCCCCCGGCACGCTCAACGGGCCGGCCTATCACTACGATCTGGTCCGCCCCGGCATCGCGCTCTATGGCGGCAACCCGTTCGCCGGACGCGCCAACCCGATGAAGCCCGTCGCCTATCTCTACGGCACGATCCTGCAGGTCCGCTCGATCCCGTGCGGTGCGAGCGTTGGCTATGGCGCGACATGGCGGGCCAGGCGCGATTCGCGCATCGCCGTCATCGGTGCCGGCTACCGCGACGGCTATTTCCGGTCGCTCAGCGGGCGCTCCGACAGGAGCGAGGAACACACCCAGGTCTATATCGCCGGCCAGTTCGCTCCAGTGGTCGGACGCGTCTCCATGGACATGATTACGGTGGACATCACGGACCTGCCGGGCGATACCGTGCGCCGTGGCACAAAGGCGGAGCTGATCGGCAACCATGTGACGGTCGACGACGTCGCGCGCTGGGCCGGCACGATCCCGTATGAAGTTCTCACGAGCTTGGGTTCGCGCTACGCTCGATTATATTCCGCCTACGAAGAGAACTGACGAAAGGGCCGTCTCCCTTGAATCCTCTCGCAAGCCTCGGACGGGTCACGCTCGACCTCTGCACGGAAGTGGGCCGGCTGAGCCTGTTCGTGAAGGACGCGCTGATCCATATGGTCTCGCCGCCCTTCCACCTGCGCCAGATCTTCGAGCAGGTGCTGAGGATCGGGTACAATTCGCTCCCCGTCGTCGGGCTCACCGCCTTCTTCACCGGCGGCGTGCTGGCGCTGCAGATCTGGATCGGCGGCACGCGCTTCAACGCGGAGAGCATCGTCGCCTCGATTGTCGCGCTCGGCATCACCCGCGAGCTCGGCCCCGTGATCGCGAGCCTGATGGTGGCCGGCCGGGTTTCCGCCGCGATCGCCGCGGAGGTCGGCACCATGCGGGTGACCGAGCAGATCGACGCGCTCGTCACGCTGTCCACCAACCCGTTCAAGTACCTGATCGCCCCGCGCATCCTGGCCGCGATCATCTGCCTGCCGCTGCTGGTCGCCATCGCAGACACGATCGGCATCATGGGCGGCTATGTGGTGGGCACGGAGACGCTGGGCTTCAACTCGTCCGTCTACATCAAGAACACGGTCGACTTCCTGGAGCTGCGCGACATCGTCTCCGGCCTCGTCAAGTCCGCGGTCTTCGGCTTCATCATCGCGCTCATGGGCTGCTATCACGGCTATTACAGCCGCGGCGGCGCGCAGGGCGTGGGCAAGGCGACGACCAATGCCGTCGTCTCCGCCTCGATCCTCATTCTCGCGGCCAACTACGTGCTGACCTCGCTCCTGTTCACCGACTAAGGCACCCCATGGCGCAAGATCCCCACATTTCCCTGAAAGGGGTGCACAAGAGCTTCGGCCGGAAGGTCGTGCTCGACGGCATAGACCTCTCCGTCGACCGCGGCAGCTCTCTGGTGGTGATCGGCGGGTCGGGCAGCGGCAAGTCGGTCATGCTCAAATGCATCATCGGCCTTCTGCACGCCGACAGCGGCACCATCGAGGTGGACGGCACCGAGACCATCGGCATGCGCGGCAAGGCGCGCGACCGGATGCTCTCCAGATTCGGCATGCTGTTCCAGGGCGCGGCCCTGTTCGACAGCCTCACCGTCTGGGAGAACGTCGCCTTCGGCCTCATCCAGGGCAAGGGCATGGCGCGCAAGGCCGCGCGCGACGTGGCCATCGACAAGCTCGCCCAGGTGGGGCTCGGCAGCGAGGTGGCGAGCCTCTCGCCGGCGGAGCTCTCCGGCGGCATGCAGAAGCGCGTGGCGCTCGCCCGCGCCATCGCGTCGGACCCGGAGATCATCTTCTTCGACGAGCCGACCACCGGCCTCGATCCGATCATGGCCGACGTGATCAACGAGCTGATCGTGGACTGCGTGAAGCGCCTCGGCGCGACGGCGGTGTCGATCACCCACGACATGGCGTCGGCCCGCAAGATCGCCGATCATATCGCCATGATCTACAAGGGCCGCATCATCTGGCAGGGTGCCGCCGGCGAGATCGACGAGAGCGGCAACGACTATGTCGACCAGTTCATCCACGGCCGGGCGGAAGGACCGATCCAGATGGAAGTCCTGAAGCCGTGAGCTGGCGCGGACCCACCCCTCCTCGCCCGGCGCGGCGGCACCGGGAGGGCGATAGGGCGTAGGATTGCCCCGGCACGGCGACACATCCTGTTCGAGATAACCCATGGCGCGGCCTCAAACGACATATGTCTGCCAGTCCTGCGGCGCGGTCGCGGCCAAATGGGCCGGACGGTGCGACAGTTGCGGGGCCTGGAACTCCATGGTGGAAGAGGCACCGGACGCGCCCCTGCCCGGCCCCGGCCGGTCCAGCCACCCGAAGGGCAAGGCCGCCCGCCTCGTCGGGCTGAAGGGCACGGGCGAGGCGCCGCCGCGGCTGGCCTGCGGCATCGCCGAGCTCGACCGCGTGGCCGGCGGCGGCCTCGTTCCGGGATCGGCGGTGCTGGTCGGCGGCGACCCCGGCATCGGCAAGTCCACACTCATCCTGCAAGCGCTCGCCCGGCTGGCGGAGGCCGGCGAGCGGGTGGTCTATGTCTCCGGCGAGGAGGCCATCGCCCAGGTGCAGCTTCGCGCGGCCCGGCTCGGCCTCGCCGACGCACCGGTCCTGCTGGCGGCGGAAACCAATCTCAGCGACGTTCTGGCCACGCTCGGCGAGGGCCAGCCCCCCTCCGTCATCGCCGTCGATTCGGTCCAGACGCTCTGGTCGCCGGCCATCGAATCGGCGCCCGGCACCGTCTCCCAGCTGCGCGCCGGCACGGAGGCGCTGGTGCGCTTCGCCAAGACCAAGGGGGCGACCGTCCTGCTCGTCGGCCATGTCACCAAGGAGGGCCAGATCGCGGGCCCGAAGCTCATCGAGCACATGGTCGACACCGTGCTCTATTTCGAGGGCGACAGGGGCCACCAGTACCGCATCCTGCGCGCGGTGAAGAACCGCTTCGGACCGACCGACGAGATCGGCGTGTTCGAAATGTCCGATGCGGGGCTGAGGGAGGTCGACAATCCCTCCAGGCTGTTCATCGGCGAGCGCGAGGAGGGTGCTGCGGGCTCCGCCGTCTTCGCCGGGATCGAGGGCACGCGGCCGGTTCTCGTGGAGGTTCAGGCGCTCGTCTCGCCCTCCTCCCTCGGCACGCCGCGCCGTGCCGTCGTCGGCTGGGACACGAGCCGGCTCGCCATGGTGCTCGCCGTGCTGGAGGCCCATTGCGGGCTCTCCATGGCGGGCCAGGACGTCTATCTCAATATCGCGGGAGGCCTGCGCATCCGCGAACCGGCCGCGGACCTCGCCGTCGCGGCGGCCCTCCTGTCGTCCTTCACCGGCGTGCCGCTGCCTGTACGCTCCGTCTTCTTCGGCGAGGTCAGCCTGTCGGGCTCGCTGAGGCCGGTCGCGCAAGCCGAGGCGCGTCTCAAGGAGGCCGCCAAGCTCGGCTTCGAGACCGCCGTCGTTCCCGCCGCTGCCGGCGACGCCGCAGCGGGCGCCATGGCGGAGGTTCACGCCCTTGCAAGCCTCACCGCGCTCACCGACTGGGTGCGCGCCCAGGACCATGGCTGACATGCAGAGCCGTTCGCGTCATCTTGCCGAAGCGATTTTCGGGGCTCAATGATCGATGGAGCCGGTAACTCTAAATATACCCGCCGGCCCGCAAGTATGTGACACACCGCGCAAAGGGACTTATAGTCCGGCCTCGCGTGCATGTTTTTTTCGACTGGCTTGAACGGAGCGCCCTGGCCCCATGCCGATTGCACTGCTCGATATCATCCTGATCGGGATCATGGTCATTTCCGGCCTGCTCGCGCTGATGCGCGGCTTCACCCGGGAGGTCCTGTCGATCCTCGCCTGGGCCGGTGCGGCGGTGGCCGCCTATCTGGCCTATCCGGCGCTGAAGCCCACCGCGCGGCAGTATATCCAGCCCGACTATCTGGCCGATATCGCGCTGGTCGCCGGGGTGTTCCTCGTCGTGCTCGTCGTGGTGTCGCTGCTTACCATGCGCATCTCCGACTGGATCCTCGATTCGGGTGTCGGCCCGCTCGACCGCACGCTGGGCTTCCTGTTCGGGCTCGCCCGGGGCCTGCTGCTCGTGGTGGTGGCCTATCTGTTCTTCATCTGGCTCGTTCCCCGCGACCAGCACCCGGAATGGGTCAGCCAGGCGCGCTCTCTGCCGGTCGTCGAGGATACCGGCAAGCTGATTATTTCGTTCCTGCCACCCGATATTGCTGACACGCTGCTCGGAAAGACCTATATGACCAACGGAACGGCGGCGCAGGCGCAGCCCGGCGCGTCGTCCACCACCAAGTCGGACGCTGACTCCGGGGCCGAAGACGGGTATAAGACGAATGAGCGGCGTGGTCTCGATCAGCTTCTCGACGGATCGGGCGAACCCGCGAACTGACCGGGGTCCTGCACCGGCATTCCCCGCCGGTCGCTTGAGAACCTTGAGGACGGGCCGGTATGACAGACCAGGCGCCGACGACATCACCTGAGGGTGGCACAGTGACTTTCATGTTCGATCCGGACGAGGACCGGCTGCACGAGGAGTGCGGCGTCTTCGGAATTTTCGGCCACAAGGATGCGAGCGCCCTCACCGCGCTCGGCCTTCACGCGCTCCAGCATCGCGGGCAGGAGGCGGCCGGCATCGTGGCCTTCGACGGCCAGCGCTTCCATTCCGAGCGGCGGCTCGGCCTCGTCGGGGACCATTTCTCCTCCCAGGCCGTGATCGAGCGGCTCCAGGGCCACGCCTCGATCGGCCACGTACGCTACGCGACCTGTGGCGACACGCATCTGCGCAATGTCCAGCCGCTCTACGCCGATCTGGCGACGGGCGGCTTTTCCGTCTGTCACAACGGCCATATCACCAATGCGCTGACGCTGCGCCAGGAGCTCATCCGCAACGGCGCGATCTGCCAGTCGACATCGGACACCGAGGTCATCCTCCATCTGGTCGCCCAGTCGCGGAAACCCCGCTTCATCGAGCGCTTCATCGACGCGCTGCGCATGATCGAGGGCGCCTATTCGCTGGTCGCCCTGACCAACAAGAAGCTGATCGGCGCGCGCGACCCGCTGGGCATCCGCCCGCTCGTGCTGGGCGAGCTCGACGACGGCACGCCGATTCTCGCGTCGGAAACCTGCGCTCTCGACATCATCGGCGCCAAGTTCGTGCGCGAGGTGGAGAACGGCGAGGTGGTCGTCATCACCGAGGATGGCATCGAGAGCCTGCGCCCCTTCCCCAAGGTCGAACCGCGCCCCTGCATCTTCGAGTATGTCTACTTCTCGCGCCCCGACAGCGTCGTCAACGGGCGCAGCGTCTACGAGGTCCGCAAGAAGATGGGCTTCGAGCTCGGCCGCGAGGCGCCCTGCGACGCGGATGTGGTGATCCCGGTGCCCGATTCCGGCGTGCCGGCGGCGCTCGGCTATGCCTATGAGACGGGCATCCCCTTCGAGCTCGGCATCATCCGCAACCATTATGTCGGGCGTACCTTCATCGAGCCGACCCAGCAGATCCGCGCGCTCGGCGTGAAGCTCAAGCACAATGCCAACCGCGCCGTGATCGAGGGCAAGCGCATCGTGCTCGTCGACGATTCCATCGTGCGCGGCACCACCTCGGTGAAGATCGTGCAGATGATGTACGAGGCCGGCGCTCGCGAGGTGCATATGCGCATTTCCAGCCCGCCGATCCGCTATCCCGATTTCTACGGCATCGACACGCCGGAGCAGCAGAGCCTGCTGGCGGCGACCCATAGCCTGGAGGAGATGCGGGAGTATATCGGCGTGGAGACGCTCGCCTTCCTGACCCCCGACGGCATCTACCGGGCGATGGGATACGACAAGCGCGACCCCGTCCGCCCGCAATTCACCGACCATTGCTTCACGGGCGACTACCCCACCCCGCTCACCGACAGGGAAGGCAGCCGCGGCATGGCCCGACAGCTCTCCCTTCTCGCCGAGGCCGGCTAGAGCAACCTGCGTCCACTGGGACGCAGATCAAGTTGCTCGAACATTTTGAACCAGATCAAATTATCGATCTTAAATCGCTCCCGATCTAAGATCGTTTGATCTAAACGGCGCTCCAGACAACAGACCGGACATATCGGATATCCATGACCAAACGGCTCGAGAACAGGCTCGCGCTCGTCACCGGCGCGTCGCGCGGCATCGGCTACGCCCTCGCCAGGGCCTTCGCGCGCGAGGGCGCCCATGTCGTCGCGCTGGCCCGCACTGTCGGCGGGCTGGAGGAGCTCGACGACGAGATCCAGGCGATGGGCGGCTCCGCGACCCTCGTTCCCGTCGACCTGAAGGATGTGGAGGCGCTTGACCGGCTGGGCGGCCAGATCCACGAGCGCTGGGGCAAGCTTGACATCTTCGCCGCCAATGCGGGCGTTCTCGGACGGCTGACGCCGCTCGGCCACCTCAAGGCGAAGGAGTGGGACGAGGTCATGGCTGTCAATGTCACGGCCAACTGGCGCCTCGTGCGTTCGCTCGATCCGCTTCTGCGCGCCTCCGATGCCGGCCGGGCGATCTTCCTGAGCTCCGGCGCGGCGCACAAGTGCAAGGCCTATTGGGGCGCCTATTCCGTCTCCAAGGCCGCGCTGGAGGCGCTGGCCCGCACCTATGCCGCGGAGGTCGCGACGACGCCCGTGCGCGTGAGCATCGTCAATCCGGGGGCCACCCGCACCGCCATGCGCGCCCGCGCCATGCCCGGCGAGGATCCCGAGACCCTGCCCACCCCGGCCGAGGTCGCCGACACGCTCATCCCGCTCGCCGAGCCGGGCCTCGGCGTCAATGGCGGCCTCTACGATTTCGCAGACGGGCGCCTCACGATCCGTTCGGCCTGACCCGGCTTGCCCGGCCGGGCAAGCCGCCGCCACGCGTCTGGAAAGGCTTCTCCCCCCGCGCTCAGGCGTAGGGATTGTCGCCCTTGCGCAGATGGAGCCGGATGGGCACGCCCCACAGATCGAAGGCCTCGCGCAGGCCGTTCACCAGATAGCGGCGATAGGCGTCCGGCAGGGCCTGCGGGCGCGAGCAGAAGACGATGAAGGTCGGCGGGCGGCCCTTCACCTGGGTGATGTAGCGCAAGCGGATCCGCCGTCCGCCCGGCGCCGGCGGGGGATGGGCCTGGAGCGCCTCTGAGAGCCAGCGGTTGAGCTCCGCGGTGGGGAGGCGCTGCTGCCAGACCTCGTAGATGTGCAGGACGGCGGGAAGGAGCGTATCGAGGCTCTTGCCGGTGAGCGCCGACAGGGTGACGATGGGCACGCCCTTGAGCTGCGGCAGGAGGCGGTCGACCATCTCCTCCAGCTCCGCGCGCACGCCGCGCTTGTCGGTCACAAGGTCCCACTTGTTGAGCGCGATCACGCAGGCCCGGCCCTCGCGCGCGACGAGATCGGCAATATGCAGATCCTGCTTCTCGAAGGGCTGGGTGGCGTCGATCATCAAAACCACCACTTCCGCGAAGCGCACCGCGCGCAGCGTATCGGCCACGGCGAGTTTCTCCAGCTTCTCCGTGACCCGCGACCGCCGCCGCATGCCGGCGGTGTCGTAGAGACGGATCTCTCGGCCCCGCCAGGTCCAGTCGATGGCGATGGAATCGCGCGTGATGCCGGCCTCCGGCCCCGTGAGCAGCCGGTCCTCGCCCACAAGCGCGTTGATCATGGTGGACTTGCCGGTATTGGGTCTGCCAATCACGGCGAGGCGCAGCGCGTGGGGGGCCTCCTCATCCTCGTTCTCGCCATCCGCCTCGTGCTCGTCGCCGAAGCTGTCCGCCGCCTCGCCGCCGAGATGAGGGGCGATCGCGTCGTAGAGCTCCGACAATCCCTCGCCATGCTCCGCCGACAGGGCGATGGGCTCGCCGAGCCCCAGCTCGAAGGCCTCGTAGAGGCCGCTCTCGCCCGCCCTGCCCTCGCACTTGTTGGCGGCGAGCACGACCGGCTTGCCGGACCGCCTCAGGAGATCGGCGAAATGACGGTCGAGCGGCGTGATCCCCGAGCGCGCATCGACGAGGAACAGGCAGACATCGCTCTCCGCGATCGCGGCCTCCGTCTGCGCGCGCATGCGGCCCTCCAGCGTGGAGGGCGGGGCGTCGTCGAGACCCGCCGTGTCGATGACCGCGAAGGTGAGATCGGCGATGCGCCCCTCGCCCTCGCGGCGGTCGCGCGTCACCCCCGGCCGGTCGTCGACCAGCGCGAGTCGCCTGCCGACCAGGCGATTGAAGAGCGTGGACTTGCCCACATTGGGCCGCCCGATGATGGCGAGTGTGCCTGACATGACCTTCCAGACCGGTTGGCGGGTACGCTCCCGCGTTCGCGCTGCTTATGCCCCGCCGGGCAAAAGCGCAAGTGCCGCGTCGCGCGGGCGGGGGGAAGGCGCCGCCGGCAGCGCCGACAATGCATCATGATTGCTACGGCGCATCGGGCATCCCGGAGGCCGCCCGATGCGTTCCGCGGCGTCAGCGCAGAGCGATCAGCGTGGCGTCGTCTGTGAGAACATAGAGCGTGTTGTTGGCGATGACCGGCGTGATGTAGATCGGGCGGTCGAGGGTCTTCTGGCTCAGGATCTTGCCGGTCTGCGGGGAGACCTGGGCGAGCTGGCCGGTGGAGGACACCAGGATCAGCTTGCCGCCGCCCATGACCGGCCCGCTCCAGACCTGGCCCGATGGCAGGGCCGTCTTCCAGCGCGCCTTGCCGTCCTTGCGCGACACCGCGGCAAGCGTCGTATCGCCGGCGAGGACGAACACATAGTCGCCCGCGACCCACGGCGTCTGGGTGCCGGACACATCCTCCACCCACAGGCGCTCGCCGGTCTCCAGCCGGAACGCGCCCATGCGGCCCGAATGGGCGATGGCGAAGACGGCGCCGCGGTCGATGACCGGGCGGCCGGCGATATTGCTGAGGCTTGCGATGGAGCTGAGGCCTCCAGCCGACGACAGCGCGTCGCCCCAGCGCGGAATGCCGTCGCTCGCGCGGAACGCGATCAGCTCGCCCGATGTCGTCGGCACGACCACCATGCCGTTGGAGACGGCCGGGCTGGTGCTGGAGATGACCGAGGCCTGCTCGCCCACCCCCTGGAACGTCCACTGCTCCTTGCCGTCGCTGGTGGAGAGCGCGACGACCTCGTTGTTGACCGACGAGGCGAAGAGCCGGCCGCCCACGACCGTCGGGGCGTCGCGGAACGGCACCTCCCCCGGCCGGCGCCAGATCTCGTTGCCGGAGTTGGCGTCGAGCGCCAGGATGTCGCCGAAGGCGGTCGTGGCATAGATGCGCGAGCCGTCGGAGGCGAGCCCGCCGCCGAACGCGCCGTCGGGATCCTCGCCTTCCGGCGCAAGCGAGCGGGTCCACAGAAGGGCGCCGGAGCTGGCGTTGAAGGCGCGCACCGTCGCCAGCGTGTCGAGCACATAGATGCGCCCGCCGACCACGATGGGCGAGGCCACGAGGCGGCCGTCGGAATCGGACCCCTCTCCGGCCTCCACCGCCCAGGCCTGCTGGAGCGCGCCGGACAGCGCCAGATTGTGCAGCGAGTTCGTCGGCGTACCGCCGGGCTGGGCCCAGTTGCTGTTGGTCTGCGCGGCGGGCACGACGACCGGGTTCGCTTCCAGGGCGGGATCGGTCTTCAGCCCGTTGGCGTCCGGCATCACGCTCTCGCGCTTGCCGGGGAGGATGGTGTCGTCATGGCTGTCGAACATGTTCGACAGAGACGAGCAGCCCGCCAGCAGGGCAACGCCCGCCGTCAGCATTGCCGCGCGCATCAGCGTTGCGGTCCGCCTGTTATGTGTCCTCGCGGCCATGGGTCTTGCGTCCCCTTCCTGAACTCGGTTACCTGGCGCCCCGTCCCCGAAAACCTACTGCGAGGCAGCATCCCCGGCGGCTGCGTCCTCATCGGATGCCGTCTCTTCGCCGGACGCGCCGGCACCCTGGCCGCCGATCTTCGGCGCGATCAGGGCCAGCATGATCTGCGCGCGCTGGCGCAGGCCAAAAGGCGCCCTGGGATCGGCAAGGATCTCATTGAAGAGTTTATCGGCCGTTTCCAGATCGCTGGCACGATAGGCCCCGAGCGCGAGAACCTCCCGGGCCTCGTTACGCCACGGATTGCCCTCCACGTCGAGATCGCCGACGCGCTTGCGCAGCTCCTCCACCGGCGCGCTGTCGACGAGCAGGAGCCCGGCGCGCACCCGTGCGAGACTGGCGAGCACAGGGGTCGTTCTCTCCTGCGCGGCGACCTCGTCGAAGATGGCGACCGCCTTGTCGGTCTCGCCGTTCGAGGCGAGGAAGGCGGCCTCCTGCAGGCGCGCCAGCGTCGCATATCCGCTGTCGCCGCTCTCGGCGAGCTTCGCAAACGCCGCCGAGGCCGCCTCGGCGTTGCCCTGCTCGGCGAGTTGGACGGCGGCCAGATAGGCCTGCCCGGCCTCCAGCGCCTGGCGATGCTGCCAGTATTGCCAGCCCTTGAAGGCGGCCACACCGAGAATGACGGCAACGCATGCTGCGACAATATAGGTGCCGAAACGGTCCCACAGCGCCTTCAGCTGCTCGCGGCGGATCTCTTCATCGACCTCGCGGAAAAGCGACTCTTCGCTCAAACTGACACTCCCTCGGCGCAGATACCGGCTCGATGCGCAGGCCGGTGCGCCTTCGCGGCCGGCCGCTTTTCGCGGTCGACCCGACACCATGACTGGGCGCGTAAGATACATAGGTGGCCGGATGATGGCAACGAAGGGCTGCACAACCGGTTACGCGCGAAAATCCCCGGCGGATGCGCGTCGCGAGGCGCCGGACACGCCTCACGCCGTCTCCGCCATGCGCCGCAATATCGCAGCGGTGCCGGCATCGGCCGGGAAGAAGGACTCGATGGCGAGTTCCGACAGCGTGATATCGAGCGCCGTACCGAACACCGTCGTGGTGCTGAGAAACGACATCGGACCCTCCTCCCCATCGAGCTCGAGCGGCACGGCGATGCCGCCATGGGCGGCCTGCCCGCCCGCACGCCAGGGCTTCGCGCCGGGCGGAACGGGATAGGATTGCAACTCTTCGAGAAGCGCGGTCAAGTCGGGATCGGCCGAATTGTCGATCTGCCGGGCGAGCCGGTCGGTCACATGCGCCTTCCATTCCCGGAAATTCCCGATCCTCCGCGCCAGCCCGTCCGGGTGGAGGCTGAGGCGCAACACGTTCACCGGCGGCGCCAGCAGCGCCTCGTCGACACCGGCCAGAAGGCGCGCCACGGCGCGATTGCCGGCCACAAGCGTCCAGTGCCGGTCGATGGCGAGCGCGGGATAGGGCTCGTGCGCCTCGAGGAGCCGCCCGACGGCCTCAAGCGCCGCCTTCAGCCCCGGATCGTCGAGGGTGCGCTCGCCATAGACCGGCGCGAAGCCCGCGGCGGCGAGGAGCCTGTTGCGGTCGCGCAGGGGGATGTCGAGCCGCTCGGCCAGATGCAGCGCCATCTCGCGGCTCGGTGCCGAGCGGCCCGATTCGAGAAAGCTGAGATGCCGCTGCGAGATATCCGCATCGGTCGCGAGGTCGAGCTGGCTCATGCGCCGGCGGTGGCGCCAGTCGCGCAGAAGCGCGCCGAAGGGATGAACGGGACCGGTCATGGAGGCAAGACTACCTCCTTCCGCCATCCATGCACCAATTACCTGACAGGTAATCGACCTTATTCACGCAATCGCCGACTCTCGGCCCTGCCAACGGGATCGGCCCGCAGTCCGGCAAGGCTGCCGGACCCCGGACGGGCCGGTCCGTTTCGAAAGGAGCACGACATGACCGCTATCCGCTCACCGCTTACCCTCAAGCCGCTTCTGCTCGCCGATGCCGCGACCTGTAGCGCGATGGGCATCGTCCTCACGGCAGGATCGGGCCTCATCGGACAGGCAACGCGGATCCCGCCCGCCCTTCTCTTCTATGCCGGCGCCATCCTGTTCCCGATTGCCGCCTTCATGGCCGTCGTCGCCCTTTGCCGGCCGATCCCCCGGCCCGCCGCATGGCTCGTCGTCGCCGGCAACGCCGGATGGGTCGCCGGCAGCGTCCTCCTGCTCCTTGCGGGGTGGATCGCGCCGAACGGACTCGGCGTGGCGTTCGTCGCCGCCCAGGCGCTCGCGGTCGCCCTTCTGGCCGCGCTCGAGCACAACGCGCTGCGCCGCGCGGCCTCCGCACCTGCCGGGCGCAAGCCCGCCCGTCAGTCCTTGACGCCGTAGGTGTGGTCGGCGGCGGGAAAGCTGCGGGCTCTCACCTCGTCGGCATAGGCCCTGATGGCGCCCTCGATGGCCTCGCCCACCTTGCCGAACTCCTTGACGAATTTCGGCACGCGCGGCGACAGACCCAGCATGTCCTCCATGACGAGCACCTGCCCGTCGCACTGCGCGGACGCGCCGATGCCGATAGTCGGGATAGGGATGTCCCGGGTGATCCGCGCCGCGAGCGGCTCGGCCACCGCCTCGACCACGACGGCGAAGGCGCCCGCCTCGGCGACGGCGCGGGCGTCCTCCTCGATGGCCGCCCACTGGTCGCGCGTGCGCCCCTGCGTCCTGAAGCCGCCGAGCACATTGATCGACTGGGGTGTCAGGCCGATATGCGCCATGACCGGGATGCCACGCTCGGTGAGAAAGCGGATCGTCTCCGCCATGCGCGCGCCGCCCTCCAGCTTCACCGCGCCGCAATTGGTTTCCTTCATGATCCGCGCCGCATTGCGGAAGGCGATTGCGGGGCTCTCCTCGTAGGAGCCGAAGGGCATGTCGACGACGACGAGCGCGCGCTTGGACCCGCGCACCACCGCGCGGCCGTGCATGATCATGAGCTCCAGGGGAACCGGCACGGTGCTCTCATAGCCGTGCATCACCATGCCGAGCGAATCGCCGACCAGCAGGAAATCGCAATGATCGTCGGCAATCGTGGCGGTGTGGGCGTGGTAGGCAGTCAGCGACACGATGGGCTCGCCCCCCTTGCGCGCGGCAATATCGGGGGCGCTGATGCGCTTGACGGGCTTCTGAACGGACATGTCTTGCAAGCTCCTCGCCCCACTTTTCCGCTTGTTTCAAGCGCGGGAGCGACCATGGGAGGGTGGGATCATTGTGCGGGTGCGAGATTATACAAGACCCGCCGACACTTCAATTGCCGCCCCCGACCGCCCGCGCGGCGAGTTGCCAGCCGGGCGCGGGGCCGCCAAACTCCCCGGGCGCGAACGGGACGGGCAGGAGGCCAGCAGACCGGTGGAGACCCTGAAGGCGACAATCGAGCGTCTCTACAACGGACGCAGCCGCCGCGCGGCATTCTTCCGCTATGTGCTGCTCGGCTTCGACCTTTTCGCCATTACCTTCTTCGTGGTCACCACGCCGTTCGGCCAATCGATGGCGATTCTGGTCGCCGACTTCGTCATCGGCCTGGTGATGCTGGCGGACCTTGTGGCGCGGCTGTGGATCGCGCCGAGCAGGATCAGGCTCCTGCGCCAGCCCTACACGATTGCCGATATCGTGGTGATCGCCTCGCTGCTGCTTGCGCCCTTCGTCACGCACAATCTCGCCTTCCTGCGCGTGTTCCGCACCCTGCGCCTGTTGCGCTCCTATCACGTGATGCGCGACCTCAGGCGCGACACGCCCTTCTTCCAGCGCAACGAGGACGTGATCGTCAGCTCGATCAATCTGGGCGTGTTCATCTTCCTGGTGACGGCGCTCGTCTTCACCCTGCAGCACGGCCAGAACCCGGCCATCGCAACCTATGTGGACGCGCTCTATTTCACCGTCACCACGCTGACGACGACCGGTTTCGGCGACATCATCCTGACCGGCGATGTGGGCCGGCTGCTCTCCATCGTGATCATGGTCGTCGGCGTCGCGCTCTTCCTGCGGCTGGCCCAGACGATCTTCAGGCCGCGCAAGCTCTCCTACACCTGCCCGCAATGCGGCCTGAACCGGCACGAGCTCGATGCGGTCCATTGCAAGCACTGCGGCCACATCCTGAAGATCGAGACCGAGGGCGAGGGCTGAAGCCCCGGCCCTGCCGTTCAGAAATTCACCACCGTGGCGCCGAACAGCCAGGGGTGCAGATAGAGCACCGCGGCGTACATGACGATGCCCGCGACCGGCGCGATGTAGTCGTGGCGCGGCTTGACGGTGAACTGCGCCACACGCCCGCGCGCGGTCTGCACGACGATGTCGAGAAGCCCGAAGACGAGGAAGGCGCCGAAGAACAGGACCGAGCCCAGATCGCCGTTGGAGACGAGATGTCCGGCCGCCCACAGCACAATGGCGATGGCCAAGGGGTGCTTCAGCCAGCGCTTCATGCGGCCCTTGTGGAGATAGATGGCCAGCGAGATGAAGGCGAGCAGCACCAGAAGCATGGTGAGATGCCGGCCCCAGAGGGGCGGCCAGTAGACGATCTCCGCCGCAGCCGGCCCGTAGCGCGTCTGGGCGAACCCCCAGATCATGATGCCGAGCCCGACAAGGGAGGCGACAGAGAAGGCGCCCTTGTAGGGCCCCTCGCCCATCCGGGCCATCAGGCTGTCGCGCAGAGGCGTCAGCGGAACGAGGTGAAGACCGAAGAAGATGACGATGCCGACAATGAGGGTGGTCATGGAGGGCGTCCCCTGGCTGAGTGGCTGATGGCCCCTAACGCGGCCCCGTGGATCCGTCCGCTGTTTTAGAGGAGTTTTAAGGCCGGCTCCATAGGCGGCGCGCACAAAATGTTCAGGCCCCATGTCACACGGAGGGTCCCTGTCTCGTCTCATCACTACAACCGTGAAACTGAATGGAGACGACAGATGGACCATCGACTGGATGCCTTCGCCGCCGCGCCGGACGCGATCGACGCCATGCGCAAGCTGGAGGGCTATGTCGCCAAGTGCGGGATCGAGCACAGCCTCTATGAGCTCGTGAAGATACGGGCCTCGCAGATCAATGGCTGCGCCTTCTGCATCCATATGCACACCACCGACGCGCGGGCCGGCGGCGAGACGGACGAGCGCATGCACCTGCTCTCCGCCTGGCGCGAATCGCCGCTCTTCACCCCGCGCGAGCGTGCCGCCCTCGCCTGGACGGAGGCACTCACCCGCGTCGCCGACACCCATGCGCCGGATGCCGATTACGAGGAGGCCCGCAAGCACTTCACCGACGAGGAGCTCGTGAAGCTGACACTGATGATCGGGACCATTAATGTCTGGAACCGGATCGCCATCGGGTTCCGCAAGCTGCATCCGGTCGCGGACGACGCTGGCATGGCCGCCCAGGCCTGACCCCGTCGCGGGCGGAGCAACAGCCGGATCGAGTGTCATGACGGAGACATCGCCGCAGGAGTTCGAACGCCATCGCGGCTACTTGCAGGGGCTTGCCTACCGCATGCTGTCCTCGGTCGCGGAGGCCGAGGACGTGGTGCAGGACGCCTATCTGCGCTGGCACGGAAGCGACCGGGAGGCCGTGGCGAACCCGCGCGCCTTCCTGTCGCGGATCGTCACGCGGCTGTGCCTCGACCGCCTGAAATCGGCGCGCAGCCGGCGGGAGACCTATGTCGGCCCGTGGCTGCCCGAACCGCTGATCGAGACGGGCCCGGCCGTCGATCCCCACGGCGACACCGTCGCGGAGGATGTCTCCGTCGCACTCATGCTGGCGCTCGAGCGGCTCTCGCCGCTCGAGCGTGCCGCCTTCATCCTGCACGACATCTTCGACATGGGCTTCGACGAGATCGCCGCGGCGCTCAATCGCAGCGCCGCGACCTGCCGGCAACTCGCCAGCCGCGCGCGAAGCCATATCGAGATGGAACGCCCCCGCTTCAGCATCGACGAGGACGAGGGGGCGCGGCTCTCCCAGGCCTTCTTCGCCGCCTCGCACAGCGGCGACACGGCGGCCTTGCGCGACATCCTGGCGGAGACCGCGACCCTCCACGGCGATGGCGGCGGCCGCAAGCGCTCCACGCTGCGCCCCGTTACCGGCGCCGACAAGATCGCGCGCTTCTATGCGGGCCTTGCGCGCAAGGCCGGCCGTACCGGCCCGCTCTGGGCCGCGCCCTGCACCATCAACGGCCTGCCCGGCTGGGCCACGGTCGAGCATGACGGCACGCTGCAGACGACGGCGCTCGAGATCGCAGGCGGCCGGATCGCGGCTGTCTATGTGACGCGCAACCCCGACAAGCTCCGGCATGTGGCGCGCATGGTGCCCGAGGACCTGCTCCAGCCCTGATACCATCCGGGCCGGACGCCCCATGGCGGCGTCTCGATATCGTCTCGGAAAATTCACTCAACATACTGGCTTTGCGACATGTTTTGCAGCGCAACGCGATCCATGATGCGCCGCATATAGACAGATGTTTCCTTTTATGAAACACCATGAAACATGAGTGGATCGAGCCTCGGAAAACGCCTCAGGCACCTTCGGACCAGCCTCGGCAAGAGCCTTGAGCAGGTGGCCGCCAATGTCGGCAGCACCAAGGGGCACCTGTCGAAGGTGGAGCGCGACGTCGCCGCCCCGTCCATCGCGCTGCTGACGCGGCTCGCCTCCGAATACGGCGTGCCGCCGGGCGAGATCGTCAACGCC
>ENA-ORCW01000062-ORCW01000062.1-marine-metagenome-genome-assembly--contig:-NODE-62-length-180034-cov-5.412765_pt1 | contig 180034 bp, 171 predicted proteins | sample MGYA00237784_ERZ508517 | MGnify/ENA primary metagenome ERZ508517 (study PRJEB26187, sample SAMN06268979) | marine metagenome | isolation source: Tt ae E1 feedstock associated aerobic enrichment on... | reverse complement strand
GGGGGTTCAAGTCCCCCCCCCGCTACCAACGCCCCCCCCCCCCCGACACGGCAGAGACGCCGTCCGGATAGGTGCCTTCGCCCAGGAGCGCGTTGAGGCGACCCTCTATATCGATCTGAATGCCGCCGTTTTCCACACGGCTCAGCGTGATCTTGCTGACCAGATCGCGAATGGCGTCGGCGGCCTCCGCGACGTCATGCTCGAGCGCGCGGCCCAATGCGATATCGAGGCGGGCATTCTTGTGGATGTTCATTCGGACCCCCCCCCGATGCGTGCTGAAGCTTGGTAACTCCAGTCTCCTCGGTCAGATCCGAATGGACAACCTATTGAGAGCTCACATCTAGAGCGCATCCGGCTCAATCCGGTTCGTTTCCAGTGGCCCTGAAGTAGTTCGCGCACTCGGCGGGTGCGAACTGGTCGACGAGTGTGCCAGCGGTATCCTGATCCTCCCCCAATGAAGTGATCCTCCGTGAAGTAGGTAACCTAGCCTTGGAGAGGACTTCGGAATGCCCCAGAAGAAGCACAAGCCAAGCTCGAAGAGATTGCCGCGCAGCTGCGCCAGGTCGATGTTCTGCTTTCGCAAGGAAAATCGGTTGGCGAAGCTGTCCGTTCGGTCAGGGTGACGTAGTTCACTTGTTACCGGTGGCGCAAGGAATTCGGTGGCCTGAAGGGCGACCAGGTGAAGCGTCTCAAGGAGCTGGAGAAAGAGAGCGACCGGTTGCGCAAGGCGGTTTCGGACCTGACGCTTGAGAAGCTAATTCTGAAAGAGGCTGCACGGGGAAGCTTCTAAGCCCCGCCCGTCGTCGCCGTTGCGTCGACCATGTCATGGCGAAGTTCTCCGTCTCGGAGCGCTTCGCCTGCAAGGTTGTCGGTCAGCATCGTTCGACCCAGCGCAAGACCCCCAGAGGCCGGCCGGATGAAGAGGCGCTCACCGCCGACATCATCCGTCTCGCTTCCCGGTATGGCCGCTATGGCTATCGCCGGATCACGGCGATGCTGCGATCTGAGAGCTGGACGGTGAATGCCAAGCGTGTCGAGCGCATCTGGCGGCGGGAGGGACTGAAGATCCCCCAGAAACAACCGGAGAGAGGACGCCTCTGGCTGAGTGACGGATCGTGTATCCGGCTTCGGCCGGAGCACCCCAACCATGTTTGGTCCTATGATTTTGTCGAGGGCCGGACCCACGATGGCAGGACGTTCCGCATGCTCAACATCATCGACGAGTTCACCCGGGAGTGCCTGGCAATCCGGATCGCGTGCAAGCTCAACTCGACCGACGTCATCGACGCCCTGTCGGACCTGTTCATCCTGCGCGGCGTTCCCGGCCACGTTCGTTCCGACAACGGTCCAGGGTTCATCGTCAAAGCCGTGCGGGAGTGGATCGCGGCTGTCGGCGCCAGGGCCGCGTTCATCGTGCCGGGAAGTCCCCGGGAGAACGGCTACTGCGAGAGCTTCAACTCGAAACTGCCAGACGAACTGCTCAACGGTGAGATCTTCTACAGCCTCTTATGGCGCTCGCGCTCATCACGCTTCGGAAACCCTCGTGTGACTTGCCGGCGGAAAAACTTGCGGGGGGCCAAGGCCGCCGATGCTCTCGAACTGTCGCATGTGTGACCGATTCTGACCGGCATTAAAATAGGGCGCGCCAGGTTGGGCCAACGCTGCAGGCGGGTTCCTCGTATAGAAGCACTATTCCAGGAGAAGGTTGGTCATTTTACATCATTATAGTTCGTTTTTTCGAGTGTGTAATATTATGCTCGTTTATTGACTAGGCACATACCTCCCATTCGGGAGGTGATCACCGTGACTGTCTCTGTCAAGCAGGCTCTTCAAACTGTCGGGGGGCCCTGCGGCGCGGCGGGCACCAGTGGCCGCGATGGGTGAGTTGTGCACGGCTGGTCGATGAGGGGGGCGCAATGACTATGATCGTCGCATGGGAGGACCCAGAAGGACTCTGGTTGCCGATCATGGAAGACTCAGCCTGCGGGACCGGCAGTGCACGAGGTTCCGGTGCCCGGAGTGTTGCGCCGCGGCCGGGGCTTCACGCCGGTCGATCCGGGACCAGAATTCGTCGCCCTCGCCGCGCGCGTTTGGATGACCGATCCCCGTACGCTCTCCGACTCCGTCGAGCCCGCCGTCGGCGCGCGGGGCAATGCCCGCCACGAGGACTATGGGATGCTGTCGGCGAGCAGTGCCGCGACCATCGCGGCAATTGCGGCCTTCAGCATCCTCGCCGAGGGCCCGTTCGACAGGAACGGCATCAACCGTGTGCTCAATGCGATGCAGGCGGGCACCTCCTTGCCGGGGCTGGTGACCGACTCACGCGGCGGCGCACGTCACGCCTCAAGCTTGGCAGCCCGGCCTGGTCGTGCCGGTCCAAGGCGTCGCGGACGGTGGACATGCCAGAATGACGTCGGCAAGCCAATATCGCCCGGCGAGCTGGCTTCGCGAACTCGTCAGGGTCCAGAAGGTGCGCTGGCCCTGGGGCCGATCGGTGCGTTCGGTCTTCTGCATCGCCCTGCCGCTTGCGGTAGGGCTGGCGACGGAGGAGCATCTTGCCGCCCTTTGGATCGCCATGGGCACGCTGATGATGGCGGCGGGTGAAGGCAACGGCAGCTACGGATCACGCCTCCGCCAGATGGCGATTGCCGGGCCGATTGCGGCCTGCGGCTATCTCACGGGCTATCTGACCCACTTGCCGTTTCCCCTCGTTGTCGCGGGCATGACAGTGATCGCCTTCATCGCCGGCACCATTAGCAGCTACGGTGCCGCGTACTCGATCGGGGCAATGCAGGCACTGCTGGTCGCCGCGCTGGCCATCGGCTTGCCGGAGATCGGGGCCTACTGGCAGCTGGCCCTACTGTATCTGGCCGGGATAGCGCTCTATGCACTGACGCTCGGCGCCGAGGCGCTGATCGACCGGCGGCGGCCCGAGCGACGCATGCTAGCCGATCTCGTGGCTACATTGGCGCATCTCGCCCAAACTCGCGCAAGCGTACCGGAAGAGGCCGGAGAGACGCCGGCGGTCGAGGCGGCACGCCGCGCCGTTACGGACCGATCGCGCGCGCTGTATGCCGAGCTCATGGAGGCCCGGCGGGGCGGGCACACCAGCGAGACGGTCGTGCATGCCGAGATCCTCGACGCGGCCGAAAGCGTGTTCTCCTTGTTGATCGCGGGAGGAGATCCGAAGAACCTTGCCGCGGCCGGGACATGGCTCGCCGCGCTGGCAGAGGCCGTGCGCAGACGTGCGCCGGCGCCTCCTCTGCCAGCCAACCTCTTTCGATCCGGCACGTACCGGCGGCTGGCAACGGCAATCTGTGGCGGTTCGGCCGTCCCGCGCGGCGCAGTGGCGCCGAAACCGGAAGCCGGTGCGCGCATCGGTCCCGGATGGTCTCTGCGCCGTCTGGCGGTCGGCCCTGCGGTTCTGAAAGAAGCTGCTGCCTTGGCTGCCTGCATCGGCGTTGCCTTCTCCATGAAGTATCTGATCCAGGCGAACCATTGGTATTGGATCCCGTTGACCGTCGCGGTCGTGATGAAGCCCGATTTCGGCTCGGTCTTCGTCCGCGCCGTGCTGCGCTCTATCGGCACCTCGGCGGGCGTCGCTATTGGTGTTGCCCTAATGATTTTGCTCCCCAGTGGCTGGCCCCTTGTGTTCGCCATCGCCGTGTTCGCAGCCATGTTGCCCTGGGCAAAGAGCGTGTCCTATGCCGCGCAGGCGGTCGCACTGACCCCATTGGTGCTCGTGCTGATCGATCTGATTGCTCCGGTGGCAGAGACCGTGAACTTTGGCTGGCAGCGGTTCGCGGATACCCTCATCGGGGGGGCGATCGTGCTGATCTTCGGCTACTTCCTTTTGCCACGCAGCCATGCGCAGCGGCTCATGAGCGACTATGCCGCGGCACTGGCCACGACTGCCGACTACCTCGTCGCCGTCGGCAATCCGGGCGGCGCCGGGCAACGGAGGGTCAAGGAGACCGGCTGGGCCGCCTATGCCCGACTGTCCGATCTTCGCGCCGGCCTTGCCCGGTCAATGGCCGAACCTCCCCCCGCCGGGCGCGAGGCGGCAGCCTGGTTTCCGCTGGTCGCCGGCGCCGAACGGATATGCGACCGCATCACCGCCCTTGCGGCAGGTCTGGCGTCGGGCGATCCGCCACCACCGGCAGCCGATGTCGAAGACGTCGCGGCACGGATCCGGTCGGTTGGCCAGATTGCCGACAAGACCCAACGGCCATTGCCGGACCCGAAGGCCGTCAGCGATCCAACCCTCGACGCGATCGCCGAGGATGCCCGACAACTCACACGCCGCCTGGAGGGGCCGTAATCCGGGGGCGTCTGCGTATGCAGAAGAAACCGACCGGTCCGGGAACTCAAAGGGCAATAGCGGCCTGCATGCTTTCAATACTGACCTCTTCGTGGCGCGACCGATCCCTCCCAATGCACGCCAGGCACGACGGCGGGCTCCCGCCGGGTGCGGTTCCGGAGGCACACGCGGTCAGGACAGCCAGAACACCCAGGCCGCGCCCATCGCCATGCAGGTCAGGGTGACGGGAATGCCAGCGCGGGCAAACTCGCCGAACGAAATCCGGACCCCGTGGGCGGTTGCCTGCTCGACCACGATGATGCCGGCGAGGCTGCCGAAGACAATGAGATTGCTGGAGAACCCGGTGCCGAGCGCCAGTGCCGCCCCCAGCGCATCGCGATGTTGGGCGGCGCCTGCCTCAAGAAACGGTACGAGCAGCATCACGGTCGGATTGTTGCCGACCACGTTGCTGAGCACACCTCCGGCGAGGAACAGCGCGAGCGGCTGGTCGAGATCCAGGCCGGCCGTGCGCAGGTCGGCAAGCACCATCTGCGGCAGCCCCGTCGCCGCCAGCGCGGCATTGACGACGAACAGGCCCATGATCAGCAGAAGCAGGTTGCCGTCCACATGCTTCAGCATGTCGCTCGAGGCGATCTGGCGGTTGATCAGTAGGAAGCCGGCCGCCCCGAGCGCGACCAGTTCCCGCGGCCAGTCGGAGGCGACGAAGGTCGCCACGACGACGATTGTCACCACCGTCGCCTTGAAGGTCTCCCACATATCGAGCGTCGACGGGGCGCCAGTCGTCCCGCCGGGGCACGCGTCGGTGGCCGCCCCCGGATCTGGCGGCGCGACCTCGCTATGAGCCCAGCGGCTACGGTAGACGAAGGCTAGGATCCCCCAGACGATCGGCAGCGACAAGAGGGCCGGTATTGCGGCCGCGCCCAGGAACCCATTGAACGACAGTCCAAGCCCCTGTGCCGCGATCATGTTCTGCGGACTGCCGATCAGCGTACCCGCCGAACCGGTGTTCGCGGCAAAGCAAAAGCCCAGTAGGAATGGCACGGGATTGAGCCCGCGCGCCAGCGTCGCGGAAACCAGTAATGGCGTCATGGCCACCACGACGACGTCGTTGGTCAAGGCCGCTGACAGGAAACCGCCAGCCGTCACCATGATCGCCAGCAGCATTGGCGGACTCACCCGGGCGGTCGCAATGCGCCGGGCGGCCCACGCATAGAAGCCAGACACCACGAAGGCCGACGAGACCACCATCAGGCCGAAGAGCATGCCAATGGTGCGGTAGTCGATGGCGTACCAGGCGGCTCTGGACGTGATGCTGCCTGCGACGACCATGGCCACCGCGCCGATAACTGCCGCGCCCGTACGGTCGACCTTGAAGCCCGGTAGCTTTCCGGCTCCCATCGCGACGTAGACCAGAAGGAAGATGGCGATCGTCACGTCCATCATGGTGCCGGTTTCCTTGCCATGGCCGAACCGCCCCAGGTCGCGGACCGGATGGGGCAGGCTCGAGGTTGAACGGATTTCACATCTATCGGACGGCCGACGGCCCGAAGCAAGCCGCGCCGTGAGTTCGCCTGCACAAGACCAGAAGTCCGTTCTCGGATGCATTCAATGGCCAATCCTGCGCAGGAGCAGGTCGCCGATCCGTGGATGCGTTGCACGCCGTCGCGCACCGGGTAACTTCATGCGTCAGGAGGAACTGACCCGGTTGCCTCGTGTGGATCAGCGCCTCTGGGGCGACCTTCGACGCCAGTCTGCCGCGCCGCATCCGAGCGATCCATGTCGCGGCTCGGCAGGCGCCGCAACCCCCGGGCCACATGTCCGGGCTGCGGTCATCGCCGTGCCCGCGCGACCGCCGGGGCCCAGTTCGGTCGCTCACTTCGCCCTTGAACGGTGAGTTATGTGATGTATGATTTTTCAGAGAATATTGCATACTTCTAGCTTCTGGCAGACACCGAGGATCCTCCATGAATCGTTGCCCGATCAAGGCCCTCGCCCTCGCAGCCGTCTTCACGTGCGGGGGCCTGGTGGCCCATGCCACCGAAGGCGAACTCGCGATCTACGCCAACGGCGAATCGCTGGCGACGGAGGGCTTCGTCGCGCCCCAACGCACGCGCGACGGTTGGGAACTCAGGTTCGACCACATCTTCGTGACGGTATCGGACGTCGTCGCGCTGCAGACCGATCCACCCTACGACGCGGAGGCGGGCGGCGAGCCGGTTGCCAAAGTCTCGACGCCACTGGAGCCCGCAGGACCCCGCACCGTCGATTTGACCGAGGCGGACGAGGACGGCCGCGTCCTCCTTGGAACCGTGCCCGCCCCAGTGGGACACTACAATGCCGTTTCCTGGTCGGTCGTGCCCGCGATCGAAGGCGAGTGGGCGGGGACGTCGGTCGTATTTGTCGGAACCGCCGTCCGTGGCGATGAGACGGTCGAATTCATCCTGACAAGTGCCGATAGCCAGAGCCATGTCTGTGGCGAGTTCGTCGGTGACGGGCGCAAGGGGTTCGTCACGGCAGGCGACCGGGCAGAACTCGAACTGACGTTTCACCTCGATCACGTCTTCGGCCGCCAGGACAAGGGGGCCGAGGACCCGATGAACGCCAATGCCCGGGGCTTCGACGCGTTCGCGGGCGGCGGTACGCAGCCAATCGATCTGACCGACCTCCATATCGGCCATGTCGGGGAAGGTCACTGTGCGATCACATCCCACTGAGGCGCTCGCGGTGGCGGGCGCGCTCTGGCTCCTGACAGGACCCGCCTTCGGCCACGGGGCGTTCATGGACGTTTCCGGCGTCAGGGCGGTCGAGATCCATGCCCGCTACGATACCGGCGCGCCGATGGCGGACGCGCAAGTCCTCGTTTACGCTCCCGACAATCCCGCCGAACCCTGGTTGCGCGCCGTCGCCGACAGCGAAGGCCGCTTCGTGTTCGTGCCGGACGACCGTCCGGGACGCTGGGCCATCCAGGCCAGGCAGGCCGGGCACGGGGCGATGAACTATTTCACACTCGAGGACGAAGGAGGGGCATCCGTTGCTGTGACGGCATCCGCATCCGGACAGATCGATCTCCTCCAGCGGACCGTGATGATCGCAAGCGTCGTCTGGGGCTGCATCGGCACGGCGCTCTACTTCCGCCGGCGCCGCCTCGGGGACGGTGCCTGATGCACATTCCCGATGGCATTCTGCCCGTTGGCTTCGCAATTGGCGGATGGGTCGCGGCCGGAGGCATGGTCGCCCTGAGCGTGCGGCGAATCGAGTCACGTCCAGATCCGCGCACCGGCGTTCCGCGCGCGGCGATGATGACGGCAGTGTTCTTCGCCGCCTCTCTCGTCCACATCCCGGTACCACCCACCAGTGTTCATCTGATCCTGAGCGGGCTGATGGGCGTGATGCTCGGTTGGTACGCGGTACCCGCCATCATGACCGGCCTGTTCTTCCAGGCCGTCATGTTCGGACATGGCGGCCTGACCACGCTCGGAGTCAACGGGGTGATCCTCGGAGCGCCGGCGCTCGCTGCCTTTGCGCTGATGCATTTCCTCGGGCGGTCCCACAATTCGCTCGTGCGGATGGTCGTCGGCTTCGCCGCCGGCGCCGGCGCCGTTCTGACGGGCGTCATCCTCTTCTCGGCGATCCTGCTCGCCGGTCTGCCGCAACAACTCGATGCCCCCGCGGAGCGCGCAGCGATTCTGGCCCTCGCCGTCGCCCATATCCCGCTCGTCATCGTCGAGGGCCTCGTCGTCACGGCCGTACTCGGCTTCCTCGAACGCGTCAGTCCCGAGATGGCCCGTGCGCTCTGAGCTGCTGGCCGATACGCGGCTGCGGCTTGCGGCTCTGGCGGTCCTCGCCTTCTGCTTTTCCAGCCTGCACACCCCAGAATCGCTCGCGGGCATGGTGGGCGTCACCGCGGTGGCGGTCCTGTTCTTCGGGCCTGCGCCGGGGGATCTCGCGCGGCGGCTCCGGTTGCCGGGCCTGGTGGTTGCCGCACTCGTCGTCCTCCTGCCGTTCGCTTCCGGGCGAACGGTGGTCGCCGCGATCGGTCCGATCGGCGTCACCGCCGAGGGTCTCACGGCGGCGGCGGGGATCGCGCTAAGGTTTCTCTGCATCTTTTCACTGATCGTCGCACTGGTCGGCCAGCTGCCCCCGCAGCGCCTGATCTCGGCATTGCGGGCGCTTGGCATGCCGGCGATGCTGACCGACATGGCAATGCTGATGCTCCGTCATGTGGAGGATATTCGCGGAGAGTTCACCCGGATGCGCACGGCCAAGTGGCTTCGAGGCGTGCCCGCGGGCTACTGGCACGGTGAGTTCCGGGCCGCCGGCTGGATCCTGGCGAGCATGCTCCTGCGCAGCCACGCCCGTTCTGAACGGGTCTACCACGCCATGATCCTGCGCGGGCACGGCGCGCCCGGCGCCGCGCCGGAGGCGGTCTTCGCCGCACGGCCGGCCGACTGGGCCGCCCTGACGGCGATGGTCGCGACCGGGGCCGGGCTCGTGCTGCTCGAGCGCCTCGTATGAGCGTTCCGATCATCGAGGTCGCTGGCCTGTCGCTTGTCCGTTCCGGCGGGATAGAGGCGATCTGCGGCGCGGATCTGACAATCGCGCCAGGCGAACGGGTCGGCCTCGTCGGGCCGAACGGGGCGGGAAAGACAACGCTGATGCTGGCGATCACCGGCGTGCTGCCACCAACCGACGGCTCCATCCTGATCGACGGCGAGCAGCAGGTCCCGGGCAGCTTCAACCCGAAAATTGGTTTTGTATTTCAGCAGGCGGAGGACCAGCTCTTCAGCCCGACCGTCAACGATGACGTCGCCTTCGGCCCGCGCAACCTGGGCCTCACTGGAGCGGCGCTGGACAAGGCTGTAGAAAACGCCCTGGACCGCGTCGGAATCGCCGAGCTTGCAGAGCGGGCCGTGCATCACCTGTCGGGCGGAGAGAAGCGTCTGGCCTGCCTGGCGGGGGTTCTGGCCATGGCTCCCAGGGTTCTCCTGCTGGACGAGCCGTCATCGGCGCTCGATATCCGCAACCGGCGCCGACTGATCCAACTTCTGCGCGGCATGGACCAGGCCATGCTGGTCGCAAGCCACGACCTCGAATTCATCCTGGAGCTCTGCTCCCGCGTCGTGCTGATCGATGGCGGGCGTGTGATTGCGGACGGACCAGCGCGCCATGTCCTGCAGAATCGCTCCCTGATGGAGCGGCACGGGCAGGAGGTGCCCCACTCGTTGGTTCCGCACAAGGGACTTGGACATGACCATCACTCGTGACAGCATCATCTCGGCGGTCGATCCGGCCGCCGACGAGACCGCGGAGAGAATCATGCAGCGCGTCACCGTAACGATCGAACCGGCGCTTCTCGATCAGCTCGACGCCCATATGCGAAGATCCGGCGCGACCAACAGGTCCGAGGCACTGCGCGACCTGATCCGTCAGGGACTTGCCACGAAGCTGGCGCCCGGCGAGCAGGCCGAGTGTGTGGGAGTCATCAGCTACGCGCTCGACCAGTCGGTGCGCGACCTCGGCCGCCGCGTGCCGCAGAGCCGTCATCAGCACCATGATCGCGCGGTCGCGGCGATGTCCGTTCCGCTCGACCACGCGGCGGCGGTGGAGGTAGTCGTGATGCGCGGAACAGTCGGAGAAGTATCGGGTTATGCCGAGAGTCTCTTTCTCGAGCGCGGCATCCGCCACGGACAGCTGTCGATGATACCGGTCAGGACCGAAGTCGAGTTCCACGAGCACGGGCAAGGCAAGCCGCACCGCCATTCCCATCTGCGCGTCCAAGAGAGCTTCTGAGGACGCTGGAGAAGGGTCGGGGCCATAGCAATCGATGCCAACTTCCCGTCGCCGCCGAGACCGGTCGCGCTCTTTGCAGCCCGTGCAGCCTTCGTGGTCACTGCGTTTGTCCAGTGCCCGCCCGACGTGATGGTCGATCCCGCCGGCACCGCGCCCTTGTTGGTGCCTGACGTGCTGAGCAATGTATCGCTGCTAAAGGCTGCCCCAACCAAGTAGCGGCGTGAGGATTTCTGCCTAGACCTAAACGGTTCCTTTAGCCGATTCGGCGAATCTCATGTGCAAGATGGCCGAAACCGGACGCCATCGCCCCCGGCCACTGACGGGGACACTGGAACGAAAGCCGGAGTTCTCGATGATTATCGCAATGCTGAACGATACGCAGGTCGCTCAGACGTCGACGACCGTGATTGCCCAAACAACAGCGGACAACAGTCTTCCGCTTCTGCTGGCTGATCCAACGACCGAGGTCGTCCTAGCGTTGCTCTTCCTAGTCACAGTTATCGGCGTCCATGGCATATGTCTTGGCCAGATATCCAAGTTTTTCTCGTCGCGCTTCGTGCATCTCACGCCGCAATCGCCGCGCTGGCGCGCGGGGGCGCTGACCTCCATCACCATTGCGCTAATCATAACGCTGCACTTCACAGAGACCCACATCTGGGCTGGAATGCTGTTCGAGATCAACATGATCGATAACTACCGCGAGGCCTATTATTACGTAATCGGCGCATACACCACCCTAGGTGAGGGGGCCGCCTATTTGCCGAACGGCTATCGCTTCGTCAGCCCGCTCATCGCGCTGACTGGTCTTTTCACCTTTGGTTGGTCGGGCTCAGTGCTCGTCTATATCGTCGGACAAACCGGGCGGCTCCACGCCGAGCGGAGTAAGGCCGAGACCTTGGCCCAATGACCAAGGCGCCGCCTTCAGGAGACGCCGACGGAGACCGCGAATGACCGGCCTGGATTCTGTTTGGGTGCTTCCGGACGGCGGGCCCGGCTCGGCGCACCGACGGACCACAGGCCGCCTCGTCGGAGAGTTCGCGATGGCGGCTATCCGTTGGGCAGGTTCCCCATCGACATCCGCGGAGCGTTCGTGATCGACTGTCACGACGGGCCCGGTATTCCGCTTGACCCGCCCCGTACCGATGAGCGGGATCATGTGTTGGTGGATGCGAGCGGCGTCGGTGCCGGTCACCATGGGCTTTCCTGGATCGGCCGCCATTACCCGGCGATGAGGCCGGCCCTTGGTTCATTGGGATACAGATACCTCCTCGGCCGTGATCGCCTCGATATTCTCGGTGGATGTGCCACGTCGAGACTCGCACCGGATCAGGATCTTGACTCAAGTGGGAGCGCCCGACTCGTCGGGGCGTGCCGGAACCCTCGGCTCAGACAACTTGCGTTGCCGAACTATCAAGTGCTCGGCCACCGGCTTGTGCGGGTGGGGAGCCATCAGCTTCTTCGGAGCGATGAACAGATACATCGTCAGCACGTATGGTGCGGTGAAGGAGGGGATGCCCACCGGTGCCACCATGGTGTCGAGCGCCCCCTGGACGAAGACCGTCGTCACCGTTGCCAGCATCGCGTAGACGATGACCCTTGGCGTCGGCACGAGGAAGATGACGCCGACGGCCATGGCCGTCAGTACCGGACTGAAGCCGTATAGTCCCTGACTTACCGCGGACGGATCAGCTCCCATGGCGATCGACACGATCATGGCGACCAGGGACCCGGCCCCGGCGGCAATGCCTGCGCGTACGGATGCAATGACGATTCCGGCCAATATGACGACGCCGCTTATCCAGCTGTCGAGCAGATAGACCTGGCCGATGTTTCGGAAGAAGATCTCCACAAGTTCCATCGGGGCGGGAATCGCCGCAACACCCTGGATGTAGTCCGTCGGAACCCTCGGGGTATCACCGGTCACGTCCAGACCGCCGAAGGAAAAGGCGCCGGCGACCATCAGCCATCCGGTGAGCACGAATGGTCCGGTTGAGCCGGGAATTCCCCACTTGCTGGTCAGCGTCGCGGCGAAGGCGGCGGTAATGATGGTGCTGACGGCAGATCCGACAACAACGTAGACCCACAGCTGTGGCGACGCGGCGATGAAGGTCGGCAGTGCTGCCCCGACGAGTACGCCGTTGAAGCCGAAGAGGCCGGAAGAGATCGACTTCGCGTCGCAATCCATCAGCCGGGCCGTGAATGTCGCCACCACGACGCCGACCGCCGCGCCGATGGTTGTCGCCCATACGCCCGAAACATAGGACGCAATTGCCATTGCCACGAAGAACGCTGCTCCGGTCAGGGCGTTCTCCATGAAGAAGACCTGGCTGGTGCCGCGCAGTGACTGAATCGCGAAGTTGGTGGTCGCCTTAGGCATGCATTCCCTCCCGGCAGGTCAGCGCCACAGGACCTCTTCCGGCAACTTGCGGCCACGTGCTTCCTCGCGGACGATTCCCCAGAAGCGGCGGACATCCTTGCGCACGTCATGCGTCTCCATGCCCACCGCGCGCAGCATGAGGCCGGCATCGTTGGGCAGGCGACAGATCCCCGATATCGCTCGGGGCGACCCAGTTGCAAAGCCGGTCTCGAACCGTTCCCTGATGCGCGCTGCTATCTGCGGCGATGTGAGACACATGATATTGGCGAAGGCGTCATAGCCTCGCATCACCGCCGGCCTCTCGGCGACCGGATGGTGCTTTTCGATGAGTATCTTCTCGGCGAACAGCTTCCGTCCGCAGGGGCGTCGAACCGCGACGGCGATTGACAGAAGATCCAATCCGAATCGCTCGTCCGCGCGATGATGCTTGCGTCCCGCCAGGATCATCTCGCCATAGAGAAGCGTCGCGTCCTCCGCGATGACGATATCGGTCTGGTTGATGAAGCGAGAGTCTCGGTACGGAATGGTGAAGTCGGGCAGGTACTCCAGGTAGGCGCCACTCTCCAGCGTCAGCGTCTGGTGCTGCGAGGCATAGTTCGCGTCCATCTGGTGGATGCGGGTGGCGCTTTGCGTGGTCACGTGGGCGCAGGCTTGATCGCTGACCGTGATGTCGATCTTGTAGCGGTCGCCCTGGAGCACGCCGCCGCCGACCGAGATGATCGGGCAAATCGGCAGCTCCGGCATGGCCTCGTCCCAGTAGAGCGCCTGCTGCACGAGCAACGGCGCAATCCGGTAGAGGTCGTGCAGAACGGACCGCCCGTCGCGCACGGAGAAACCGAGACGGAGTTCCCCGACCTTCCCGGGCGCCGCGGCGCGCATCTGCGCCGGCTCGACCTTGAATTCACGCACCTCGCGCGCCGCGTCGAGGCGATCGAGTTGCTCGTGGAGCGCCATGGCGTCAGACGTCCGCCCTCTCTGGCGTAGAGACCTTCACGTCGAAGAGCGCCATGTCGAGGATCAGTCGGAGCAGTTCGTCGATGCCCTCGCCGGTCTTGCAGTTGGTGAAGACGAACGGCTTCGTCCCGCGCATCAGCCTTGAATCCCGATCCATCACTTCGAGGCTCGCGCCCACATAGGGGGCAAGATCCTTCTTGTTGATGATGAGGATGTCCGACTGGCAGACGCCGGCGCCGTTCTTGCGTGGAATCTTGTCGCCGGCCGCAACGTCGATCACGTAGATGTAGAAGTCTGCCAGCGCCGGGCTGAAGGTCAGGGTGAGGTTGTCGCCGCCGGACTCGATCAGTATCACGTCGCTGTCGGGATGCTTCTCCTCGAGTTCCTCGACCGCGGCGATGTTCATCGAAGGGTCTTCGCGGACCGCTGTGTGCGGGCAGGCGCCGGTCTCAACGCCGACAATCTTCTCTTCGACGAGTATGCCGTTCAAGGTGCGCCGCACCTGCTTGGCGTCCTCGGTCGTGACCACGTCGTTGGTGATGATGAGCGGCTTGATGCCAAGCTCGACGAGCCGCGGGGTGATGGTCTCGATGACCGCGGTCTTGCCGGAGCCGACCGGGCCGCCTATGCCGATTCGGGTGATCTTCTTCATGGCCCCACTTTCCGTTTGATACCGCAATCAGTTCATGAACAGGCGGACATGGGTGGTCGTGTGGTGCGCGACGAGGACATCGAAGACCGGCGCGAAGGACGACATCTCCTCCAACGAGAGATCCCGGACCGCGCGATAGTCGTCTTCGGCGCGGTCCTGCGCCGCGAACAGGATGCGCTGCGTGTCGAGATGATCGATCCGCATCAGCCGCAGCGCGGCGCTGAGGACCATGGAGGCGATGCCGTACTGGTGCATGATGAAGGCCTCGACCTCGTCGACGCCCATGTGCGCCAGCGCGACGGCCTGGCCGATCGGGTAGCAGCCTGGCGTCAATTCGGCCTTGATGTCGTCCAACCAGCGTTCCAGCGTCGGCGAGGGGGAGATCCTGAGGACCAGTTCGGCGAACTTCCTGCCGACCCGCGTCAGCATCAGTTGCTGCTCCTCGCCGACTCGTCGGCAGAAGAGCTCCGCATCGGCCGCAAGGACGGCGCTGTAGTCGCCGACGAGTGCTGCGCGATGAGCGTGCAGCAGTGCGACGGCGTCCATCCGCGCCGACTGGTGCAGAAGCAGCTCCACATAGTCCTGCAGACCCTCGGGGTCTGCAACCACACCTGTCTGCAGCGCCGACTCGAGCCCGTTCGAAAAGGCAAAGGACCCGATCGGCAGGGCCGAGTCCGAGAACTGCAGAAGCCGCGCCAGATGCGTCATGCCGGAACGCGCGCTGCGATCATTCATCCCGCTGCCCGTCGTCATTTCCGCTCCCCATGGGCGTGGGAATGGGAGTGGCTGTGGTGATGATCGTGGCCGTGCGAATGGTCGTCGGCGAGGCCGCCGTGATGGTGGTGCGGCGTCGCATCGGCGCCGGCGAACAGAAGCCGCACCTCCTTCGCATCGAGCTTGGCGGCAATCTCATCGCCCGGCGCGAAATGGGTCTTCACATGGTCGAAGGCGTGCGTGCGCATCACGGATGCCATCACTTTCTGGTCGACTGAAAGCGGCACGTAGACCGTTGAGCCCTTGATTACCGCCGGCCAGTGCTGGTTGCCGAGACCATGGCCGAGCTCGAAGCAGGTGCGGAGAATCTCTGTGGGAGACAGCCTCTCGAGGCCCTCCAGTTCTATGACCAGGACGTCCTTCAGCGCTATCCGCGCGGCCACGATGACGTTTGCTGCCTCGTCGTAGTGCAGCACATCACCGTCATGCAGGTGCTCGGAGCGCGGCAGTGAAATGGCGAGTTCCACCCCTCCCTCGCTTGCCTTGCGCAAGCGGTTCTTCGGCGCTTCCCATTGCTCGAGCACCAGCAGGTCGACAGGGGTGTCGCGGGAGCGCTCCTGCCAGACCGGATCGCGGAGATTACCGAGCGTGTTCTCGACGAGAATCATGTGTGCCTCCGGAAGCCGCCCTTCAGCCGCGCCGCAATCCCGCTGCGGCATGAAGGCCAAGCCATGCAACACTATAACCGATAACCAGACTGGCGATGACGTAGAGTGTCGAGAGGCCAAGTTCGCCGGGCCTCATCATCTCCGAGTATGCGCCGTAGATGAAGGACGAAAAGGTAGACATTCCACCGCAGATGCCGGTCGAGATCAGCAGAACGACATGATCGGACGCGCGGCGATCCTGATGGAGGCCGACGATCAAGCCTAGCATGAACGACGCGATTATGTTGGCGGCGAATATATCGACCGGAAAACCGGCGCTGTAGCGTCCGAACATAAGCATCGACAGCTCGCGTATTATCGCGCCGAGCCCTCCGCCCGCAAATACGATGACCGTCGGCGACCACATGAGTGCCTCTTACATTATCGCGATCGCAACACCGGCGGCGGCGGCGAGCAGGCCGGCTCCCACAGAGGTGACGAGAGAGAGAACCGCGAGGACATGCCGGCCCGACGCTGCAAGCTGGACCGCGTCGAGTTGCATGGTGCTGAAGGTGGTGTATCCGCCGAGCATGCCGGTCAGCACCAGGGACGAGATGATATTGCCGAAGCGTTCCTGCCAGTCGATCGCCAGCGAAGCGGAAATATACGCAATCACGAAGGCCCCGGAGACATTGACGAAGAGGGTTGCGGCCTTGAACGGGGGGGTGACGCGCCGCTCGATGAACTGGCCGATATGCCAGCGCAGCAGGGAGCCGATGCCGCCTCCCAGGCCAACCCACAGGATATCGATTGCTTCCATCAGCCAGTCGCCAGCGAGTTGAGCGCGGAGAGCGGGATCCGTCCGCCGCGCGTGCCAAGGATCAGCTGAAGAAGTAGAGCTGGCTGAGCGGGACGCTCTTGGCTGGCTCGATCGTGGCGTGCTTGCCGTCGACGGTCACCGCGAACGTCTCCGGGTTGACCTCGATCGCAGGGAGCGTGGCGTTGCGCACCATGGAACTCTTGCTGATCGTCCTCGTGCCGCAGACCGGCACCACGTGCGACTCCAGGTCATAGCGATCGACGATGCCGTCCTCCAGGCCGGCACGCGATGTGAAGGTCACGCGGGTGTTCGGCAGGACGGAGCCCTGTGCACCGAACATCGGCCGGTAGGTTACTGGCTGGGGGGTGGGAAGGGAGGCGTTCGGGTCCCCCATGAGGGCCCAGGAGATCATGCCGCCCTTGATTACCATCTTGGGCTTCGCACCGAAGAATGCGGGCTCCCACAGAACGAGATCGGCCATCTTGCCGACTTCGATCGAGCCGATCACATGGCTGACGCCCTGTGCAAGCGCAGGGTTGATGGTGACCTTGGCGACGAAGCGCAGTACGCGCTCGTTGTCGTTTCCCGAGGTGTCGCCGTCATACGCCCCGGCTCGTTGCTTCATGAGGTCGGCGGTCTGGATGGTGCGCATCCAGTTCTCGCCGACGCGCCCCATTGCCTGGCTGTCGCTGGAGAGGATCGAGATCGCCCCCAGATCGTGCAGCACGTTCTCTGCGGCGATCGTCTCGGCACGGACCCGACTTTCCGCGAAGGCGACGTCGGTCGGAATCTTGGGGCTGAGATTGTGACAGATCATCGTCATGTCGAACAATTCGGCCTGCGAGTTGATGCCGTAGGGCAGGGTCGGATTGGTCGAACTGGGGAGGACGTTTGACAGGCCAGCCACGCGGATGATGTCCGGCGCGTGGCCGCCGCCGGCGCCTTCAGTGTGGTAGGTATGGATCGTGCGCCCCTCGAACGCAGCTATCGTGTTTTCGACGAAGCCGGATTCGTTGAGGGTGTCGGTGTGGATGCAGACCTGGACATCGTGGTTGTCGGCCACGGTCAGCGCGTTTCGAATCGCAGCCGGCGTGCTCCCCCAGTCCTCGTGGATCTTGAGACCGAAAGCACCTGCGCGGATCTGTTCCTCGAGCGGCAGGAGCGCCGAGCCGTTGCCCTTGCCCAGCACGCCCGCGTTCACCGGCCAGGCATCGAAGGAGCGGAGCATCATTTCGATGTTCCACGTGCCCGGGGTGATTGTGGTGCCGTTGGTGCCGTCTGTGGGGCCGACGCCGCCGCCAAAGAGGGTGGTGACACCGTTGGAGAGCGCCGCCTGCGCCTGCTGCGGCGAGATGAAGTGGACGTGCGCATCGATGCCGCCCGCCGTCAGGATGAGGTGCTCTCCCGAGATGGCATCGGTGCCAGGCCCAAGCGCGAGCCCGCGGGTCACTCCCGACATGGTCGAGGGATTGCCGGCCTTACCGATTCCGCAAATCAGCCCGTCCTTGATGCCGACGTCGGCCTTGATCACGCCCTGCACGGCGTCGAGGATGGTGACGTTGGTGATGACAAGGTCGGGCGCACCGGCCGCGCTGGTCAGCTCATTGTCGTAACCCATGCCGTCGCGCAGCGTCTTGCCGCCGCCGTAGACCGCCTCCTCGCCGTAGACCCGCATGTCGGCTTCGATCTCGATGTAGAGATCGGTATCGGCAAGGCGGATCATGTCCCCCGTCGTGGGTCCATAGAGGTCCGAATACTGCTGCCTCGAGATCTTGGCCATCTCAGTTTCCCGTTCCGCTCGAATTGTTGGGGGGCATCACTTCTTGCTCTTGAACCCGTAGCGCTTCGCGCGCTCAAGAGCGTCCGTGAGGCGGGGCCGGTAGTCGTCGTAGTTCTCGTCGCCTACCCAGCCGTTCACCAGGCCGTTGAAGCCGAGCACCCGCTGCTTTCCCTGATAGGGAACAAGCTGAACCTCCTTCTCGTCGCCCGGTTCGAAGCGGAGAGCCGTGGTGGCGGGAATGTTCAACCGTTTTCCGAACGCCGCCTCGCGATCGAATTCGAGCGAGGCATTCACCTCGAAGAAATGATAGTGCGAACCGACCTGGATCGGCCGGTCACCGGTGTTTTGGACCTTTAGATCCGTTGTCGGACAGCCGCAGTTGATCTCGATGTCACCAGCGCCGAGCACGAGGCCCCCGACTGGTGTCTTCTGCTTGTCTGCGCCCATAACCGCGCCCCCTTGGCCAAACTACTTGATCGGATCGTGAACGGTGACGAGGCGGCTGCCGTCGGTGAAGACCGCTTCGACCTGCACATAGGGGATCATCTCGGCGACCCCTTCCATAACATCGTCTCGGGTGATCGCCTTGCTGGCGGCTTCCATGACCTCCTCGACAGTCTTGCCCGCGCGCGCGCCTTCAAGTGCAGCGACGGAAATGAGCGACACTGTCTCGGGATGGTTGAGCTTGAGCCCCTCATCCTTACGCCTCTGCGCAACCTGCGCGAGCGTATAGATCAGGAGCTTGTCTATCTCTCGTGGCGTGAAATGCACAGTTACCCCCTCATCCTCTCACTAACCGATACCCTGTCGGTCAGTATACACCAGCTTCAGAATGGAAACGCGGCATCTTCGGCAAGAACTCCGTGGGCACTCTTCCTCCAAGGGCGGCTTCTCAAGGGTGCCTTCGACCAGCCGCCTAGCGGGACCAATGCAGTCAAGACAATTGTTGCCATGCCTCAGTATGACTATTCTGACCACATAGGAGCGAATCCGTTGATATCCCAAGCAAGATAACATGACATGATTTGGATGGAGACCCAATTTTCATTCCTGGACGCAGGATATCGGGTCGGAGCTTGTGATTGGCCCCCACAGACGAGCCCAGCATAAATGTTAGTGCATTGATGGTCGCGGTGCCGGCGCGGGCGACGTCGCTGGTCTGGGTTGCAGGGCCGCCCGAGCAGCATACGCGGGGCCGTTGGACGAGGCGCTGGACCGCCAATGGTCAAGTATCAATCCGCTTGCACCAGGGAATGTCGACAGACTGTCGGGAGGATCGACTGTAGCAGGCCTCCGCCACCCAGATTTCCTTGATTTTATTGATATTTTTTAGAGTTCTCAATTCTACTTGCCTGCAGTCGAGGGTCGGCTCCGGGCGTGCCCTCATCGACCTGGAACGCCCGCCGGATTGCATCCCCCATGGCATCGGCGACCTGGCCGGTTCCCGCGCGAGACCGTCGCAGCACCAGCCATGAGAAGATCCGGGCGGGCATGCTCGACAACGGGACGAGATCGTCATGACCATCGAATTCACCGAGGAGCCCCGCTGCGATCCCCGCGCGAACCGCCGAGCGGACCCCGATTGCGCTTTCGCTGGAGAAGACCACCCGATACCGGCGACTGGCCGCTTCGAGCCCGGCCAGTGCGGCTTCTCTCCACCAGCAGTCCCGGTCGAAGACAGCGACCGGCAAGATATCCTCGTTGTCGAAATCGGCATCCCGGCGCGCCATCCAGGTCAAGGTGTTCCGGCGCAGCACATCGTCCCGATCCGAAGGTTCGGGAACCTCGAACACGGCAATGTCGAGTGTGCCGTCTGCCAATGCGGCTTCGAATCCGGCTCCCAGCGCGCAATGCACGGTCAGCTCGACATCGGGATGCCGCGATCCGAAGTCCGCGATAATGCGAGCGAGCGCTATACGGCTGTGATCGTCGGGGATGCCGATCCTGAGCTTGCCTCGCAGACCTTCTCCCAGAAGGTCCGCCAGGGCCGTATCCAGCGACGTCGTCACACGACGTGCGACCGGAAGCAGCCGCTCGCCGATCCCGGTAGGGATCACCCCGCGCCCATGCCTGCGGAACACCCGCTGACCGATGATCTCTTCGAGCTGCCTGATCTGGAGGCTCGCTGCCGATTGCGAGCGATGAATGCGTCGGGCGCCTCTCGTCACGCTCCCGGCCTCGGCGACGGCGAGGAAGGTTCGAAGGAGGTCGCTGTCCAGACGGCGCATTTGATATTCGAATTTACGATGGCTGAATTCAAACCTACTCGTTTCACAAATATCTGGCAATGTCACATGGTCTCCGGGGAAGGTTTCAGGAGCCCGTCATGTCCGTTCCCCGGATCGCCCATTCGAGCCACCTGGGTCTCAGGCACGTTTACGTGTCGATGGCCGTTACCGTCGCGGTGCTGGTGTTGTGGCAGCCAGCGTTCGTGTGGGAGATATTCGCGTTCGTCGTTGCCGGGCTGGTCCACGTCACGCCGATCGTGATTCCGGGTATCGTGCTTGCGGCATGGATTACGGCCAGTGGCGCCGGCGACAGGGTTGCGGCCGTGTTCCATGGCCGGACCGTTCGAACGGTTGTCGCGGCGACGGTGGCCGGCGCGCTCATACCGGTCTGCGGCGTCACGGTCCTTCCGCTGATGGCAGGGCTTCTGGCCGCCGGCGTTCCGCTTGCGCCCGTGATGGCGTTCTGGCTGGCCTCGCCCGTCACCGGCCCGGCGATGCTGTCGGCCACAGTGGCCACGCTTGGCTGGAAGTTCGCCATCGGCAAGGCGCTGGCGGCCCTGGGGCTTGGACTGTTCGGCGGCTGCGCGACGAGCCTCTTTGCCGGTTGTGAATGGGTGCGAAGGCCGCTGCGGTCCAACAGACTCGTCGGCTCCCTCGGGGCGGCATGCCGCACCTGCGGCGACCGGACTGCCGGTTTCGACCCGCGCATCTGGCGGGATCCGGCAAAGAGAAGGCGCTTTGCACGGGAAGTCCTGTCGCTTGGCCGATTGATCGTTCTCGTTCTCTCGCCGGCCTTTGCGGCCGAGTTCCTGCTCAATAACTGGCTGCAGCCCGATGCGTTCACCGGCTATGTCGGCAGCGGCAATGTCTGGGCCGTTCCCACCGCCGTGGTGATTGGCGGCCCGGCCTATATCGACGGATATGCCGCCCTTCCTCTGACCAGAGCGTTGCTTGAGCATGGAATGTCGCCCGCGGCGGCGATGGCCTTCCTGATTTCGGGCGGTGTCGTCAGCATCTGGGGCGCGATGGCCATCTTTCCGGTCCTCAGGCTCAAGCCGTTTCTTCTGTATCTGGGCCTCGCAGCCGTTGGGTCGATGCTGTCGGGCTGGGCGTTCGGGGCGTTGTTCTGATCGCGTCCGGGAGGAAGGGTGTGTCCGACCGTGGAGCCGTTTCTGGAATTCTCGCTGGAGGAATGGGAAGAGACGATGGACAACAACGCCAAGTCGACTTTCCTCATGTGCCGACTGGTGCTGCCCGGAATGCCGGTACGCGGCAAGGGCGCGCCGAGTTTCCCCTCCATGGACCGGCGTTCGGGCCGCAACGCACCTGGAATCGCTGCATTGTATGTCGAAAGCAGCCATGCACCAGTTCGCGCGGGCGCTTGCCGTCGAGTATCGCGACCAGGCGAATCCGCAAACGCCGCCCGACGGCTCGTGCGACATGGGCGTCAGAAGCGCTCCTGGACGAAGATCGCGCGGAGATAGAATTCCTTTGGCCGGCTGATGTGCTTGCGGATGATAGCCGCCAGCCCGGCGCGGTCGCCCGCCTCGAGCGCCCCGATCATCTGGCGGTGATCCGAAATGGCGATCTCGCGCAGCTCCTTGTCGGGAAAGGACAGGGTGCGGATTGGATGGGTGGCGAAGGTGTAGTGGCGGATCGCGTCGGCGAGCTGGGCGTTGCCCGATGCCCTGTAGAGCGTCTCGTGAAACGCGTTGTTGAGGGCGAAGAGGTCGGCGAAGCGCTCCGCCCGCGATGCGCTGGCATGCTGCTCGGCGAGCTCTGAGAGCCGTTCCACGAGCGAGGGTTCGGCGGGCAGGGGGAAACGGTCCGCAGCTCTGGTCTCGAGGCACTCGCGGATCTCGTAGAGCTCTTCCACCTCCTTCGCGGTGTAGTCGCGTACCGCCACACCGCGATTGGGCTGGCGTACCACGAGGCCGAGCCGCTCGAGCTCGTCGAACGCCTTGCGGACGGCATGGCGCGTCGCGCCGGTATCGGCGATGACGTCGTCCTCCACCAGCCTTTCGCGCGGGCGGTACTTGCCAGCGATGATCTCGCGCTGGAGATCCCTGCATACGGACTGCCACTGTTTCAAACGGACAAGCCTCCACGCGCTGCAGTTTGAACTTCCGGAGTCATAGCGCAATTCGGTTGCCATACATATCGTTGACATTATCGATAAAATAATCGACCGTTGTGGCGAACGGGGAGGACAGCCATGTTCCGTATCGGATGCGGTGCCGGATTCTCCGGCGATCGTGTCGACGCGCCGCAATCGGTCGTCGCCGCGATTGCCGAGGCCGGAGAGGGCGGGGCGATCATTTTCGAGACGATGGGCGAGCGTACGCTGGCGCTCGGCCATATTGCCCGCCGGTCCGATCCCGACCGGGGCTACGAGCCCCTGCTGGAACGGTTCCTCGAGCCAGTGCTCGCCACCTGCATCCGCGAGAAGATCGCCATTGTCGGCAATTTCGGCTGCGCCAATCCTGTCGCGGCCGCCCGCCTCATTCGCGCGATGGCGGAGCGGGCCGGCGTGACCGACGCGCAGATCGCCGTGGTCGAGGGCGACGACATTACCGTGTCTGTCGATCTCGACGAGACTGCCGCCTGGGAGGGCGATGGCGGCATGGCGGAGGCCGATGGCGAACTGATCGCGGTGAACGCCTATCTCGGCGCGCGTGCCATCGCCGGGGCGATCCGGGACGGTGCGGATGTCGTGGTGACGGGCCGTGTCGCCGATCCCGCGCTGGTGCTGGGACCGCTCGTTGCCCATTTCGGTTGGGATTTTGACGATTTCGACCTCATCGCCGCGGGAACGCTCGTCGGCCATCTCCTCGAATGCGGTGCGCAGGTAACCGGCGGCTATTTTGCCGATCCGGGCTTCAAGGACGTGCCGGCGCCGGAGACTATCGGGTTCCCGATCGCGGAGGTGATGGCCGATGGCACATTCACACTTACCAAGGCACCGGGAACCGGCGGCGTGGTCGATCCGCGCACAGTCAAGGAACAGCTCCTCTATGAAATCCATGATCCCGCCGCCTATCTCACGCCCGACGTGGTGCTCGACCTGACCGGGGTAACGGTAGAGGAGACGGCCCCCGACAGGGTCCGTGTGAGCGGCGCGAAGGGCAGGGCCCCGACGCCGAGCCTGAAGGCGACGGCGAGTTTCGTCGGCGACTGGTTCGGGGAGGCCGAGATCTCCTATGCCGGGCCGAACGCGGTCAATCGCGGCCGGCTCGCACGCGAGATCGTGGGGCGGCGCCTGGCGCTTCGCGGGCTCGATATCAGATGGCGCGGCGACCTGATCGGGCTTGCCAGCGTCTTTGACAACGACGATGGCGATCTCCAGTACGGCCTTGCCGGCGACGACTGCCGGGACATCCGCGTCCGGTTCGCGTTCAGCGGCAAGGACGAGGAGGCCGTTTCCGGCGCGGTCCAGGAGGTGATGGCTCTCTATTGCTGCGGGCCCGCGGGCGGCGGCGGCATAAGGCAGGCTGTCCGGCCGCGGATCCACACGCTGTCGCGGCTTGTTCCCCGGGAGCTCATCACCGAATCCTATCGGTTCGAGGAGGCCGCGGGATGACCCGGGATCTCGTCAGGCTGCCCCTTCATTCGATTGCCCACGGCCGATCCGGCGACAAGGGCAACCGGCTCAATGTCAGCGTCATCGCGGCTCGACCGGAATTCTGGCCCGTCATCGTGGCGGAGGTGACCGCCGAACGGGTGAAGGCGCTCTTCGCGCATCGGGCCGTGGAGCGGGTCTGCCGTTACGAACTGCCGAACCTGCAGGCGCTCAACTTCGTACTCGACGGAGTGCTCGAGGGCGGCGTGAATTCGAGCCTGGCCATCGATACCCACGGCAAGACGCTGTCATTTCGGGTTCTGGACCTGATGGTGGATGTTCCCCGCAAGCTCGTGGTCCGCACCGGACAGCACGGCCAGGACGGGCATTCGGAATATGTGGCTGGCGGATAGCCGGTCGAAGATGAAGAGGGAGGGAAGCAAATGAAGATCTTCGGGACTCTCGCCATGGCGGCGGTCATTCTGGCTGCAGGCGCCTCGGGCGCATCGGCCGAACAGCGGCTGGCTATCGGCGCCACGGCGGCGACGTCGCCCTTCTACGGCTACTTCGTGAGCGTCGCCAATATCGTCAACGACACCGTGCCGGAGGTCTCCGCCCATGTGACGGAAACCGGCGCGACGGTGGAGAATCTCCACCGGATCGGCCGCGGACAGCTCGATCTGGGGCTGGTGACCACCAACACGATGAGCGATGCCTATTACGGCAAGGGCAAGTTCGACGGGCGGCCGGTGGATGCGAAGGTCCTCTGGGTCTATTTCGTCGCGCCCCAGATGACGCTCGTGCGCGAGGATTCCGGCGTCGAGAGCTTCTCCGACCTCGAGGGCAAGCCATTCCATACGGGCCTGCGCGGATCCTCCACCGAGGCGACGACCGATGCCGTGCTCGATACGCTCGGGGTCTCCGTCGACCCGTTCCGCGCTGGCGCGGCGGACGGTGTCAACGCGGTCAAGGATGGGCGTGTGGTGGGTTGGACAGCATCCTCCATGGGCAACAAGTTCAGCTCTACCCAGATCGACGCGGCAACCTTCTCGCCCCTTCATCCGGTCGGATTGAGCGACGACGAGGCGGAGAAGGTCAAGACCGAGCATCCCCAGCTCGCGATCGTGGACATTCCGGCGGGCGCGGCGGAAGGCGTGCCGGCCTTCTCCACCTGGGCCTTCGGTCTTGCGACGGCCGCCTCTGCCGATCTCGACGAGGAGACCGCCTACCGGATCGTCAAGGCTGTGATGGAGAACCGGTCCACGCAGACCGATGCCATGAAGGCGACAGGCGATATCGATTTTGCCCAGGCGACCATCGGCCTTGCGACCTCGCCGCTCCATCCCGGGGCCATCCGGTATCTGCGCGAGCAGGGCTACGAGGTACCGGAGCGCCTGATCGCCAAGGAAGACCGCTAGATGGGGCGACTTAAGTGCGTCCCATCGGACGCACATCGCTCCGGCGAGCAGGGAAAGCCTCGATGACGCTGAAGCAGATCGATGCGGGCAGGGTGCTTGCCGCCGCTCTCGGCATCTTCATTCTCTACACGAGCGCGTTCGGGCCGTTCGTTCTTCTGGTGCACCGCTCGGTCTTCCTGGGCCTGATCGTGCTGCTCGGCCTTGTCGTCTATCCGGCTTTCGCCGGCCGGAGGCTCCGCCCGCTCGGTATTGCTATCGACGCCGGCCTCGCCGCGGTGGCGGTCGCGGCCTGCCTTCGCGTGGCGATCCTGCAGGACTACATCATGATGGAGTTTCCGGCGGCGGAACCCATCGACATCGTGCTGGCCTGGGGGCTCGTTCTCACGGTGCTCGAGCTGTGTCGGCGCGCTGTCGGCTGGCTGTTCACGCTGCTCGTGGCGGCGGGCCTTCTCTATGCGCTGTTCGGGGACTACGCCCCGGGCAGCTTCCAGCTCCGCGGCTTCAGCCTGCAATATGTGACGGAGACCCTCTATTTCGGCGATCTCGGAATCTGGGGCAGCCTGGTCGGCATCAGCGCCACCATCCTCGCCGCCTTCATCCTGTTCGGCAGCCTGCTCCTGAGCACGGGTGCGGGACAGAGTTTCATCGACATCGCCACCCGCATCGGCGGCGCGACGCCGGGCGGGGCGGGCAAGGTCGCGGTGATCGCATCGGGCTTCTTCGGCATGCTCGCCGGCAGCTCCGTCGCCAATGTCGCGACGACCGGCAATATCACGATCCCGATGATGAAGCGTCTCGGCTATCCGCCGGCGCTCGCCGCCGCCATCGAGGCTGTTGCCTCGACGGGCGGCCAGCTCGCCCCGCCCATACTGGGGGCGGCGGCCTTCGTCATGGCGGAGTTCCTCGGCATCGGCTACTGGACCATCGTCGCGGCCGCGATCGTGCCTGCCCTGCTTTACTATCTCGGCCTCTACTGCACGATCCACGCAATCGCGGTGCGCACCGGTCTTGCGACGGTCGAGCCCGGGGATATCCCCACATGGGGCGAGACGCTCGCGCCCGTTCGCTCGCTGCCCCTGCTGATGGGGCTCGGCGGGATCGCGGCGGGCGTCTATCGCGGCAATTCCATCGTCTATTCGGTGTTCTTCGGAATTGCCGGCCTCATCCTCGCCTATGTCTTCGCGGCGACCGTCTGGGAGCGCCAGTCTCCGCGCCAGACGGCCACGAAGCTCTGGCAGGGGATCATGACAGGTGCCCACGGGCTCGTTCTCGTCGGCGTGCTGCTGGCCGGTGCGCAGATCCTCGTGAGCATGATGAACATGACCGGGCTCGCCGGCACGATCTCCGCCTTCATCGTCGGGCTCGCCGGCGAGCAGCTCTTCCTGCTGGCGGTTCTGGCCGCGGTGATCAGCCTCGTCATGGGCATGGGGCTTCCCACGGTCGCGGCCTATGTGCTGGTCGCGGCGATGATGATCGGCCCACTCGAGCGCGCGGGCGTGCCGGGCCTTAGCGCGCATATGTTCGTGCTCTACTATGCCGCCCTGTCGGCGATCACGCCGCCGGTCTGCGTGGCCGTCTTCATCGCCTCGGGTATTGCCGGGACACGGTGGACAGAGGTTGCGCGCGACGCCCTCCGGCTCGGTGCGATCACCTATCTCCTGCCCTTCCTGTTCCTCTACTATCCGGGCATCCTCGTCCAGGACGGCTGGACGAGCCTGGCCTATGCGGCCGCCACGGGAGTCGTCCTGACGGTCGCCGTGGCCGGCCTTCTGAGCAACTGGCGCATCCTCGCGCACTGGCTTGCCAACAGTCTTTTCTATCTCGCCATCGTGGCGCTGGCGGTCTGGGATCACATCGTGCTGACCGGTCTTGCCGCGGTGCTTCTGGCGGGAGGGTGGAGCCTGGCGCGGTTCCGGGGGCCGTGCGGCCCGGGCGCCGGCGAGAACGTTCCGGCGGGGCCGGCCCGCTGAGGCGGTCCTGCGCACCCCCCTGTCCAGCCGGGAGACGACATGTCCGATACCGACGAACTCATCGCCCTGACCGCAAGCGAGGCGGTCAGGCTCCTGCAGCGCGGCGAGCTCGCACCGCGGGATCTGGTGGACGCGGCCGAGACCAGGATCGAGGCGGTTGACGGCGTCATCAACGCGATGCCGATCCGCTGCTTCGACAGGGCACGGGACGGGGTCGCCGCCCTTTCGGCCCGCAAGGAGGAGCCCCGCCGACCGGAGGGATGGCTCGCCGGCCTGCCGATCGCGGTCAAGGATCTGAGCCACGTCGCCGGCGTGCCGACCACAATGGGCGGCTCGCCTGTCTTCGAGGATTTCGTTCCGGAGATATCGAGCTTCGAGGTGCGCAATCTGGAGGCGAACGGCGCCGTACCCGTCGGCAAGTCCGCCTCGCCCGAGTTCGGCTTCAATGCCACCACATACAGTCAGCTCTTCGGCTTCACCCGCAATCCGTGGAATACGGCCCTGTCGACGGCCGGCTCGTCGGGCGGTGCGGCCGCGGCGCTCGCGAGCGGCGAGGTCTGGCTCGCGACCGGGTCCGATCTCGGCGCCAGCATCCGCACGCCGGCAAGCTTCTGCGGCGTGGTGGGCCTCAGGCCGAGCCCCGGCCTCGTGCCGCGCGGGCCGGCACCCCATTCGTTCAACGCCCTTCCCGTCAACGGGCCGATGGCGCGCAATGTCCGCGATACCGCGCTGATGCTCGACGCCATGGTCGGCCACCAGCCGGGCGATCCCCTGTCCTTCGAACCGCCGGCGGGCAGCTACAGGGCGGCAGCGGAGGCGCCGCGCCTGCCCCGCCGCGTCGCCGTCTCGGTGGATCTCGGCATTACCCATTGCGACCCGGAAATCGCGGAGATGACGCGCGCCGCGGCCCGCTGCCTGGAGGCACTCGGCTGCCGCGTGGAGGAGGTCCATCCCGATTTCTCCGGAGCCATCGAGACGTTCCACGCCATCCGCGGCACCGGCCACATCGTGGGCATGGGACCGCTTCTGGAGAAGTACCCCGAGCTCATGACGGAGGAGATCCGCTGGAGCGTGGAGACGGCGCGCCGGCACAGTGCCGACGACATCGCCGATGCGGAACGGGCACGCGCCGCCCTGCAGGCGCGCATGGCCGCGTTCTTCGAGGAATACGACCTGCTCCTGTGCCCGGCCAATGTCGTGCCGCCCTTCCCGGTGGACTGGACGAGCGTCGCCGAACACGACGGTCATGTCTTCGCAAGCTATATCGACTGGATCGCGATCACCTTCTCGATCACGCTCACGGCCTGTCCGGTGCTGTCGGTGCCCTGCGGCTTTCTCGGCACCGGCATGCCGCTCGGGCTGCAGCTCGTCGGCGCGCCGCGCGGCGAGCACGGGCTCTTCGCCCATGGCCGGGCCTTCGAGGAGGCGATGGGGCTCGGCCAGATCACGCCGCTTGCGCCGCGCGTCGCCGATGTATGACCGGGGATTATTGACCGGAAGCCGTCCGGGCCGCGTTGCGCTGTCCGCGCTTGAGCCATGAGCGGGGTGTTTCGCCGGTCATGCGCCGGAACATGGTGATGAAGGCGGCGACGCTCTCATAGCCGAGATCGAGAGCGACGGTAGTCACCGTCTCGCCCTCGGCAAGGCGCGGCAGGGCGGCCAGGAGGCAGGCCTGCCGGCGCCACATGGATAGGCTCAGGCCCGTCTCGCGGCGAAAGGTGCGCGTGAAGGTGCGCCGGCTCATGCCCGCGGCGCCGGCCCATTCGTCGGTCGTGCTGTGCGGCGAGGGCGCCTCCAGGAAGCGCCGGCACAGCAGGGCGAGGCGCCGGTCGGAGGGAAAGGGAAGCGCCAGCGGGCGCTCCGACAGGTTGGGGATCTCATGCAGGAGAAGGTCCAGGACGAGTGCGCTGCGGCCGGTGTGCGTCTCTTCGCGCGGCAGGGCCATTGCCGCCACGATCAGGCTGCGCATCAGGTCGGTCATGGCGAAGACCTTGAGACCGTCGGGCAGGCCCGCAATCGCGCCCGGGCGGACATAGATGGAGCGCATCTGGACGTCGCCCAGCATGTCCACCGAATGGTCCACGCCCGCCGGCAGCCAGATTGCGTGTTCCGGCGGCACCAGCCAGCGGCCCCGGCCCGTATTCACCATGACGACGCCGGAGAGCGCATAGAGAAGCTGCGACCGGCTGTGGCGATGGGTCTCCACGCGATGGCCGTCGGGGTAGTCGGCCGGCAGGGCGACCACGTCGCTGCGCGCCGTCTCGATCCACTCGCGCCGCCATTGGCTGGCGTCGGCGGAATGCCCGCCCCCCGGGCCGTCCCGATGCCGTTCTGTCATGCTTGGCCCATTTGCGAAACTTTTGGACTAAAACACGAAAGAAGGACGCCGGCAATTCGCCTATGACTGATCGGCCCGATCCCGTAGGAGGCGATCTTGACCGAGACGTCCGCCATCACTGCCAGACACCCTGCCGAGACCACTGTTTTCGCCGTGATCGCGGCGGTCAGCGTCTGCCATCTCATCAACGACGTGATGCAGTCTCTGCTTGCCGCGGTCTATCCGATGCTGAAGCGGGATTACGGCCTCGACTTCTGGCAGATCGGCCTCCTGACCATGACCTTCCAGGGAACGGCATCGCTTCTGCAGCCCATGATCGGGCTCTATGCCGACCGGCGGCCGCTGCCCTATTCGCTGTCCGTCGGCATGGGTTCGACCATAGTCGGCCTGATGGTCCTCGCCTTTTCGAGCCAGTACGGGATGCTCGTTCTCGGGGCGGCGCTGATCGGGCTCGGCTCGGCGATCTTCCACCCGGAATCCTCGCGCGTGGCGCGGCTCGCCTCCGGGGGGCGCTACGGGCTGGCTCAGTCGCTCTTCCAGGTCGGGGGCAATTTCGGCTCCGCCATCGGACCGCTGCTCGCCGCTTTCATCGTCGTCCCGCGCGGCCAGGCGAGCGTTGCCTGGTTCTCCGTTGCGGCATTTCTGGGGATGATGATCCTCTGGCGGGTCGGGCGGTGGTATGCCCGCTACCATGCCGGCACGGTCCGGCGGTCTGGCGCCATCCCGTCCCTGACGATGCCGAGGCGCAAGGTCGCCATCGCGCTCGTGGTGCTGGCGATCCTCACTTTCTCCAAGAACATCTACATGGCCAGCATCTCCAGCTTCTACACCTTCTATGTCATCGAGAAGTTCGGCGTATCGGTGCAGGTCTCGCAGGTGCTGCTCTTCGTCTTCCTCGGGGCGGCTGCGGCGGGCACGATCCTCGGCGGCCCGATCGGAGACCGGATCGGGGCGAAGGCGGTGATCTGGGTGTCCATTCTCGGTACGGTTCCGTTCACGCTGGCCCTGCCCTACGTCAACCTCGAATGGACCATCGTCTTGTCCGCGATCATCGGCCTTGTGCTGGCCTCGGCCTTCCCGGCCATCGTTGTCATGGCCCAGGAGCTCGTGCCGGGCCGGGTCGGGATGGTCGCCGGCATCTTCTTCGGCTTCGCCTTCGGCATTGCGGGGATTGCGGCGGCGCTGCTCGGGGTGCTCGCCGACGCGAGGGGCATCGGCTATGTGTACTGGATCTGCTCCTTCCTGCCGCTGCTCGGGCTGCTGACCGTCCTGCTGCCGGACACCAGACAGGCGGGCCGGCAGGCCGCGGCCGGGTAGGCGAGGGGCGGCGCGTTGGCTCAGAAGGTCGGCGGGGTGCAGGCGCTGACCACGTGGCAGGGCTCGCTTCCGGGGTTGCGGAAGCGATGGGGCAGGTGGCTCTCGAAGGCATAGGCATCGCCGGGGCCGAGATGCTTGCGCTGCCCGTCCACCGTGACCTCGAGCCGCCCGGAGAGCACGAGCCCCACCTCCTCGCCCTGATGGCTGAGCGGAACCTTTCCCGTATCGGCGCCCGGCTGGTAGACCTCCGCGAGCATCTGCAGCGCCCGCGCCGTCCCGCTCTCGCCGATCTGGCGGTAGGAAATCCGCCCCTTGCCGATCTCCTTCAGCTCGTGGGCGGCGAAGAAGTAGCGCTTCGGGGTCTCCGGCTCGAAGGCGAAGAATTCCGCAAGCCCGACCGGTATTCCATCGAGGATGCGCTTGAGCGCGCCGATGGTCGGGTTGCTGCGCCCGGATTCGATCAGCGAGATGGTGGAATTGGGCACGCCGACGCGCCGCGCAAGCGCGCGTTGCGAGAGGCCGCGGGCGGTGCGGATCTGGCGCAACCTGGCTGCGATGTCGATATCCGTGGTCACGAGCCGTTCCTGTTGATCAATATAGGTCAAATCGAAAATTTTTATCATTATAGAACAGGTATTTGCAGATTCCATATAAAGGATTGTGCTGCTCATGGGAAACAGCCGAAAATCGGACCATCCTCAAGAGACGCGGACCGGAGCCATGACCCAGCTGCCCAACGATCTCACCCACATCGTCGAAGCCGACCGTGCCCATGTCTGGCATCATCTTCTCCAGCACAAGCCGCTGGAGACCTCCGATCCGCGCATCATCGTCAGGGGGCGCGGGATCCGCGTCTGGGACCAGAACGGCCGGGAATATCTCGACGCCGTCTCCGGCGGGGTCTGGACGGTGAATGTCGGCTATGGCCGGCAGAGCATTGCCGATGCGGTACGCGACCAGCTCGTGGAGATGAACTATTTCGCGCAGAGCGCGGGCTCGGTCCCCGGCTCGCTCTTCGCGGAGCGGCTGCTGGCCAAGATGCCCGGCATGAGCCGCGTGTACTATTCTAACTCCGGCTCGGAGGCCAACGAGAAGGTCTTCAAGATGGTGCGCCAGATCTCCGCGCAGCATCATGGCGGGCGCAAGTCCAAGATCCTGTTCCGCGAGCGCGACTATCACGGCACCACCATCGGCGCGCTCGCCGCGTGCGGCCAGCCGCAGCGCGCGGAACTCTACGGGCCCTTCCCGGACGGCTTCGTGGAGGTGCCGCACTGCCTGGAATACCGCAAGCAGTGGGATGTGGAGAATTACGGTGAGCGCGCGGCGGATGCCATCGAGGAGGTGATCCTGCGCGAGGGCCCCGACACGGTGGGCCTGCTGTGCCTGGAGCCGGTCACCGCCGGGGGCGGGGTGATCGTGCCGCCCGCAGGCTACTGGGAGCGGGTGCAGGAGATCTGCCGCAAATACGACATACTGCTGCATATCGACGAGGTGGTCTGCGGCATGGGCCGCACGGGCGAGTGGTTCGGCTACCAGAATTACGGCGTCGAGCCGGACTTCGTGACCATGGCCAAGGGCGTGGCAAGCGGCTATGCCGCGATCTCCTGCACGGTGACCACGGAGGCGGTGTTCGACATGTTCAAGGAGGCCGCCGCCGATCCGATGAGCTATTTCCGCGATATCTCGACCTTCGGCGGCTGCGCTTCGGGGCCGGCGGCGGCGCTTGAGAACCTGCGCATCATCGAGGACGAGGGGCTGCTGGCGAACGCCCGCACCATGGGCGCGCGCCTGATGGCCAACCTGGAGGCGCTGATGGACAAGCATCCCGTGATCGGCGATGTGCGCGGGGCCGGGCTCTTCGTGGGTGCTGAGCTGGTCGCCGACCGCGGCACGAAGGAGCCGATCGCGGAGGCGGTGGTCCAGAAGGTGGTGGCGGAGGCCGGCGCGCGCGGCGTCATCATCGGCATGACGAACCGCTCCCTGCCGGGGTTCAACAACACGCTGTGTTTCAGCCCTGCGCTGATCGCAACGGAAGCCGATATCCAGGAGATCACGGACGCCGTCGATGCCGGGCTGACCGCCGTCTTCGGCTGACGGGATCCGCCCCCGCGCCATCCGGGCTTGGCGGAGATCGGGTGCGACTCTCGCCTGTTCACGGGGCCCTTCCGCTCCTATGATCCGTCGAGATCGAGAGTGGCCCGGGGTGACACCGAGGTATCCCCCGGACGAACGCGCCGGGGAGGGTGCATGTCCGCGATGAAGACGGCCCGTGTGGGCATCGCCGGTGTCGGCCTGATGGGCCATGGCATCGCCACGACCCTTTTGAAGCACGGCCACAGGCTGGCCTTTCTCGACCATCCGGGAAACCAGCCGGTCGACGATCTGCGCGAGATGGGGGCGGAGGCCTGGCCGACCGGGGCGGCGGTCGCCGAGGCGAGCGACATCGTGATCCTCTGCGTGACGGGCACGCCGCAGGTGGAGGATGTGCTCCTGCGGGCGGACGGTATTCTCGCGGGGTTGAGGCCGGGCACGACCGTCATCGACTGTTCGACGGCGGTCGCGTCGTCCACCCGCGCGCTGGCCGGCCGCGTCGCCGAGGCCGGAGGGCGCTTCATGGACGCCGCCATGACCCGGACGCCGAAGGAGGCTGCCGAAGGGCGACTCAATCTCATCGTCGGCGCGCCGGACGAACTGTTCTCAGAGCTTCTGCCGTTCCTGCGCACCTTCGCGGAGAATATCGTCCATGCCGGCCCGGTCGGGGCCGGGCACGAGCTGAAGCTCCTGCACAATTTCGTCTCGCTCGGTTTTTCCGCGGTCTTCGCGGAGGCCGCGGCGGCAGCCCGCAAGGCGGGCGTGGCGACCGGCCCGTTCCTGGAGGTCCTCGGCGCGGGCGCCGGCAAGGGCGTGGTGTTCGAGCGGCTCAAGCCTTTCATGGAGACGGGCGACAGCGCGGGCTTTCGCTTCTCGCTGGCAAACGGCCTGAAGGATCTCACCTATTACGAGACGATGGCAAAGGAGCTCGGCGCGCATCGCGGGATCGCCGAGGCGGTCCGTGCGCTCTATGGCGAGGCCGTCGAGACCGGCCACGGCAGCGATGCCGTGCCGGAGCTGATCAAAATCCTGTCCGACGAGACCTGACGAGCCGGGCGCGTGCCCGGCAGGCGTGCTGGCGTCGCGGCAAGGGTCGGGGACAGGATCATGCAGGGTCAAGTGCCTGCCCGGACGGTTCGCGCTTGTCGAGAACCCGGTCGACGAGCCCCCATTCCCTGGCCTCTTCCGCCGTCATGAAGCGGTCGCGGTCGAGCGCCTCTTCGGCCTCCTCGTAGGTGCGTCCGCAATGCTCCGCATAGAGCCTGGTGATGCGGCGCTTGGTCTGCTGGATCTCCTCGGCATGGATGAGGATGTCCGATGCCTGGCCCTGCACGCCGCCGGAGGGTTGGTGGACGAGCACGTTCGCGTTGGGCAGCGCGGCGCGGTGGCCCGGCTCTCCGGCCATCAGCAGGAACGACCCCATGGAACGGGCCGTGCCCATGCACAGCGTGTGCACCGGCGCGCGGATATGGTGCATGGTGTCGTAGAGGGCGAGGCCGCTGGTGATCACGCCGCCGGGGGAGTTGATATAGAGGCTTATCGGCTTTTTCGGGTTTTCCGCCTCCAGGAACAGGAGCTGCGCGCAGATGAGTGCGGATACGGTGTCGTCGATCTGGCCGTTGAGAAAGACGATCCGCTCGCGCAGGAGCCTGGAGTAGATGTCGAAAGAGCGTTCGCCGAGCGTCGACTGCTCGACGACCATGGGGACGAGTTGCATCGCTTCGCGCATCGGCGAACTCCGGTCTTCGTGATGGCAATGGGGTGGGGTGCGCAGCCTCAGGCCGCGCGCATCAAGGGCGGTGAGTTGCCGTTGGCGGCGCGCAGCATCCGGGCGAACCTGCCGTCGGCAAGCTCGTGAATGATCCTGAGGCTGGTCCCCCCGGACGGGGTGGGGAACAGCTGGAAGGTGACCACGCTTTCCAGATAGGGCGGCTCGCTGTCGCGCATCCTGTAGCGGATCTCCCGCCCCGGATCGAGCGAGAGTGCCTCCTGGTCGGCGAGATTATGCTGCGGCAACCAGCGTTCCCTGTATTCCCGGACGCTGATTGCTCGCCAGACCTTTTCGGGCTCGGCATCGAGATCGTACTCGAACACCAGCCTGTCAGCCTCCGGGTCTTCCGGCCGATCGCTCATTGGTCCATGCCCCTCAAGAGATCCTTCAACGCATCGATACGGGCCGGCCAGAAGCTGCGGTATTTCTGCAGCCAGCGGGCAACCGGAACAAGCCCCTGGGGGTCGACCTCGTATCGCACGAAACGTCCCTGCCGTTCCTGCCTGACCAGCCGTGCCGCGCGCAGCACGGCAAGGTGCTGGGACATGGCCGGCTGGCTGATCGCCATGCCCTCGCGCAGCTCGCTGGCGTTCATGCGACCGGTCGCCAGCTTCTCGAAGATGGCGCGGCGCGTCGGATCGGCCAGGGCCTTGAAGACATCGTTCTCGATCATGTCAATACATAAGCACAGACTTATGTGATTCGCAAGCCTCCGAACCATAGGGAGCGAGCGGCCTTCACGTTCCTGTCCCGCGCCGCGCCGGCGTCACTGCGCCGCCGATCCGTCGCCCCCGGTAACAGCGTCGGAAATACGGTAGATGCGGCCATCACCCCAGGAGCCGACCAGCAGGGCTCCGTCGCCATCGCGTCCAAGGGCCACGGGGCTGCCTCCGACATCGTTCGCGACAATCGTGGAGGTGCCGTCGAAGGCGACGCGGCGCACGCTGCCGCCGCCATAGTCGACGGCGACCACGGCATTCTCACCGTCGGCCAGAATGCCCACGCCCGGCCGCACGAAGGAGGCTCCGATCTCCTTGCGGTCACCGTCCGGGGTGACCCGCGTGAGGCGGCCGCCATATTGCGAGACGACGATGCTGCCATCGGGCATCTGGACGACGCCGACGGGGGTGGAAAAGCCATCCGCCAGCACCTCGTGCCGGCCCGTGACCGGATCCATCGTCAAGACCTCGCCCGCAGCCCTGTTGGCAATCAGCAGCCGACCGTCATGGCCGAAGGCGATGCCGGCCGGCGTCGCGAGGCCCTCCGCGACGACATCTCCGCTGCCCGCCTCCTCGTAGCGCAGGATCGTGTCGCCGGAATAGGTGGCGATATAGACGGCGCCGTCTTCCCCGACCGCGACTCCGGAGGGCGAGGCGAGGCCATCGGCGAATACGGTGCGCGTGCCGTCGGGTGCGATCCGCTCGACGCGGCCGCCGCTCCAGTTGGACACATAGAGCGCGCCGGCATCGTCGGTGGCGATGCCGACCGGTGCGCTGAAGCCCTCGTGGATCGGCTCGGCGGCGGCCGACGGGGCAACCATGGCGATGGCGGCAGTGGCCGCGGCGAGAACCGTGACGACAGGATCAATCCGTTGCATGGTCGAAAACCTCCCGTGCCGAGAACAGGCCGTTGACCGCGGCCGGAAAGCCCGCATAGACGGCCATCTGCATGATCGTCTCCACGATCTCCTCGCGGCTGCAGCCCACATTCAGGGCGGCCTGGATATGCACCTTGAGCTGCGGTGCGGCATTGCCCAGCGCCGTCAGGGCCGCCACGGTCGCCAGCTCCCGCGACTTCAGGTCCAGACCGGGGCGCGAATAGATGTCGCCGAACGGAAATTCGAGCAGGTAGCGGGCGAAATCGGGGGCGATGCCGGCGAGCGCATCGACGACGGCCTGGCCGGCCTCGCCGTCGATTTCGGCGAGCTTGTCGAGCCCCCGCTGATATCGGGTCTGGGAAGCGTTGTCGGTCTCCGACATGTGGCACCTCGTTTTCGTGGATGACGGGGCGCATTGTCGTCGCGGCTTCCGGCATGTTTCCAATTCATTATTTGTATGAGTTATATGTACTGAATTCATTATGGAGACGATGGCCATGCGCAGGATCAATCTCGCGGGCGTGGATCTCAATCTGCTTGTGGTCTTCAACGCCATCATGCAGGAGCGGCACGTGACGCGCGCAGCCGACCGCATCGGCATGACGCAGCCGGCGGTCAGCCACGCGCTGAAGCGCCTGCGGGGCCTGTTCGGCGATCCCCTTTTCGTAAGGGTGCCCGGCGGCATGGAGCCGACACCCGCCGCCATCGAGGCGGGGGAGGCCATAGGATCGATCCTTGAGACCATCGAGGCCGTGATCGCCACGCATCGCGGTTTCGAGCCCGCCACCGCCCACCGGACCTTCACGGTCGGCCTGTCCGACTATGCCGCCTTCGTGGTTCTGCCCACGCTTCTGGAGCATGTCCGGCGCGAGGCGCCGAATGTCCGGCTTCTGGTTCGGCATACGAGTCACGTCCAGGGCCACGACATGCTGGATGCCGGCGAGGTGGAGCTGATCGCGGGCAATTTTCCGCAAAGCCCCGACCATCTGGAGGACGAGCTGATCTTCGAGGAGGATTTCCTCTGCGCGGCCCGCCGGTCCACGGCGGGCTTCGGTCCGGAGCTCTCCCTTGAGACCTATCTCGGCCTCGGCCACCTGCATGTCTCCCTGATGGGCGAGCCGCGCGGCTATGTGGACCGGCATCTGGGCCGGAAGGGCGTGCGGCGTGATATCGTCGCGACGGTGGGGCACTTCCTGCTGGCGCCCTTCACGCTCGCGCGCAGCGACCTGGTGGCGACCGAGCCCAGGCGAATCCTGGAGCCTCTGGCGAAGGATCTGGATCTCGTCCTCGCTCCGCCGCCCTTCGAGGTCCCGCCATTCCCCGTCACCCAGGCCTGGCACAAGCGGCATACGGCGGATGCCGGCCATCTCTGGCTGCGCGGGCAGGTCCGGCGGGCGGCGGAGATCCAGCCGCCGTCCGGCCCCGCGGGACCGTGACGGCAGTCGGGCCCGTCTGCGACACCGTCTCGATCCGGTCGCGGCTGACACCGAAGAACAGGTCCACCAGCGTGTTTCCTCCCGACTGGCGCGCGAAGATATATTCGATGCGCTCCGCCGCCATCTCCTCGCAGGGGACCTGGACGAAGCCCCCGACCCGGCTCGTGCCCCTGTCCCACATGAAGCCGACGCCGAGATTGTTCGCCACCGCGTCGAAGACCCCGTCGCGCGTGTCGAGGACGATGGCCGGGCGCGGCTTGAGCCCTGAGCGGCGGAATGCCTCGTCCACCACCTTCTGCGTCGATGAACCGCGCGCGCGGAAGATCAGCCTCTCCTGCATCAGGTCGGCGCAGCGCACCATGCCGCGCGTGGCGAGAGCGTGCCCGGGCGGCACGACTGCGACGACGCACTGGCGCGCGCAGGCCTGCCGCCGGAACCGCCCGTCGCCCGGCACCTCGGGCAGGATTCCCAGATGCACCCGGCCCTCCGTCACCGCGTCGAGGATCCGCCCCCAGCTTCCCATCTCGATCTGCAGCTCGATTCCGGGGCAGAGCTTCTGGAACCGGTCGAGCAGTGCCATGCCCGGCATGGCGTTGCCCAGGCCGACGCGCAGCTCGCCGTCCAGCAGGTCGCGATGGCGCGTCAGCACATGCAGGGCCTCGGCCTCGCCCGTCAGGATGCGTCCCGCAATGTCATGAAGCCGCAGGCACAGCGCGCTCGGCACCAGCTCGCGCCCCCGCCGCTCCAGCAGCGACACGGAGAAGGCCGCTTCGAGATCGCGCAATTGCTGGCTGACGGAGGCCTGGCTTTGCCCGAGCCGCCGGGCCGCTGCGGAGAAACCGCCGGTCTCCACGACCGCATGCAAGGCGCGAAGGCGTGAAAGCGTCAGCCCCATTCCAGTCCTCCATCCGGCCTGTCCATTGTCCGCCGCCTGTCAGGCTTTGGCTGCGCCTTCCATAGGCTTTGCCTGTAACTGAAACATGACTGTCGCAATGAAAACCTATTGAGCGGGCAGTTCATCGTCGGAGGACGCCAGATGGCAACGCTCGCGCTCAGGGGCTTGAGCAAATCGTTCGGGGCGACGCAGATCCTGAAGCAGGTCGACCTGTCGGTCGCCGACGGGGAATTCCTGTCGCTGGTCGGGCCCTCGGGATGCGGAAAATCCACCCTCCTGCGCATCGTGGCGGGGCTCGAGAGCGCCGACAAGGGCAGTGTCGAGATCGGCGGGGCGCCGGCCGGCCATCTTCGGGCTGCCGACCGAGATCTGGCGATGGTGTTCCAGAGCTACGCGCTCTATCCCCACCTCACCGTGGCCGGCAACATCGCGGTGCCGCTCCGCATGAGGCGGTTGACGGCGGCGCAGCGCCTGCCGCTCCTCGGTCCGGTCCTGCCCGGTGCGCGAAGCCGGGGCAGGGAGATCGAGGCGCGCGTCCGCGCCGTCGCCGACATGCTCGATATCGCCCATCTGCTCGACCGGCGGCCCGGACAGCTCTCCGGCGGCCAGCGACAGCGTGTGGCGCTCGGGCGTGCGATGGTACGCGAGCCAGCCGCCTTCCTGCTCGACGAACCGCTCTCCAATCTCGACGCGAAGATGCGCCTGCAGACGCGCACCGAGATCGCCGCGCTGAATCGCAGGCTTGGAACGACTTTCCTCTACGTCACCCACGACCAGGTCGAGGCGATGACCATGTCGGACCGGATCGCGGTGATGATGGACGGGGAGATCCTCCAGCTCGGCACGCCGGAGGAGCTCTACGACCGCCCGGCCGATATCCGCGTCGCGCGGTTCATCGGCTCCCGCCATCAACATCCTGCCCGCCGAGACCGACGCCTCGGGGCATGTGCTGCTGTGCGGGCACGATACGGGGATGCGCGCGGCGGCGGGCGGCCGGATCGCGCATCTGGGACTGAGGCCGGAGGCGCTGGCGCCGGCATCGCACGGGCCGGTGGCGGGCCGGGTCCGCACGGTGGAGAACCTCGGATCGGACATCTATGTGCAGATCGGCGTTCTCGGGGTCGAAAGCCCGGTCACCGTGCGCTGCGCGCCGACTGTCTCGCCGCGGCCGCGGATCGGCGAGACCCTCTTTGCCGCGCCGGTCGGGCGCATGATCGCGTTCGACGCCGCCGGAAAGGCCGTGCCGCTGGTGCGCGCGGAGGTCGCCGTTCATGTCTGAGCCGCGCCCGGAGATACGCCAGGCCCGGGCCGGATATCTGCTCTTCCTGCCGGCGCTGGTGCTGATGATCGTCCTCCTGATCCTGCCGGTGGCCATCGCCGCGGCGCTGTCGGCCAGCGACTACGCGCTGGGCAATCCGGACATTGGCTGGGTGGGGACGGAGAATTATTCGCAGCTCCTGTCGCGGTCGTCCTATCGCAAGATGATGGTCGCCACGCTCGCCTATGTGCTGATTGTGACGCCGGCCTCCGTCGCGCTGGGACTCGGCGCGGCGCTGCTGATCCGCTCGCTCCGCGTCGGGCAGGCGTTCTACAAGACCGTCTACTTCCTGCCCGTCATGGCGTCGTTGCTGGCGATGGCGATCGTGTGGGAATTCGCGCTCCACCCCACGCTCGGCATCGTCAATCGCGGGCTCGAGACGCTTTGCGGGGTCGACGGGCTGCGTGCCGCGCTCAGCGGAAGCTGGGCCGGGCTCGCTCCCGGCGCGACGTGGTTCGGTCGGGGTTGCGCACAGGGGTTCCCGCTGTGGCTCGGCGATCCGGACTACGCCATCTGGAGCATTTCCTTCATCGGCATCTGGCAGGGTTTCGGCTTCAGCATGGTGCTCTATCTCGCGGGTCTCTCGGGCATACCGCCAGAGCTCTACCACGCCGCGGAGATGGACGGTGTCCGCAGCGGATGGGAGCTGTTCCGGCTCCTCACCTGGCCCATGCTCGCCCCCACGACGGTCTTCGTCGTGACCGTGACCACGATCCGCTCCTTTCAGGTCTTCGACACGGTGGAGGCCCTGACCGATGGCGGCCCGGTGCGGTCGACCTACACGATCCTGTTCGCGATCTACGAAAAGGCGATCCGCCAGAACCTGGTCGGCGTCGGCGCGGCGCTCACCGTGGTGTTCCTGGCCGTCGTCATGGCGGTCAGCCTGATCCAGCGCCGCCTCGTCGAAAGGAAGGTGCACGCATGATCCGGCAGTTCTCCGCCTCCCAGACACTGGCGCATCTGGTGCTGCTGCTCGGCGCGGTCGTGGTGCTGCTGCCCTTCTATGTGATGGTCGCCACCTCCTTCAAGTCGCCCTCGGAGATCATGACCGCGACCGGCGGGGCCTTCGGGGCCCAGGCGCCGGTGGTCAGCCGATCCTGCCTTGCCCGGGGAGGAACGAATGCGGACTGTGCGACCCTGCCGGTCGTCGAGAACTACCGCGAGGCCTTCGCCAAGGCCCCCCTGTGGCGCTACATGCTGAACGGCGTGGCCGTGACCGTCTCGATCTTCCTCCTGCAGGTGCTCGTGGCCCTGCCGGCCGCCTATGCCCTGGCGAAGCTCAGATTCTGGGGACGGAACGCCGCCTTCGCGCTGGTGATGTTCTGCCTGCTGATCCCCGTCCACGCCATCGCCCTGCCGCTCTACGTCCTTCTGGCCCGGCTGGGGCTGACCGACAGCTATGCCGCGCTGGTTCTGCCGTGGACAGTCTCCGCATTCGGCATCTTCCTCATGCGCCAGTTCTTCCTGACGGTGCCCGACGACCTTGTCGATGCCGCGCGCATGGACGGCATGGGGGAGTTCGCCATCGTCTGGCGGGTCATGCTGCCCGCCGCCATTCCCGCCCTCCTGGCCTTTGCGATCTTCAGCGTCGTGGCCCACTGGAACGACTATTTCTGGCCGCGCGTCGTCATCACCGGCAACCGGGACCTGTTTACCCCGCCCTTGGGGCTCCGCGAGTTCAAGGGCGACCTCGACGGCAATTTCTACGGCCCGATGATGGCCACCGCGACCGTCATCGTGACGCCGCTCGTCGTGGCCTTCCTCCTGGCGCAGCGCCGCTTTGTCGACGGCATCGCCATGGCGGGCATGAAGTGACCCCCGACCTCTCCAACCAAGGATCACCCCGATGAAGCGCTATCTCTGCCTTGCCGCCTTCGCCGCCTGCCTCGCCGGCCCGGCTCAGGCCGTCGAAATCCAGGTCGGCTATGCCTATGGCTCGATCTTCGACGAGACGATGCGACAGATCGTGGAGGGCTTCAGTGCCGCCCATCCCGATGTCGAGATCACCTTCCGCGCCAGCTACGAGAACTACGAGGACGCCACCAACACCGTCCTGCGCGAGGCAGTGGCGGACACCCTGCCGGATGTCAGCTTCCAGGGGCTGAACCGGCAGGCGGTCCTCGTCGAGCGCGAGATCGCCCGGCCCCTCGATCCGTTCATCGCGCAGGAGACCGATTTCGATGCGGATGGCTACCATCGGGCGATGCTGAAGCTGTCGACCTTCGACGGGGGGATCTACGGGCTGCCGTTCTCCGTCTCCACGCCTATCGGCTACTATAATATGGACATGCTCGAGGCCGCCGGCGTCGAGGGACGGCCCGAGACCTGGGACGAGGTCGCAGAGGCCTGCCGGAAGATCGTGGCGAACGGGCAGGACGCCGCCTTCCTGCACTGGGATATCACCGGCAACTGGCTGCTGCAGGCCGCGCTCTGGTCGCAGGGCGTTCCCACGATCCGCGACGGCAGGCTGAACATGGACAATCCGCAAGGCGTCGCCGCGCTGGAGAGCATCCGCACGGTCGTGCGCGATTGCCGCATGAAGAACGTCTCCGGCGGCGACGCGCTGAAGTCCTTCGCCGCGGGTGAGCTCGCCATGATGTTCACCACCACCGCCTATGTCGCGACGGTGGACGGGACGCGCGTCGGCGACTGGGCGTTCGTCACCGGCCCCTATCCGGGGATCGGCGGTGCGCCCAAGGCTCTCCCTGCCGGCGGCAATGCGGCGATGCTGACCTCCACATCGCAGGATCCGGAGGTCCTCGAGGCGGCGTGGCAGTTCATCAAGTACGCCACGTCCGGCGAGGGGGCGGCCGTGGTCGCGCGCACCACCGGCTACATCCCCCCCAACAAGGTCGCCAACGAGGTTCTCCTGGCCGACTTCTATGCCCGCAATCCGAACAAGGAGACCGCTGTGAAGCAGCTGCCGCTGCTGGCGGAATGGTTCGCCTATCCGGGTGATAACGGGCTGGCCGCGACCCGGATGATCGAGGACTATCTCGAGGAGATCGTGGTGGGCGGTGCCGACGACATGCCGGGCCTGCGCGACGACATGGTCGCCGACGTCAACGATCTGCTGAACTGAACCCGGTCGGCCGGCGGGCGACTGCCGGCCGCTCCGCAATCGGGGACCCCCCATGACCGAACCGCTCCGCTTCGCCATCCTGACCGATACGCATTTCGTCCCCGAAGGACAGACGATCTACGGTTTCGATCCGCGCGCCATGCTGGGCCGCGCCCTCGGCTTCATCCGCGACAGGCTGCCCCGCGTCGATTTCCTGATCGTCACGGGCGATCTGGCGGACCGGGCGGAGCCGGAGGCCTATCGCAGCCTTGCCGGCATGCTCGCCGGTCTGCCCTTTCCGGTGATCGCGATGCTCGGCAACCATGACCGCCGGGCACCCTTCCGGCAGGCGTTTCCGCTCGCGCCGGACATGGGCGGTTTCGTGCAGACGGTGCGAGTGCTCGATCAGGCTACGATCATCGCCCTCGACACGCTGAGCGAGGACGAGCCCGGCCATCACGGCCGTCTGTGCGGGGTCCGCCTGGACTTCCTGACGGAGGCGATGGCCGCGGCGCCGCGCGACCGTCCGGTCCTGCTGTTCCAGCATCATCCCCCGCTCGACCTCTCCATCCCGCCCATGGACGCGATCCGCATGGTCGATGCGGAGGCGGAGCTCGCCGTCTTCGAGCGCGTCGGGCGCAAGCCGGACCATATGTTCTTCGGCCATGTGCACCGGCCGATCTCCGGCCTGTGGGAAGGCATACCGTTTCACCTTCAGCGGGCGCTGATGCATCAGGTCGCCGCACATTTCGACGAACCGGGGCGGATCTGCGGCGCGGTCGAGCCGCCGGATCTCGGCTACGTCTCCGTCTCGGGCGGCAATGTGGTGATCCATTCCTGTCCCTTCCTGTATGAGGGGCCGGTCTTCGACCTGGAAAGCCCTGCCGCCGCCGCGGTGGCGAGCCCCGCCGAGCTCGGCCTCCACGGATGAGGTTCGACGCGTTCGACGCCTATCTCTGCGACCTGGACGGATGTCTGATCGCGGAGGACACGCTCCTGCCCGGCGCGGCGGAGCTGATCGCGCTCGCCGGGGACCGCCTGAGGGTGTTTTCCAATAACTCCACGCAGACGCCGGCCACGCTGTCCCTGCATCTCGCGCGGCTCGGCCTCGACATTCCGGCGGAGCGGATCCTGCTGGCGGGCGCGGCGGCCGTGGAGGTGCTGGCGCGCCGGCCCGGCATCCGTCTGGCCGTCTACGGATCGGCGGCGCTCCGCGCCCATGCCCGCTCATGCGATCTCGATCCGGCGGCGGAGGCGCCGACCCATGTCCTCGTGACCGGCGACCGTAGCCTGACCTGTGCCGATCTCCACGCCATCGTCGCCCACGCCGCGCGCGGTGCGGCGGTGATCGGGGCCAATCCGGACGCCAGCAGGCCCGGTCCGGACGGCATCCCGATCCCCGAGACCGGGGCATTGCTGGCGGCCATCCGCACGGTCCTGCCGGACATCCGCATCAGCGCCTTCGGAAAACCGTCGGGCGAGTTCTACCGCTATGCCCTGGACCGGACGGGTCCCGGGCGTCGGGTGCTGGCGATTGGCGACACCCCGGAGACCGACGGTCTGGGGGCCCGGCGGATGGGGCTTCCGGTCGCCATTGTGGGGTCCGCATCGCAACGATTCGCGTCCCTGCCGGAACTGATCGGCGCGAATCCGGATTTCGGCCTCGACCGACACGGCGCGGATCTGTGCGCCGGGTGACGCGCTCCGGGGGCTTTATCGCGGCGCCTGCCTGTGCAAGCATTGCGAGGACCTTCCCGTCCCACACTCTCTCCATTTCCGAAACGGACCGGCAGCCATGCGATATACCTCCAGCCACTGGGGCCTCTACGAGGTCCGGGACACTGCCGATGGTGGCGTCGCCACGAGGCCGCTGGCGGACGATCCGGACCCTTCCGGCATCGGCATGGATCTCGCCCAGCCCGGCTTGCAGCGGCTCCGGGTGCGCCGGCCGGCGGTGCGAAAGAGCTGGCTTGAGGGCGGGCCGGGCGCGGCGCCGGAGCGGCGCGGGCACGACCCCTTCGTGGAGGTGAGCTGGGACAGGGCGCTCGATCTCGTCGCACAGGATATCGACCGCGTGCGTACCGATTTCGGCAACGAGGCGATCTTCGCCGGCTCCTATGGCTGGGCGAGCGCCGGGCGGTTCCATCACGGCCAGAGCCAGGTGCACCGCTTCATGAACGCGGTGGGCGGCTATGTTCGGCATCTCAATTCCTACAGCCTCGGGGCGGCGCATGTGCTCATGGCGCATCTCGTCGCGCCGATGAAGGAGCTGATGGCCGACCACACCTCGTGGGACGTCATGGCGCGCCATACCGAGCTCTTCGTCACCTTCGGCGGTGTGCCGCGCAAGAACGCGCAGGTTTCGCCGGGCGGGGTGCGCCGGCACCTCACGCGCGGCGGCATGGAGGCGTTGCGGGCGTCCGGCGCCCGCATCGTCAATATCGGGCCGGTCGGCGACAATCTCGACGCGCCGGAGGCGGAATGGCTTCCGGTCCGGCCGAACACCGACACCGCGGTCATGCTGGCGCTTGCCCATGTGCTGCTCGAAGAGGGGCTCCACGCGGAGGACTTCCTGACGCGCTATTGCGTGGGCTTCGAGACATTCGCCCGATACCTCGTCGGTGCCGATGGCGGAACGCCGCGCACGCCGGAATGGGCGGAGGCGATCTCCGGCATGCCCGCCGACCGCATCCGCTCGCTTGCCCGGGAGATGGCGGCGTCGCGCACCATGCTCAACATGGCCTGGTCGCTGCAGCGCGCCAGCCATGGCGAACAGCCCTGCTGGATGCTGCTGACGCTTGCGGCGATGCTCGGCCAGATCGGCCTGCCCGGCGGCGGTTTCGGCTTCGGCTACGGCGCGGTCAATGCGCTCGGCAGCCGGTTTCCGCTGGCGTCCGGCCCCGTCCTCGCACAGGGGAAGAACCCGGTTTCCGCCTTCATTCCGGTCGCGCGCGTCGCCGACATGCTCCTGAACCCCGGCGCACCGTTCGACTATGAGGGCGAGCGCCACACCTATCCCGACATCCGCATGGTCTACTGGGTGGGCGGCAACCCCTATCACCACCATCAGGACCTCAACCGGCTGGAGCGCGCCTGGCGCAAACCGGAAACGGTCGTCGTGCATGAGCAGTACTGGACGGCGACGGCGCGGCGTGCCGACATCGTGCTGCCCTCGACGACGGTGCTGGAGCGCAACGATATCGGCTTCGCCACGCGCGAGGGCCACATTGTCGCCATGCGCAAGGCGATGGAGCCGGCCGGCGAGGCGCGCAGCGACTTCGACGCCTTCTGCGGGCTGGCCGACCGGCTCGGCGTGCGCGAGGCCTTCGCCGAGGGTCTCGACGAGGAGGGCTGGCTCCGGCGCATGTATGAGGAGAGTCGGGAGAAGGCCGGCAGGGCCGGAAACCGCCTGCCGGACTTCGACACCTTCTGGGAGCAGGGCCTGATCGCCTTCGACGAGGCGAGCGAGCCGGTGGTGATGCTGGAGGCCTTCCGGGCCGACCCGGACGCGGCACCGCTCAAGACGCCGTCGGGGCGTATCGAGATCTTCTCAGACACCATCGCCGGCTTCGACCTTGAGGATTGCCCCGGCCACGCGGTCTGGCTGGAGCCTCATGAATGGCTCGGCATGGAGGGCATCGGGGAGGATGCGCTTCACATGCTGTCCGACCAGCCGGTGCGGCGCCTGCACAGCCAGCTCGATGCGAGCGAGTACAGCCGGGCCGGCAAGGTCGACGGCCGCGAGCAGGTTGCGATCAATCCGCGCGATGCCGCCAGGCGCGGCATAGGCGAGGGCGATGTGGTGGAGCTGTCCAATGCGCGCGGGCGCCTGCTTGCCGCCGCCCGGTTGAGCGAGGCCGTCATGCCGGGCGTGGTGCGCCTGTCGACCGGGGCCTGGTACGATCCCGACGAGACGGGGCGCGACAAGCACGGCAACCCCAATGTGCTGACGCTCGATGTCGGCACGTCGCGCTTCGCCCAGGGCTGTGTGGCGCAGACCTGCATCGTCCAGCTGAGCGGGCCGGTGACGGACGCGCCGCCCGTCACCGCCTTCGACCTCCCGCGTTTCGAGCGCTGACGGCGCGGCCACGGTTCAGGCTGCGGGCGCCTTGCCTCGTCTCTCGGCGGCCAGGGCCTTGCGGGCGTCGCGCAGCAGGTCGGCGATCTCGCGCAGGAGGTCGGCGCGGGCCGATGTGGCGCGCCAGGCAAGGACCACATGGCGCGGGCAGGCGCCCGACAGCGGCGCGAGGACGAGGTCGCTGCCGCGCGTCACCCCCGCATCGATGGCCAGATCCGGCAGCAGGGTGATGCCGAGCCCCTCCGAGACCATCGCGATGAGCGTCTGGAGGCTCGTCGCGCAGAAGCTCTCGTCCTGCTCGATCCCGGCATCGGGATAGGCCGACAGCGCATGGCGCTGCAGGCAATGGCCCTTTTCCAGGAGCATGAGCTTGTGGCCCTCGAGGTCGCGCCCTGTCGCCGGCCGGGAGCCCGGCCCCGGAAAGCCGGGCGGGGCGGCCAGGTGGTAGCCGTCGTCGAACAGCGCCTCGGTTTCCAGTGTGCCGAGATCGAAGGGCCGGGCCACGATGGCGGCGTCCAGCCGCCCGGTATTGAGGCCTTCCAGCAACTGCTCGGTCAGCTCCTCGCGCAGATAGAGGCGGAGAGCCGGAAAGGCCTTGCGGATGCGGGGCAGGGCGCGCGGCAACAGGAACGGCCCGACGGTCGGGATGGAGCCGAGCCGCAGGTCGCCCGCATGCGGGTCGCGGTGACGGGCGGCAAGCGCCTCGATCTCACGCGCGCCGATCAGCAGATTGCGGGCGCGTGCCGCAATCTCCTCTCCCGCCGGTGTCATGACGACGGAGCGGCGCGTGCGCTCGGCAAGCTGGACGCCCAGCATGTCCTCCAGCTCCTTGAGACCGGAGCTGAGCGTCGGCTGGGTGACGTGGCAGACCTCCGCCGCGCGCGAGAAATTCAGCTCGTCAGCGAGGGCGGCAAGAAAGCGGAGCTGGCGCAGATTGATCATATGATATTCACGATCTCTATCATAGTCAGTCAATTTATTGATTTCACATATAAGTATTCAAGCCCTATCTCGGAAGCGTCGCAACATTCTTCCCGAAAGGAGACGCTCCATGACCGAGACCGCCCAGCCCGCAATGCCCCGCCTCAACGAGCCGGCACCGGCCTTCGACGCGGTGACCACCCATGGCCGCCGTACGCTCGAGGACTACCGGGGCAAGTGGCTCGTCCTGTTCTCGCATCCGGCCGACTTCACCCCGGTCTGCACCACGGAATTCATGGCGTTCGCCAAGCGCCAGGCCGACTTCGCCGAGCGCGGCGCGGAACTCCTGGGGCTATCGATTGACAGCAACTTCTCGCACATCGCCTGGATACTGAACATCAAGGAGAAATTCGGGATCGAGATCGGCTTTCCCGTCATCGCCGACCTGAACATGAAGGTCGCCCAGGCCTATGGCATGATCCAGCCCGGCGCCTCCGACACCGCGGCGGTGCGAGCGACCTTCCTCATCGACCCGGACGGCGTGCTGCGCGCCATGGTCTACTACCCCATGAATGCCGGCCGCTCCGTGGCCGAGATCCATCGGCTTCTGGTCGCGCTCCAGACGTCGGACGAGAACCAGTGCGCCATGCCCGAGAACTGGGTCCCGGGCGACGAGGTGATCGTCTCGCCGCCGGCCACCGCCGAGGCGGCCGAGGCCCGCAAGGGCGAGGGCTACAACACGGTGGACTGGTACTTTTCCACCCGCCGGCTCTGAGCGGGTTTTGCCCATCGCCGCATCCCGCGCCATCCTGCACCCGGGCCACGCCGCCCGGGTGCCGCCCGCGCGACCGATCCGCTGGAGAGAGCCTGAGGAGAGAACAGCCATGTCGCAGATCCCTGTCGTCAAGCCGTTCTGGGACGAACCGACCGGAAGCTGGCAATATGTCTTCCACGACCCCGATACGATGAAGGGCGCGATCGTGGATCCCGTGCTCGACTACGATCCGCTGTCGGGCAGCACCGCGACCCGCAATGCGCAGACGATCCTCGACTATGTGCGCGAGACGGGCATCGACATTGTGTGGATCCTCGATACCCACCCCCATGCGGACCATTTCTCCGCCGCAGCCTGGCTGAAGGAGCGCACAGGCGCCCCGACAGCCATCGGCGAGCATGTGGTGGAGGTCCAGGCGCTGTGGACCGACATCTACAATTTGCCGGGCGACGTCCCGACGGATGGCCGCCAGTGGGACAGGCTGTTCGCCGACGGCGACACGTTCACGGTAGGCGGGATCCCGGTCCGGGTGATGTTCTCGCCGGGCCACACACTTGCCTCCGTCACCTATGTGGCCGGCGACGCGGCCTTCGTGCACGACACGCTGATGATGCCCGACAGCGGGACCAGCCGGGCCGATTTCCCCGGCGGCGATTCCGGTGTGCTCTATGAGAGCATCGGGGCGATCCTCGCACTGCCCGACGAGACGCGCCTGTTCGTCGGTCACGACTATGCGCCGGGCGGGCGCGCGCCGGCCTGCGAGGCGACGGTCGCGGAGCACAAGGCGGACAACATCCACCTGAAGGGCGCGCCGTCGGAAGAGGAGTACCGTGCCGTGCGCGATGCCCGCGACGCAACGCTGCCTTTGCCGCGCCTGATGCTCGCCGCCCTGCAGATCAACATTCGCGGCGGTCGCAAGCCCGACCCGGAAGCCAACGGCCGCTCCTACCTGAAGATTCCTCTGGACTATTTCGAGGAACGTCGGGTCTGAAACGCCAGACGGGCCGCGATGGAGTCGCAGCCGAGGCGCCTCGGCTCCCGCGTCCCCGCCGTCAGGTCTCGGTGAGTTCGGCCAGGACCTGATCGAGCCGGCCGCGCGCCTCGCGTTCGAGGTCCTCGCCCCGGGCGGCGGTGATCCGGTGGAAGCGGACGGGCGAGCCCGAGGGAGCCTGGGCGAGGCGGGGAAGATCGGCGGAGGCGACGGTGGCGATCTTCGGATAGCCGCCGGTCGACTGGCGGTCGGCCATGAGCACGATGAGCCGCCCCGACGAGGGGACCTGGATAGAGCCCATCAGCGTGCCGTCGGAGACGATGTCGTGGCCGCGATGGGCACGGACGGGCACACCGTCGAGCATCATGGCCATGCGGTCGCGCATGGAGGCAACGGTAAAGGGCTTCGACAGGAAGAGCGACCAGGCTGCCTCGTCGAAATAGTCGTCCTGCGGGCCGGGGATCACCGCGATCCGGCCGCCCTGCGGCCTGAGCGGCGAGACGAGCCGGCGCAGCGGCGCACCGGTGTCCTCGCCGACGGGCAGCATGTCGCCGGGCTCGAGACGGCGGCCCTCGTGCCCGCCAATGGCGCTGCGCAGATGCGTCGCCCGGCTGCCCATCACGGGCGCGGTCTCGATGCCGCCCGAAATCGCCACATAGCCCCAGACCGCGCCGCGCAAGGCCCCGATATGGATCTCGCTGCCCGCGCGTACGCGATACGCGGCCCAGGGCGCAAGGCGTGTGCCTTCCGCGGCGATGTCCACCATGCCGCCGGTGACCGCGACGGTGCGATCCTGCGACAGCCGGAGCGTGCCGCCGGTCAGCGCGAATTCGAGCACGGCGCAATCGGCGTCGTTGCCGACCAGAGCATTGGCGACGGCGAAGCTGTCGCGGTCCATTGGTCCGGAGGCGGAGACGCCGTATCTCAGATAGCCCCGGCGGCCAGGGTCCTGGACCGTCATCATCGGCCCGGCCTGCAGGATCTCTACGGTTCCAGGCATCTATCCGTCCCGCTCCAGTCCGGTGTCGCCATTGGCGATTCTCTCCTCGATATCCGCGAACTCGTCTGCCCCGACCCGCCGGAAGCGGACCCTGTCGCCGGCCGAAAGCAGGAACGGCCTCTCGCGATGGGGATCGAACAGCTTGAGCGGCGTCTGCCCGATGAAATGCCATGCGCTCGGGCTGGCGACCGAGTTCACGCAGGCCTGCGCGCCGCCAATACCGACCGCGCCTTCGGGCACGCGCTGGCGCGGCGCGGGCTTGCGCGGCGTGTGGAGCGCGTCCGGCAGGCCGCCGAGATAGGCGAAACCCGGCGCGAAGCCGATCATGTAGACGCGATAGTCGCCCGACAGGTGCTGGGCGATGACCTCCTCGCGGTCCATACCCTTCGACGCCGCCATTTCCTCCAGATCGAGGCAGGCCTCGCCGCCGTAATGGACGGGTATGGACACCTCCCCGCCGGCCCGCTCGATCCGCGGCAGGCTGTCCAGCCGGGTGCGGATCGCCTCGGCCAGCTCGCCATGTCCGGTGCGGACGGGATCGTAGAACACGAGCAGGGAGCGATAGGTCGGGACGATTTCGTCGAGCCCGTCCGGCGGGCCGTCCTCGAGCGCGCGGGCAAGGGCGAGCACCGTCTCGTTCACGGTCTCGTCCACCCGGTCGGAGAACTCCACGGCGAGGGCCCGGTCGCCACAGGCCGCAAAACGCGGAAACGCCTCTGGCTGAATGTCAGGCACGGGGCAACCCTTTCGCTGGCGGTTCTGCCGCGCGGCGAGCGCGGATCGTGGACGGGAGACGCCGGAAGGACGGGACCGTTCCGGCATGCGGACCGGCCCGGCGCCGGCGCCTGACGCGGTTAGCACGGAACGGCCGCCTCTTCCAGAGCGCCGCGTCGCAGCGCCGGGAAGGCCGGCCGGGTCTGCACAAATTCAGGTCAATCTGCGGAAATGCCTGCCCGATATGCACGTTTTTTGGACATTCTGCCGTTATCTCGCCGGTCCCTGTCGAATTCGCTTTGAATTCCTTCGGTATACCGGCTAGCCTCCAAAAGAAAGACGGAAAATTCAAACCATTTCGGAGCGGTCTCTTGGGCCATGCTCCGGGCAGCCGAGGGGAAGAATGGCAGAAGGCGACGTGCGGTCGACGGTAGTTCCGGCGGGCAGGGGCGTGGCGATTTCGGTCCGGCATGGCGAGATCGTGCGGCTGACCAACACATACGGCTCCCAGGTCGTGGACCTGTGGGCCCTGGGCGGCGAGGATCCGGCCGAGCACTCCTCCATGGATCACACCCGGTCGAAGAACAGCAACATCTTCTTCAAGGCCGGCATGACGGTCTACAGCAGCGAGCGCCGGGCGATGCTCACCATGATCGAGGACAGGGCGGGGCTCTGCCACGACACGCTCCTGTGCCCCTGCAACGCGGCGATCTATCGCGAGCTCGGCTGCAAGGGCGCGCATCGCAGTTGCACCGGCAATTTTCACGAGGCGCTGGAGCGTGTCGGGCTTGCCTGCCCGTTCACGCCGGCGTCCCTCAACGTGTTCATGAACGTTCCCGTGCAGGCGGACGGGACGGTCGACCGGGTGCCGCCGGCCAGCATGCCGGGCGACTATGTGCGCCTGCGCGCGGAGATGGACCTGACGCTCGTCCTGTCGGCCTGCCCGCAGGACGTCACCCCGATCAACGGCGCGGAGCGGCAGGTGCGCGACGTCCATGTCGATATCGCGCCCGCAGCACCCGGAGGCGTCGCATGAGCACGCCGGCGGCCGGCGGGCCGCTGCTCTCCGTCAGGGACATCCGCAAGAGCTTCGGGGAGGTGGAGGTCCTCAAGGGCGTCTCCCTCGATGTGGCGGTGGGCGAGGTCGTCTCGGTCATCGGAGCGAGCGGCTCGGGCAAGAGTACCTTCCTGCGCACCATCAACGTGATGGAGATGCCGCAGGCGGGCCGGCTCGAATTCGGCAACTACAGCTTCGACTTCGCCAAGGGGTCGCGCCTGCGCCCCACCGAGGCGCAGCTCCAGACATTGCGCTCCGAGATCGGCATGGTCTTCCAGAGCTACAATCTCTGGCCGCACATGACGGTTCTGGAAAACGTCATCCATGCGCCCATCAAGGTCCATGGCCTTCAGCGCAGGGAGGCCATCGCGCGCGCCGAGCAGCTTCTGGAGCGGATCGGCCTTGCGGAAAAGCGTGACACCTACCCCTTGCGCCTGTCGGGCGGCCAGCAGCAGCGCGTGGCGATCGTGCGCGCGCTGGCGATGAAGCCGAAGCTGATGCTGTTCGACGAGGTGACCTCCGCGCTCGATCCCGAGCTCGTGGAGGAGGTTCTGGAGCTCATGGCCTCGCTTGCCGCCGACGGGATGACGATGATCCTCGTCACCCACGAGATCGCCTTTGCCCGCGACGTGTCCGACCGCGTCGTCTTCTTCGATCAGGGCGTGATGGCGGAAAGCGGCCCGCCCTCGCAGGTGCTGCGCAATCCCAAAAGCGACCGGTTGCGGCAGTTCCTGCACCGCATCCTTCACGACAGGACCACGGCCGCTGTGGAGGGCGACGAGTGATGGACGCGGTTCTTGCAGAGATCGGCCTCTACGGCCCGGGTTTCCTGAAGGCGTCGTGGACCGTGCTGTGGCTCACGGTCCTGACCATCGTGGTGAGCTGGATCTGCGGGCTGGCCGCGGCGCTTGCACGGGCCTCCTCGGTGGTTCCGTTCCAGGCGACGGCACGCTTCTACATCTGGTTCATGCGCGGCACGCCGGCGCTGATCCAGATCTTCATTATCTATTTCGGCCTGCCGCAGCTCGGCGTGAGGCTCTCGCCCTATACGGCGGGCATCCTCGCGCTCGGTATCAATAGCGGCGCCTATGTGGCGGAGATCGTGCGCTCGGGCCTGAGCGCCATTCCGCGCGGCCAGACGGAGTCGGCGCTGGCCCTCGGGCTCGACCGGCGCGAGATCATGCGCAGTATCATCCTTCCGCAGGTCTTCCGCATCATCGTGCCGCCGGTCACCAACGAGGCGATCACGACGCTCAAGAACACCTCGCTGCTCTCGACGATCACCGTTCTGGAGCTCACGCTTTACGCCCAGACCCTGATCGCGGCGACCTTCCGGCCCTTCGAGTTCTATATCGCGGTGGCCGTCATCTATCTGGTGCTGACGACCATCCTGTCGCAACTCGCGGGCTGGCTGGAGCGGCACTATGCGCGGCTGAGCTGACCGATGGCCGCCGCATTCCGAACCGCCTGACTGAGGAGACGTCATGTCCGCTTTGCCCACCGACTCGCTGGAGACCCCGAGATTCTGCGGCATCCCGACCTTCATGCGCCTGCCGCAGGCCGACACGCTCGACGGCCTCGACGCCGCGGTCATCGGCATTCCCTCCGATTCGGGCGCGCCGTTCCGCACGGGCGCGCGCTTCGGCCCGAACGCGGTGCGTCAGATGTCGATCATGCTGAGGCCGATCAATCCCTATCGCGGCGGCCTCGACGTCTTCGAGCGCATCCGCGTGGCCGATGTCGGCGACACGCCGGTCGTGCCGGGCTACGAGGTGCGGTCTCTGGAGCGCATCGAGGCCTCGGTCTCTGCCCTGGTGGAAGCCGGCATCGTTCCCTTCGGGATCGGCGGCGACCATTCCGTCACGCTCGCAGAGCTGCGCGCGGTGGCGAAGCGCCACGGGCCGGTGGCGCTCATCCAGTTCGATTCCCACACCGACACCTGGGACAAGTACTTCGCCGGCGAGCGCTACAGCGCCGGCACGCCCTTCCGCCGCGGGGTGGAGGAGAACATCATCGATCCGGCCCATTCCATCCAGATCGGCATGCGCGGCTCGCTGTTCCAGCCGTCCGATGTGAGCCAGTCGCTCGATCTGGGCTTCGACGTGGTGACGACGGACGAGCTGTTCGAGATTGGGTTCGACGCGCTCGCCAGCCGCATCGCGGAGCGCGTGGCGGGGCGCCCGGCCTTCATCACCTTCGACATGGACTTCGTCGATCCGGCCTCCGCGCCGGGGGTTCAGACGCCGGAATCGGGCGGCGCCAGCGCGCGCGAGACCCTGGATCTCGTCCGCAGGCTCCACGGCGTCGATCTGGTGGGCTGCGACGTGGTGGAGATCAATCCGCAATATGACGGGCCGGGCCAGATCACCGCGCTGCTCGGCGCCACGGTGCTGGCGGAATTCCTCGCGCTGCTCGCAGACCGCTGAGGATGACGGGGGCAAGACACCGAATTGCAACGATAACCTGACTGACGACTGCACGATGGAGGGAGTTGACGATGATTAGACAGATGGTGTTGTCCGTGGCGATGCTCGTCGGCATCGGATCGGCCACGGTGGCCCAGGCGGAGGAGTACGAGCTGCTCGAGCCGGGCAAGCTGCAGGTGGCGACGGAGGGGACCTATGCGCCCTTCAGCATGCGCGCGCCGGACGGAACGCTGGACGGGCTGGAGATCCGGGTGATGTCGGAGATCGCGAAACGGCTCGACCTCGAATATGTGCCCGTCCTCATCAAGTGGGATTCCCTGCTGGTGGGTCTCCAGGCGGACCAGTTCGACGTGATCAGTGCCGCGATGGACATCACCGAGGCACGCCAGGAGCAGGTGACCTTTGCCGATGGCTGGCTGGAATCCGGGGGCCGGGTGGTCATCCCCCTCGAGTCCGACATCACGTCGGCGGCCGATATCAACGGCAAGACGGTCGGCGCGCTGGTCGCCTCCAACTGGAGCAAGATCGCGGAGGAGAAGGGCGCGAGCGTCAAGACCTACAAGGCGGAATCTGACGCGATGCAGGATCTCGTGAACGGCAATATCGATGCCGTCATCACCGATTCCATCGCCGCGGCCTACGCGATCACGGATGCCAGGATGCCGCTGAAGATGACGGACGACTATGTGAGCCACGTCCAGAAGGGCTTCGCCTTCAAGAAGGGCAAGCCGAAACTCGTTGCCGCGGTGAATGAGGCTCTGGCAGAAATGATCGCAGACGGAACCTATGCGGAGCTCACGACCGAGCTGGTCGGCTTCAGCCCCGCGCCGAAGGACCCGATCAAGACGATCGAATGACACGGTGGCCGGGCGCGCGTCGTCCGGCCCCCCATCCGGGGGGATGATATCGATGAGCGTTGGAGGCAAGCCCCAACCGAGCTTCGTCGGCGAGACGGCGACCAGCCTGAGCGACCGGGCCTATGAGCGCCTGCTGGACATGATCGTCCAGCGCGAGCTGCCGGCCGATACGGTGCTTCAGGAACGCCCGCTGGCGGAGTTTCTCAAGATCTCCCGCACACCGCTGCGCCAGGCGCTTAACCGGCTGGAGAGCGAGGGGCTTCTGGAGCGTTCGCCGGGCCGGGCGCTCGTGGTGAAGAAGATCTCGCCGCGCGAGCTGATCGAGGCGCTCCATGTGCGCATGCTGCTCGAGGTCGAGGCGATCTCGCTCGCCATCGGGCGGATCCCGGCAGAGGCGATCGATGCCGTGGAGGCCGATGTCAGGAGCCTCCTGGAGCGGCCCAATGCGAGCGGGGCGGAGGACTGGGAGGTCGACAGCGCCTTCCACGGGCTGATCGCCAGGGCGAGCGGCAACCGCGTGCTGGCGGAGATGATCGAGGCGCTGCGCCTGCGCACCCACATGTTCAATGTCGACCGTGTTCCCGAGCGCTTCGTCATCGGGCACGAGGAGCATCTGGCGATGCTCGACGCGCTGCGCCGCGGCGACGAGCAGGCCGCGCGTTCGGGCATGCAATCCCATATCGCCAATGTGAAGGCGAGCATCCTGCAGAAGCTCGGTGAGGTCTGAGTGCCAAGGGGAGTGGGCCCGTGCCCGGACAATCGGATAGGATGGGCCGGACCTGCGATTCCACCGGGTCCGACACCCCGAGACCACCCGCAAACACGTTCTGGAGTGACCGATGACGGATGTGATACGCGACACGATCGACCGGATTCTGACGCGGGTGAACGCCATTGGCGCGGGCGGGCCGGGCTTCACGCGCCCCTCCTATAGCCCGCTCGAAACCGAGGCCCACGGGGTGATCGAGGAGGAGGCTGGCGCGCTCGGCCTCGGTGTCACACGCGATGCCGGCAGCAATCTGTTCGCGCGCCTGCCGGGCCGCGACCGGGCCGCCCCGCCGCTCTATATCGGATCCCATCTCGACACGGTGCCCATGGGCGGCGCCTATGACGGCACCGCCGGCGTCGCCGCCGCGATGGCGCTCGTCGCCCATTTCGTGGAACGTGGGGAAACGCCGCCCTGCGATATCGTGGCGACCGTCACGCGCGCGGAGGAGAGCGTCTGGTTCCCGGTCTCCTATATCGGCTCGCGCGCGGCGCTGTCGCGCCTGACGGCGGAGGAGATGGAAGCGTGCCGTGCCGATACGGGCCGCACGCTCGCCGACCACATGCGCGAGGAGGGCGGCGACCCCGACCGCGTGTTGGCCGGCCCCGGCCTGCCGGCGGCGACATTCCTGGAACTCCATATCGAGCAGGGACCGTTGCTCGACACCGCGCATGAGCCCTTCGCGCTGATCGAGGGGGTGCGCGGGGGCCTGCGCTACCGCTTCGCGGCCATCGAGGGCGTGTGGGCGCATTCCGGCGGCGCGCCGCGCCATCTGCGTTCGGATGCCGTCTTCGCGCTCGCCGACATGATCGCAGGCCTCGACGGCGACTGGGCGGAGATGCTGGAGGCCGGCCACGACCTCGCCGTCACCGTCGGGCGGGTGGACGCGGCCACCGACGAGCATGCCTTCGCCAAGGTGCCCGGCCGCGTCGGGTTCTGCCTCGACATGCGCAGCATCGACCCTGCCGTGCTCGACGAGATGGACCGCCGCCTCGGCCGGATCGTCTCGCGCATCGAGGAGGCGCGCGGCGTGACGTTCCGCCTTGGCCCATCGTCCAGAAGCACGCCGTCGGCCCTGTCGAAGACGCTCGCCGACCGGCTGGAGGAGGCTGCGGGGCCCCTCGGCTTTGCGCCGCGGCGCATGGTGTCCGGCGGCGGGCACGACGCGGCCGCCTTCGCCGCGGCGGGCTGGACATCGGGCATGGTCTTCATCCGGAACTGGGATGGCAGCCACAATCCCGACGAGGGGATGGACCCCGCCGACCTCGCCGACGCCGTGCGTTGCGTGGCCGCCGCCTGGGCCGATGCACAGGCCCGGCCCGCATAGCCTGTTCCCTCTTCGGATGCGCTCGCGACCCTGCCCTCCGGGGCGATGGAGCTCTCAACCGTCCTCCCGGTGCTCCAGCACGGACAGCAGGCTCGAGCCGTCCTGCCAGTGGACGGCCGCCCAGCCCGCTTCGAGCGCAGCGTCGATATTGGCCCGGCTATCGTCGACGAGAACGAGGTCTTCGGGCCGCGCGCCGCTGTGGCGTTCGGCGGCGTCGAAGAACGCGCGCTCGGGTTTTCGCGCCGCGACCTGCGCGGAATAGATCATGCCGTCCACATGGTTTCCGAGGGCGAGGCGGTCCATGAGATGGCGCGCCCTCACATGCTCCTGATTGGTTGCGAGGAAGATGCGCATCCCGCGCCCGCGCAGAACGTCGCACGCCGCCAGGACGGTTTCGTTCACACCGGAATCCCTCTCAAGCCAATAGTCGACGAACTCCTGTGGGCCGAGAAATGGCGAAAGCTCCGGCAGGCAGGCCTCCAGCACGTCGAGGAGCTGCCTCCGGCCCGTCACGATGTCGATCCAGTACGGTGCGAAGAAGACGGCCTGCAGTCTCTCCGGCGCGATGCCCAGATCGCGCTCGATGTCGGTCGCCCAGGACAGCCCGTCTTCCGGACGTCCGTTGACCACGACCCCGTCGACATCCAGCATGAGGCATCGCGCCATATACCGCTCTCCTCGCAAAACGGTCCCGATCGGCCCTAATAGCCCCGGGCGATGTCGACCGCAGGCGGGATGGTGCCGTCCACCCTGTAGGCGGCGATGTTCTCAGCGACGATCCGGGCGGCGGAGCGCTTGTCGGTCGGTGCGGAGATATGGGGCAGGACGGTTACGGAAGGGTGATCCCAGAGCAGGGAGTCCGCCGGCAGGGGCTCGGTGTCGAAGACGTCGAGGACGGCGTGATCGAGATGGCCCGAATCGAGTGCTGCGATCAGGTCGCCGGTCGCCACGATGGGGCCCCGGGCGAAATTGACGAGCGATGCGCCCTTGCGCATCTGCCCGAACTGCGCGGCGTCGAGAAGCCCCCGTGTTCCTTCCGTCAGCGGCAGCAGGCAGACGAGGATGTCGGCCCCCGCCAGAACGGTCTTGAGCCCGTCCTCGCCCGCATGGCAGGCAACGCCGTCTATGGATTTCGGCCGGCGGCTCCAGCCCGCGACCCGGAAGCCGGCCTCGCCGAGCCGCAGTGCCGCGGCCTGCCCGAGCGCCCCGAGCCCCAGAAGCGCGACCGTCGTCTCCTCCGCGCGGCGATAGGGCTGCTGCTTCCAGAGATGGGCGCGCTGCTGGCGCGCATAGGCGGGCATGTCGCGGAACAGATAGAGCGTCCAGGCAAGAACGGCTTCCGCCATCTTGTCGGCGAGCGCCGGGTCGACAAGGCGGACGATGGGCACCGGCCGGTCAGCGAGCTCGGCGACGAGCCGCTCCACGCCCGCCCAGACGCTCTGGATCCAGCGGCAGTTCGGCAACAGCGCGATGTCGGCCGGGTCCGGATTGGCGACGATGGCGATCTCGCACCGCTCGCGCTCCTCCGGCGTCATGGACCGGATGACCGTCACCGTTTCGCCGGGCAGGGCGGCGTTGAGCGCATCGGTCCAGGCGTTCTCCTCTTCCGGGGGGAGCCGGGTGACAAGGGCAATCGGGCAAGCCATCTCCACGCCGCCTCAGGCCGCCGCCGGCGCCGAGATGCGGAAGGGCGCGATCGCGATGCCGGCACGCTCCAGCTCCTCGCGCAGCTTGCGCGCGACCGCGACCGCGGCGGGATTGTCGCCATGGATGCACAGCGTGTCCGCCCTGACCGGAAGCTTTCTGCCTCCGGTGGTCGGGATATGGCCGTCGAGGATCATGTGGAGCACCTGGGCGAGGCTCCGGTCGGGATCGTGGATCACCGCGCCCGCCTCCTTGCGCGGCGTGAGCCGGCCCTCGTCGGTATAGGTGCGGTCGGCATAGATCTCGCTGGCGACATGGAGGCCGGCCTCCTCGGCGGCGTGCATGGTCTGCGAATAGGGCAGGGTGACGAAGGTGAGCGTCGGGTCGACCGCGATGACCGCGTCGACGCAGATCCGCGCGAGCTCCGCGTCCTCCGCGGCCATGTTGCCGAGCGCGCCATGGGTCTTCACATGGGTGAGGCGCGTGCCGGCCGCCTCCGTGAGCGCCTTGACCGCGCCGATCTGGTAGATGAGCTGGGCCTTCAGCGCCTCCGGCGTCTCGCCCGCAATGCGCCGGCGTCCGAAGCCGTAGAGGTCCATGAAGGAGGGATGGGCCCCGACCGACACGCCGTTCTCGCGCGCCTGCAGCACGGTGCGGTGGATCACCTCCGGGTCGCCGCCGTGAAAGCCGCAGGCGATATTGGCGGATGTGATGAGTTCCAGCATCGCCGCATCGTCGCCGATGGTGTAGGCGCCGAAGCTCTCGCCCATGTCGCAGTTCAGGTCGATGGTCTTGGTCATTTTATCCGTGCTGCATGTTCGGTGTGGTTTGGGTGTTGCGCCGCTGCCGGCAATAGGATAGCACGCTGATATCCCGTCGGTATACCGGATGTGTATCGCTGTTTCCATCGCGATCCCGCCTCCCGGACCGCATCGCCAAGCCATGAACGGAGCATGAGAGATGACAAGGACCGTGTATCTGAACGGGCAGTGGCTGCCTGAGACCGAGGCGCATGTGTCGGCGTTCGATCGCGGCTTTCTGTTCGCCGATGCGATCTACGAGGTGGTGGCGGTCGTCGGCGGCAAGCTTGTCGACTACGAGGCGCATGCCGCCCGCCTGCGCCGCTCGCTGTGCGAGCTCGGCATGGCCTGTCCGTTCGATGAGGCATCCTTGCTGGCGCTTCACAGGGATATCGTCTCCCGCAACGGTGTCGAGGAAGGGTTGATCTATCTCCAGATCAGCCGCGGTGCGGCCGACCGGACCTTCGTCATCCCGAAGGACACCGAACCCACCGTGTTCCTGTTCACCCAGAAGAAGGCGGTTCTGGAGAACCCGCAGGCGGCGGCCGGCATCTCGGTCATCACGCTGCCGGATCTTAGATGGGCGCGCCGGGATATCAAGACGGTGCAGCTCCTTTATCCCTCGCTGGCCGCCAGCGAGGCCGCCGCGAAGGGCGCCGACGACGCCTGGCTCGTCGAGGACGGCCTGGTGACCGAGGCGAGTTCGGCCACCGCCCATATCGTGCTTGGCGGCCGCATCGTCACGAGGCCGCTCGGCACGGAGATCCTCCACGGCGTGACGCGCGCCTCGGTGCTCGATCTCGCCCGGACGGACGGTATCGGCGTCGAGGAACGGCCTTTCACGGTGGAGGAGGCAGGTTCGGCGGACGAGGCCTTCATCACCTCCGCCACGAGCTTCGTCGTGCCCGTCGTCGCCATAGACGGCACCCCGGTCGGCACGGGCAAGCCCGGCCCCGTTGCCAGGCGGCTGCGCGAGATCTACATGGCCGACCGGCTGGCCGGCGCCATATAGACAGGACAAGACCTTCGGGGGCGGTGTCCGCCCGCATGTCCAGCCTCAGGCCTCGACCTCCAGGGCGGTGACGGGGCGAGAGCAGCAGGCGAGGATGAGGCCGTCGGCGATCTCGTGGTCGAGAATGCCGCCATTGTGGCTCATCTCCACCTCGCCGGAGCACCTCACCTTGCAGGTTCCGCAAAGGCCGAGCTCGCAGGCTGCCGGGATGCGCACACCGGCGGCGCGGGCGGCCTGCAGCACCGTCTGGCCGGGCACGCTCTCCGTCTCCGTGTCGGACAGGGTGAAGCGGATCGCCACGGCCTCGCCGTCGGGGCTCGCATCCCCGGCAAGCTCCGCCGCCGCCGCGCTGGTCTCGATGGCCTCCGCGAGGCTTTCCTCCGGCGGCGTGCCGAAGCTTTCCTGATGATAGGCGGCCATGTCGAAGCCCGCCGCCTTCAGCATCTCGCGCACGGCGCGCATGAACGGCTCCGGTCCGCAGCAGAAGACCTCGCGCTCGTGGACGTCCGGCACCAGGAGCGGCAGCCTGACCGCGTCGATCCGGCCGCGCTGGCCGAACCCGCCGTCCCGGCTCGACCGGGTCTCCACCAGGAAGTCGAGCGACAGGCCCGGCATCCGGTTGCCCAGAAGGTCGAGCTCCTTGCGGAAGATGATGTCCTCCGGCGTGCGCGCGCAATTGACGAAGGCGACGTCGGTCCACGGCGCACAGTCATTGAGCCAGCGCAGCATGGACATCATCGGCGTGACGCCCGAGCCCGCCGACAGGAACAGGTATTTCGCCGCGGGATGCTCGTGCAGCGAGAACGATCCCGCCGGCCCGTAGGCCTTGATGTGGCCGCCGGGCCGGAGATTGTCGAACATCCAGCGCGTGCCGAGGCTTCCCGCCTGCGCCTTGGCCGTCACGGAGATCGTGAAGGGCCGCGACGGGCTGGAGGAGAGCGTGTAGGTCCGGTGGACGGGCTCCTCGTCCACGGGAAGCTCGAGTGTGATGAACTGGCCCGGCCGGTAGCGGAACCAGGTCTGGTTGTCGGAGCGGAAGGTGAAGGTCCGCACCTCCGGCGCCTCCTCCACCACGCCGACGCATTCGAGCACCTGGAGCGTGTCGTCCCAGGGCGTCATCTCGTCGAGATGCTTGTAGAGGGAGTCCTCTTCCGCTGCGGTCATCGTGCCTCTCCCCGCCTCAGGCGACGCCGAGCAGCGCCGGCGCCTCGGTCTCCGCCAGCCGTGGCTCGACGAAGCGGCAATACCAGTCCACGAATTGCATGACGCCACCCTCGTGAACCGGAGAATAGGGGCCGGGCTCATAGGCCGGCGAGGCGATGCCGACGGCGTTCTCCTCCACGATCCGGCGGTCCTGGTCGTTCGTCTCCGTCCAGACATGGGTGAGCTCGGCGAGGTCGTAATCGACGCCCTCGACGGCATCCTTGTGGACGAGCCATTTGGTGGTGACCGCCGTCTCCGTGGCGCTGATTGGGAGCACGCGGAAGGTCACGGCGTGATCGCCGAGCACGTGGTTCCAGGTGGTGGGGTAGTGATAGAGGAGCAGCGAGCCGATGCGGTCGGCCTCCACCGTGTCGCTCAGCCGGCGGCGGACAGCCGGCCGGCCGCTCATCGTATAGCTGACCGCGTCCCTGAGAAGGGGCACGCGGATCATGCGGTACTGGCCGCCGCTATCGATGCGGAAGGCGCTCGCCAGCCCGGCCGCCTCGCAATGGGCCCAGTGGGCGGCCATCTCGGGATCCTCGCCCGACATCTCCACGCCCGCATTGGTCGGTGCCTCGGGGAAGGTCTTGCAGAGCTCCGGGTGGTTGCCCGCGCAGTGATAGCACTCCCGGTTGTTCTCCCAGACGAGCTTCCAGTTGGCCTTCTCCACGATAGTGCTCTCGAAGGCGACCTTGGCCTCGGTAAGCCTGTGCGGCGCGAAATAGGGCGCCATGGCCGCGCGCACGGGCGCGAAATCGGCGGGCTCGTCGGCGAGGCAGACGAAGATGTAGCCGCACACTGCCTCGCAGGCGACGGGCTTGAGCCCGTAGCGGCCCATATCGAAATCCGGGCCCATCTGGCGCGCGAAGACCAGGCGGCCGTCGAGGTCGTAGGTCCATTGGTGATAGGGGCAGACGAGCTTGGCGGAGGTCCCCTTCGCGGCGGCGCACACGCGTGACCCGCGGTGCCGGCAGGAATTGTGGAAGGCGCGGATCTCGCCGGCGGTGTCGCGCACCACGACGACCGGATGGTCGCCGATCTGGACGGTGAAGTAGCTGCCGGTGCGGGGCAGTTCGCAATCGTGGCCGACGAACAGCCAGTCGCGATACCAGATGAGATCCAGATCGAGCCGGAAGTAATCCGGATCGGTATAGAAGGGCCGGTCGAGGCTGAAGCCCGGTTGCCGGTTGCGGAGCCGGCGAAGCATGTCTGCGCGCACGTCCATGTCCCGTCCTCGTTCTGTCCCAAGGACTGAGCTGGTGGTGATGGAGGAGGACACGGCCTTCGCCTGCCGGGCCCGGAGACCTGCCCCGATGGACCCGACCGAAGCGATCCCCTCCTGACCGCCCACCGCGATCAGTCGGTTGCACACCGCCCAAGGCTGGTTTCCGGGCTCAGGAGCGTGTCCCTTGGGGGACTTGCGCGGCACCTTCCCGGACACCGGGTTCGGGTCCAGTGGCTTTTCGCCGCGATTGACGCTCCACTACCGTTGCGGGGGCAGCGCCGGGTTTCGACCGGCTTCCCAATTCTCCGCCACCTCCCTCCGTGGCGGCACCTCGAGCATGGCCATCAGACCATCGCTCGCTCGGGCCAGCGAGCGCGAAAGCGACACGCCGCATTCGATGGGCGACACGGGCGATTTCCCATGTGCCGAGCGGTCGCCGGGCGGCTCGACGGACACAAGGAAAACGGCCGGTCCTCATGTCGGGGACCGGCCGCAAGTCGATGTTTCCGCTTTCGTTTCGTCCGCGGGGGCAGGCGCGGCAGACCGGCCTGCCCTCCGCGGTTTTCAACCCCCGGTCGCGGGCCTTATTCGCCCGGCTGCGAGGCGGGCGCCTCGCGCAGCGGCTGCTTGGCCTCGTGCGTCTCCATGAAGTGGCGGTCTGCCACGGGACGCACCAGGATGTTGCACACCAGCCCCACCAGCAGCAGGCCGGCCATGGTGAACATGGTCGTGTTGTAGAGGCTCGGCGTCGGGTCGATCGTGCCCTCCGGGGCGATCGCCATCAGCTTGGAGATGGTGACCGTGTTGGCGGCAATGAGCTGATCGAGGTTCTGGATCGTCGCCCCGAAGGTCTCCTGGAACCGCGCCGGGTCGACCTTGGCGGCGAGATCGTGCAGGGCCTGGGCGCGCGAGCTCTCCCTGAGCGAGGTGATCGCCAGGGGCCCGAGCACGCCCGCCGTGCTCCAGGCGGTCAGCAGCCGGCCATGGATGCCGCCGACATACTTCGTCCCGAAGATGTCGGCCAGATAGGCCGGAATGGTCGCGAACCCGCCGCCATACATGGTGAAGATGATCATGGTGGCGGCATAGAAGAGCACGAGCCACATCACCGCCGGGTCGGCATTCACAGCCTGGGCGGTGAAGGGGATGGACATGTAGAGCACGAAGCCGAGCACGAAGAACGCGTAATAGGTGTTCTTCCGGCCGATATAATCCGACATGCTCGCCCAGAAGAACCGGCCGCACATGTTGAACACCGAGATCATCAGCACATAGGTCGCCGCGAAGGCGCCGTTGACGATTGTCGGCAGCGTGGTGCCGAAGATCTCGATCATCATGGTCTTGGCAACGCCGATCACGCCGATGCCGGCGGTCACGTTCATGCACAGCACCATCCAGAGCAGGTAGAATTGCGGCGTCTTGAGCGCCTGGTCGATATGGACGTTGTTCTGCGTGATCATGCGCTTGGCCGCGGCATCCTCCGCCGGCGGCGTCCAGCCAGCCGGCAGCCAGCCCTCGCGCGGCACGCGATAGGAGAAGGCGGCGACCATCATGACCGCGAAGTAGACGATGCCGAGCGTGAGGAAGGTTTCCATCGCACCGGTCGAGCCGGTGCCGACCACATAGACGCCCTCAGGCCCGGGAACCGGCATCTGGGCGACCTCGTTGGCGCCCACCACGACGACCTCCTTCATGGTGCCGCCGGCGTCTGCCAGGCGCCGGCCGCCCTCCGTGACGAGCTGGACCTGGTCTACCGTGCCGAGATATTCCGGGGCGCGGTAGAACAGGCCGAGCAGCCATTCCTTGAGCGGCGCGGCAATCATCGCGCCGCCGCCGAAGCCCATGATGGCCATGCCGGTCGCCATGCCGCGCCGGTCCGGGAACCACCGGATCAGCGTGCTGACCGGCGAGACATAGCCGAGCCCCAGCCCGCAGCCGCCGAGCACCCCATAGCCCAGATAGATGAGCCAGAGCTGGTGGGTGGCGATGCCGACGGCGGAAATGATGAAGCCGCCGCCCCACAGGAGCGCGGCGACCGCGCCGACCATGCGCGGGCCGACCTCTTCCAGCCACTTGCCGGCAAAGGCCGCGGCAAGGCCCAGGAACACGATGGCGACGGAAAAGATCCAGACGACGGAGCTCAGGGACCAGTCGCCGGGAGCGCTGGCGACAACGCCGAGCTCGCGGGTCAGCGGCGGGTTGAAGATGCTCCAGGCATAGACCGACCCGATACACAGATGGATCGCGATGGAGGCCGGTGGCACCTTCCATCGATTGAAGCCCTCAGGGGCTACGATATGCTCCTTCTTCAGCGCGTCGAACATCAGGGGTTTCCTCCGTTTGCTTCTGAAGCTCGTATCCTGCTCCGTCCGAAGGCGGCGGCTTGCGGATCTGCTCCGCCGCTCTCACGACGACGTCGCGCAGGCCCTCGCCACCTTCCGCGAGGTGATCGAAGAGCTGCCGGCGCATGCGCGGTTCCCAGAAGCTGTTGATGTGGCCGGCGATGCCCGCTTCCGCCTCTGCGGGCGGATAGGAGGCGAAGAAATCCGCGATCTGGTTGGCCATGCGCACGATCTTTTCATGAGACATCGGCCGTAACCTCTGCAGCGATCCGGTGGGGATGGGTGAAGATCTCGAACCCGTCGTCGCGGGCGATTGCGCACAGCGTGATGCCGGCAGCCTCGGCGGTCCTGAGCGCGAGCGCGGTCGGCGCGGAGACGGCGACGATGACGGGCACGCCGATGACGGCCGCCTTCTGCACCATCTCCACCGACACGCGGCTGGTGAGCAGCAACAGGCCGTTGCCGGCTTCCGTGCCTTGCCGGGCAAGGGCGCCGGCGAGCTTGTCGAGGGCGTTGTGGCGGCCGACATCCTCGCGCAGCTCGACGAGTCCCGCCTCGCGCGACCACAGGCCGGCGCCGTGCACCGCACGGGTCTCCCGGTGGAGGGCCTGTGCCATGGGCAGGGCCGCGAGCGCGGCGGCGATGTCGCGCGGCGCGAACCGGCATTGCGAGGCGACCCGGCGGGCGGGCCGCATGACGTCCTCCAGCATCTCCAGCCCGCACAGGCCGCAGCCGGTCGGCCCGGCCATGCGCCGCCGGCGCTCGATGAGCGGGGCGGCCCGGTCCGCGGTGAGCCAGATCTGCAGGTCGATGCCGTCCGGCGTCTCCACGACGTCGAGGCTCTCGATGTCGCCGGGCCCCTCAATGAGACCCTCGCTCAGGCCGAAGCCCACGGCGAAGTCGGCGAAGTCGGCGGGTGTGGCCATCATCACCGCATGGGTTCCGCCATTGAAGCTGAGGGCGACGGCCGTCTCCTCCGGCACGGCACGGTGTCCGCGCCCGGCGATGCCGCCGCGAATGGAAAGCCGCTCGGCATGATGGACGGGCCCCACGCTCACCGCCGCTACTCCGCCGCATCCATGGCGGATGCGATCTGCCGGCTGCGGCGCGAGAAGGCGTCATATTCCTCCTGCCACGGCGTCGGGCCGTTGGAGGGAGAGACCTGGACGGCGGTGACCTTGTATTCGGGGCAGTTGGTCGCCCAGTCCGAATAGTCCGTCGTCACCACATTGGCCTGCGTCGCGGGGTGGTGGAAGGTCGTGTAGACGACGCCCGGCGCGACGCGTTGGGTGATGAGCGCGCGCAGCGTCGTCTCGCCGGACCGGCTCTGGAGCCTCACCCAGTCGCCGTCGCGCACGCCGCGCTGCTCGGCATCGTGGGGGTGGATCTCCAGCCGATCCTCCTCGTGCCAGACCACATTCGCGGTGCGCCGCGTCTGGGCGCCGACATTGTACTGGCTGAGAATGCGGCCCGTGGTCAGGAGCAGCGGGAAGCGCGGACCGGTCTTCTCGTCGGTCGCGACATATTCGGTGATCATGAACTTGCCCTCGCCGCGCACGAAGCGGTCGACATGCATCACCGGCGTGCCCTCCGGGGCGGCCTCGTTGCAGGGCCACTGCACCGACCCCAGCGCGTCGAGCGTTTCGTAGGAGACGCCCGCGAAGGTCGGCGTCAGCCGGGCGATCTCGTCCATGATCTCTCCGGGATGGGCATAGTCCATGGCAAAGCCCATGGCGTTGGCGAGCGCCATGGTGATCTCCCAGTCGGCATAGCCCGAGCGCGAGCGCATCACCTTGCGCACCCGCTGGATGCGCCGTTCCGCGTTGGTGAAGGTGCCGTCCTTCTCAAGGAAGGTGGAGCCGGGCAGGAAGACATGGGCGTAATTGGCGGTCTCGTTCAGGAACAGGTCCTGGACGACGACGCATTCCATGGCCCGAAGACCGGCGGCGACATGGTGCGTGTTGGGGTCGGACTGCAGGATGTCCTCACCCTGGATGTAGATACCCCTGAAGCTGCCCTCGACCGCTGCGTCGAGCATGTTGTTGATGCGCAGGCCCGGCTCGCTGTCCAGCTCGGCGCCCCACAGCGTCTCGAACATGGTGCGCGTCGCGTCGTCGCCGACATGGCGGTAGCCGGAGAATTCGTGCGGGAACGAGCCCATGTCGCAGGAGCCCTGCACGTTGTTCTGGCCGCGCAAGGGGTTCACGCCCACGCCCGGCCGGCCGAGATTGCCGGTCGCCATGGCGAGGTTGGCGATGGCCATGACGGTGGTCGAGCCCTGGCTGTGCTCGGTAACGCCGAGACCGTAATAGATCGCCGCATTGCCACCGGTGGCATAGAGCCGGGCCGCCTCGCGGACAGTCTCCGCCGGCACGCCGGTCATGGGCTGGACGGCCTCCGGGCTGTTGCGCTCCTCGCTCACGAAGGCGGCCCAGTGCTCGAAGGCCTCGCGGTCGCAGCGCTCGCGCACGAACGCCTCGTCGACGAGGCCCTCGGTCACGATCACATGGGCAAGCGCGTTGAGGACCGCGACATTGGTGCCGGGCCTGAGCGGCAGGTGGCAGGCGGCCTCCACATGGGGCGTGCGCACCAGATCGATCCGGCGCGGATCGACGACGATCAGCTTCGCGCCCTCGCGCAGTCGCTTCTTGAGCCTGGAGCCGAAGACGGGGTGGCCGTCCGTCGGATTGGCGCCGATGACCACGACCACATCCGCCTGCTCCACGGAATCGAAGTCCTGGGTGCCGGCGGAGGTGCCGAAGGTGGTCTTGAGCCCGTAGCCCGTGGGCGAATGACAGACCCGCGCGCAGGTATCGACATTGTTGTTGCCGAATCCGCCGCGCACGAGCTTCTGGACGAGGAAGGTCTCCTCGTTGGTGCAGCGCGAGGACGTGATGCCCCCGACCGCGCCGCGCCCGTAAGTGTGCTGTATGCGCCGGAATTGCGTGGCGACATGGCGGATCGCCTCGTCCCAGGAGACCTCGCGCCACGGCTCCTCGATGCTGTCGCGCACCATGGGCGTCGTGATGCGCTCCTTGTGGGTGGTGTAGCCCCAGGCGAAGCGGCCCTTCACGCAGGAATGGCCGCGATTGGCCTTACCGTCCTTGTAGGGGACCATGCGCACGACCTCCTCGCCGCGCATCTCCGCCTTGAAGGTGCACCCCACGCCGCAATAGGCGCAGGTGGTGACGACGGAATGCTCCGGCTGGCCGATCTCGATCAGCGACTTTTCCGACAGCGTCGCCGTCGGGCAGGCCTGGACACAGGCGCCGCAGGAGACGCATTCGGACGACAGGAACGGCTCGTCCATGCCGGCGGCGACCCGCGAGCCGAAGCCGCGCCCGTCGATTGTCAGCGCGAAGGTGCCCTGGACCTCCTCGCAGGCACGCACGCAGCGCGAGCAGACGATGCACTTGGACGGGTCGTAGGTGAAATAGGGGTTCGACTGGTCCTTCTCCTCGTGGAGATGGTTCTCGCCCTCATAGCCGTAGCGCACGTCGCGCAGGCCCACCGCGCCGGCCATGTCCTGCAGCTCGCAGTCGCCATTGGCCGCGCAGGTCAGGCAGTCCAGCGGATGATCGGAGATATAGAGCTCCATCACCCCGCGGCGGAGTTTCTTCAGGCGCTGCGACTGGGTGGTCACCGCCATGCCCTCCGCGACCGGTGTCGTGCAGGAGGCGGGCGTGCCGCGCCGGCCCTCGATCTCGACAAGGCACATGCGGCACGAGCCGAAGGGCTCCAGCATGTCGGTCGCGCACAGCTTGGGGATCTCCGTGCCGGCCTCCATGGCCGCGCGCATCACCGACGTGCCCTCCGGCACGGTGACCGCGACGCCGTCGATAGTGACGGTAACCGTCTTCGCAGAGGGCGATGCCGGGGTGCCGTAGTCCGTTTCGGTCACGAGTGTCATGGGGGCGGCCTCCTTACGTGTCGCTACTCGGCTGCCTCTCGGCGCATCGGCGATGCACCGAAATCCTCGGGGAAATGGTGGAGCGCGCTGCGCACCGGATAGGGCGTGAAGCCGCCGAGCGCGCACAGCGAGCCGAACTCCATCGTGTCGCAGAGGTCTTCCAGGAGCGCGATATTGGCGTCGCGCTCCTCATTGGCGACGATGCGGTCGATCACCTCCACGCCGCGCACAGCGCCGATCCGGCAGGGGGTGCACTTGCCGCAGGATTCCACGCCGCAGAACTCCATGGCGAAACGCGCCTGGCGGGCCATGTCCACCGTGTCGTCGAACACCACGATGCCGCCATGGCCGATGAGGCCCGAGCGCTCCGCGAAGGCCTCGTAGTCGAAGGGCGTGTCGAACAGGGCGGGCGGGAAATAGGCGCCGAGCGGTCCGCCGACCTGGACGGCGCGTACCGGGCGCCCCGTGGCCGTGCCTCCGCCGATCTCCTCCACCAGCGTGCCGAGCGTCATGCCGAAGGCGGTCTCGAACAGCCCGCCATGGCGCACATTGCCGGCGAGCTGGATGGGCATGGTGCCGCGCGACCGGCCCATGCCGAAATCCCGGTACCGCTCCGCGCCGTCGGCAAGGATACCGGGCACGGCGGCGAGCGAGAGCACGTTGTTGACGACGGTCGGCTTGCCGAACAGGCCCCGATGCGCAGGCAGCGGCGGCTTGGGACGCACCAGCCCGCGCTTGCCCTCCAGGCTGTCGAGAAGCGAGGTTTCCTCGCCGCACACATAGGCGCCGGCGCCCATGCGCAGCTCGATGTCGAAGGCATGGGACGAGTCCATCACGGCGGGCCCCAGGAGCCCTGCGCGCCGCGCCGTGGCGATGGCCTTGCCCATGATCGCGCCGGCATGGGGATATTCGGAGCGAAGATAGATGTAGCCCTTCGTCGCCCCGACCGCGAGGCCGGCGATGGTCATGCCCTCGATGAGCACGAAGGGATCGCCCTCCATGATCATGCGGTCGGCGAAGGTGCCGCTGTCGCCCTCGTCCGCATTGCAGACGATGTATTTCTGCGGCGCATCGGTCTGCGCCACCGTGCGCCACTTGACGCCGGTCGGGAAGCCTGCGCCGCCGCGCCCGCGCAGGCCCGAAGTCACGACCTCCTCCACGGTGTCCGGGGCCCCGAGCGACAGGGCGCGGCCGAGCCCGGCATAGCCGCCATGGGCCTCGTAGTCCTCGAGCGACAGCGGGTCGATCACGCCGCAGCGCGCAAAGGTCAGGCGCGTCTGGCGCGCAAGGAACGGGATCTCTTCGGGCGGGCCGAGCCGCAGGGGATGGGCGGCGCCGTCGGCCAGCCCCGCCTCGACGAGGCCCGGCACGTCGGCGGGCGTCACCGGACCATAGGCGATGCGGCCGGCGGCGCCGGCGACCTCCACCATCGGTTCGAGCCAGTAGAGCCCGCGCGATCCGGTGCGTACGATGCACGCCTCGATGCCGGCCCGGGCGAGGGCGTCGGCGAGCGCGTCGGCGACGGCGTCGGCTCCGACCGCCAGGGCTCCGGCATCGCCCGGCACGTGGAGGGTCAGGGTCATTGCCGCACCTCCGCGAGGATGTCGTCGAGCGCGGTTTCGTCGAGCCGCCCGCGGAGCCTGCCGTCGACCATCGCCGCCGGCGCGCAGGCGCACAGGCCGAGGCAATAGACGGCGTCGAGCGTGACGGTTCCGTCGGCCTTCGTCTCGCCGAATCCGATGCCGAGCGCGTCCTGCAGCCGTGCGGACATGCGGTGTCCGCCGGCGGCCTGGCAGGCCTCGGCACGGCACAGCTTCACGACGTGGCGGCCCGCCGGCGCGGCGCGGAAATCGTGATAGAAGGACACGACCCCGTGGACCTCCGCGCGCGACAGGTTCAGAACCTCCGCAACCACCGGCACGGCGGCCTCCGGCACATGGCCGAAGGTCTCCTGTATCTCGTGCAGGATCGGCAGCAGAGGACCCTCGCGACCGGCATGGGCCCGAGCGATTTCGACAGTGCGGTCGGCGGTCCAGGGCTCGTATCGTGGCATGGCTGTCCTTGCGCGTTTCTATCCCCGTTTTCTTGAATCAATACAGTTATAATCCGGGGGGTATCAACAAAGCTGTTCCATGTTGCGATAGCAAAACGTAATCGATGAGAATAACGCGATGGATATTCTCACTTCTCTATCGAGCGATTGGGTTTTTCTATTGAGAAAATCTGTCCATCCGCGCGGACGGGCGTCAGGCACACTGATAGGACGGGTCGTCGACGAGATCGGGCGCGAGCGTCTGGGCGAGATGCCGGGCTTCGGAAACGAGCGCGGCGGTCTGCGGCGTCATGGGCTCGCGGTGGGGAACGACGAGGCCGACTGTGTGCAGCGCGTCGGGCTCCACGATGGGAATGGACTTCACGGTGTCCGTCAGCCCCAGCGTGTCGGCGAGCTTGGTGGGCATGATCGTCGCCCAGCGTCCGGTGCGGACATGGGCGAACAGCACCACGATGGAGTTCGATTCCAGCGTCGGCGACGGGGTGCCGCCGGCCGACCTCAGAAGCCCGTCGATGATGCGGCGGTTCTGCATGTCGGGGGTCAGGAGGCACAGCGGCAGTTGCGCGACCTCCGCCCAGGTGACCCTGTCCCGGTCGCCGAACTGGGCATCGGGGGCGGTGAGGAGGTGGTAGCGCTCGCGATAGAGAGGCACGGTGCTCACCCGCCCCAGCGGCTCGTTGTCGAGATAGGTGATGCCGGCGTCGATCTCGAGGTTCTCCAGAAGCGTGAGCACCTCCACGGAGGTTCGCGAGATAATGGTGAAGCGGACATTGGGGTGGCGCGCGCGATAGGGCGTGGTGAGCCCCGCCACCATGGCGAGCGCCGTCGGGATGGCGGCGATCCGCAGATGGCCGGCCAGCCCCGTCTTGAGCGCCTCCACCTCCTGGCGCATGGCGCGCGCGTCGCCGACGATGCGGCGCGCCCAGTCGAGCACCCGCTCGCCCTCGGGCGTGAAGCCGAGAAAGCGCGAGCCGCGCTGCACGAGCAGGACACCGAGCGCTCCCTCGAGCTGCTTGATGCCGGAGGACAGTGTGGGCTGGGACACGCCGCAAGCTTCCGCCGCACGCCCGAAATGGCGTTCGCGGGCAAGCGCGATGATGAATTCCAGCCGGTCCAGCAAGCGGTCCCCCGTATGGTGGTGCGTGCGCCCTGTCGATCCGGTCGCCCAGTCCGGGCCGCGGCGACCGTGGGAGCTTATATCGCTTTGAACTTCAAGGGAAAATGGATTTGGATTTCAAATCATCCGATCGCGTTTAAGTATTGTGATCGAAAATACTTCCGAAAATCGCCAGGCTGTTGTGTCTTGTTCTTGCTGCGATCCGACTTCTGGAGACCTGTCGGCGCGAGGCCAAGGTGTTCTTCACGATTGCAGAAACTGTCTCGGAATACGAAAAAATGTGAATGGCGGATTCAAAACATAACAATGCCTGATTATGCATCCCGATTGGAGTGGTCCGCCAGAACGCAGCGGAGCTTTCGGTCATCGAGCGTGCGCAGGGCTTGGGGACGGGCACAACCGTCGCGCACATCCGGGCAGCGATTGGCGAAGAAGCAGCCCTCCGGCAGGTGCCGGTTGCTGGTCGGCTCGCGCACGGCGTCTTCGTGGAAGAAGGCGTCGTCGCCATCGAGCTTCGGCACCGCGTTCAGGAGGGTGCGCGTATAGGGGTGGCCGGGCGCGCCCATGAGCGGCCCGGCGGGGCCTTCCTCCACGATCTGGCCGAGATACATGACCGCGACCCGGTCCGCGATATGGCGGATCACCGAGACGTCGTGCGAAATGACGATGAAGGTGAGGGTGCGCTCGCGGTGAAGGGCGAGGAGCAGGTTGAGGATCTGCGCCTGAACGGAGATGTCGAGGGCGGAGGTCGGCTCGTCGAAGATGATGACATCCGGGTCGGAGGACAACGCGCGGGCGATGGCGATGCGTTGGCGCTGGCCGCCGGAAAACTCGTGCGGATAGCGGTCGAGATGTTCCTCCTTGAGCCCAACATCGACCAGCAGGCGTTCCGCCAGGGTGCGCAGCTCCTCGCGCGCGGCCTTCCTGTGGGCGAAAATCGGCTCGGTCACGACCCGCCAGACGGGGAGGCGCGGATTGAGCGAGGATTGCGGATCCTGGAAGACGATCTGAGGCCGCGAGGAGAGGACCTCCGCCCGGCCCTCGCTCGGCTGCTGCAGGCCGAGCAGGATCTGCGTCAGCGTGCTCTTGCCGCAGCCCGATTCGCCGACAATCCCGAGGATCTCGCCCTTGTTGACGGTGAGGTCGATGCCGTTCAGCGCGTGGACATATTCGACCGTGCGTCCCCACCAGTTGCGCCGGCCGGGGAAGCGCTGCCGGAGGTTCTCGATCCGGATCTCGACAGGCGCACTCATCGTTCGCTCTCCCCCGTCTCCCGCGCTTCGAGCCAGCAGGCGACCTCGCGTGTGCCCGACCTGAAGAGCGGCGGGCGCTCGTCGCAGCACGCAAGGCGCCGCTCGCAGCGATTTGCAAACAGGCAACCCGCCGGCAGGGCGCGGGGGTCCGGCACGGTTCCGGGGATGGAGGGCAGGGGCTCCCGAGGCGTTCCCTGGTCGGGCAGGGCCTTGAGCAGCGCGCTCGTATAGGGATGGCGCGGCGCGTGGATGATGTCGCGCGTCGCGCCGGTCTCCATTACCGAGCCCGCATAGAGCACATAGACGCGGTGGCAGATCTGGCTCACCACGGCGAGGTCGTGGGTGATGAGCAGGACGCCCGAGCCCGTCTTCTCCGCCATCCGGCGCAGGAGCAGAAGGATCTGCTTCTGCACCGTCACGTCGAGCGCGGTGGTCGGCTCGTCGGCGATGATGAGCTTCGGGTTGCAGGAATAGGCCATGGCGATGAGCACGCGCTGGCGCATGCCGCCGGAGAGTTCGAAGGGGTACTTGCCGAGTGTCTGTTCGGCATCGCCGAGCTGGACCTCGCGCAGGAGATCCGCGGCGAGTCGCTTCGCGCCGGCGCGGTCGATGTCGCGGTGCTGGCGGATCACCTCGCACATCTGGTCGCCGATGCGCCGCGTCGGGTTGAGGGCGGTCATCGGCTCCTGGAAGATCATCGCCGCGTCGCGGGCCCGCATGCGCGAGAGCTCCCGCTCCGGCATGGCGAGCACGTCGCGCCCGAGGATGGCGATCCGGCCTGAGCGCACGCGATAGGCCTTCTCGTCGATCAGCCGCATGGCCATCATGGCGGTGACCGACTTGCCGCTGCCCGATTCGCCCACGAGCCCGACGATCTCGCCCGCCTTCACTGTGAGCGACACGCCGTTGAGGGCGGCGACGTCGCCCTGGAATGTGGGCAGGTCGATGCCGAGATCGCGAATGTCGAGAACGGTCGTATCCGTGGTCACCGGCCTCTCTCCTTCGGGTCGAGAATGTCGCGCAGGCCGTCGCCGAACAGGTTGAAGCCGGAGGCGGCGACCAGGATGGCGAAGCCCGGAAAGGCGGAATACCACCATTGGTCGAAGATGTAGGTGCGCCCGGTGGCGACCATGGCGCCCCATTCCGCGGTCGGCTGCTGGGCGCCGAGGCCGATGAAGCTGAGCGCGGACGCCATGAGGATCGCCGCGCCGAGATCGAGGGTCGCCTGCACGATGATCGGCGAGAGCGTGTTCGGCCCGACATGCCAGCGGATGAGGTGCCACCGCGACGCGCCGAAGCTGCGCGCGGCCTGCACATAGCCGATCTCGCGCAGGCTGAGCGTCTGGCCGCGCGTGAGCCGCACATAGAAGGGGATGCGCACCACCGCGATGGCGAGCATGGCGTTGAAGAGACTCGGGCCCAGCGCCGCGGCGAGCGCAATGGTCAAGACGAGCGAGGGCACCGACAGGACCACATCCATGATGCGCATGATGGCGGTGTCCGTGCGCCCGCCGACAATGCCGCTGAAGGCGCCGATCAGCACACCGGACGTGCCCGCGATCAGCACGATGAAGAAGCCGACGCCCACCGACTGGCGCGCGCCGTGGATCACGCGGCTGTAGATGTCGCGGCCGACCTCGTCGGTGCCGAAGAAATGCGTCCAGCCGGGCGCGGCCAGCCGCATGCGGATATCGACCGCATTGGGGTCGTGGGTTGCCAGAAGCTGCGGCACCGCCACGATGACGACGATGGCGGCGATGATGGCAAGCCCGATCATCATCAGCGGGCTCTGGCGCACACGCCACCAGAAATAGCTGCGCGCGGGACGCCTCCTCCCGGTGCGGGCCTCGCTCATCAGCCGACCTCCCGGATGCGCGGATCGAGCGCCAGATAGACGAGATCGACCACGAGATTGACCAGCACATAGGCGATCGAGACGACCACGGTGAACCCCATGATGGCCGGGAAGTCGAGGGCCTGGATGGAAGCGACCACATAGGCGCCCATGCCGGGCCAGGAGAACACGGTCTCCGTCAGCACCGCGCCGTAGAGCAGATCGCCGAAGGCGAGCCCGAGCACGGTGACCGACGGGATGAGCGCATTGGGCAGTCCGTGGCGCAGGACGACCCGCCAGGCCGGCAGCCCGTTGGCGCGCGCGGTGCGCACATAGTCCTCGCGCATGGTCTCCAGCATGGCCGAGCGGATCTGGCGCGAGACGATGCCGAGCTGGACGACGCCGAGCGTGATCGCCGGCAGCGCGATATGGCCGAGCGCGCTGAAGAAGCGGGGCAGGCTGCCCTCCAGCAGGCTGTCGACCAGATAGAATCCGGTGATGGTGGGCGGCGCCCCGAGCGATTGCGAGATGCGCCCGCCGGCCGGAAACCAGCCGAGCTCGCCATAGAGCACGAAGAGCAGGATGAGGCCCAGCCAGAAGGCCGGGGTGGAGATGCCGATCACGGCGAAGCTCCGGCAGAGCTGGTCGATCCAGCTGTCGCGGTAGATCGCGGAGAGGACGCCGAAGGGCACCCCGATCAGCGTGGCGATGAGGAGCGCCACCGCGCCGAGCTCGATGGTCGCGGGGAAGAATGCCTTGATGTCCTCAAGGACCGGGCGGCCGGTGCGGATCGAGGTGCCGAGGTCGCCCTTAAAGAGGTCGGACACATAGATCGCATATTGCTCCGGCAGCGGGCGGTTGAGGCCAAGCTGCTCGCGCATCGCCTCGACGGTCTCCGCGCTGGCCCGGTCGCCGGCGATCAGCCGGGCCGGGTCGCCGGGGATCAGGTGCGAGACTGTGAAGGTAATCAGCGAGACGCCCGCAACGACGAAGACGAGAAAGAACAGGCGTTTGGAGACGACACGCGCGAACTGCATCCGGGCCTCTGTGCGGCAGATGGGGCCGCGGCGGGCGGCAGGGCCCGCCGCGGCGGCTGTTGTCTACTCGGACTTGCTCATATCGGCGAGATTGTAGATCTGCACGAGCATCGGATTGAACACGAAGCCCTTCACGTCCTCGCGCATGGCGATGTTCTCGTTGCGCTGGAAGAGATAGGCGTAGACCGCGTCGTTGACGACGATCTCCTGGGCTTCGCGGTAGAGCTTGGTGCGCTCCTCCTGGCTCGTCAGGCGGGCCGCGGTGCGGATCAGCTCGTCGACTTTCTCGTTCTTGTAGAAGGACCGGTTGCCGGCGAGCCCGAACTTCGCGCTGTCGAACCAGTAGTTCATGAACATGTACGGGTCGGAGAAGTCCGGCGTCCAGTTGCCGACCGCGATGTTGAAGTCGCCCTTGTCGATATGCTCGCGCATGGTCGCATAGGCGAGATTCTCCATTTCCAGCTTGATGCCGAGCTGGGCGAGGCTGGCCTGGAGCAGGAGTCCGATGGGCTCCCAGTTCGGGTCGGTGGAGGCGTAGAGATAGTTGAGCGTGCCGATGTCCTTGCCGGCGATCAGTTCCTTGGCCTTGTCGAGGTCGTAATCGTACTGAAGCACGGTCTCGTCATGACCCCACATGCCCTTCGGGATCGGCCCGCGCATCTGGATGCCCTTGCCGAGCAGGATGCCGTCGATGATGCCCTGATAGTCGATGGCATGGTTGATCGCGCGGCGGACATCCGGGTCGTCGAGCGGCGGCTTGGAGGTGTTCAGGTAGAACTGCGTGATGCGGAAGCTCGGATACTCCTTGACCACGACGCCGTCCTCGTTGGCGATGGCGTCGAGCTGGTCGATGGGCAGCTCCTCGGCCAGGTCCACATCGCCGTTCACGAGCTGCAGCCGGCGGGTCGAGGCCTCGCCGATCATCTTCACGACCACCTTGGAAAAGGCCGGGGCCTCGCCGCCATAATGCGGATTGGGTTCCAGCACGATGGACTGGCCCTTGTCCCACGAGACGAGGCGGAAGGCGCCCGAGCCCGCCGTGTGGCTCGACAGCCAGCCCTGCGCGTGGTCGCCGTCCTTCTCGTGGCTCGCGATCGCCGGGTTGACGATGGCCGCGCCGTTATTGGCGAGCGTGTAGAGGAAGGGCGCGAAGGGCTCGGCGAGATGGAACCGCACGGTCTTCGGGTCGATCACCTCCACGCTCTCAAGCGTCGGGAAGGCGTCCGCCGGGCCGTTGCCCATGGCCTTCAGCCGGTCGAAACTGAACTTGACGGCCGCCGCGTCCACGGGCGTGCCGTCGTCGAAGGCCTGGCCGTCGACGAGCGTGAAGGTCCAGGTCTTGCCGTCTTCGCTGGCCTCCCAGCTCTTGGCGAGCTCGCCCTCGACCGAGGTCTGGCCGACGCCGTCCTTCACGCCGTAGCGCACGAGGCGCTGATAGGCCGGATAGGTGATCGTCCAGTCGTTGTTGGTCATGGTGAAGGCCGGATCGAGCGAGGTCGGATCCTGCGCCTTGGCGATGACGAACACGTCCTGTTCGGCAGAGGCCGGCATGGCCGCGAGACCCATCAGGGCCACGCCGATGCCGGCGCCCAGAAGACGCTTCAGAAGTCCTTTCATCATGGCTCTCCTTGTCAACTCCCCTCAGTTCTTGTCCTTCAGATGCTGGCCGAACCAGTCCTGCGCCTCCGCGGCGACCTCCAGGAGGTCGAGTGCCCGGTCGCCGAGCATGTTGGCGGTATCGCGCAGGAGAAGGTTGATCAGCGCATAGAGCGCGATGGTGGTGCCCATGAAGGGCCCGCGATTGCCGGCCACCGTGAAGACATGGTCGGCGACGGGCACCGCCCAGTCGCACAGATCGTCGCACAGCACGATCACCTTCACGCCGCGCTTGTGGGCGAATTCGGCGAGCAGCGGCCCGGCGCGCCCGTAGCGGAAGATGTCCACCAGCACGAGCGCCACATCGGGTCCCGGATCGGTGAGCACGTTGAAATAGTCGCCATTCGTGCCGTCGAGATGGAAGGCGCGAGGGCGGACATATTCGAGATGATCGACGAAGGCGCGCGCCAGATGCGCGGTGGTCTGGAAGCCCGCGGCATAGACGCAGTCGGAATGGGCGACGAGGCCGACCGCCTCGCTCCAGTCCGGCCGCTCGCGCAGCTCGTAGGCGCGCCGGATCGTCTGGCAATCGGCCTCGAAGGCCCCGTCGCCCGCGCCCGTGCCGACCGATCTGCGGGCCGCGACGAGCCCGCTCAGCGGCGCGTCGAGGCTGCTGCCCTTGGCGTGCTGGCGCAGCTCCTGGAAGCTGTCGAAGCCGAGCTTGTGGGCGAAGCGCGTGACGCTCATGGCGCTGACGCCGGCGCGTCCCGCAATGGCGGCGCTGGTCTCCAGAAGCAGGATATGGGGCTCGGCGAGGACGAGATTGGCGAGCAGGCGCTCCGAGCGCGTCAGGCTGTCATAGCGCTCCTTGACCAGCTCGCGCACGTCGCTTGCCATGGTGTTTTTGTTCCCCTCGCATCCCTTGCCGGCAACTATGAAATGTTATAATCGAAACGGTCAAGAGCTTTTCGTTACGCACCTAACTATCCTGCCTTCGATCCAGGGGACCCCAGCCGATGAGCCTTATCAGAGTCGACGAGGAGGCGACGGGCCTCGATCTGATGTTGCTATACGCGACGAACGACAATCTGGCCGGCCGCCCCGTCTATGCGCAGACCGCGGGCTGTCTCCTGATACCGGAGGCCGCCGAGGCGCTCGCGCTCGCCGCGAGGCTTGCGGCCATACAGGGATGCCGCCTGCGCATCTTCGACGCCTACAGGCCCTCCCGGGTGCAGCATTATTTCTGGGGCGTGGTTCCCGACAGGCGCTATGTGGCCGATCCGCGGATCGGCTCGACCCATTCGCGCGGGATCGCCGTCGACCTCACGCTGATCGGCGAGGACGGCGAAGCGCTCGATATGGGTACCGGCTTCGACGCCTTCGACGAGCGCTCGCACATGGCCTGCACGGCCATCTCGCCGGAGGCGCAGCGCAACCGTTATCTGCTGACCGGCATCATGGTGCAGTCGGGCTTCGCCGCCCAGCCCTACGAATGGTGGCACTTCAACCTGCCCGAGCCGGAGCAGTATCCGCTCATCCACGACGACCCGCTCGGCAACGCAATGCTGCCGGACTGGCTGGCCGCCATGACCTTCGAGACGGACTGAGCGGGCGGTTCTCCGCGTTCCGACCGGCCCGGGTAGGGAAGCGGGTCGGTGCAGTCCGATTGGTCAGTATTCCCGCCTATCGCTGCCGGATCCGATCGCCGATCAGGCAGATCATCTCGAACATGAGGACGGTCGCCGTGAGTGCGGTGATCTGGTTCGGGTTGTCGCGCGTCGGCATCATGCACACAATGTCGGCGCCGACGATGTCGAGACCGCGCATGGCGCGCAGCAGGCGGATGGCCTCATAGGCGCGCAGGCCCCGGTATCCCGCTTCCAGGTTGGAGACGCCGGGGGCGTCCGCCACGTCGAGCACGTCGAGGTCGAAGGTGATGTAGACGGGATTGTCGCCGACCCGGTCGAGGATGCGCTGGGCGGTCTCGTCGAGCCCCTCGTCGAAGACCGCTTCGGTGGGTACGACCTCGTAGCCGAGATCGCTGTCGGCCGGATTGCCGGTGCGGGGTTTGAGCGGATTGCCGCGCATGCCGAGCTGGATCGACCGGTCCGGATCGACATGGCCCTCCTGAACCGAATAGGCCGCCCAGTGCGCCGCCGAGCGGCGGTTGCCGAGCCAGTGGGGCAGATAGTCGTAGTCGTCGCGATGGGCGTCGAAATGGACGAGCGAGAGCTTGCGCCCCCCGGCGAGCGCAGTGTCCTTCCCGCCCAGCGCCTTCAGGATCGGGCCGGTGATGGCGTGATCGCCGCCGATGGAGACGGGCCGCGCGCCCGCCCGGTCGAGCCGGCGGAAATAGTCCTCGATATGGCCCACCGAGATGTCGTTCGCCATGGCCTCCGGCAGGGGCACGTCGCCGAGATCGTTGACGCGAAGGATGTCCCAAGGGCTGAAGCCGTAGGTCTCGTGGGCCCGGCGATAGCGCCCCGACATGTCGCGGACCGCGCGCGGCGCGAGATGCTGGTCGCGCTCGGTGGAGCCGTTGCCGGAGCTGTGCGGCACGCCGACGAGCGCGATGTCGCTCGCCGACGGGTCCTCGTTCCACGGGCACTTGAAAAAGGTCGGGATGCCCCACCAGTACCAGGGTTGCATCGCGGCCTTGCGTGCGGCGAATTCCTCGTCGGAGACGGTCATGTCGACACTCCCTTTCCGGCTTGCGCGGGGGCTCACACGGGATCGCGGATCAGCGGTGCGGTCGAGCAGTGCAGCCCGCCGCCGCCGGCGCAGACCTTGTCGTAGGCGACGGCCACGGTCTCCACGCCGTGGCGGTGGAGCGCCTCGCGCGTCATGTCGGTCATGCCCTCCGGCACGATCAGCCGCCCCGGCGATACGGCGAGGCTGTTGACGATCCACGGATTGTCGGAATGGTGAAGCTCTATGGTGTGGATGTGGCGCGCCTTCAGCTCCTCCAGGAACCAGAAGGGCACGATCGACGGATTGACCATGGCGAGATCGGGCGCGACCATGAGGAAGGTCCCGTCGATATGCAGCCGGTAGCCCGTCAGCTGGACGCGCAGGAGCTCCACACCCTGCGGGCGCAGCACCTCCTCGATCTGGCGGGCGCCTTCCTCGTTGACGCGCGAGGACAGGCCGATGACGGCGGTGTGCTCGTCGATCCAGGCGAAGCTGCCGCCCTCCGCGATGGCATTGCCCGACAGGGTGCGCAGGATGGGGCAGCCGAGATTGGCGAGCGTGCGCGTGGCGGACCGTTCCTCGCCGCGGCGGACTGTCGGACCCATCCGGGTGACGATGGCGCCGCCGTCTATGCCGATCACCACGTCGCGCGTGTAGCAGGTCTTCATCATGCCGGGCTCGGCGCGGTCGATCATCACGACCTCGACGCCTTCCGCCTGGAGCGCCGCGACGAATGCGTCGTGCTGGGCCTGCATGGCGGGGAGGTCGGGCGGGGTGTCGCCGCGCCAGTACCAGCCCTCCTCAAGGTCGCCATAGGCGCCGATGGGCAGCCGCTTGGCGGTATCCACGACATTCAGCTCCTCGCCCGGCCGGTGCATGAGGACCGCGCGCAGGCGGCCGACATCGTTGCGGCATCCCCACTCCCGGCCCCAGACGATCTTCTGCTGGCCGCGGTCCTCGAAGGGCGGTTCGGCATGGGAAGGAAACAGCTTGATCAGCTGATTGTAGCGCCACTCGTTTTCCGTCATCGCGCTCATCGCGCACCCTCCATTCTCGAGAAAACCGTTCAGATGCCGACAATCGGGTCGCCGCCATTGGGGCAGAGGAGCTGGCCCGTCATGAAGTCGCCCGTGGGACCGCACAGCACCGCCACCCAGGCGGCGATCTCCTCCGGGCTGGCCGCCCGCGACAGGAGGTTCTCGCGCGCCTCCTCGTCCACCGCCTGCTCGCCATAGGCGAGCGTCATGGCGGTGCGGGTCACGCCGGGCGCAATGGCGTTGGCGAGGATGCCCCAGGGGGCGAATTCGCGCGCCCACGCCTTGGCCATCGCGATCAGCGCGGCCTTGGCGGCGCAATAGTGCGAGGAGCGCTCGAAGCCCACCTGTCCCCTGTTGGAGCCGATATTGACGATGCGGCCCCAGCGCGCCTCCTTCATGCCCGCAATGCAGGCCCGCATCGCGGCATGGGCGCCCCAGACATGGGTGTTCATCATGCGATCGAAGGCCGCCCGGTCGATCTCCTCCAGCGGTGCGTTGTTGCCGGCCACGCCCGCATTGTTCACCAGGATGTGGACGGGTCCCGCATCGGCGGCCGCAGCCTTGAGGGCGGCCTCGTCGGCGACGTCGCAGGCCAGTGCCCTTGCGGCATGGCCGGCCGCCACGATCTCCGCGACGGCCTGCGAGACGCGGGCGGGATCGATGTCCTGGACGATCACCTCCGCGCCATGCGTCGCCAGAGTGTCCGCGCAAGCCCGTCCTATGCCGCTTCCCGCGCCCGTGACGAGCGCGCGGCGCCCGGTCAGTTCCATTGCTCCGATCTCTCCTGTTCCGTTCCGGTTGCCCGGTCCGGCGCCGCGCCCCGGAAGACGATGGCGAGCTGGCCGTTGACCCGGGACTTGAGTTCGTCGGCGGTCACGCTCTCGTCGGCCAGGAAGTTCATCCAGTGGAAGGTGCCGATCCCGACGATCAGGCTGGCGAGCGCGTCGGTGTCCACATCCGCTGCGATCCGGCCGCGCCTCTGGAAGGCGTTCAGCATGCGTGTGTAGTGGCGGTGCAGGATCTGGTTGAGGCGCATCGCCGTCCTGTGGGCCTCGCCGCCCGGCTCCTCGTAGAGGGTGCCGAAGATGACGCGCCAGCAATCGCGGGTGAGGATGCGGGTGCTCTGCGCCACGAGCAGGTTCTCGTAGGCGCACACCGCCTCCAGCGGATTGGCCGGCGGGGTCTTCAGAAGCGCGAGTCGTTCCGGCAGCGCCTGCCGGATATGCCGCACGGCAAGCCCGAGCACGATGTTCCGCTTGGTGGAGAAGTAGTTGTAGACGGTCGCCGCCGACAGGTTGGCGCGCCGGGCGATGTCGGTCACATGGGTGTCCCGGTAGCCCTTCTCCGCAAACAGGGTCGCGGCGACATCGAGGATGCGCTCCCACCGTGCCTGCTGCTTGCGTGCGCGAAGGCCAGTCATGTCCGGTCCGGACCCCCTTCCTGTCCTGCTTGGCGACAGTCAATCCCGCGCCGTAATTTTAGTCAACTTCAAAATTGGACTTGACTCTAAAATTCTCTGTGGAAGACTTCCCGGATGGAACAGGGGGCGCGAGGGTCATTCATGCTGACAATCCGGGCAGAGCCATATCCGTTTCCCCATGACGGGCTTGCCCGCGAGGCGACCGCCCTGGTCGTCGTCGACATGCAGCGCGACTTCCTCGAGCCCGGCGGCTATCTGGCCGCGCTCGGCGGCGATATCGACGGGACGCGCGCGGCCATTCCAGGCGTGCGCCGCCTGCTGGACGCGGCCCGCGAAGCCGGCCTCTTTATCGTCCACACCCGGCAGGGCTACCGGCGCGACCTCAGCGATCTGCCGGCCCACAAGGCCTGGCGCGCGAACCATTTCGGCAGCGGCGTGGGCCGGGAAGGGCCGCTCGGCCGGGTTCTCGTGCGCGGCGAGCCCGGCTGGGAAATCGTGCCGGAACTCGCGCCGGCGGATGGCGAGGCGGTCGTCGACAAGAGCGCCAACGGGCCGTTCCACGACACCGATCTCGACACCGTGCTGCGGATCCGCGGTATCCGCCATCTGATCGTCTGCGGCATCACCACCGATTGCTGCGTCCATGCCACGGTGCGCGACGGCAATGACCGCGGCTATCAATGCCTGCTCGTCTCCGACGCCTGCGGGTCGGGCGACCGGCGCGCCCACGAGGCCGCCGTCTATCTGATGACGGTGGAGGGCGGCGTGCTCGGCGCGACGGCGACGGTTGCCGATGTCGGTTCCGCGCTCGCCCGGCTGACGGAGAGCGCGGCATGAGCGGCGGCGGGCTTGCCGTGCGGGATCGCTGGTTCGAGCGCCGGCCGGTCGAGCCGGGCCTCACGCTCTATCGCGAGCCGGCGGTCCACAAATGGTTCCGCGCCAATATCTGGTATGTCCGGGGCCGCGATCTCGACCTCCTGGTCGATGCGGGAATGGGCATCGCGCCCCTGCGCCCGGCGCTGGAGGAGATGGCTGACAGGCCGGTGCTCGCGCTCGCCACCCATGGCCATGTCGATCATATGGGCGGGCTCCACGAATTCGACCGGCGCGCGATCCACGGCGACGACGCCGCAGCGCTCGACGGCGACGACGGCGTGCATCTCGGCCCCTTCTTCCGCGACACGCCGGAGGCGGTGACGGCTCTGCCGGAACCCGGATGGCGGCTCGCCGCCTTCACGGTCAAGGCGCGGCCGGCCACACGGATCCTGCGCGATGGTGATACAATCGATCTCGGCGACCGGCGCCTGGCCGTGGTGCACCTGCCCGGCCATTCGCCGGGATCGGTCGGGCTTGTGGACGAGTGGTCCGGCGACTTCTTCTCCGGCGACGTGATCTATGACGGCCAGCTGCTCGACGATCTGCCGCGCTCGGACCCGGCGCGCTACGAGAACACGATGAACCGGCTGCGGGAACTGCCGGTGCGCAGGGGGCTTGGCGGCCACGGTCCGATCTTCGACCGGGCGCGCATGATTGATCTCGTCGAGGACTATCTCGGAGGCCGTCGCGCCATGGGATGTCCCGGAGGGCATTGATCGGGGGTGGAATTCAACAAGGCCTCTGAGAGGCGATGGAGGGAGTAGGATGACTGGCAAGACAATCAATGACGACCTGATAGACCTCGCCCGCCAGGAGGTGGCGAAGGGCCGGATGGGCCGGCGCGATTTCGTCCGGCTGTGCCTTGCCGCCGGCATCGCGCCGGTGGCCGCCAGCAGCGGCCTGTTCTCCGCGCGCGAAGCTCTGGCGCAGGCCAACGAGATCGTGCTCGCCAATTTCGGCGGCGATGCCGTCAAGGCCATGGGCGAGGCATGGGGCGAGCCCTTCACGGCGGATACCGGCACGCCGGTGATCGTCGACGGCGCCACGCCGCTGGCCGGCAAGATCAAGGCGATGGTCGAATCCGGCAATGTCGTCTGGGACGTGTGCGACGGCGACGGCTTCCTGTGCAACCAGCTCGGCTTCGAGGACCTGCTCGACGAGGTCGACTATTCCATCGTCGACAAGTCCATGGTGCGCGACGGCTGGGCCTATCAGCACGGCATCGCGAACTACACCTACAGTTTCGTGCTGGCTTACGACAAGACGCTGTTCCCGGACCGGCCGCCGACCTACAAGGACTTCTTCGACACGAAGACCTATCCCGGCAAGCGCACCATGTGGAAATACCAGATGGGCGCCATGGAGGCCTGCCTCCTGGCCGACGGCGTGCCGCCGGAGGAGCTCTATCCGGCGGATGTGGACCGCGCCATCGCCAAGGCCAAGACGCTGGGCGACGACCTGATCTTCTGGGAATCGGGCGCCTCCAGCCAGCAGATGCTCATGACCGGCGAGGTCGTCATGGGCAATATCTGGAACACGCGCTCAAGCGTCCTCGAACGCGACACGGACGGGCGCATCACCTGGACGTGGAACGACGGGCTGTTCTGCCACTCCTCCTTCGTGATGCCCAAGGGGCACAAGGCGGGCGCGGAGATCACCAACAAGTTCCTCGCCTCCTCGCTCATCCCGGAGCGCCAGATCGAGCTCCTGAAGCTGCTCGGCAACGGACCGAGCAATCCGGCCGCCTCCGCCATGCTCAAGGGCGATCTGGTCCGGATCGATCCCGGCCACCCCGAAAATGTCGCCAAGCAGGTCACCCGCAGCGAGGCGTGGTACGAGAAGAACTACGACGACGCGCTGGCGAAGTGGCTCGACGGCATTTCGAGCTGACGCACTCTGCGGAGCGGCCGGGTCGGTGCCCGGCCGCGTCCCTTACCGGCTCGATCGGCCTGCACTCGGGTGGACTCGCCTGGGTGCGGAAAAGTTGATCGTTCTCAAAGTGTTGGAGCAACGGGCAGGCGGCGCGCATATCATGCGATCCTATTACGGTTTCGTTCTTCCGGCGATCGTGCTCGTCGCCACGATGTTCCTCGTCCCGCTCGGCTGGATGGTGCTGATCTCGTTCGAGGCGCCCGGCAGTTTCACCCTCCACTGGTATCGCGAGATCGTCACCTCAGACGGCATCCGGAACATGCTGTGGACGACGTTCCGCATCGTCACCGTCACAACGGCGATCGCGCTGGCGCTCGGCTATCTGGTCGCCTTCGCCATGGCCCATATGGGCGAGCGCCAGCGCCTGTTCCTGACGCTGTTCGTGCTGGTGCCGTTCTGGCTCTCGGTGCTCGCCCGCGCGCTCTCCTGGCTCATCCTCCTGCGCCATAACGGGCTTATCAACGAGGGGCTGATGGGGACTGGACTGATCGACCGGCCATTATCGCTGGTGCGCAACGAGACCGGGGTGATCATCGGCATGGTCCACTTCCTCATCCCCTATGCGGTGTTCCCGCTCTTTGCCGCGATGACGAGCTTCGACGGACGGCTCATCATGGCCGCGCGCAGCGTGGGTGCGTCGAGCTGGAGAGCCTTCGTCGACGTCTATCTGCCGCTTACCCTGCCGGCGCTGTTCGGCGCGGGGCTCCTGGTCTACATCTTCGGGCTCGGCTTCTTCGTGACGCCTGCCATTCTCGGCGGCGGGCGCGTGGTCATGCTGTCGGAATATGTCAGCGTCTCGGTGCTGCAGACACTGCGCTGGTCGCTCGCGGGCGCGCTCTCCATGGTGCTCCTGATCTCCACCGTGGCGCTCGTCTACCTGATCGGCCGGGTCGTCGGGCTCAAGCGCATTACGGGGATGGCGTGATGGAACTGTCGGCCCGCGCGAGACGGCTTGTGGCGGCGGCGGCCTGGCTCGTCGCCCTGTTCCTGATGCTTCCGGGCTTCGTGACGATCCCCGTGGCGCTCAACGACACGCGTTTCATGGCGATGCCGAAGGATGGCCTGTCGCTGCGTCATTTCGAGACGCTGTTCACCGATGCGGGCTGGCTGTCGAGCTTCGCCGACAGCGCCACCATCGCCGCCAGCGCGACCGTGCTCGCGGTGTTCCTCGGCACCCTGTGCGCCATCGGCCTGTGGCGGATCGGCGGGCGGATCGGCGCGATCTGCGGGGCTATCGCAGTCACGCCGATGATCATGCCGCCGGTCGTCTCCGCGCTCGCCATGTACCGGCTATGGGTGGAGCTCTATCTCTACGACACATGGCCGGGGGTGGTGATCGCCCATACCATCATCGCGCTGCCCTATGTGGTGATCACGGCGAGCACCTCGCTCGCGCTCGTCGACCCGCGGCTGGAGCAGGCCGCGCGCAGCCTCGGGGCCTCGCCCTGGCGATCCGCCTTCGAGATCATCCTGCCCAATATCAGAGGCGGCGTGCTCACCGGCGCGATCTTCGCCTTCATCATCTCCTGGGACGAGATCGTGGTCACGCTGTTCGTCTCGACCCGGGCCGTCTACACGCTGCCGCGGCGCATGTGGGACGGCATCCGCGAGAATGTCGACCCGACCGTGGCCGCGGTGGCCGTCGTGCTGATGGTCATGACCACGCTCGCCGTCGGCATCGCCATGGCCTATTCGGGCCGCAAGGCCGCGCGCGGCGGCGAGAGCTAACCGGAAAACAGGGATAACAAGCAGATCGTCATGGTCCTGAACCTCATCTCGAACCCGCCGCCCTGGCCCGGCGACGCACGCTGTGCGGTCGCCTTCACCTTCGATATGGACGCCGAGAGCCTCCTGCATCTCTATCACCGGGAGGCGGCGCCGGGGCTCATCGGCACGAGCGCGACGCTCAGATACGGGCCTCGCATCGCGGTGCCGCGCCTCGTGGAGATCGCGCGCCATACAGGTATCAAGCTGACCGGCTACGTGCCCGGCTGGTGCGTGGAGACCTATCCCGACGCCATAGCGGGCCTCGTGGAGGGCGGCCACGAGATCGGCCATCATGGCTGGCTGCACGAGAAGCCCAACACGCTCGCCCGTGAGGACGAGGAACGGGTGCTCCTGCGCGGGATCGAGGCCATCGAGGCGGCGACGGGCACGCGGCCCCGAGGTTATCGTGCGCCATCTTACGCAATGTCGGAACACACGCTCGACCTGCTGGTCGAGCACGGGTTTTCCTATGACAGCTCGCTGGTCGGCGACGACGTGCCCTATCTCGTCTCCGGTGCGCGCGGCCGGCTTGTGGAGCTGCCCTCCGACTACGCGCTCGACGACTGGCCGCAATATGTGCACATGAAGGAGTTCGGCTGCACCATGCCAATCCGCTCGCCGGAGCGCGCCCTGGAGGTGTTCAGGGCGGAGTTCGACGCGGCCTGGACCCATGGCGGGCTTTGGGTCAGCATCTTCCATCCCTTCGTGTCGGGCCGTCTGGCGCGGGCCGAGGCGCTCCTCGGGCTCATCGCGTATATGCAGGAGAAGGGCGGCGTCTGGTTCGCCACCATGGCGGAGATCGCCGAGCATATCGAGGGGCTGGTCGAGACCGGGCGATGGCATCCGCGCGAGGAGCGGCTGCCCTTCTGGCGCGAGCCCGTCGCCCCGCTCGTCACCCCGCGCGAAAGCTGAGGCAGGCGGTGCCCCATGTCGAAGAGTGAGCAACACGCCGTTTCCCTGCGGAACGTGACCAAGGCCTACGGCACGATCCGGGCCATGGACGATGTGAGCCTCGATGTCGCGCCGGGCGAGTTCCTGAGCCTGCTCGGGCCGTCGGGTTCCGGAAAGTCCACCATCCTCATGGCGATTGCGGGCTTCGTGAAGCCGGATGGCGGGGACATCCTGCTCGACGGGCGCTCGGTGACGGCCCTGCCGCCGGAGGCGCGCAATTTCGGCGTGGTGTTCCAGGGCTACGCGCTCTTTCCGCATATGACGGTCGCTGAGAATGTCGGCTATCCGCTGAAACTGCGGAAGGTCGGCAAGGCCGATATCCGGGAGCGCGTCGCCCGGGTGCTCGACCAGGTCCATCTCACGGCCTTCGCCGAGCGCTATCCCCGCCAGCTCTCCGGGGGCCAGCAGCAGCGCGTGGCGCTGGCCCGCGCGCTGGTCTTCGAGCCGTCGGTGATCCTCCTGGACGAGCCGCTGTCCGCCCTCGACAAGAAGCTCAGGGCGGAGCTCCAGCTCGAGCTCAAGGCGCTCCACGCCCGGCTCGGCATGACCTTCATCAACGTCACCCACGACCAGGAGGAGGCGATGACCATGTCGGACCGGATCGTCATCCTCCATGAGGGGCGAATCCAGCAGACAGGCGCGCCGGAAAGCCTCTATCGCTATCCCGCCACGCGCTTCGTGGCCGACTTCCTGGGCCGGGCGAATTTCCTCGAGGGCGCGGTCGCGGGCGTCTCCGACGGCATCGTCGCCGTGCGCCACGGCGATGCGGAGGTGCGCGTGCCGCAGCCCGAAGGCGGCGCGGCGGAGGGCCGGTGCCTGATCGCGCTGCGGCCGGAACGGATCGCCATTACCCATGGCACCGCGGCAGCGGACGAGGGGCAGAACAGTCTCGCCTGCACCGTGCTCTCCGCGATCTTCACCGGGTCCCAGGTCCTCTATCAGGTGGAGACGGCCTTCGGCGAGCTGCTGGTGCTGCAACCCTCCTTCGGTGCGAGCGCGGCGGTCGAGGCCGGTACGCCGGCGGCCCTTGCATGGCCGCTCGATGCCGGCGTGATCGTGACCCCGTGACGGCGGTGGCGGCGTCGGGTTTTTCTCAGGGTGGAAGAGATCGGGCAGGTTGGCGTTGACGGCGCGCGCCGCCCCCGCCAAGAGAGATCTGTGCGCATCGCCAACGACAAGACAGACGATGGGGGAGACTGCCCGTGACCGCCGAATTCGAGATCGCCGCCGCGAGCACATTGCCGGACGACGGCACGGCCGGGGCGCTTGCCGGGCGCATCTGGCGGCCCGATCTGGAGGGGCCGTCCGTGGTGGCGGTGAGGGACGACGGCGTCCACGACATCTCCGCGACCTTCCCCACCATGCGGGACCTTTGCGAGATGCCCGATCCGGCGAAGGCGCTTCGTGCGGCCACCGGAGAGATCGTCGGCCGGCTCGAGGAGATCGCCGCCAACACGCCGCCAGACACCCGCGACCCGTCGGCGCCCTGGCTGCTTCCCCCCATCGATCTCCAGGCGGTGAAGGCGGCCGGCGTCACCTTCGCGGTCTCCATGATCGAGCGGGTGATCGAGGAGCGCGCCCGAGGCAATCCGGCCGAGGCGGACGCGATCCGCAAGGATATCGGCCGCATCATCGGCACGGACCTGTCGGCCCTGAAGCCCGGATCGGACGAGGCGATGGCGCTCAAGGAAGCGCTGATCGAACGGGGGCTGTGGAGCCAGTATCTGGAGGTCGGCATCGGCCCGGATGCGGAGATCTTCTCGAAGGCCCAGGTTCTCGCCTCCGTCGGCACGGGCATGGATGCGGGGCTGCATCCCATGTCGCGCTGGAACAATCCCGAACCGGAGGTGGTCGTGGTCGTCGCGTCCGACGGGCGCATCGTCGGAGCGACGCTTGGCAATGACGTCAATCTGCGCGACGTGGAGGGACGCTCGGCGCTGCTCCTGTCGAAGGCCAAGGACAACAATGCGAGCTGCGCCGTCGGCCCCTTCCTGCGCTTCTTCGACGAGGGCTTCGACCTCGACACGGTGCGCGCCATGACCGTGACGCTGACGGTGGAGGGACCGGACGGTTTCCGCCTCGACGGCGTCTCGCGCATGGACGAGATCAGCCGCGACCCCGCCGACCTCGTCGGCCAGATGGTCGGGCCGCATCATCAGTATCCCGACGGTGCCGTGCTGTTTCTCGGCACCCTGTTCGCCCCGACGAGGGATCGCGACGGGGAGGGGCAGGGGTTCACCCACCATATCGGCGACATCGTCACGGTGGCCGCGCCCGAGCTCGGGCGCCTCGTGAGCCGGATGAAGCACAGCACCGACTGTGCGCCATGGCGGTTCGGGGCAAGCCATCTGATGCGCAATCTGGCCCGGCGCGGGCTGCTTTGAGGAGAACCTGAACGGATGACCGCGGAAACGACCAAAGAGGAAAGGCTGGGGCGGACGCTCGCCGGGGCCGCGCGCGAGGGTCGGGTGCTCTCCACGCCGGAGCTTGCCGCCGCCGGGCTCGTGCCCGAGACGATCGCGGAAGGCATGGCGGCGCAGGCGGCGAGCGTCGCCGCCGGCGGCTGGCCGGTCGCCGGCTGGAAGGTCGCGGTGCGGCCGGAGGGCGTGGCGGTGGCCGCGCCGCTGGTCGATATCGTCGAGGCGGAGGGGCCGGAGCCTGTCGCATACCGCTCGCCGCTGCTCACGGCGGTCGAGGTGGAGATCGCCGTGCGGCTCCGGGACGACATGCCGGCGCGGCCCGGAACGGCCTACAGCCGCGAGGCGCTCTCGGCCAATATCGCCTCGGTCCATATGGGAATCGAGATCCTGAGCTTCCGGCTCGACGACGGCAATCAGGGGCCGTTCCCGCTCTTCCTTGCCGACCGGATCGGCAATGGCGGCTTCGTTCTGGGGCCTGCGGTGGATCCTGCCGTAATCGACGCGGTAGCAAGCGAAAGCGCCGATCTGGCGCCGATTGTGCTGCGCTGCGGGTCGGAAACGCTGTTCTGCGGGCCGGCTGTCCACCCCAATGGCGATCCGCTGTCGCCGGTTCTTGCCTATGCCAACGCGCAGATCGACGGGCTCGGAGGCCTGAAGGCCGGCCAGGTGGTGACCACGGGCGCCTTGTGCGGCCTCGTTCCCGTTCCGCCGCACTGCACGCTCCACGCCGACTGGATCTCGTCGATGGAGATGGAGCTGTCCGGCTGAGGGCGCGCGTGCAGCCCGAACGGAAACTGTGCTAGATTGACGGCCATGGCATCATTTCTCTCAAAACTCTTCGGCGGCAGTTCGAAAAAGGACGAGGATCCGGGCGACACCCCGCAAATGGGCGAGGCGGTCACCTACAAGGACCTCACCATCCGTCCCGCCCCGATCCCCGCAGGCAGCCAGTGGCGCGTCGGCGGGGTGATCGTCAAGGCGGGCAGCGAGGGCGACATGGAGCGCCAGTTCGACCGTGCCGACACCGTGCCCTCGCGCGAGGACGCGGAGAACATCGCGATCACCAAGGCCAGGCACATCATCGACGAGCAGGGCGACCGGCTGTTCGCCGACGGCGCCCCCTCGCGCCGCGTCTGACGCCCGCGGCAGCGCCCTGCCGGTCCCTACAACCCCACCATGATCGACGGCAGATAGGTCGCCGCTGCCGGGACGAGCAGCACGGCGATGAGAACAGCGAGCTGGGCAAGCACGAAGGGGATCACGCCGCGATACATGTGGCCGTAGGTGATCGATGGCGGGGTGATCGACTTCAGATAGAAGATCGATGGCGCCATGGGCGGGGTCAGATAGGACGTCTGGATCACGACCATCACCAGCACGGCGAACCAGATCGGATCGATCCCCATGGCCTTGATGACGGGGGTGAAGATCGGCACGCAGATCAGCACGATGGAGATCCAGTCGAGCACGAAGCCGGCCACGAAGACGATGGCGAGGAAGACGGCGATCACGCCCACCTCGCCGACGCCGAGAGCGTCCACGGCGGAACGCACCAGCGTGCTGCCGCCGGTCACCGCGAAGATGCTGGTGAACATGGTGCCGCCGACCACGATCAGCATGATCATGCAGGAGATGCGGATCGAAACGGCGAAGGCCTGCCGGAGCATGGGGAAGGTCAGCTCGCCCAGGACGGCGGCGAGGACGAGCGTGCCGAACGCGCCGACCGCGGCGGCCTCCGTCGGCGAGGCGGCGCCCGTCAGGAGCGAGCCGAGCACGGCGACAATGAGGGCGAGCGGCGGGACGAGCGCCTTCGCCGTGACGGCGAGCTTCTCCGTGAGCGGCCTGTCGAACTCCTCGCGCGAGACGGGCGGGCCGTCGGCGGGCCGCAGCATGCAGCGCACGACCACATAGGCGAGGAAGAACACCACCATCATGAGGCCTGGCACGATGATGGCGGCGAACAGCTTGCCGATGGAGAGCTGGGCGATGGAGGCGTAGATCACCACCACGATGGAGGGGGGAATGATGGTGCCGAGCGAGCCGCCAGCGCAGATGGTGCCGGCGCCGAGCCCCATGTCGTAGCGATAACGCTGCATGGCCGGGATCGCCATCAGGCCGACGACGATCTCGACGGCGCCGACCACGCCGGAGGCGGCCGCGAAGATCGCGCACATGGCGATGGTCGTGACCGCGAGGCCGCCGGGCATGCGGCCGAACCAGAGTTGGAGCGCCTGAAACAGCCGCAGCGCGATGCCCGTGCGCTCCAGCACCGCTCCCATGAGGACGAAAAGCGGGATCGCGGCGAGATTGAAGTTCGAGGCGGTGGTGAGCACCGCGCCATAGAGCTGGAGGAAGACCAGATCCCCGAAGGCGGACAGGCCGAAGGCCACCGCGACGATGATCAGGCACAGCGAGACGGGAATCCCGGCGAAGACGAGGGCGAACAGCGCCGGGAACATCAGGGCGGGCACGGCCGACATCACAGCGCCTCCGTGTCTTCGAGCTCGTGCTCTGTCGATCCGGGCGACTTGTGGCCGAGCGCGAAGCGGGCAGCTTCGGCGAGAAGCTGCAGCGTCATGACAAGGAGGCCGGCGGCGAGCGCGGCGTAGAAGGGCCACATGAGCGGCGCCCACGGGCTCACCATCTCCACTTCCGCCGTCCGGTAGGCTTTCAGCGTCTTTTCGATGCCGATATAGGAGAAGATGGCGAAGACCGGCGCGAGCACCAGCGCGTAGACGGCGGCGTTGACGATCCGCTGGGCACGCTCGGGCAGGCGCGAGGACAGGAAGTCGATGCGCACATGGGCGTCCGCCTTCAGGGCGTAGGCCGCGCCCATCAGGAAGATCGAGCCGTTCAGCATATATGAGATATCGAACGCCCAGATCGTCGGCGCGCCGAAGACATAGCGCGCGACGACCTCGAAGATCATGGAACCGACCAGAACCGCCAGCATGGCCATTGCGATGGCCCCGGCGATCCCGGAAATGCCATCGACGGCATCGAGCAAACGCGTCATTGACCCTCCCCCAGGAGAAAAAGAAGGGCGGCCGTCCCACGGGCCGCCCTCCCCATATTGTCGTCAGTTTCCGTCGCGCACGAGATACTTCGATCCGTCCGTCCAGCGCGCCTGGTAGTCGAGGTAGTCCTTCAGGACCTCGCCCATGCGCTGGTCGCCGTCCGCCGCCTTGGCCTCCGCCTGCTTGCGCGCCCAGCTGCGGCCGGCCTCGCGCAGCTTGCCGACCACCTCCGGCTGGAGCGTGATGATCTCCACATTGGTGCCGGCGAACGCCTCCATCGCCTTCATGTCGGCATCGAGGAAATGGGTGAAGCCCTCATAGGTGGTGAGCTTCGCGGCCAGCTCGATCTTGGTTTTCAGATCGTCGGGCAGCGCGTTCCAGGTGTCTTCCTTCACCACGACCTCCCAGACGAAGGTCGGCTGGTGGACGCCCGGCAGGACGAGATAGGGCGCGACCTCGTGGAAGCCCTCGGTGATGTTGGAGCCGGGGGTCGCCCACTCGACGGCGTCCACGCCCTTGCGCTGGAGCAGCGTGTAGATCTCGCCCGGCGGTACGACTGTCGGCACGCCGCCCAGATCGTCCTTGAGCACGGCGGCCCAGGCGCCGGAGGTGCGGTATTTGAGGTTCTTGAAGTCCTCCACCGTCTTCAGCGGCTTGTTGGAATGGGCGAGGACCTCCGAGGTGCCGACACCGACCACCATGGAATGGAGGCCCATCGCCTCCTTCCGGAACTCGGCGAGTTCCTTCGCGCCGCCGCCCTCATAGAGCCAGGTCAGCGTGGCCTCCGCCGACATGCCGCCGGGGAAGCTTGCGAAGATGGCGTTGGTGGGGTCCTGGTTGACGAGATAGGAGGGGGTGGAATGGCCGGCCTCCACGACGCCGTCCTGCACGGCCTCGTAGACCTTCAGCGCCGGCACGACGACGCCAGCGCCGAAGGGCTGGATCTCGACCCGGCCGTCGGTCAGCCTGTCGACATTGTCGGCGAAGCGGGCAAGGAAGTTGTTGTAGAAGAAGCTTCCCTCCGGAACCGACGTCGGCACGCGCCACGTCACCTCCTGAGCATGGGCCGGAAGGCCGGCCAGCACCGCGCAGGCCGCCCCCAGAATTGCGGATTTCCAGTTCATGACACCGTTCCCTTCACCTGGCCGCGGGGATTGGTTGGGCCATGGCCGGCGCGGCCGCCCGGCCATGGCTTGGATGTCAGGCCGGTCAGGCGGCCTTCGCGTCGAGATCGAGCTTGGAGAGGTCGGGGCGGTTGGCCAGGGCCTCCTCGATCACGGCGGTCACGCGGGCGCGCTCGCCGTCGCGAAGCGGCATGCGCGGCGCGCGGACCCGATCGTTGGAGCCGATGGCCAGCGCCTCGGCGAGCTTGATGTTCTGGACGAGCCTGGTCGAGACGTCGAGGTCGAGCAGCGGGCGGAACCAGCGGTAGAGCGCGCGGGCCTCCTCGATGCGCCCGGCCTTGGCCAGCCTGTAGACCGCCACCGTCTCCGCGGGGAAGGCGACCACGAGGCCCGCCACCCAGCCGTCAGCGCCCATGACGAGGCTTTCCAGCGCCAGATTGTCGACGCCGGTGAGGACGTCGAACCGGTCGCCGAAGCGGGCGATGACCTCGGTCACGCGGCGGATGTCGTCGGTCGATTCCTTCATGGCGACGATCAGCTCGTCGTCGGCCAGGGCCTCGAACATGTCGAGCGAGACATCCACGCCATAGGCGACGGGATTGTTGTAGACCATGACGGGCTTGCCGCCGGCATGCGCGACGGCGCGCAGATGGGCCACCGTCTCGTGCGGGGCGGAGCGGTAGGGCACGCCCGGCAGCACCATGAAGCCGTCGGCGCCATTGCGCGCCGCCGAGGCGGCGGCCTCTTCCGCGCGCCGGGTGGAGCTTTCGCAGACGGTCATGAGGACCGGCCGGCCGGCTGAGACCGAGCGCGCGATGGCGAGGATCTCCAGCTTCTCCTCCGGCTCCAGAGCCATGGCCTCGCCGAGCGAGCCGCACACGATCAGCCCGTCGACACCGGCCTCGACCTGAAGCGCGAAGCAGCGTTCCATCTCCGCCTTGTCGAGGGTGTCGTCGGCTGTGAACTTTGTCGTCACTGCGGGAAAGACGCCGTGCCACATGGTGATTAAGCCTTTCGCATATGATCTGATATATTAAAAATATCCACATGGTGTTGAATGCTGTCAAGTGCTGATATATCAAGCCTTGGCAAGCAGGAGAGGATTCAGGAAGGCGTGGTGGAAACTCAGGTCTCTCGGGCGCATGCCGCCTATCTCGTCCTTGAGGGCAAGATCGTCACGCTGGAGCTCAGGCCCGGCAGCTCGATCACGGAGAAGCAGCTCATCGAGCTCGTCGGGCTCGGCCGCACGCCCGTGCGTGAGGCGATCCAGCGGCTCTCCTGGGAGGGGCTCATCGAGGTGGTGCCCCGGTCGGGCGTGAAGATCGCCGATATCCGGCCGGAGGATTACAGCCGCGTGATGGAGCCGCGCGTGGCGCTGGAGCCGCTTCTGGCGCGCAAGGCGGCACGCTTTGCCGACGCGGTGCACAGGGCGCGGCTCGCCGAATGCGCCGACAGCATGATGGCGGCGGCAAGGGCGCGCGACATGGCCGGCTTCCTGCAGGCCGACAAGGATTTCGACGAGACGCTGGACCGGGCCTGCGAGAACCCGTTCCTGACCAAGGTGCTCGCCCCGCTCCAGACCCATGCGCGGCGCTTCTGGGTCCGCTTCAGCGCCGAGGGCGGGCCGGAGGCCTCGGCCATGCGGCATGTGAAGGTCATGAAGGCGATCCAGGTACAGGACGAGGAGGCCGCCGGGCTGGCCATGGCGGAGCTGATGGACTATCTGTCCTCCATCGCCGCCTCGCTCATGAGGTGACGGACCGCGCCTGTTCCCGCACCTGGAGCAAGCTGCGTCCGGTCGGACGCAGATGAGTTGCTCTAACACTTTGAGAACGATCAACTTTTCTGAACTCAGGTGAGTCCGCCTGAGTGCAGGTTGATCTGGAGATCGTGAGGTTCCCGGCCATGGCGAAGACATTCAAGGATCATTTCTCCTCGCGCGCGACCGACTATGCGGCCTATCGTCCGACCTATCCGCCGGCTCTCGTCGACTGGCTGGCGGGACTTGCCGGGCACCACGATCTGGCACTCGATTGTGGCTGTGGCACGGGCCAGCTTTCGGCGATGCTGGCGGACCGTTTCGCCCGTGTCGTCGCCGTGGATGCCAGCGCCGAGCAGATCGCCAATGCGAAGCTCCATGACAGGGTGGAATACCGGCAGGCCCCGGCGGACAGGACCGGGCTTGCCGACCGCAGCGCCGACCTCGTGACCGTGGCGCAGGCCGCGCACTGGTTCGATCTCGACACCTTCTACGCGGAGGTTCGCCGCGTCCTCAAGCCCGGCGGGCCGCTGGCGCTCGTCACCTATGGCGTCATCGAGACCGACGGCGAGGCGGGGGCCGTGCTATCCCGTTTCTACCATGACGTGATCGCGCCCTACTGGCCGCCCGAGCGCCACCATGTGGAGACCGGCTATCGCGAGTTGGCGTTCCCATTCCGGGAGGAGACGGCGCCGTCCTTCGCCATGACGGCCATGTGGACGGTGGACGAGCTCGCGGGCTATGTGGACACGTGGTCGGCGGTCAGGAACGCCGAGGCGGAGATCGGCCGCGCGCCTGTCGAGCGCTTCGCCGCCGATCTGCGCGCCGCCTGGGGCGGGGCCGGAGACCGCCGCGAGATCCGCTGGCCGCTGAGCATCAGGGCCGGACGGCCCTGAACCGGTTCCGGTCCGGGGCCATCCGGTCTTGCGATCAGGCCGGTCTTGCCCGTCTCTGCCGGCGGGCCACCGCCAGATCCACGATTAGCATCACGATCAGCGTCAGACCGACCAGCGGGAAGACGATGCCGACTGCGGCCATGATCGCGATCAGGCCGCGGAAGACGCGCATGTCGGCAGGGAGCGGCGGCACGCCGAGGCCGCCCCGCGGGTGCCGTTTCCACCACATGACTGCGGCGGATACGGAGACAAGGACCATTCCGGCACAGGCGACGAGGAGGACGAGCTGGTTTGCGAGCCCGAACTCCTGGCCGAGATGGACATTGATACCCCATTCGAGCGCCCGGCCCATCGGCCCGTAATCGTCATAGCCCATGTCGATGAGCGGCTCGCCGCTATACTGGTCGAGATGGACGACGCGCTGGCGGGCGAGGTCGTCGGGATAGACCGAGGCGCTGTAGACGCCGGTCCGCGCTGTCGGAAGGGCGATCGTATAGCCCCGCTGCATGCCGAGGCGGTCGAGGATCGCCGCGGCCCGGTCGAGCCCGATGGGATCGGTGCCAGGTGCCGAGGTCGGCAGCTTCGCCTGCTCCAGGGACCAGCTCGTCTTGCTCACATCGTCGAGGCGCTGGTTCGACATGGGAATGTCGACGCGGACGCCCGTGGGATAGCCGAAATTGCTGCCATTGGCCCATTCGTTGACCTTGGCGCCCCACACGCCGGACCATGGCATGCCGGTGACCGCGAGGAAGACGACGAAGAAGCCCACGACGAGGCCTGCGACGGCGTGGATGTCGCGCCAGAAGACGCGTTGCCGGGGCCTGCCGCGTATGGAGACCGCACCGCCGGTGCGCCCTCGCGGCCACCATAGATAGAGTCCGGTGCCGACAAGCAGGATGGCCCAGCCTGCGGCGATCTCGATCAGGGCCCGCGTGACTGGGCCGAAATAACGCAGGCTGTGGAGGTGGCGGACCGTCCACATGACCGTGCCGCGATAGGGCAGGGCACCCAGGACGGTCCCCCTGTAGGGATCGACATAGACGTCGAGCTTCTGGCCCGCTTCCGTCTTTACCGTCACCTCGGCGGAGGCGTCGGGACGTGCCGGACCGGTATATTTGACAGCGGTCCCCGGATGGGCGGCAAGCGCTGCGGAGACGAGCGCGGAGGGCGAGAGGGTGGCTGCCTGCTCGGCGATCTCCACCCGTTTCAGATCCGCATGCACGATGGCGTCCAGTTCGTCGCGGAACAGATAGAGCGCACCGGTGACGGCAAGGGCGATCAGGAAGGGAAGGACGAAGAGCCCGGCGTAGAAGTGCCAGCGCCACACGGCGCGATAAAGACTGGACGAGGCAGGCGCGCGCACCCGCCCGCCCGGCCTGGCGAGGGTCGTATCGGACATGGATGTTGTCTCCGGATGAGCGTCAGCCTTCGGCGATCAGGCGCTTCAGCTTGCCAAGCATCATCTCCGGGCTCTCATTGTAGGAGATGGTCCCGAAGAACCGGCCGTCGCTGTCCATGAGATAGACGAGGGCGGAATGGTCGATGGTGTAGTCCTCGCCATCCTCCGTCGGCACCCGCTTGTAGTAGACGCGATAGGCCCGCGTGATCCGCTCGATCTCCTCCTTCGTGCCGGACAGGCCCCTGATCCGGTCGTCGAAGGCGGAGACATAGCGTTCGAGCTCTTCCGGCCCGTCGCGCTCCCAGTCGACGGAGACGAAGACGACGTTCATCCGGTCGGCATCCGCGCCGAGCTCCTCCATGACGCCGGAGAGTTCGTAGAGCGTCGTCGGGCAGACATCGGGGCAGAAGGTGAAGCCGAAGAAGATCGCGCTCGGCTTGCCCTTGAAATCGGCTTCGGTGACGGTCTTTCCGGTCTTGTCTGTCAGGGTGAACGGGCCGCCGATATCGGCGAATCCACCCCGCGCATTGCCGTCGCCGGCGGGTGGGGTCTGCATGAGCGCGGTCACGGCGAAGACGGTGGCGGCGACCACGAGGATCGCCGTGCCCGCCAGTCCGGCGGTTTTCATCCGCATCACTGGTCTCCGTGCGCCTTGTGGCCGGCCTTGCCCTTCGGGCCCGGCGCGCCGGGCGGGGCGACCGTCATCTCCACATCCACCGCACCGGCCTTCTCGAAGGTCAGGACCACCGGCACCGGCGTGCCCATCTCGATAGGCTGCTCGAGGTCGATGAACATGATGTGGAGGCTGCCGGGCTTCAGCGCGACGGTCTCGCCCGCCGGAATCTCGATGCCGTCCGGCAGGTGGCGCATCCGCATCACGCCGTCGTCCATGGACATGGTGTGGATCTCGGTGTGCTTGGCGACCGGCGAGGAGGCGCTCACCAAACGGTCGGCCGTGTCGCCCGTGTTGGCGATGGTCACGAAGCCGCCGCCGGTGCGTGCGCCGGGCGGGGTTGCCCGCGTCCAGGGATCGCTGAGCACGATCTCGCCCGCCGTGTAGTCCTGGGCGTGCGCGGGCGCGACGATGGCGGGCACGAAGGGCGAGGTGATACCGGCCAGCATCGCGGCGGCCAGCAGGAAGGCTGCAAGTCTCATGGGTCTCTCCGTATGAGCAGGGGGGACGGGCCGGGCCGTCAAAGCGGTCGCAGCCGGTCCCGTTCAGGGTCAGGCTCGTGTCAGGCGGAGAGACGGGGAGGGGCGCGCGGTTCGGCCAGCAGCCGCGCCGGTCTCGAGCGCGGCGGACCGGCCCGCGAGGGCGGAGCGGCCACGAGCACGCCATGGGGGGCGAAGGCCGTCGCGAGCACGTTCTCGGGAAGGCAGGCGCTGGCGGCGAACAGCATCTGGCAGCGGACGGCGCAGCAATCGTGGGACCCGCTCCGGGCCGGAGCCTTGTCCGATCCGTCATAGGGAAGCGTTGCCGCGCCGCTTGGCGCGCAGATGACGAACGGCAATCCGTTGCCGGGCGCGGCCATCGCGCCCTGGGCGACGGCGATCACGACGCCATGGACGAGCAGCACATAGGCCACAAGGAGCGCGATCGCACGCCCCGACAGCCTTCTTCCCGCCATTTGCCGTATCCTGCCCATGACCGGTCTTGTTAGCCGAAGTCGCGCGCCGTGTCACCGCGACACGCATGCACAATTCTCATGCAGGAGCCGAGGGGTGCCCGGAGAAGGGCCGCTCGTCCCTCAAAATCCATCTTCAATCTTGACGCGTGGCGCCGGATCGGTATCCAATCCCCCGCGACGGTGCCCTGTTCCAGGGCTTGAAAGGGAACGCGGTGCGGATGTCGCAGGATGTCCAAGGCCGCGACTGTCCCCGCAACTGTAGGCGGTGAGTCGACCGTTCAAGGCCACTGGAGCCCATTCGGGCTTCGGGAAGGCGACGGGACGACATCGACCCGCGAGTCAGGAGACCTGCCGTCGCCCGTGGTCACGCGCGATCGCATCGAGCGGGGTGTCTCGATGGGACGGTTCTCCATGCCTTTCCGTGTGGTGCTGCCTCGATCGCGGTGACGTGCCGATTGGCCCCGTGCGCCGTTGCGAGGTTCTGGTATGACACCGCTTTCCGCCCCCTGTCCTGCGGGGATGGCCGGCTTCGTCCTTGCGGTGGCGGCTGCGATCGCCGTCGCGCTGGGCATGCCCGCCGGCCCGGCGCGCGCGGACATGGAGGCGCCCCAACGCATCGTCTCCATGAATCTGTGCGCCGACGAGCTCGTGCTGCGGCTCGCCGAGCCCGGCCGGATCGTCTCCGTCACCGCGCTCTCGCAGGACCCGGAGCAGTCGACGGTCGCCGAGGCCGCACGCCGCTATCCGGCCAATCGCGGACTTGCCGAGGAGGTGATCCGTATGGAGCCGGACCTCGTGGTGGCCGGGCGCTATACGACGCGCAGCACGGTCGACCTCCTCAAGAGGGTCGGCATCGAGGTGATGGAACTCGGCGTGCCGACGACGCTGGGAGAGGTCGAGGCCCAGATCGAACGTCTCGGCCGCCGGCTCGGGGCGGAGGCCCGCGCGAAGGCCCTGATCGCCCGCCTGCGCGAGGGCCTTGCGGACCTGCCGCAGGCCGGGAACGGGCCGGCGCCCTCGGCCATCGTCTACCGGCCGAGCGGGTTCGCGGTCGGCAAGGGGTCCCTCATCGACACGCTGATCGCGGCGGCCGGCCTGCGCAATCTTGCCGCCGAGCGCACGCTCGACAATTACGGCTACCTGCCGCTGGAGACCCTCGTCACGCTCGCCCCCGACATTCTGGTGCTCAATGCCGAGCCCGGCGCACCGGCGCTCGCCCACGAGATGCTCGACCATCCCGTTCTCGACGGGCTCGGCGGCAAGGTCCGCACCGTCCCGGTCCCGCCGCGCCTGTGGACCTGCGCGGGGCCCGCCATGATCGAGGCCGTCGCCATCCTCAAGGCGGCGGCGCGGAACGCGGAGGCGGGCCGATGAGTCTTGCCGCCCCGACCGTCCGGCAGTCGGCGCGCCCGCGCATGCCGCTCCTTGCGGGGCTCGGTCTGGCGGCGGCGGCGATGTTCGTCCTGTCGCTGGCCATCGGCTATGCGCCCTTCGATCTCGGTGCGGCCATTGGCGACGCGCTGGCAGGACAGAGGAGCCTTGCCGCGCTGATCCTGCTGGAACTTCGCCTGCCGCGTGCCCTTCTGGGGCTTCTGGTTGGCTTCACGCTGGGGCTCGGCGGGGCAGTCATGCAGGGCTTTCTCAGGAACCCGCTGGCGGAGCCGGGGATCATCGGCGTGTCGGGCGCGGCCGCGCTCGGTGCAGTGCTTGTGTTTTATACCGGCCTTGCCGCGGTCTCCTCCCTGCTCCTGCCGCTCGGCGGTATCGCGGCGGCACTGTGCGCCGGGCTCGTTCTCTTCATGCTGGCCGGGCGGGGGACGACGACCACGACGCTGATCCTCGCCGGCGTCGCCATGAACAGCCTGGCGGGCGCGCTGATCTCGCTCGTGCTCAATCTGTCGCCCAACCCCTATGCGGCGACGGAGATCATGTTCTGGCTCATGGGCTCGCTCGCCGACCGCAGTCTCGTCCATGTCTGGATCGTGCTGCCTTTGATGGCCACCGGCTGGGCGATGATGCTGTGGACCGCGCGCGTGCTCGACGCCCTGACGCTCGGCGAGCAGACCGCGGAAAGCCTCGGTTTCGATCTCAGGGTCACCCGGGCGGTCATCGTCTCCGGCATCGCACTGTCGGTCGGCAGCGCGGTCGCGGTGAGCGGCGCTATCGGCTTCGTCGGCCTCGTCGTACCCCATCTCCTGCGCCCGTTCACCGGTCATCGCCCGGCAGCCCTGCTGGTTGCAAGCGGTCTCGGCGGCGCCGTCCTGACGCTTGCCGCCGATGTCGCGGTGCGCCTCGTCGCTGCCCAGCCGGAGCTGAAGCTCGGGGTCGTGACCGCGCTCATCGGGGCGCCCTTCCTGTTCTCCCTCATCTGGCGGCTCAGGGGGCAGATGCGATGAGGATCGAGGCACGCGGCATCGCCGTCCGGCTCGGCGGCGCAACCATTCTGGACGGCGTCGATATCGGGATCTCGCCCGGCGAGTTCGTAGGCCTCATCGGCCCGAACGGCGCGGGCAAGACGACGCTCCTGACCGTCCTTGCACGGTTGAGAATGCCCGATGGGGGTCGGCTCCTCTACGATGGCAGCCCCGCCGGCGCGCTCGGCCGGACGGCGCTTGCGCGCCGGCTCGCTTATCTCGCCCAGGGCACGCAGGTGGACTGGCCGCTCGCCGCCGAGGATGTCGTCGCGCTCGGACGGCTGCCCCATGCGGGCCGGTTCGGCCCCGCCGACAGTGCGGCGGACCGGCGCGCCGTCGAGGCGGCGATGGCGGCGGCCGATATCGCGCATTTCGCCGACCGGCCCGTGACGACACTGTCCGGCGGCGAGCGCATGCGCGTGCTCCTCGCCCGCGCACTCGCCGTCGAGGCGGAGATATTGCTCGCCGACGAACCGGTTGCCGCGCTCGACCCCTATCACCAGCTCAAGGTGATGGAACTTCTGGCGGGCGCGGCGCGCGCGGGGCTCGGCGTGGTCGCTGTCCTCCACGATCTCACACTTGCCTCGCGCTTTTGCGACCGGCTCGTCCTGCTCGATGGCGGCCGGGTGAAGGCCGACGGAGCGCCGGGCGAGGTGCTCACCGATGCCGAGATCGGATCGGCCTACGGGGTCGCCTCTCTGTTCGGCGCCCATGACGGCACGCGCTATGTGCTGCCCTGGCGCCGGATCGACGATCAGGCTGCGGAATAGGCTGGCGGTCAGTCCTGCTTGCCCGTCTCCCGGGCGGCGTCGAGCGCGGCCTTGAGCGTGTCGGGATCGCCGACCAGATTGGCGAGGATCAGCACGAGGCGGGCGTTGAGGGCGGCGCTCTCCTGAAAGCTCAGCCCCTTGTGCGCGGCAAGCAGCGCCTCGTAGAAATCGTCTCCGGCGCTGCCCAGCCTGTCCTTGCCGAGATCGGCCATGGGTCAGGCCTCCCTGCCGAGCGCATGGTCGCGGGCCGACCGGACGGCCTCCGCCGCGCCGTCGCGGAACACTGCCGAGACATGCTGGTCGGGCCGGAAGAGATAGGTGAAGCCCTCGCCATAGCGCGCAAGCGCAAGCCCTTCGCGGTCGACGAGGTCGCCGTCCTCCCGCCCGATGCGGATATGGGGAATGGCGCAGCCGCGCGGCGCGGGCGCGTCGCCGAAGGTGACGAGCGTGAAGTCGTCCGGCAGGTGTTCAAGCAGCCATGTGCGCCCCTCCGGTCCGTCGAGCGGCGCGTCGGGTGCCGCCTGGCCGGGCCTCACGGGCGCGCCGTCGGGGACGGTGCCGTCCACGAGCGGTTCCAGCGAGCAGGGCAGGGACAGCCGGCCCGAATTGATGAGCTTGCGGGCGAAACCCATCTCCTCGGCAAGATCGAGCACCGCCTCGCGCAGCACACGCTCCATCTCCGATTTCGGGGTCATGAAGGTGGTCGTGCGCGCGGAGTTGCGGATGTTCTCGTCCGCGCCGTGGACGCGTTCGGCATTGTAGGTCTCAAGCAGGCGTTCGGGCGCGTCGCCCTTCAGGATGGCGGCGAGCTTCCAGCCGAGATTGTCGACGTCCTGGATACCGCCATTGCCGCCGCGCGCGCCGAAGGGCGAGACGATATGGGCGCTGTCGCCGGCGAAGATCACCCGGTCGTGGACGAAGCGCTCGAGCCTTCGGCACTGGAAGGTGTAGACGGACACCCAGTCGAGCCTGAACGGCACGTCGCCGATGACCGCCCGGATGCGGGGAATGACCTTCTCCGGCCGCTTCTCCTCCTCCGGATCGGCATCGGGGCCGAGCTGGAGGTCGATCCGGTAGATGCCGTCGGGCTGCTTGTGGAGCAGCGCGGACTGCCCCTCGTGGAAGGTCGGATCGAACCAGAAGCGGCGTTCGGAGGGGAAATCGGCCTCGATCTCCACATCGGCGATGAGGAAGCGCTCTTCGAAGAGCTGGCCCGCGAAATCGAGGCCCAGCATGTCGCGGACCGGGGATTTCGCGCCGTCGCAGGCGATTACGTAGTCCGTGGTGAGCGTGTAGGCGCCGTCAGGCGTCTCCACCGTGAGGGCGGCTCCGTCGGGACCGTTCTCCACGCCGGTCACGCGGTTCTTGAACCTCAGATCGATGAGCTCGGGGAAATCGCGCGCCCGTTCGATGAGGAACTCCTCGACATAATATTGCTGGAGGTTCACGAAGGCCGGCATCTTGTGGCCTTCCTCAGGCAGGAGGTCGAAGCTGTAGACCTCCCGGTCGCCGTGATAGAGGCGGCCGACCTTCCAGGTGACCCCCTTCTCCAGCATGCGATCGCCCAGCCCAAGCCGGTCGAAGATCTCCAGCGTGCGCTTCGCCCAGCAGATGGCGCGCGAGCCGACGGACACGACGTCGTTCTCGTCGAGGAGCACCGAGGGGATGTCCTTCAGGGCGAGGTCGATCGCCATGGCGAGGCCCACCGGGCCCGCCCCGACGATGGCCACCCTGTAATCCGGCACCGGCCCGCCGGAGAGCTCCGGCGGCGTGGCATAGCCCAAATGCTTGTATTCGTAACGCGGCATCGATCCTCCCTGGGCGGCCTCCCCTTCGCGGGGGCGGCTCGTTCTTCCTCGAATTGATTGGCTGCACCGGCCCACTCCCCCACCCGGCCACCCATGAGATTATGATCCCGTGGCCGGGTGGGGGAGTGGGCCGGTGCCGGTCCAACCGGGCACGGATATCCTAACCCTGCAGCGCCTCCCACATCTCCTTGTCGCGCTCCGCGGTCCAGATGCGCGGCGTGTCCATGCCGAGCGCCTCGTCATAGGCCCGCGCCACATTGAAGGGCAGGCAGTGTTCGTAGATCGCGTAGTCGGCGAATTTCGGATCGCATTCCGCGCGCACAGCGTCCCAGGCCTCCTTGAGCGTGCCGCCGCGTGCGGCGACGCCGGCCGCCGGGCGATAGGTGCTCTCCAGGAAATCGCGGGTCTTGGCGATGGCCTCGTTCACCTTCGCCTCGCCGACCAGCGCGTCGCCACGGCCGGGCGCGATGGCGTGCGGGCGATGGGCCCCGATGGCATCGAGCGTTGCGCCCCAGTCGCGGAAATGGCCGTCGCCGCAATAGCAGGCGGAGTGGTATTCCACGATATCGCCGGTGAACATCACCTCCTCGTCGGCCACCCAGGCGACGATGTCGCCCGCCGTGTGGGCCCGGCCGAGATGCTTGAGATCCACCCGGCGCCTGCCGAGATAGACGCTCATGGACCGGCTGAAGGTCATGGTCGGCCAGGTGAGGCCCGGAATGCTCTCATGGCCCTCGAAGAGCCTCGGGAAGCGCTGGAACTCGCTCGCCCAGTCCTCTCGTCCGCGCTCGGCCACCATGGCGCGGCAGGTGTCGGAGGCCACGATCTCGCTGGCCCCGTAGGCCGACGCGCCGAGCACGCGCACGGCGTGATAGTGGGTCAACACGACATATTTGATCGGCTTGTCGGTGACCGTGCGGATCTTCTCCACCACCTTGCCGGCGAGCCGGGGCGTGGCCTGTGCGTCGACCACCATCACCGCGTCGTCGCCGATGATAACGCCCGTATTCGGGTCGCCTTCCGCGGTGAAGGCCCAGAGGTCGCGGCCGACTTCGGTGAACGAGATCGTCTTCTCCTCGAGATCGCCCTGGGAGGCGAACGGCTTGGCCATGGGTCAGGCTCCCTTGTCGTATGGCTCTACGGTCTGTTCGATGGCGCCGAAGACGGAATGGCCGTCGCGGTCCTTCATCTCGATGCGCACCGTGTCGCCGAACCGCATGAAGGGTGTCTTCGGGGCGCCGTGCTCTATGGTCTCGATCATGCGGATCTCCGCGATACAGGAATAGCCCGCGCCGCCCTGCGAGACGGGCTTGCCCGGCCCGCCGTCGAGCTTGTTGGAGACCGTGCCCGAGCCGACAATGGCGCCGGCGCCGAGCGGCCGTGTCCGCGCCGCATGGGCGATGAGCCGGGGAAAGTCGAAGGTCATGTCGCGGCCCGCCTCGGCGCGGCCGAAGGGTTCGCCATTGTAGTCGACGCAGAGCGGCAGGGAGACCTTGCCGCCGTCCCACGCCGCGCCGAGCTCGTCGGGTGTGACCGCCACGGGCGAGAAGGCGGAGGAGGGTTTCGACTGGAAGAAGCCGAAGCCCTTGGCGAGCTCGCCGGGAATGAGCCCGCGCAGGCTGACGTCGTTGACCAGCATGACGAGGCGGATCGCCGCGCGGGCTTCCGCCTCGCTCGCGCCCATGGGCACGTCGTCGACGATCACCGCGAGCTCGCCCTCCATGTCGATGCCGAAGCTTTCGTCGTCGGCCATGGCGATGGGATCGCGGGGGCCGAGGAAGCTGTCGGATCCGCCCTGATAGATCAGGGGATCCGTCCAGAAGCTCTCCGGCATCTGCGCGCCGCGCGCCTTGCGCACGAGTTCCACGTGATTGACATAGGCCGACCCGTCCGCCCACTGATAGGCGCGCGGCAGGGGCGACATGGCCTCGTGCTCGTGAAAGCGCTCGATGGGCTGAGCGCCGATCTCGACCCCTTCGGCCACGAGCGCCAGGTGCGGCGCGATCCGAGCCCAGTTGTCGAGCGCGGCCTGCAGCGTCGGGGCGATATGGCCGACATCGCAGCAATGGGCGAGGTCTCTGGAGACGACGACGAGCCGTCCGTCCCGCGAGCCATCCTTCAATGTGGCGAGCTTCATTCGATCTCCTTGTCGGGGCCTTCTGTCGGGGTCTTCGGACGTTAGGGGCGGTCAGCGGCCTTCGGGTGTGCCGTCGAACCGGCGCTCGAGCCCCGCCCAGCAGTTGGTATAGTCGTCCTGAAGCGTCTCGAGCTCGGCGGCGAACCGGGTAAGCTGCTGGGGAAAGCGCGTCTCGAACATGAAAGCCATTGTGTCGTCGAGCTTGACCGGCTTTAGCGCCTCCGTCGAGGCTTTCCCGAACGCCATCGTGTCGGGGCCGTGCGGCAGCATCATGTTGTGCAGGCTCATGCCGCCGGGCACGAAGCCCTCCTCCTTGGCGTCGTACCGCCCGTAAATCAGTCCCATGAACTCGCTCATGATGTTGCGGTGGTACCAGGGCGGGCGGAAGGTGTGCTCCGCCACCAGCCAGCGCGGCGGGAAGATGACGAAGTCGACATTGGCCGTTCCGGCCTCGCCCGACGGCGCCGTCAGCACGGTGAAGATCGACGGGTCGGGATGGTCGAACAGGATCGCGCCGACCGGCGAGAAGGTCTTCAGATCGTATTTGTACGGTGTATAATTACCGTGCCAGGCAACCACGTCGAGCGGCGAGTGGCCGATCTCGGTCACGAAGAACCGGCTGCACCATTTCACATGCACGCGCGTCGGCGTCTCCTTGTCCTCGTAAGCGGCGACCGGGGTCTTGAAGTCGCGCGGATTGGCAAGGCAGTTCGCGCCGATGGGGCCGCGCTCGGGCAGGGTGAACTTGGCGCCGTAATTCTCGCAGACATAGCCGCGCCGGAACTCGCCCGGCCCCAATTTCGAGACCTTGAACATCATGCCGCGCGGCACGATGCAGATTTCGGAGGGCTCCACATCCATGATGCCCATCTCGGTGAACACACGGATCGCGCCCGTCTCCGGCACCAGCAGGAGCTCGCCATCGGCGTTGAAGGCGTAGTCGTCCTCCATGTCGGCATTGAAGACATAGACATGCGAGGCCATGCCGGCCTGCGTCATCACATCGCCGGCCGTCGTCATGGTGCGGATGCCGGACAGGAAGTCCGTCCTCTCCTCCGGCGGCGGCACCGGGTCCCAGCGTAGCTGGCCGAGCGCCAGCGAGTGGTCGTCGAGGCAGGGCGCCGTCTTCCAGTGGGGACGGTCCTCCGGCGAGAAGCGCGCCGTATGGCGCACGCTCGGCCGGATGCGGTAGAGCCAGGAGCGCTCGTTGGTGCCGCGCGGGGCGGTGAAGGGCGATCCGGAGAGCTGTTCGGCATAGAGACCGTAAGCGCAGTCCTGCGGGCTGTTCTGGCCCTGGGGCAGGGCGCCGTCGAGGGCTTCGGTCTCGAAGTCGTTGCCGAAGCCCGGCATATAGCGCAGCGCCATGATTGCATTCTCCTCCCTTGGAGCTATTTTGTTTCATCTGTAACTGTCGATTTTGTAACTATCAAGCGCGTCGCGGACGGCGTCGGGGAGAGGGGATCATGGCGGCTGGAGGCCCGGGACCGGCAGGGGACCAAACGGACGCGGACATCCTGGCGCTCGAGGCGTTCCTGCCCTATCGGCTGAACCGGGCCGCTGAGCTCGTGAGCCGCGGCTTTGCAAGGCTCTATGGCGAGCGCTACGGGCTCACCCGGCCCGAATGGCGCTGCCTTGCCACCATCGGCCAGTTCGGGCGCATCACGGCGACCGCGATCGGCACGCATTCCTCCATGCACAAGACCAAGGTCAGCCGCGCGGTGCGTGCGCTGGAGGAGCGCAAATGGCTCATGCGCGAGGCCGATCCGCAAGACCGGCGCACCGAACATCTGACCCTCACGCCGCAGGGGCTGAAGGCTTACGGCGAGCTTGCCGAAATCGCGCGCGGCTACGAGGCGGAGCTCATGCGCGCGCTTGCCCGCGACGGCGAGAAGCTTGACCGTGGGCTCGCCGGCGTGGAAAGGGTCTTCGCCTCGGGCGGCAAGACCCAACGATAACAGGGAGGGGTAGGCATGGCGCGGGATCCGCGATACGACATTCTCTTCGAGCCGGTCCGCATCGGGCCGAAAACGGCACGCAACCGGTTCTATCAGGTGCCGCACTGCAACGGCATGGGCTATCGCGACCCGGCGGCGCTCGCCGCCATGCGCGGCGTCAAGGCGGAAGGCGGCTGGGCGGTGGTGTGCACCGAGGAGGTGGAGATCCACCACACCTCCGAGATCACCCCATTCATCGAGCTGCGCTTGTGGGACGACCGCGATATTCCGGTGATGGAGCGCATGACCGGGGCCATCCATGCGCACGGCGCGCTCGCCGGCATCGAGCTCTGCTATAACGGGCTGAGCGGGTCCAACCTGCACAGCCGGGAAATCCCCATGGGGCCGCAGGCCCTGCCGATCTCCACCTTCATGCCGGACCCGGTGCAGGGTCGGCGCATGGATCTCGAGGACATCCGAAACCTCCGGCGCTGGCACAGCTCGGCGGCGCGGCGCGCGGTCCGCGCGGGCTTCGACATCGTCTATGTCTATGCCGCCCACGGGCTGGGGCTGCCGCAGCAGTTCCTCTCGCGCCGGCTGAACGACCGCGGCGACGCGTATGGCGGGAGCCTGGAGAACCGGGCGCGCCTCCTGCGCGAACTGATCGAGGATACGAAGGAGGCGGTGGGCGACGACTGCGCGGTGGCGGTGCGCATTGCCGCCGACGAGTTGTGCGGGGAGGCGGGCCTTCACAAGGAGGAGGTCCACGAGGTCATTGCCATGATGGCCGAGCTTCCCGACCTCTGGGACCTGGCCCTGTCGGACTGGGACAACGACTCGGTCACCTCCCGCTTTGGCGGGGAGGGCGAGCAGGAGCCCTTCGTGGCCGGCGTCAAGGCACTGACCACCAGGCCCGTGGTCGGTGTCGGTCGCTTCACCTCGCCCGATACCATGGTCTCCATGATCAGGCGTGGCGTGCTCGACATGATCGGGGCTGCGCGTCCGTCCATCGCCGATCCCTTTCTGCCGAGGAAGATCGAGGAGGGGCGGCTTGAGGACATCCGCGAATGTATCGGCTGCAATATCTGCGTGGCGGGCGATTTCACCATGTCGCCGATCCGCTGCACGCAGAACCCGACCATGGGCGAGGAATGGCGGCGCGGCTGGCATCCGGAGATCCTGCGCGCGCGGGAGAGCGAGGCCCGTGTGCTCGTGGTCGGGGCGGGGCCGGCCGGGCTCGAATGCGCGCAGGCCCTCGGCAAGCGTGGCTATGAGGTGGCGCTTGCCGAGGCCGGCATGGAAGCCGGGGGCCGCGTTACCCGCGAGAGCCGCCTGCCGGGGCTCGCCGCCTGGGCGCGCGTGCGGGACTACCGCCTCCAGCAGCTCCATGGGCTGGCCAATGTGGAGCTCTATTTCGACAGCGCGCTCACCGGCGAAGACATCCTCGACTTCGGCTTCGATCACGTGGCCGTCGCCACGGGCTGCCACTGGCGGCGCGACGGCGTGGCGCGCCATCACCGGACACCGATCCCGGTGGCGGACGGCACGGCCGTCCTCACGCCGGACGACCTGATGGCGGGCACGCGCCCCGCCGGCAAGACAGTGCTCGTCTATGACGACGACCACTATTATATGGGCGGCGTTCTGGCGGAGCTCCTGGCGGAGGAGGGCTTCGCGGTCACGCTCGCGACGCCGGCCGCGGAGGTCTCCGCCTGGACGCGCACCACCATGGAGCAGCACCGTATCCAGGCGCGCCTGATCGGGAAGGACGTCACGATCCGGCCGCATACCGCCGTGACGGCTCTCGGGCCGGAAGGCGCGCGGACGGCCTGCGTCTTCACCGGGCGCGAGGGTGCCATCGGCTGCGATGCCGTCCTGCTCGTCACCGCCCGCCTGCCGGAGGAGGGGCTCGTTGAGGACCTCAAGGCGCGCGAGGAGGACTGGGCCGATGCCGGCATCGCCTCCGTGCGCGCCATCGGGGACGCCTTCGCGCCCGGCACCATCGCCGCCGCCGTCTATTCCGGCCGCAAATATGCCGAAACCCTCGACGGGCCGCCCGATACGGGCGACACGGTGCCGTTCCGCCGCGAGCTCACCGCGCTCGAAGACCCGGTTCGCGGGCTGACCGTCGGCCCGGCCTGAACTCCCGTCAGGGGTTCAGGACGGCGCCCGGATTCATCAGGCCGTCGGGATCGAGCATTGCCTTCACACGGTGGAACAGATCGAGCTCGACGGGCGAGGTGAGCCGTTCGAGCTCGGCGGTCAGCTTGCGTCCGATGCCGTGCTCGGCGCTGTAGCTGCCGCCGAGCGCCATGGCGATGTCGTGGACCCGGTGCATGACGTCGTTCTGCAGCGCCTTTCGGTCCGTGACGTCCTGCCACCAGTCATGGTCGAACATGACGATGTAGTGGACATTGCCGTCGCCCATATGGGCGACCACGACGGGCTCCGCGGACGGATAGTGCTCGGCCACCATCGCGTCCGTCTCCGCGATGAAGCGGGCGACCTGGGAGACCGGCACGGAAACGTCGTGGGTGAGCCCCACGCCGCGCTTCTTGTTCGATTCGGAGACGGAATGGCGCACTTGCCAGATGTCGGCCGACTGGGTCTCGTTCTGGGCGATGAAGCCGTCGAGAACGGTGCCGGCCTCCATCGCCTCGGCGAGCGTCTCCTCGAGTCTCGCGGTGAGCGCGGCCTCCGGGTCGGGCGCGCCGAGCTCGACCATGACCGACCATGCCGGAGCCCCGCCGAAGGGGCAGTGCCGGCCGGGCACGAAGTCGAGCACGCTCTGGATCTCCGAGCGCGACAGCAGCTCGAAGGCCTGGAGATTGGTGTCGAACACGTCCTGCAGCGCGCCGAGCAGGGTGACGGCCTCCTCCGGACCGGCCACCGACAGCCAGGCATCGGCCCGGGCGCGGAGCGCGGGGGCGAGCTTCAGCGCCGCGCCCGTGATGATGCCGAGCGTACCTTCCGCACCGATGAAGAGGTTCTTCAGGTCGTATCCGGTGTTGTCCTTGCGCAGCGTCGACAGCCCGTTCCAGACCCGCCCGTCGGCGAGCACAACCTCCAGCCCCATGACGAGATCGCGCGTCGGTCCGTATCGCAACACACCTGTGCCGCCGGCATTGGTGGAGATCAGCCCGCCGATCTGGGCGGTGCCTTCCGACCCCAGATGCAGCGGAAACTGCCGGCCGACCGTTGCCGCGGCCTCGTGGATCGCGCTCAGCACCACGCCGCCGTCGACGACCATGGCCGAACTCGCCCGGTCGAGCGAGCGGATGGCGTTCATGCGCTTGAGCCCGAGCACGATGCCGTCGGCATCGGCCCCCGGTGTCGCGGCGACGCAAAGGCTCGTATTGCCGCCCTGCGGGAACACGGCGGTGCCGGTCTCCGCGCAGAGCTTGACGACGGCGGCCACCTCTTCCGTCGTGCGCGGCAGGACGATGGCGCGCGCCCGGCCATGCTCGCGCCCGCGCCAGTCCTCCAGATAGGGGGCCATCTCGGCCGGCGAGGTCACGATACCGCGCTCGCCGACCAGTCCCGTGAGCCGGGATATGAAGTCGTCCGACATGTCGTGCCGTCTTGTCCCGGTCAGCCCGCCTTCGCCAGCGGGGCGGCCTCGAGGTCGTCCAGCATTGGCATGATGGCCTCCAGCTTGTCGATGGTCTCCGCGCTCGGCGGAAGCAGCGGCAGCCGGACCTCGCCGGCATCGAGGCCGGCCATCTTCATGGCGCGCTTGAGCGGTCCCGGATTGGCCTCGCCGAAAATGGCGGCGAACAGCGGCTCGAGCCGGTTCTGCATGGCGACGGCCTCGGTGAGATTGCCTGCCTTGGCGAGCTCGAAGATGTGCGTCCAGATGCGCGGATAGATATTGGAGGTGGCCAGCACGCCGCCCGTCGCGCCGAGGCTGAGATGGGTGGCGAACAGCGGCTCCTCGCCGCTCATCACCGCGACCTTGTCGCCGACGCGGTCCATGACCTTGATGAACTCGACGAGGTCGTAGTTGGAATACTTCATGCCGATGATCGAACCATCCTCGACGATGGCCTGCAGCGTGTCCGCCTTCGCGGAGATGTTGGTGCGCGCGGGGATCTCGTAGAACACGATGGGCAGGTCGACATCCGACCGGAAGGCCTGGAAGTAGCGGCGCACGCCCTCCTGCGTGCCGAGCGCGTAGAAGGGGGTGAGCAGCATGACGGCATCGGCGCCCGCCGCCTTCATGTCGTCGCCGGCGAGCTTCGCCTCGCCATAGCCCGGCGAGAGCACGCCCGCGACCACGGGCACGCGGCCGGCGGCGGCCTCCACGGTCACCGCGACCATCTCCTTGCGCTCCGCCGGCGTCAGGGCGGTGTATTCGCCGGTGCCGCCGATCGGCACAAGCCCGCTCGCGCCGCCGGCCAGCAGATGCTCCACGAGCGTCTTCACGGCGGGCCGGTCGATCGTTCCGTCTGCGGTGAACGGCGTCACCATGGCCGGGAAGACACCGGTGAGATCGGATGGGGAGAGAGGCATCGGATGAACCTTTCCAGTGGGTGGATCTTGGACGTTGGAGACTATTGGACGAAGCCGAACAGGCGCGGCAGGGTGAGCGTGATCGCCGGCACATAGGTGACCAGCATCAGCACACAGAACGCGCCGATGAGGAACGGCATGGTCTGCTTGACGATGTCGCCGAGCGGCACCCCGCTGACCGCCGATCCCAGATAGAGGCCGAGCCCGTAGGGCGGGGTGAGCAGGCCGATCATCACATTGACCGTCATGATGACGCCGAAATGCACCGGATCGACGCCCATCGCCGCGAGGATCGGCGTGAACAGCGGCGCAAACAGCAGGAGCTGCACGCTGTCGCTGATCCACAGGCCGTTGAACAGGAAGAACAGGTTGAGGATCAGGAGTAGCATCCACGGCTCGATATTCGAGCCGTCGATCATTGCCGACAGTTCGTTGGGCACGCGCTCATTGGCAAGGATCCAGCTGATGATCGTTGCGAAACCTACGATCAGATAGACCGAGGCGGAGGTGCGCGCGGCGCGGTCGAGAATGTCCCACAGCTTCTTCAGCGTGAGGTTCCGGTAGGCGACGACGCCGATCACCATGGCATAGGCGACCGCGACGGCGGCGGCTTCGGTGGCCGTGAACACGCCGGTGATGATGCCGCCAAGGATGATGACCGGCATGAACAGCGCCCAGAAGGCGTCGAGCGCGATCCGCGCCGCCAGGGCGAGCGTCAGCCCGGCGATGGGGTTGGCCTTGAAGCCCTGCATGCGCGCCATGAAGAAGATGAGGATCATCATCGACAGGCCGAGCAGGATGCCGGGGATCACCCCGCCGAGGAACAGGGCGGCCACCGAGGTGTTGGTGAGGCTGGAGAAGATGATGAGCGGAATGCTCGGCGGAATGATCGGCCCCTGGACGGCGGAGGTCACCGTGACGGCGGCGGAGAAGTCCGGCCGGTAGCCGTCCTTCTTCATCATCGAGATCTCGATGGGACCGAGGGCGGAGATGTCCGCGAGCGCGGAGCCGGAGACGCCGCCGAACATCATCGAGCCGACGACGTTCACATAGGCGAGCCCGCCGCGGAACCGGCCGACGAGGAGACGCGAGAAGTTCACCAGCCGGTCGGTCATGCCGATGGAGGTCATGATCTCGCCGGCGATCACGAAGAGCGGGATCGACAGCCAGATGAACACGTCCATGCCGGTGAAGAACTTGTGGGCATAGATCGGCACCATCGACCACATGCCGGGCTTGACCATGAAATAGACCAGCGAGGCGGTACCGATGGCGAAGATGACCGGACTGCCGAAGATGAGCAGGCCGAGCAGCGAGGCGAGAACGGTGAGAAGAGCTGAGTCCATGGAATTGGACCTATATGTCGGCGCGCAGGACGGAGGCTTCCTGCTGCACGCCTTCGGGCCTGAGGATGTCGCGCAGGGCGAGCACGGCCATGTGGAAGATCATCAGCGCACTGCCGACAGGCACGGCGAGATAGGGCCAGAACCACGAGACCTGGAGCGCGGTCGTCGTCCGGTTCCACGCGAACAGCGCCTGGTCGAGCCCCTCCTTAAAGAGCACGCAGAGAAGACCCACCAGCATCACCCGGAAGAGGGCGTTGCGATAGGCGATCACGCGTTTCGGCCAGAGCGCGTCGAAGAAGTCGACCGAGACGAGCTGCTCGTCCTTCACCAGCAGGCTGCCGGTGATCATGACGACCCAGATCATCAGATAGCGCGAGGCCTCCTCCGGCCAGGGCAGCGAGTACAGGAAGACGTATCTGAGCACGACCTGCACGAACAGCATCGCGGCGACCGCCAGCAGCATGATGCGCGATGCCACGCTCGTGACGCGGGCGAGACCGTCGGCTGCTTTCAACAGGGCATCGAGCAGTTTCTGCATGGTGCGGGCTCCCGAGCTCCGAAGAGACGGTCAATGTCAGGGGCCGGCCCGCGCCCCTCACCCGCCCATTGTCTTGCGCAATCGGAAGGGTGAGGGGGCTTGAGCCGGCTATCGGACCCCTGAAAGGCTTATTCGGACGAGGCCTTCGCCTCTTCGATCGCGGCCGTCAGCTTGTCCAGCCAGACCATGTCGATCTCGTCCTTGAGGGCCTCCTTCATGGGCTCGCGGGTCGCCTCCACGAAGGTCTGGAACTCCTCCTCGGTCGGCGAGTAGATCTCCACGCCGGCCTCCGAGATCGTTTTCAGGTCCTGCGATTCCTTGGCCTTGATGATGCCGAGCATCGCGAAGGCGGCTTCCCTGGCCGCGTAGTCGAAGACCTTGCGGTCGGCGTCCGACAGCGACTCGTAGAAGTCCTCGTTGATGATGATCAGCGGCATGTTCAGGAGATGGTTGTCCAGCGTGTAGTACTTCTGGACCTCCTGGAGATTGGCCAGCAGCATGGTGTAGGGCGCGTTCTCCTGACCGTCCACGACGCCGGTCTGCAGCGCGTTGTAGAGCTCCGCCCATGCAATCGGCGTGGCCGACGCGCCGAGCGCCTTGACCATCTCCAGATGGATCGGGATCGGCTGCACGCGGATCTTGAGCCCCTTCATGTCGTCGGCGGTCTTGATCGGGTGCTCATTGTTGGTGAACGACCGGAAGGCCGACGGCAGATAGGCGAGGATGCGGATGCCGCTCTCCTCGGCCACGGCGTCGGAGAGCTCCTTGCCGAACGGCCCGTTCATGACCTTGCGCCCGAGGGCGGTGGTCGGGAACATGTAGGGCATCTCGAGCACCTGGATGCTCGGGAAGTAGCTGGAGAGATTGCCCGCGGAGATGCCGCCGGCCATCTGGATGATGCCGCGCGAGGTCTGTTCGGCGAGGGATTCGAGCCCGCCGAGCTGCTTGTTCGGGAACACCTGGACCTCGTAGCGGCCATTGGTGCCGTTCTTCACCAGGTTGGAGAAGACCTCCGTATAGGCCCAGTACGGATTGTCCAGAAGGTCGCCTTCGCCTTCCGTGTGGCCGAACTTCACGATGGTCTGGGCGGACGCGATGCCGGCGGTGCCGGCGACCGCCGTCACGGCGAACAGGGCGGCTGCCGCTGTCTTTGCAAGTGTCTTGAGAAGCGATGGCGAGTGCATCATTGCTTTTTCCCTCCTCGATTTTCTCCCATATCACCGCCGGCCGGTTTCGGCCTCGCGAGGCCTCAGCCGTCCGCCGATGACAACGATATCCCCTCGGTCAAATTCTCCTGGAAGTAGACGGAGAGCCGGTCGGCCAGCCCCTTGTGCATGGCGCGCGCGGCCTCCTCGGCGCCGTCGAGGTCGCGGTCCTCGATGGCGGCCACGAGCCGCGCATGGCGCTCCGTCAGCTCCGTCAGGTAGTCGGTGATCGAGATCGCGCCGATCGGCTGGTAGCCATACTGGATCCGCATCATGCGGATGCCCTGGAGGATCAGCGCCGAGTAGGCCTCGATCAGATAGTGGTTGTGGCTCGACTCCGCGAGCGCGGTGTGGAAGGCCCACTCGCTGTTGGACAGCTCCACCTCCGCGACCGGAAAGCGCGTGGTGAGCGGCTCGATGGCCTCCACGAAGGCGGCCTGGGTCTCCTTGAGCTTGGCGAGATCGACCGTCGTGCGCCGGTGGGCGGCGCCGCGCGCCAGCGCCCGGCGGATGAGGTCGGTCGCCTCCATGTAGCGGGGATAGTTGGAGACGATGAACGGGCTGACCCGGATGCCGCGGCCGGGCAGGGCCTCCACGAGACGGTCGTTGGTGAGGCGGATCAGCGCTTCGCGGATCGGCGTGCGCGAGACCGCGTAGCGTTCGGCCAGCGAGGACTCGTCGAGCTCCTGCTCGGGCCTGAGAACGAAGGCGATGACGTCGTTGCGTATGCGCTCGTAGACGCTCGGCTGCTTGCGTTTCTGCGTGGCGGTCCTGCGGCTCATGCGGGCGCCTCCTCGCCATCGGGGAAGACGAGTCCTGCGCGTTCGAACAGGCCCGCAAGCTGGGCGATCTGGTCGGGCGCGAAGGGGATGCCGCGCTGCAGGCGGTCCGCCTCCAGGGCATATTCCTTGTCGCCATGGACCAGGACGGGCAAGTCGGGATCGCGTCTGGGGGTGGCGCGCAGGCTTTCCATCATCGCGTCCATGTCGGCGAGAAAGTCCTCGCGCTCGCGGAACAGTCCGGGATCGATGGCCATGAAGCTGTGGCCCACATCCATCGTCTTGCGGGCGGGATCGCGGAGCGGGGCGAAGCTCGCGCCGGCAAGCGTCGCGGTGAGGATCTCCACCATCATCGCAAGGCCGTAGCCCTTGTGGCCGCCGGTCGTCTCCTCCGCGCCGCCGACGGGCAGGAGCCGCCGGTCGGCGAGCGCCACAGTCGGGTCGGTCACCGGCTCGCCGCTGGCATCCGTCGCCCAGACCGGCGGGATGGGCCGGCCCGCGCGCTGGGCGACCAGCATCTTGCCGATGGCCGCCGTGCTGGTCGCGATATCGAGCAGGAAGGGGCGGTTGCGGGCCGCCGGGGCGCCGAAGGCGATGGGGTTCGTGCCGAACATCGCCTGGAGGCCGCGCGTCGGCACGATGGAGGAGGTGCCGACATTGGTGAAGGACAGGCCGATCAGCCCGGCCTCGGCGATCTTGAGCGCATAGATGCCGGCGGCGCCGTAATGATGCGAGTTGCGCACGGCGACGATTCCGACCCCCGTCTCCCGGGCCCGCGAGACCGCCTCGTCCACGGCCATGAGCGAAGGCAGATGTCCGAGGCCGCCATCGGCATCGATCACGGCGGAGACCGGGGTGGAGCGTTCCAGGCGGGGTTCGGGCCGGAGCGCGATGCGACCGTCGTTCCTGTAGGTCTCGTAGACCTTCAGCATGTTCACGCCGTGCGACTGGATGCCGAAGAGGTCGGCCTGGACGAGTACCCCAGCGGCGGCCTCCGCACTGTCCGGCGACAGGCCCCACTGGCCCAAAAGGGCGCTCACGCGGCGCCCGAGCGCTTCCGCTGCGATCCAGCGCGTCTGGGCGGTTGCGTCACCGGGAGCTGTCACGTGCGGATACCTCTCGACCCTGCCTCGCCGGAGGGCGGCGCCTGCTGCGCTCCGGTTTGTATGCAACGTGTATGCAATGCTAGAGGCTTATGGGCCGGCGATCAAGCGCGATCTGGTACGACAGTAAGGTCGGCAGAATTTCGGGGTTTCCTGCAAATATCCCTTGTCCGTCAGGCGAGCCAGATCGCCTTTCAGTCTAAATGCATACGAGAAGTATGCGCAACGGATATCCATGATTCCGGCGTGATGGGGGTATCGCCTCGACCGGCACCGGCCAGGAGTGGGATGGCATGGGGCGGAAGCGAAATGTCTGCGATGGCGATCGCCGTCCACCCCTCCCGTGACGGGAGGGGTGGAGCGTGAGCGGGCCGGCACGCTAGAAGGCCGCGCAGAGCCTCAGCGCATCGTAGATCGCCGCGTGGATGTTGCGGCTCGCCACCGCGTCGCCGATGCGGTGCAGCTCGAAGGGCGCGTCGGGCTTCAAGGCGCGCGGCTGCGGGCTGAGCGCCAGCAGCGCGTCGATATCCGTCACGCCGTCATTGGCCGACTGGCCGCGCAGCGCGTGATAGAGCTCGTCCACGGGCGCCGTGCCGTGTTCCACGATCACCTGGTCGGCGACATGGGACACCGTCTCCAGCGTCGTCTCGTTGATGAAGGTCGCCCTCAGCCTGTTGCCCTCGCGCGCGACGCCGGCGAGGCGATGGTCGAAGGTCGCGGTGAGTCCGAGCTCGTAGAAGCGCCGCTTCCAGTTGAAGCGCTCCGAATAGGGAAGCTCCATGGCGAGATAGCCGTCGATGGAGACGAACCGCGCGGTCTTGCCCTCCATCGCGGCGAGCTCGGCATTGAGCGGGGCGGGATGGCGACCGGTGCCGTCATAGACGATCACCTCGTCGCGCAGCGGCACGCTGCCGGTCAGTGCATCCCAGGCGCTGGTGCACAGCTCCGCGCCGGGCAGCCAGTCGAGGTCGGGAATGCCACCGGTCGCGACGACCACCATGTCGGGCGTCTCGGCGAGCACGTCCTCCGGCTCGGCATAGCGGTTGAGGCGGCAGTCGACGCCGAGGCGGTCGAGCTCGCCCGCGCGCCAGTCAACAAGGCCCGTCAGGTCGCGCCGCCAGCTCCCGCGCGAGCCGATCAGGACCTGGCCGCCGAGCTCCGGCGCGGCCTCGAAGAGCACCACCTCGTGGCCGCGCCGGGCGGATACGCGCGCGGCCTCCAGCCCGGCCGGGCCGCCGCCGACGATCACCACCTTGCGCCCCGCCCGCGGCGAGCGCTCGATGACCTGCGGCAGGACGGTCTCGCGCCCCGTGGCGGCATTGTGCAGACAGGAGGGACGGTGCGGCGACTGGCAGTGCGTGGCGCCGATGCAGGGGCGGATTTCCTCCTCGCGGCCCTCCGTCAGCTTGGAGACGAGATAGGGGTCGGCGATCTGGGCGCGGGTCATGCCGGCCATGTCGACGAGCCCCTCCGCGACGGCATAGCGGGCGGAGGCGACGTCGGAGAGGCGGGCGGCATGGAACACCGGCACGTCCAGCTCCCGCTTGAAGGCGCCGACCGGCTTGACCCACGGCGCAAGCGGCATGGCCATGCCCGGCATGTTGTCGACCGCGAGCCCGCGCTCGGTGTCCATCTTGCCGTATACGGCATTGAAGAAGTCGATCCCGCATTCGGCATGGATGAATTTCGCCGCGGCGATGCAGTCGTCGAGACGCAGGCCCGCATCGTCGCCCTCGTCGACTATATAGCGCATGCCGATCAGGAAGCCGTCGCCCACCCGGCGGCGCATTTCCCGATGCACCATGACAGCGAAGCGGCAGCGGTTCTCCATCGACCCGCCGAAGCGGTCGGTACGGTGATTGGTGAGTGGGGACAGGAACTGGCCGATAATATGGCCGCCGGCGAGCGTCTCGATCCCGTCGAGGCCACCTTCCTTGCAGCGCAGCGCGGCGTCGCCATAGGCCTTCACGACACGTGCGATGTCGTGCTCGTCCATCTCCTTGGGAAAGGCGCGGTGCAGCGTCTCGCGCACCGGCGAGGGTGCGATCATGGGCAGCCAGTGATCGCCATAGGGGTCGCCGCGCCGGCCGAGATGGGTGATCTGGCACATCAGCGCCGCACCCTGGGCGTGGACGCGCCCGGAGAAGCTCTGGAGATGCGGGATCACCTCGTCGACGCCGACATTGAGCTGGCGGAAGGTGTTCGGCGAATCGGGGGCGACATTGGACGAGCCGCCGAACATGGTGAGTGCGAGCCCGCCCCGCGCCTTTTCCTCGTGATAGCGCTGATAGCGTTCCTTCGGCATGCCGCCTTCCTCCAGGCCGCAGGCATGGCTTGTGCTCATGATGCGGTTGCGGAGCGTCAGGTGTCCGATGGTCAGCGGCTGGAGCAGCGGGTCCCGTGTGGCTGTGGCCGTGGTGGTCTTGTCGTCCATTGAGATCGAGGTCCTCGGTGGTCTTTGTGCTGTTTCGGCGCCGGTGCGCCGCCGTTTGCGGATGTCTCAGGCGGGGAACGTGTGGGTGCGGCGAAGATACTCCAGATAATCGGCCGCTTCCCGCGCGATGCGCTCGCGCGGCCAGCCCTTGACCTCGCCCATGATCTCCGCGGCGGCTTCGGCCTCCTCCCGGCCCATGGTCTCAGACCAGCCCTTGCCGGTCCGCCGGAACATGACGTCGACCAGGGTTTCGGCCTGCTCCTCCGCGACCGCGCGGCGAATGTCGGCGACGGACCGTGCGGCATAGGAGGGCTCCGCGGCGGGTCCGCTCGGGGCGAGTTTCGGCGCAAGCGCGTCGGCGGCGATCGTACCGGCGGAGCGATGGCTCATGATGGGTCCGGCGGTCATCGCGAAGACGTTCTCCATGCCGTTGGGCGAGAGGTCGTGGAGGTCGCGCGAACGCGCGCCGAGCGGCTGGGCGGGGTCGTAGGTCAGCGGGCGCACGCCGGCCCATGTGTAGAGCACGTCGGAGCGCGAGACCTTCAGCCCGGGCAGGAGGTGGTTCGCCTCGCCGATCAGGAAGTCGATCTCCTCCGGCGTGACGTGGATGTCGTCGCGGTCGCCCTCGTAGAGTGTCTCCGTGGGTCCGAAATAATGCAGGCCCCGCCAGGGGATGCAGTAGAAGGGCTCGTTCAGCCGGTTGAGGGTGGCGATGCCGTAATCGCGGCATTCGGCCGGTAGCTGCACGACGATGTGGCAGCCCTTCGTGCCCGTGATCAGCCTGGAGGCGCCGTCCGGTTCGGCGCGCCCATTGACGTCGTCGATCCAGATGCCGGCCATGTTGAATACCGCACGCGCGCTGACGGAGACCGGCGGAACAGCATCGTCGAGCGCGTCGGCGAGCTCCAGCCGCCAGCCGTCGGCCTTGCGGGCCATATGCGTCACGGGCGTGTAGTTGCGCACGGTCGCGCCCATCCGCTCGGCGTCCAGAATGGCATCCATCGCGATGCGCTCCGGCCAGTCGAACTGGTATTCGCGAAACATGGCGACGCTCTTGAGCCTGTCCGGTGCGCGCAGATGTTCGAGCAGGGGCGTCTTGAGCGCCTCGCGCGCGCCGAGCCGGCGATAGTCGAGCGGCACGGACCGGCCGCCGAGCCGGCCGAGAAGCGCGAAGGCCGCGTCGACCTGCCAGCCGGCATAGGGGCTGTCGTCATAGACGGGAAAGCAGAAGGAGAGCGGCCGGACGCGCTCCGGCGTCAGCTCGACGAAGCGGGCGCGCGAGATCATCGCGTCGCGGGCCATTCGGCAGGCCACGGCGAACCGGCCCGGATGGCGCACGAAGTCCCACAGCGAGCCGCCGGGGGCGAGATAGCGCAGCCCGCAATGGAGGAGCCGGCTCGACCGGCTGCTCGACCCGGAGGCGAAGTCCCCCTTGTCGACCAGAAGCACCCTGTAGCCGCGGGCGCTGAGCGTCTGCGCAGTGTTGGCGCCGTTCACGCCGGCGCCGATAACGGCGACGTCAAACGATTGTTCTGAAAGGTCTTTCAGCGCCGGGCGCATGGTAGGGCGGTCCTCCGTCCTGACGGGGTCGCGGTGGGATATTTCAGTATACAATGACAATCCTAGCGGTAGGGGAATCTGTCAAGCACGAAGAGGGATAAAAAATTATCGTTGAATATCAGTGCAGTAAGATGACGGTGCGACGTTGAATTCTTCGGCTTGACGATGGAGTGTGTGTCGATCAAGCTGCGGTATACTGAAGTGGCCGCCCGTGGATGGCGCGCCGACGGATTGCTGGCCGGGGGGTGACGGTCACCGATGAGCCGAGAGGGAGGGCTTCACGAGATGAGTGGACCAGTTCAGCACAAGATCACGCGGCGCACGCTGCTTCAGGGCGCGGCAGCCGGCGGCGTCGCCTCCGCCGCCGGGTTGTGGCCGGGCCTCGCATGGTCGCAGAGCGCCTGCAAGGTCTTGCGCGCCGGCATCACCGGCTACAGCGTCATCAACACGCTCGACCCGATGAAGGCCTCGCTGATCCCGGAGTTCTACGTGCTCTGGGCGATATTCAACGGCCTTCTGAAGTTCAATGACAAGATGGAGATCGAGGGCGATCTCGCGGAGAGCTGGGAGGCCGTCTCGCCGACCGTATGGCGTTTCAGGCTGCGCGATGGCGTGACCTTCCACGACGGCAAGCCGATGACGTCGGAAGACGTCAAGTTCACCTTCGAGCGGCTCATGGCGCCGGATGCGGACTCGCCGCACAAGAGCAAGTTCGAGGCGGTCACCGAGGTGCGTGCGGTCGATCCGCTCACCGTGGAGATCGAGACCGCCAAGCCCTTCGCCCCGCTTCTGAGCTATCTCACCAATGCCCGCACCGGCAGCCAGATCGTGCCGAAGCACGTTCTCGACGGCGGCGACGAGGCGGCCTTCGCCCAGAAGCCCGTCGGCACCGGCGCCTATGCGTTTGAGGCCTACAAGCCGAATGTCGAGGTCAAGCTCAAGGCGCATGAGGGCTATTTCGTCGAGGGCCAGCCCGCCATTCCCGCCGTGGACATGCCGCTCATCCCCGAGGAATCGAGCGGTGTGACGGCACTTCTTGGCGGCACCATCGACCTGACCAGCACCGCGCCCTTCGCCGACGTGCCCGAGCTCGTGGACAATCCGGAGGTGACGGTCGCGAAGTCGGCCGGCCTCAATACCCGTTTCATCGCGCTCAACCACAAGGCGGCGCCGTTCGACGACGTGCATTTCCGCCGCGCCGTCTCCATGGCCTTCGACCGGGCGACCATGGTCCAGATCGTGCTGTTCGGCGAGGGCGAGCCGGCCAACGGCATCATCCCGGCCGCGTTGTCCTGGGCCCATACGTCCAAGCCGCGCGAGATCTGCAGCTTCAATCCGGACAAGGCGAAGGCCGAGCTGGAGAAGTCCAAATACGGCGCCGGCACCGAGGCGGTCGTGCTCACCTGGGGATCCGGGTGGTGGAAGCGCTTCGCGGAGGTGTTCGTCGCCCAGGTCAACGAGACGCTCGGCGTGAATTTCCGCGTCGAGGTGTCGGAGGCCAACACGGTCTACAGCCGGCTGAAGGTGTCCGACTACCAGGCGAGCATCTGGGGCTGGCTCGGGCTCATCGATCCGGACGAGTACATGTACGACGTCATGCACACCGAAGGCTGGCGCAACTTCCAGGGCTATTCCAACTCCGAGCTCGACGCGCTGATCGTCAAGGCGCGCGAGGAGATCGACCAGACCAAGCGCGGTGCGCTCTACAGGGAGGCGGAATCGCTGATGCTTGAGGACGCGCCCGTGCTGTGCTGCTTCGAGAGCAACGTGCACAACCTCATGAAGCCCGCCGTCAAGGGCTTCGTGCAGCTTCCCTATTCGGCCTATGGCGGGCAGTTCGCCGCCGTGACGGGCTGTTGAGGAAAGCCACCGGCTCCGCCCCCTCGCCCCGGCTCCGGCCGCACCGCCGTCCCGCCTCCCTGGGGACGGCGGGTCCACCGCACTGGCGGCGGGCGGGCGAGGGGGACGGGCCGATCAACCTCGCGACGCGCAAGACATGAAGACAGTCCAGTTCATTCTCGGCCGGTTCCTCGGGGCCGTGGCGACGATGTTCATCGGCGCGCTTGCCGTGTTCCTCGTCATGCAGGCCGCGCCGGGCGATCCGGCGCTTGCCGCGCTCGGGGAATCGGCGACGCCGGAAGCTGTCGCCGCCTTCCGCGCCGAGCGCAATCTCGACGCGCCGCTCGCCGAGCAGTTCGCCTCATGGCTCCAGGGCGTGGCGCAAGGCGATTTCGGCCAGTCGCTGACCATCGCCGGCGGCATCCCGATCTCCGAGCTCGTCGCCGCGCGCCTGCCGAACACGCTCTTCGTCGGCCTCTACGCCATCGTGTTCGCGGTCGCGATCTCGCTCTTCATGGGCTCGCTCGCCGCCATAAGGCGCGGCAAGATGAGCGATACGGTGGCGACCTCGGTCTCGGCGCTCGGCGTGTCCATGCCGGATTTCTGGCTTGGCTATGTGCTGATCCTGGTCTTCGCGCTGACGCTCGGCTGGCTGCCGTCCTACGGCTTCACGAGCCCGTTCGAATCCCTGTCCGGAGCCTTCGTGACGGGGCTCCTGCCGGCGCTCGCCATTGCCGCGCCCATGGCCGCGGTCTTCGCGCGCACGCTCAGGACCTCGCTCCTGGAGAATTCGGGCCGCGACTACGTGACTGTCGCCCGCTCCTTCGGCTTCTCCAGACCCTTCGTCTTCGAGCACTATGTGTTCCGCAACTCGATCATTCCCTACATCGTGATCGTCGGACTGCAGATCCGCTACCTGCTTGGCGGCGTGGTCGTGGTGGAGCGCGTCTTCGGCGTTCCGGGCGTCGGTTCGCTCATGGTGGATGCCGCCTTCGCACGGGACTATCCGGTCGTGCAGGCCTGCACCATCGTGTTCCTCACCATCGTCCTTTCGGTCAACTTCACCGTCGACATCATCTGCGCCGCTCTCGACCCGAAGAGGACGCGATGACGGACGGTGCCGGGCACACAGGGGAGATGGCGCATGTGGCGTGACTTCAGGGCGAGCTGGACAGCCATGACCGGCCTCGGCGTCACGGTCTTCGTCTTTCTCTGCGTGATCGTGGTGGCGGGCCTCATGCCCTATTCGCCGACCAAGATGTCGTTCACCGGCGTGCTCCAGCCGCCCTCGCTCGCGCATCTCTTCGGGACGGATTCCTTCGGCCGCGACGTCTTTACGCGCGTCCTCTACGGTGCGCGGGTCTCGCTCGTCATCTCCGGCGTGGGGATCGCGCTCGCCCTCCTCATCGGCACGACGGTCGGAATGACGGCGGCCTATCTCGGGCGACTCTACGACCTGCTCGTCATGCGCTTCATGGACCTCCTGTTCTCCTTCCCTTCCTTCGTGCTCGCCCTGTTCCTCATGGTCATACTGGGCTTCGGGGTGGTGAATGTGAGCATCGCCATCGCGCTCGTCTACATCCCGATCTTCGCCCGCCTCGCGCATAACATGACGCTTGCCGTGCGCGAGGAACCCTATGTGCAGGCCGCCCGGCTCATGGGCCAGCACCCCTTGAGGCTGCTTGCCCGCGAGATCCTGCCCAATATCGCCGCGCCGCTCATGGTCCAGGCGAGTATCGGCGTGGCGTTCGGCATCGTCATCGAGGCGGGCCTGAGCTTCATCGGGCTGGGCGTGCAGCCGCCGACACCGTCGCTCGGCGTCATCATGGCCGACGGGCAGGAATATTTCCGCCGCGCGCCCTGGGTGCTCACAATGTCGGGCCTGGCGGTCTGCTTTGCCCTGCTCGGCCTCAACCTTCTGGGAGACGGCTTGCGCGACCTCGTCGATCCCCGCTTACGCAAGAGGGCGGAATGACGGCGACCAACCTTCTGGAGGTGCGCAACCTCACCACGGGCTTCCGGCTCCGGGACAACGAGATCCGGGTCGTGGAAGGCGTCGATTTCGACGTGAAGCGCGGCGAGGTGCTGGGCATCATCGGGGAATCGGGCTCCGGCAAGACCGTGTCGTGCATGTCGATCCTGCGCCTGCTGCCCGAGCACACCGCGATCGACGCCGACCGCATCCGGTTCGACGGCCAGGAGATCGCCGACTGGCCGGAGAGCGAGTTCGCAGCGCTCCGGGGCCGGCGCATGGCGATGATCTTCCAGGACCCGGTCGGCTCGTTCAATCCGGTGAAGACCATCGGCTGGCATTTCAGGCATGCGAGCCGGCGCGTCGCCGACAGCCGCCCGGAGCTCTTCGCCGACCGCGACGCCTGGCGGCGCGAGGCGGTCGCCGTGCTCGGCCGCGTCGGTATCCCCCACGGGGCCCAGATTCTCAAGAGCTATCCCCACCAGCTCTCCGGCGGCATGCTGCAGCGCGCGCTCATCGCGCTCATCCTGCAGCTCAGGCCGTCCCTCGTCGTGGCCGACGAGCCGACGACCAACCTCGACAATATCGTCGAGCACCAGATCATCGAGCTGTTCCAGAGGCTGAAGGAGGAGACGGGCGCCTCCTTCCTGTTCATCACCCACGACATGTCGGTCGCCGCCAAGCTCTGCGACCGGATCGCGGTGATGTATGCGGGCCAGATCGTGGAGATCGGCCCGGCGAAGGATTTGCTCGCCGACCCGAAACATCCATACTCGCAAGGCCTCGTGCGCACGGCGACGGAGCTTGTCGAGCGGGTCGACCGGTTGAGGGAGATTCCCGGCGAGTTGCCGAACTGGCGCTCCATGCCGGCGGGCTGCCGCTTCGAGCCGCGCTGTCCCCATGCGCGCGAGGGCTGCGCGGCCGCCCAGCCCATGCGGTCCCCCGAGCCGGGCCGCGAGGTGCGCTGCCTGCTCTATGACGGGTGAAACGGCCGTGAACAAGGAAGGAAGAAGGCTTTGACCGACGCGCCGCTGATCGAGCTTCGCAATCTCGTGGTCCGGTTCCGCGCCAAGCGGGGGCTCGATAGCGTCATGTCGAAGGGGCCGCGCTTCATCACGGCCGTCGACGATGTGAGCCTGAATATCCCGCGCGGCGAGATCTGCGGCCTCGTGGGCGAGTCCGGATCGGGCAAGACCACGCTCGGCAAGACGATCCTGCGGCTGGTCGATCCCACATCGGGATCGATCCTGTTCGACGGGCGCGATATCGCCGCGCTGCCGGAGGGCGGTCTGCGTCCGATCCGGCGCCGGCTCCAGACGGTGTTCCAGGACCCCCTGTCCTCGCTCAACCCACGCAAGAGGGTGCGCGACGCGCTGGCGACGCCGCTCAGGCTCCACCGCATGGTGCCCGCCGGGCAGGTGGACGCGCGCATCGACGAGATCCTCACCCGGGTCGGCCTGTCGCCGGTGTTCCGCGACCGGTTCCCTCACGAGCTCTCCGGCGGCCAGCTCCAGCGCGTGGCCATCGGCCGGGCGCTCACCATGGAGCCGGACTTCCTGGTGGCCGACGAGGCCGTCTCCAAGCTCGATGTGTCGGTGCGCGCGCAGATCCTGAACCTCTTCAAGGACATCCAGGCCGCCTCCGGCATGACCATGCTGTTCATCACCCACGATCTGCATGTCGCACGCTATCTGTGCACCCGCATCGGTGTGATGTATTTCGGCAAGCTCGTGGAGTTCGGGCCGACGGAGGCGCTGTTCAACGATCCGCGCCACCCTTATACAAAGGCCCTTCTGGCGACCGTCGGCGACGATGACGGCAAGGCGGCGGGCACGGCGAGGGCGGACGAGGCGTTCAATCCGACGGAGGACGACCGCACCGGCTGCCGCTTCTACAGGCGTTGCCCGATCCGCACCGATCGCTGTGCGATGCGCCATCCCCCGATGGAGACGGTGGGGACGGGCCACGAGGTCGCCTGCTATGAATGGCAGAGGTTGAGCAAGGCGGCATGATGGCGGACAGCGGGCGCGGCGACCGGACCCTCCAGAGCCAGAAGGTCTATGACCGGCTGCGCCGGGACATCTCCGCGCGGCGCATGTTGCCGGGTGCGGTGCTCAACGAGGCGACCCTGAGCGAGCGCTACGAGGCCAGCCGCACGCCGGTGCGCGAGGCGCTGTTCCGGCTGGAGCAGGAGGGCTTCCTGGAGAAGGTCGGCCGACAGCTCCGGGTCAAGGAATTCACCTTCGCCGATGTGGAGGAGCTCTACCAGCTTCGCGAGGGGCTGGAGAAGATGGCCGCCAGGCTCTGCGTCGAGCGCGCCAGCGAGGCCGATCTCGACGCGCTGGAGAGCCAGCTGGAGGCCTATTCGACCTACGATCTGGCCAGCCAGTACGATATCTTCAACGAGCACGCCAACCTGTTCCACCGCTCGATTGCGAATCTGTGCGGGAACCGGATGATCCGCGACCAGCTCCTGGCGATCTACGACAAGGTTCTGGTGATCAGCGCCCGCTTCTACGAGCGCGGCCATTCCGTGGAGGACGCCCAGCGCGAGCACGCCATGATCCTGCGGGCGCTGCGCGAGCGCGACGTCACGCTCGCGGAGGCCGCGGTCCGGTTCCACATTCAGGGTGTCGTCAGCCTCTACCGCCAGAGCAACACGCCGGACCCGTTCGAGCACTCCGGAACCGGGACGTGATCTGCGGGTCGGCGGTTCAGTAGCCGCGCGCCCGGTCGATAAGGCCCTCCAGAGGCTCCCCGCGCTGGTGGCGGCGGATATTGTCGAGTAGGGCCAGCCCGCCGGCGTCGCCGCCCGCCACGCTCGCGATATGCGGTGTCATGAGGATGCCGGGATGGTGCCAGAAGGGATGGCCGGCCGGCAGAGGCTCCTCGGCGAAGACATCGAGGACCGCGCCCTTGATATGGCCGCTGTCGAGCGCGGCGATCAGGTCGCCCTCCACGAGATGGCCGCCGCGCCCGACATTGACGATCCCCGCGCCCTCGGGAAGGGCGGCGAAGGTGTCCGCGTTCAGGATGCCGCGCGTCTGCGCGGTCAGCGGAAGCAGGCAGACGAGGATGTCGCAGCCTGAAAGGAACCGCTCAAGGCCGTCCGTGCCGGCATGGCAATCGACACCCTCCAGGGTCTTGTGCGTGCGGCTCCAGCCGGAGAGCTGGAAGCCGAGCGTGGCGAGGTGGCCGAGGACCGCCTGGCCGAGCATGCCGAGCCCCATGACCCCGACCCGGCAGGCGCGCGCCGGAACGAGGCGGTGCTGGCGCCATTCGCCGGCCCTTTGCTGGGCGATATAGGCAATGAGATCGCGCTGCAGGGCGAGCACGCTCATGGCGGTGAACTCGACCATGCCGGTCACGAGGCCCGGTTCGATCATGCGTACCAGGGGAACGGTCTCCGGCACGGCGTCGAGATCGATGTGATCGACGCCAGCGCCGACGGAGAACACCGCCTTGAGATTGGGAAACTGCGGGATGAAATCATCCGGCGGAGACCACACGACGAGATAGTCGACACGGTCGGGATCGATATCGTCGGGCCAGATCCGAAAGTCGAGATCGGGCGCATTCCTCGCGAAGAGCTCCTGCCACTCGCGCCCGCGCTGCGTTTCGGCTCTGTAAAGGATCGTCATCGTCGGTCTGCTCCGGGCAATGGGATATCGGCGGCGGTGTCGGGCCACGGGGGAGGGTGGTCGCGGAGAGCATATCCCCCCCCCTGCGTCCATTGAACGCGATTTTGTAACGTGTTTGCTGCCACAATATCCAGGGTCCGGAGACGATTATGCGGACCTGCCGGCTGCTTTGATGCAGATCATGTCGCGGGCCCGGTCACAGCCCTATCGAGAGAGCGCAGATGAAGGAGACGGTCATGGCTAGGACAGCTGTCGTTCCCGTGCAGGACAGGGCCGAGACGGCGCCGCGTACCGACAGGGACGAGGCCGATCCGCTCGACGCGATGGCCGTCGCCGTCGACCGGGCCGTTCATGCCTGGGCGGCCAATTTCACCGGCGGGCTCGCGCCGACATCGCTGTCGGCGGCATTCTCCGACTGGGCGGTGCATCTCGCCTCCGCGCCCGGCAAGCAGACCCAGCTCGCCGGCAAGGCGATGAGGAAATGGAGCCGTTTCGGCCAGTACGCCATGCGCTGCGCACTGGCGAGGGACGACGGTGCGGAGCCCTGCATCGAGCCTCTCGCGCAGGACAAGCGTTTCTCCGCGCCGGAATGGCAGAGCTGGCCGTTCAACGTCATTCACCAGTCCTTCCTGCTGCAGCAGCAATGGTGGCACAATGCGACGACGGGCGTGCCCGGCGTGTCGCGCCACCACGAGGACGTGGTCTCCTTCACGATGCGCCAGCTTCTCGACACGGTATCGCCGGCGAACTTCATGGCGACCAACCCGGAAGTGCTCCGCCGCACGGTGGAGACCGGCGGGGAGAACCTCGTGCGCGGCGCGCAGAACTTCGTGGAGGACTGGCAGCGCACAGTCAGCGGAGAGCCGCCGGAGGGCACGGAGAACTTCCGGCCCGGCGAGCATGTCGCGATCACTCCCGGCAAGGTGGTCTTCCGCAACCGGCTGATCGAGCTCATCCAGTACGAGCCGGCAACCGAGACCGTGCATCCCGAGCCGGTCCTGATCGTCCCGGCCTGGATCATGAAATATTACATTCTCGACCTGTCGCCGGAGAACTCGCTGGTGCGCTATCTCACCGGGCAGGGCTTCACCGTCTTCATGATCTCATGGCTCAATCCGACTGCGGAGGACCGCGAGCTCGGCATCGACGACTACCGCACCATGGGTATCGGTGCCGCACTCGACGCCATCGGCAAGATCGTGCCCGACATGCCGGTCCATGCCACGGGCTACTGCCTCGGCGGCACGCTCCTGTCCATCGCGGCGGCGGCCATGGCGCGCGACGGCGACAGCCGGCTGAAGACGGTTTCCCTGTTCGCGGCCCAGTCCGATTTCGAGGAGGCGGGCGAGCTGACACTCTTCGTCGACGAGAGCCAGATCGGTTTCCTGGAGGACATGATGTGGTTCCAGGGCACGCTCAAATCGGGCCAGATGGCGGGCGCCTTCACGCTCCTGCGCTCCAACGACCTCATCTGGTCGCGCCTCGTCCACAGCTACATGATGGGCGACCGCGCGCCGATGTCGGATCTCATGGCCTGGAACGCGGACGCCACGCGCATGCCGGCGCGCATGCATTCGGAATATCTCCGTCAGCTCTTCCTGAACAACGATCTGGCGGAGGGGCGCTTCGAGGTCGAAGGCCGGCCCGTCGCGCTCACCGACATCCGCGCGCCCGTCTTCGCGGTCGGGACCGAGCACGACCACGTGGCGCCGTGGAAGTCGGTCTTCAAGGTGCATCTCCTGACCGACGCGGACGTGACCTTCCTCCTGGCCAGCGGCGGGCACAATGTCGGGATCGTGGCCGCCCCCGGCAATCCCCATGCGAGCTACCGCATGCTCAGGACGCGGGAGAGGGACGGCTATCTCGATCCCGAAAGCTGGCTGGAGCGCGCAACGGCGAAAGAGGGGTCCTGGTGGCCGGCCTGGGCGAAATGGCTCGCCGACCATTCCTCGCGCGAGCGCGTCGCCCCGCCGCCGCTCGGCAATCCGAAGGCAGGGCTCGCGCCGGTCTGCGACGCGCCGGGAACCTATGTGATGCAGAGATAAAGCGGTTTCCGGCCGGGCCGCTGCCGCTTCGATCAATCAGCAAGAAACATGATTGGGACCGGAGCCCCGGCGCCCTGCGGGGCTCCGGTCGGGTTGGCCCGGCTCAAGCCACTTCGCGCGAAATGGCGTCCTGGGCCTCTTCCATGACCTTCGTGGCTTCCGCGCCGTAGTCGCTCATCGCGGTTTCCACGAAGTGCGACTGGACGTCGACGGCGTCCGACAGCGACTTGCAATGGGCGAGCTGCGAGAACAGCTCGGCCTGCGCCTGCAGGCGCTTTCCGGCAAATCGCAGACCCTCCGCGGTCAGCGTCATCGGCATGTCGATCGCCATCGCCTTCCACAGCCGCGGCAGCGGCCCTGTCGCATCGAAGGTTTCGGTGAAGAACGGGATGCCGGTCTCGGGCTTGCCCGACTCCGTCTTGGGGGTGGCGGCCATTGCTCTCCTCCTTCCGCAATCCGGCCCCATGGCCGAAGCGGCAGGCAAACAGGTTTCGCAACGCTCCGCCTTGATTCAGGTCAAGCCCGGCTCGGTCGGAAGCGCTGTCAGGGAACGGTCAGAACTGCCGGCCGATCCGCGCATCGACCGAATGGCGGTTGGCGCCGCGGATCACGAAGAAGAACAGGATCGCGGCCCACAGGATCGACTTTTCCGCGCCCATATAGCCCTGGCCCTGGGTGATCCAGTGGAACCAGACGGTTACCAGGAGCACGATCATGCCGGCGAACGCCGCCGGGCGGGTGAGCAGTCCGGCCGCGATCAGGATGCCGCCGAAGAATTCCGTGCAGGACAGGAGCAGCGACCACAGCTCGCCGGGATGGAAGCCGAGGCTCTCCACCATGCCGGCCGCCCCGAAGGGATCGGTGATCTTGGCCGATCCGTGGACTGCCAGGGCAAGTCCCGCAACGACGCGCAGGAACGTCTCGGCGAAATCGTGGGCAGCGGAATAGAGGCCGCCCATCGCCGGGACGATGAGCTTGCCGGAGGGCCGAGCGTTCTCGTCGGTCATCGTGGTCTTCCCCTCTCGCAGTTGCGTGCGATATCGGCGGGAAAACCGATGCCCGTCAACCCACTAAACCGTGAGCTGGCCTCTTCAGGCTCAGGCGCTGGCGAGCGCGCGCAGCTCGTATCCGGCCCGTTGCGCCGTGTCGGCCACGATCCCGGCAAACCGCGCGCGCCGTTCGGCGAGCATCTGCGCGGCCTTGCTCCCGGGTTCCAGCGACCGCCGCCGCCCGCGATTGACGACACCGCCATCGTCGTTGCCATCGTCCGGTTCCCGCTCGATCTCCAGGAAGTCCAGGATGCGGCCGAATTCGGACCTGAAAGTCTCGATCCGAGAGGTGATCACGCGGTCGGGATAACGCTCCTCGAGGTCGAGATAGTAGTCCGTCCCGGCCTTCCAGCGCTTGAGCTGCTTCTGATAGACCGCATCGAGCCGGTCGTCGTCGTCCGTCTCCACGATCTGGGTGAAGCGCTGATAGCCCCAGGTGACGATGGCGCTTTCCGCCGTCTTCATCGGGTCGCGCAGCGTGTGGACGATCTTGGCGCCGGGAAACAGCGCCAGAAGCCGCTCGGGCACGTCGTCGTTGAGCCCGTAACGGATCTCCTTGAACCCCCAGCGGGTCTTGCCGGGCGGCAGGCCGATGGAGAACAGCTTCGCGATGGCCAGCCGCTCCACCTGGTCGATATCGGTGGGCCTGAAGCCGTTTAGCCACGCCGCAGGCGTCGCATTGCCGCCAAGTGGCCCGCCCATGATCGCCTCCGGGCTGTTGTCGCCGGCAAAGGACAGGCGATTGAGATTGGAATCGGCGCGCACGCCGTCGCCCCAGGCGAGCAGCTTCGAGAGGATGCCGTTGTGCTCGCCCCAGATCCAGACGTCGTCGGCATTGCAGAGCTGGGACTGCTGGAATGTCGAGGCGCATCGCCCGACGCCCAGCAGGAAGATCGGCCGCGCGGCGGACGCGTCGTCTGCGAGGGTGTGGCCATATTCCATTTTGGACCTCCCGGATGCTGAAGAGCGCCTGCCATGCGCTCCAGGTGAGGGGGATCGCCGGTGTTACCCGACAGTCTCGAAGACGCGGACCCGGCGGATCGCCGTCGCGGCGCCCTCGATGTCGCCGTCGTTCTTGCCGGCGAACGGGCCGACGGCATTGCTGAGAAGCATCAGGGCCGGCCGGTGCGCGAAGCTGTTGAGCGCGACGAAGATCTCCTCGTCGTCGAAGAAGAACCTGAACTCGTCCTTGGTCCACAGCATCGCGTAGCGGTGAAAGCTGTCGGCGAGCGGGATGTCGACATGCCGATGGGCCGCCAGCGTGATGCGCTCAGGGTACCAGCGGCGCGCGGTGACCATGAGGGCGTTGGGATATTTCGCCTCCACCACGTCGAGCTCGAAGCGTACGCCATCCGCCGTCTTGCGGTCGGCGATCAGCCAGAAGGCGTTGTTGACGCCGCCCTCGTCGGCGATGCGCATCTCGCATTCGAAATAGCCGTAACGCTGCCGGAAGGCGCGCGACTGGACCGAACCGCCGGTGAACGGGCGCTTCGGGTCGTCGCGATGGCCCAGCTCAAGGCGCAGCTCGCCGTCGGTGACGACGGAATTCTCCGGCAGGCGCAGCGTATTGTGCTGGCCGCCCGCGCGCCGTTCGCGGATCCAGTTGCGCTCGAATATCGCCGCATCCGTGAAGTCGTCCTCGAAGGAGACGCGCCAGTCCCCGCCGGCTGCCCGAAGCGCGGGCGGCAGGGCGTCCGCCTCGCGGGCGCGCACAAGGCCTGGCGGTCCGAAGGTTGCGAGCGAGGCGAGCCCGGCGGCCGTGCCGCGCAGGAACGTGCGGCGGTCCAGGCCGGCCGGGCGTGTCGCGGTCGCAGCACTCTCCGTCATGTGGCGAGCTTTTCCGTCTTGTCCTTGCCGGTCTTGTCCTGCCCGGCGGCCTTGCCCTGGTCGGCAGCCTTGTCCTGCGCTGCCTTCTTCGCCTGCTTCATGTCGCGCAGCGTCGTCTCGAAATGCCAGGCGCGGGTGCGCAGCCGCTCGATCTCGCCGGTCATGAAATCCACCTCGGAGCGGAACCAGTCCAGCGTCTGGTCCATTCCCGGGGAAATCTGCACGACATTCGGCGCCGACAGCGGCTTCTCCGGGGGCGGCGCGACCGGCTTCGGCAGCACGTGGTTGAGTTTGTTCTCGGTGAGGAAGCGGTGATATTCAGCGAAATTCAGCCGGTAGACGTGCTCCATCTTGGCGAAGTTCGCCGTCGAAAGGATCGCTTCCAGATCGATCGGCAGATAGTCCTCCACCTCGACCACCGGAACCGCGAACAGGGAGGCGAGCTCGCGGATCCGGGAGTCGTAGGTGAAGAACACCGCCGGCAGGCCCTGATGGAGCCCGATGACATTGCCGTGAAGCCGGAAGCCGACCATGACGTCGGCATTCTTGCCGACATCCGCGGCCCACTCGTCGACATCGAGGAAGGCCAGCATGCGGTTGGCGATCAGGTCCTCGGCCTCCTTGTGTCCGGCGAGGTTGAAGCGCGCGAGGATCGCATCGACATGGCGCTTCTTCTCCTCGTCGGCGGAGAAGATCGACAGGGTCTCCTCGCGCTCTCCTTGAGAGTAGAGCCGGCTGGAGGGGCGCTTGGCGACCGCGTCGATCAGCGCGCGCTGCATGCGGTTCGTCTTGGTGGCGTTGGTGGCGTATTCTGCGGAGAGATACTTGTTGAGCGTGAGGCCGATGCGTGCCGTGGCCGGGTCGATCTCCTTGATCGAGATCGAGGGGCGCAAGGCGCGGTAGAAGCTCGGGCAGCCGATGACGCGGACATTCTTGATGCCGAGATCGTTGAAGACCTCCGCGCTGTAGAAGCCGCGCACACCGATCGTTTCGCACTTGTCGGCGATGATCTTCCAGGCCTCAACCGTGCCCTTCGGCAGGTTGAGCTTCTTGTAGCGGTCGGCCTGTGCGCCGATGCCGATGGGCACGATGGGGCCCTTGAGCTCCTTCAGAAGCGGGACGACATGGGCGAGATCGACCGTCTCGGTCAGGTAGTTCGACCCACGGATCACCGTCGCATCGTAGGGCTCCTTGGGCCAGAGCTTGCGGTCGCCGGCATGGGAGAATTGCAGATTACGCACCTCGTCATAGGCAAGCGCCTTGAGGATGGCGTCGTAGACGAGGACGTCGCCCGTATTGATGCCGTTGCGTGCGAAGGCGGCCAGCGGATCGTCGAACTTCAGATAGGCCGACTTGTTGCCCGCCTTGACCGCTGCGCCACCGTTCAGGACGAAGAGTCTCTTCATGAACCTAGGTATCCCCTCAACTCTCTTTGAGCCACAGGTGGCCGGTCGCCAACGAGCTGCAGCGCATCGGACCTTGCCTGCTCGCTGTGGCCGCTCTGTGTGGTGGCCAGCATCCCTTCTTCCCTCGAGGTTGCGTCCTCTTGGGGCCTTGTTGTCGCCGAAGGCCGCGTGAAGCGGTTCGGGAACCACGTCTCGAGCTGTTTCATGAGCGGCTCCACGCTGCGCCCCCAGTTGGCGATGGCGCCGCGCTCTGCCGCCATGGCCGACAGGCGGCGAAGCCGATCGGGATCCTCCGCCAGCGTTGCCAGCGCGGAGACCAGCATGCTCGTGACCGCCCCGTCGTCGGCATCGGGAATGAGCACGCCGTCGACACCGTTCTTGATGAGTTCGTCCACGGCCCCCACGGCGGTGGCGACAGGCACGCATCCAAGCCTCTGGGCCTCGATGATGGTGAGCGGCGCGCCTTCCCAGCGCGACGGCAGGACCACCACATCGGCCCAGGCGAAGGCCTCGCTGAGATGGCGGCTGGCATAGACCGGCGGCTCGACCGTTATGCCGAGCTCCTCGAACCGTGTCTTCCACGAGCCGCCCGCACCGGTGTCGATGACGTCGCTTCCCACGATGCGCCAGTCGATGCGCGCCGAACGGCGCTGCAGCGTGCGGGCTGCCGCATAGAGCCGCTCGATGCCCTTTTGCGGGTCGAGGCGGCCGAGGAACAGCACGTTGAGCCGGTCGTTCCCGCGGTCGCGGCGCGCGGCGAGGAGCGCGTCGCGCTCCCCGGCCGATATCCGGTAGCTTGGCGCGTTGCGGATATGGTGGAGCTTCGCCGCGGGCACGCCCATGGCATGGAGCCATTCGGCCATGTCGCGCGAGCAGGTGAGGATCGCGTCGTAGATGTGCTCGAAGGCGAGCGACAGGTAGGGGTGACCCGCGGGCCGGCCGAACCCTGATTTGTCGAGCACATGGATGTAGTTGACGATCTTCACGCCGCGCCGCCGCAGGTCGCCCAGGACGGCATTGGCGGGGGCGACGTGATTGTTGACGACCACGTCGAGCCCGGAGAGGAAGCCCATGATCTCCTCCGCGCGCGCCATCTCGTCATGGCCCATGAGCAACTCATGGCCCGAAAAGGCGTTGGGCCCGCCCCACAGCGGATAGTCGTCGGCCAGGAAGTTGATCGACTTGAACACCCCCTCATTGTCGGGGATGCGCGCATAGCTCGACTTGCACAGGATGAAGAGATGCGGTTCGCAGCCGGCCTCCTTGAGCGCGCGCGCCACCGCATAGGCGACCTTCTCCACGCCGCCGAAGGAAGCGATGGGCAGGAGGAAGCCGACCTTCACCGGCCCCTCGCCAGCCGACAGTCGCGGCATGATCGGTGCGGCCCCCACCGCGTGGCGCAGGATCTTGTAGTACTGCGTCCGGTTGGGGAGGTAGGCGGACCGCCAGATCCAGCGCGGGCATTCGGTGCGGCGGTAGCCGGAATCGCGCATCGCGCCCAGCGTGGCGAGAAGCCCGTTGGTGGCCGACAGGATGGCGCCCTGCGTGTCGCGCGCGGAGAACGGACCGGAAATCACGATCTCCGCCACATTCGGCGCAGGCGTCGGGCTTCGTAGCGTACGCACCCAGTCGTCGGAGGTGTCGTCGACGCAGGCGGTGAGGATGTCCACCGAGCACATCCAGGCGAAGGGCTTCGCCGACAGGGCCTGTCCCTCGCCGGCCTCGCGCACCGCGATGCCGATCTCCGATTTGTTCGTCTCGAAGCGGATGGCGACGAAATTGTGCTTCTCGCACAGCCGCTCGCCGAGCCAGAGAATGTTATGGATGAGGCCGGACTGGGCGAGCGCGTCGCGATGGGCCGGCGTCATCCAGAGCAGGAAGGGCGGGATGCCGAAGGTTTCCGGTTCCGTGCGCGCCGCCCAGAACTGCCGCACGAACTCCTCAAGCCCGCAGGAGCGATGCTCCGCCTCCGGATCGGTGAAGAAGTCCACCATGTAGCTGCCGATGGAGATGCCCGCATAGCGCGGCGCCTCCTCGTGCTCCAGCGCGAGCATCGTCTCCGGGGCGAACAGGCGCTTATGCTTGTCGCGGATATAGCTCAGGATACCTTCTCGCATGCGGTTGGAATCACGCAGCATGCTCTCCGCGCGCTGGCGGTATTCGAAGCCGAAGAAGGGGTGGTTGGAGCCGACGAAGCCGTTATCGATGGCCTGCAGCCAGAAGTCCCAGTCCTCGAACCCCGATTTCATGGTCTCGTCGAAGCGGATTCCCGCATCGAGCAGGCGGCGCGAGACGAGGCTTCCCGCCTCGCAGATATTGTCGAAGGTAAGGTGGAGAAGGCGCGAATATTCGGTCGTGTAGTTCCCGTTCCACTCGATGCCGAATTTGTCGATATTCGGGTAGACCCAGTCGATCCGGTCGTCCTCGGCCATGAACCGGAAGATCTCCCGGATCGCCGTCGGGGTGATCCGGTTGTCGGCATCGAGAAAATAGACCGCCTCCACCTCGGGGAAGGTGCGCAGGGCGAACTCGATGCCGTAATTGCGCGCCGAGCTCAAGCCGCCATTCTGCTTGCGCAGGTAGAAGACATGCGGTTCCGACAGCGCATAAAGCTGGCCGACATGTGCGGTTTCCGGATAGGGGCAGCCATCGTCGACGATGACCACGGCGATGTCGAAGGGGGCATCCTGCGCAAGGGCTGAATCGATCGCCTCGGTGAGCAGGACCGAATGCTTGTAGGCCGGTATCAGGATGGCGACGGTGGGCGAGAGCGTTGCCGGGCTCGCCTCGCCGTCGGAGAGCTCCACGGGCAGGTCGGTATTCAGCGCATGGCCTCGGTCCAGCATGGCACTCACCCGCTTACCAGGGCCGACAGGTCGCGGAACTTCGCCCAGGCATAGTTGTTGTTGCCCTCCTCGCTCATGCGGGTGGCGAGATAGATGTTCTGCCAGGCGTCGACCTGTTCGGCGACGAAGGCGTTGACCGGGGTCACGTCGCCCGGCGTGACGTGGACCCAGCCCGACATGGCCTCGCCGATGCCGGGCTCGCGCGCCTCGTCCAGCAGCTCCCGGGCCGCGCCGAGGTCGCTGGCGATGGCGATGGCAAAATCGACATCCATCGCGTTGTCGTTGTCGATGCATGCGCTTGCGGTCAGGCGCATGAGCTGCGGCGGGCAGGCGGCCGGAAGCTGCCCGATCGTCATGCCTGTCGCGGGCGGGTGACAGCCGACCGCGCGCTCGTCGGGCAGGGGCATGATGGCGGGGAAGTCGAAATCGACCTCGTCGCTGTTGGAATGGGTCGCGAGCTCCAGGATGCCTTGCGTTACGGGTATCTCGCGGAAGCTCTCCTCCTCGCCGTGATGCGACTGGGCGGGCAGGTAGTTCGCCCAGGAGGGCAGCACGACGCCGGGCAGCCCGCACCAGACCTGCATGGCGATGCTGTTCTTGAGGAGAGGAGCCCGGCTGGCCTTGCTGCGGACCTGGAACATCTCCAGCGGCTGGAGCCCGCCGAGCGAGAGCAGGGGCGGCTCGTCCTCGCCCCCATTGATATGGAGCCTGAGTTCCAGGGTCCGCCGGCGCCCGGCCAGCGTGCGCGAAAGCCCGAGCACGTTCCAGCCGGCCACGAGGTCTGAGACCGGTACGGCCCAGCCATCGACGATCTTCATGTCCTCCAGCGTGACGAGCTGGGTGTAGAGCACCGCGTCGCGCCCGCGCGGCGCCTGCTCGAAATGGATGCCGATGGCGCTGACGCCGGAGCTTGCAACCGGCAGGATCTGGCTGATGCCGTCGGTGGAGGCGTCGGACAGGACGTTCGGCCGGGACGGGTCGCCGACGGGTTCGTTGGAGAAGGCGAGCTCGAAGGGCTGGAGCCCGTGGCGCCCCACAAAGGCCTCGACCGCCGCGAACCGGCTCTGGAGGTCGTCATTGAGCCGGCGCAGCGCATGAAGCTCGCGATTGGCCATGACGGTGCGGCGCGCCGTGGCGCTGAGCGCGTTCGCGGTGCGCCTGACGAGCAGGGCGGCGACGTCGAACTCCTTGCCTTGACCCCATTCCATGACCGGAGGCCGGTGCTGGGACCCGCGCGCCTGGAGCCATTCGACGAGGTCGTGCACGCGATGCGCCCGCGACTGGTCGGCGAGGACGGCCAGCGGGCACAACGGCGCCTCGCGCGCCTCGAACCGGCCACCATGTTCGTCGATGAAGGAGGCGACGCCGTCGTCGGCGCTTTCGAACCAGAAGACCCGCACCGCTTTCAGGAGAGTGGAGGGCAGTTCCGACCGGTCGACGCCGATGGCGAACAGGACCGGATCCTTCAATAGGGCAATCTCGCCTGGAAGCTCGCTGCGCACCGAAAGGTCGCGCGTGGCCAATGCTGTCATCTAAGTCCCCCGTCGCGGTGCTCGCCGGCCTGGATGAGTTGACGGTATGTCCTGCTCATAGCAGTAGAATGTGTCACGAAAGCGGAAATATTGAGAAGGACGCATGAAGAGCGTTGCGAATTTAGTATCACACCGCCGGTTGTTCTTCCGCAATAATAAAAATATTCTCCGGTTTTCGAAATAATAAACTTTGAATATCTGGAAAATTGACGAGAATTAAGGGGAAAGCGCCGTATCGGGGCGGGCGCGCGGCGGGCGCAAAGCCCTCTTGCCGAACGGCCGATGCCGGCGCATCCTGATACTCATGACCGTTCTTCTGCCGATATGGGGTGCGCAATGCCGCAGCCCCGGCACGCCCTATGGCAAGCCCATGGCCTGGTGGCCGCCGCCGCGCGCGGCGTGACCCGCCACTTCCCGCACCACCGTTCAGGACCGGAGACATGCCATGACGGCCACCGACCTCGCCGTCGGGCCCGGCGCGCTCGAATTGCGCTGGGCCGACGGAACCACATCGCACTATCCCTATATCTGGCTGCGCGACAATTGCCCGTCCGGGCTTCATCCCGACACGATGGAGCGCATGCTGGATCTCATGTCCATCGATCCGGAGCCGAAGCCCCGCGCGGCCCGTCTGGAGGACGGCGCGGCCGTCGTCGAATGGGCGGGCGAGGGCCATGTGAGCCGCTTCCCGCTGGACTGGCTCCAGGGTCACCGGCCGGGCCAGCCCGTGGAGGACCCCGCCGACATCGCGCCGGAGCTCTGGCGGGGCGGGCTGGGCGCGGAGGGAATTCCACGCCACCGGGCGGATGACATCCTCGCCGGCGACGGGGCGCTTCTAACCTGGATGACCGATACGGCCCGGCTCGGCCTGTCGATCGTCGAGGGCGTGGCGGCGACGCCCGAGGCGACCATCGCCCTTGCGGAACGGATCGGCTTCCTGCGCCGGACCAATTTCGGCACGACCTTCGAGGTCGTGAACCGGCCCGATCCGAACAATCTCGCCTATACGGCGGAGCACCTGCCGCTGCATACCGACCTGCCGAACCAGGAGGTGCCGCCGGGCTATCAGTTCCTCCACTGCATCGCCAACGAGGCGAAGGGTGGCGGCTCGATCTTCGCCGACGGCTTCGCCATAGCGGAAGATCTGCGCGCGGAGGATCCGGACGCTTTCGCCCTCCTGAGCAGCGTGCCGATCCCGTTCCGTTTCCACGATGCCGAGGCGGATATCCGCGTGCGCCGTCCCGTCGTCACGCTCGACGGCGATGGCCGTCTTGCCGAGATTCGCTACAACGCCCATATCGCGGCGGCCTTCGACATGCCGGCCGATATCATGGCCGGCTATTACCGGGCCTACCGCACCTATATGGAGCGCACGCGCCGGCAGGACTATGTCGTGTCGCTGAAGCTCGAGGCGGGCGAGATGGTCGTGTTCGACAACCGCCGCATCCTCCATGGCCGCGAGCGGTTCGACCCGAATACCGGCTACCGCCACCTCCATGGCTGCTATGTCGACCGCGGCGAGTTCGCGAGCCGCCTGCGCGTGCTGGCGCGGGCTGCCTAGAGCGCTTTCAGGAAAAGTGGACATCACTTTTCCGGGTCCAAAGCGCGGCAGTACAATGATCTGGAGGGCATGAGTGAGCATGAGCTCACGACATGCACTCTGGACGGAATTGTCCTCAGGCGGTCTGCGCCTCTGCGAATTGCGGTCCGCAGGGACCGAGGCGGACGCCCGGGCGCAGATGCCTGTAGGGGATGCTCGCAATGGCGCAGGGATTGGCGCCGGGGGCCTCGGCGAAGAGCACGGTCTCCGCGATGGGCTCGTAATCGGCAAGGAAGTGGATCGCGCTCTTTACCGCGACGATCCGCTGGGCGGTCGGCTCGACGCCGAGCGCGCGGAACATGGCCTGGTCGGCGTTCTGGGCGCGTGTCGAGGCGACGATCACCCGCACGAGCCCGCCATGGGTGTCGATCCTGAGGCAGGCCATGGGGCCGAGATGCGCGGTCGCCCCGCCATAGAAGGGGCCGGTGAAGAGGAACTGGCCGTCAGACAGCGCCTCGACCGTCGCGGTGGCGGTGACGGGCGGGCCGCCGACGTCCGGGAAGCCGCCGCCGATCCGGGCCTCGACCGTCGCGCCGAGGCCCGCCGCGTGGGCTGCGGCCGCGCAATCGGGGTCCCAGAGCACGCCGATGGCGGCGTCGCGGGCCCCGTTGTCGAGGAGGGCCCGGAGCAGTCCCGTCGTCTCGCCGGTCGCACCGGCGCCCGGATTGTCCTGCGGGTCGGCGATCACGACCGGGCGCTCGGCGCCGGCTGCGATCTCCATCGCGCGGCGCACAGCCTCGCCGGCCGGCAGCAGCGGATTGGCGAGCTCTCCTTCCGCCTCCGTCACGGCTTTTGCCATGGCGTCGGCGGCCGCCGCCGCGGCGCGCTCGTCCTCCCCATAGGCAAGGATGGAGGGGCCGCAATCGTGAATGTCGGCGGGCGGAAATCCGAAGGCGAGGTCCACGGAGACGGCGCCGTCGCGCTCCAGCCCGGGCAGCAGGCCGTAAAGCCGCGCCGCCGGCTCGCGCCGCGTCGACTGTGCGGTGATCGGCGCGATGAAATCGATCTGCCGGAACGCCTTGGCGAAGGGGCGTCCGCGGGCGAGGAGCGTGCCAAGAAGGCGGGCGGCGCGTGCGCCCGTCTCCGCCATGTCGACATGGGGATAGGTGCGGTAGATCGCCGTTATGGAGGCGAGTTCGGCGAATTGCGGCGTCAGATTGCCATGGAGATCGAGGCTCACCGCGATCGGCAGGTCCGGGCCGACGGCATCGCGGATGCGGCGCAGGAGCTCGCCCTCGCCGTCCTCGTAGCCGTCTGGAACCATCGCCCCGTGAAGATCGAGATAGAGGCCGTCGAGGGGCTGCGAAGCCACGACCGCGTCCACGATCTCGCCGGAGATGCGGTCGAAGGCGTCGCGCTCCACATAGCCGCCGGGTTCGGCGCCTGCCCACAGGACGGGCACGAGATCGAAGTCGTCCGCCGCCGAGATGAAGCCGCCGATCGGGATATTGAGACCGGAGAAGGTTTCCGGGACCGCGTCGCCCCGCGTGATGCCGGGCCAGGCGCCGCCGCGCTCGAAGTCGGAGTACCGGGTCGGAATCGGCGCGAAGGTGTTGGTCTCGTGCTGGAAACCGGCAATGGCGATGCGGGGCTTGCTCATGTCTCTCCAGTCGGTTGGCCGCCGGACACGGTGCCGGCCACGCCAATATCCTTCAGCGCGTCGGGCGGGGTGGCGAGCGGGTCTTCGTCGAGAAGGCAGAAATCGGCGCGCTTTCCGGTCTCGATGGAGCCGAGCTCGTCGTCGAGCTTCAGCACATGGGCCGCCCCCAGCGTGATACAGCGCAGGGCGGCTTCCACGGGGATGCGCTGCGCCTCGCCGAGCCGCCGGCCCTCCGCCGTCAGCCGGTTGACCGCGCACCAGGCGGTGAACAGCGGCGCCATGGGGGTGACGGGCGCGTCGGAATGGATCGCGAACTCGCCGCCGAAGACGTCGAGCGCATCCGCGCAGGCATCCATGCGGAATGCCCGGTCCGGCCCGAGCGTGCGGGTCAGGTGGACATCGCCGAAATAGTAGAGGTGGTTGGCGAACAGATTGACCGTGAGGCCGAGCGCGCGCATGCGCTTGAACTGCGCGCGGCCGGCGAGCTGGGCGTGCTCCAGCGTATGGCGGTGGTCGACATTGGGATGGGCGCGCATCGCCGCCTCGAAGGCGTCCATGGCGAATTCGGAGGCCGCGTCGCCATTGGTGTGGATATGGGTCTTCACGCCGTGCCGGTGGAGCGCCATCACCGCGGCGCGGAAATGGTCCGGCTCCATGTTCCAGATGCCGTGATCGGTGCCGGTGTAATAGCCCGGCGCCTTGAGCTTGGCGGTGAAGCCCTGGATCGCGCCGTCGGTGAAGAGCTTGGCGCGGCCGAGCCGCAGCTTGTCGGTCGAGCGCGCCCTGAGCGCCACCGCGCGTTCCGCCTCCCTGTCGGGGTCGCCTTCCATGGCGTTCATGATCGGCACGTAGCGGACAGGAAAGCCGTCCGCGCCGGTCACGCCGATGAGCATGTCCACCTCGTCCCCGTGCAGGCCGGAGAGCAGGTCGGCGACCGTCGTGACCCCGCAGCGCCTGGCGACCTCGCCATAGGCGCGCACGGCCTCCCCGTTGCTGCTGAGCGAGGCGAAGTCGAGCCCGGTCGCATTGAGCACGGGCGCCATGGCGGCGAATTCCTGGAGCTCGCCGGAGGGCGTGCCGTCCGCCTCGCGCATGACACCCTCGATGTTGCTGGATGCGTCGAGGCCGGCCCCGGCGAGCGCGGCGGAGTTCGCCGTCAGGAGATGGACGTTGGAATGCAGGATGGCGACCGGCCGATGCTCCGAGACGCGGTCGAGATGGTGCCGGTCGAGCCTCTCGCCCGCCACGAAATTCGGATCGAACCCCCAGGCGACGAGCGGCCTGCCGTTGTCCTCCATCGCGCTTTCGAGCTCGCGCAGGCGTGCAACAAGGGCATCCGTCGAGCCGATGCCGGGCCACACGCGCCCCGCAGGATCGGTCCGGTCGTAGTGGCCGACATAGGGGTAGCGCCAGATGCCGCCGGCCATGACATGGGCGTGGGCTTCGATGAGGCCGGGCAGCATGATCTTGTCGGCATAGCGGTCGTCGACCGCGGCCTCTCCCCAGCCCTCTGCACAGTCGGGGCCGCCGACGGCAAGCACGAGACCGTCGCGGACCGCGACATGGGTCGCCTCGGGGCGATTGGGATCCATGGTGAGGATTTTTTTCGCCCGAAACAGCGATATTCTGGACATTGAGAGCCTCCGCCGGAGATGGCGGGCGGTAGCTTGACCCGGCGTCGCCTCCTGCGTCAAGCTGAGAGAGGGCGTTGACAGCGCGAGCCGGGGACGCGTTAATTCAAGCCTAAACGGATGGCAGTGGCGAGCCATGCGAATGAGACGGGATATCTCAATTCCCGCATCCAAAGAACGAAGCCGCAAACAGAGGGGTGACAACATGAAACGGTGGACGAAGCGGGAGTTTCTCGTGGCCTCTGCCTCCACGCTCGCGCTCCCGCTCGGGGCGTCCGTGCTGGGCAAGGCCGCTTACGGGCAAGACAAATCTGTACTTCGCGTGATTCCCCATGCGGATCTGAAGAACCTCGATCCGATCTGGACCACGGCCTATATCACGCGCAACCACGGCTATCTCATCTACGACACGCTGTTCGCGATGGATGAGGACTTCAAGCCGCAGCCGCAGATGGTCGATAGCTGGACCGTCTCCGACGACAAGAAGACCTGGACGTTCACGCTGCGCGAGGGTCTGAAGTTCCACGACGGCGCGCCGGTGAAGGCTGAGGATTGCGTCGCCTCGCTCAAGCGCTGGGGCGCGCGCGACGGCATGGGCCAGCAGCTCATGAACGTCACCGACAGCCTCGAGGCGGTTGACGACCGCACCTTCGAGATGAAGCTCTCGGTGCCCTACGGCCTCGTGCTGGAGTCGATCGGCAAGATTTCCTCCAACGTGCCCTTCATGATGCCGAAGCGCGTCGCGGAGACCGATCCCTTCGAGCAGATCAAGGACTATACGGGCTCCGGACCCTTCCGGTTCGTGTCGGAGGAGTGGACGCCGGGCTCGAAGGTCGTCTACGAAAAATTCGAGGACTATGTCCCGCGCGACGAGCCGCCCTCGGCGGCCGCGGGCGGCAAGGTCGCCAAGGTCGACCGGGTGGAGTGGCTTTACTTCCCCGACCAGACCACGGCGATGAACGCGCTTTTGGCCGGCGAGGTGGACTATTTCGAGCAGCCGGCGAACGATCTGACCCCGATCCTGGAGAGCAATCCGGACATCACGGTGGAGGTGAACGACCCGCTCGGCAATATCGGCTTCGCGCGGTTCAACCACCTCCTGCCGCCGTTCAACGACCCGGAGGTCTGCCGCGCCGCGATCATGGCGATGAAGCAGGAAGACTACATGGCCGCCGGCGTCGGCGACCAGAAGTACTGGAACACCTGCTTCTCCGTCTATCCCTGCGGCACGCCCAATGCGAGCGAGGTCGGTTCCGACGTCATGAAGGTCGGCGATCCCGCCAAGGCCAAGGAGGCACTCGCCAAGACCAGCTACGACGGCACGCCCGTCGTGATCATGCAGCCGACCGACATTCCGCTCCTGTCGGCCTTCTCGCTGGTGACGGCGGAAGCCTTGCGCAAGGCGGGCTTCAAGGTCGAGATGCAGGCGATGGACTGGTCCACGCTCACCTCGCGCAGGGCCGGCCGCGAGCCGGTCGACAAGGGCGGCTGGAACATGTTCCACACCTGGTGGATCGGCGCCGACGTGATCGATCCCATGTCGATCGCGTTCTCCGGCGATCCCGAGAAGGGCTGGTTCGGCTGGGCCTCCGACGAGCAGCTGGAGGAGGCCCGCAAGGCCTATCCCCTCGCCAAGACCGAGGAGGAGAAGCTGGCGGCGGCGCACAAGGTCCAGGAACGTCTCTGGGCCATCGGCGCATCGGGCCATCTCGGCCAGTTCTTCGTGCCGGTCGCCTACAGCAAGAAAGTCTCCGGCCTGATCCGCTCGCCGGTCCAGTTCTTCTGGAACCTGTCCGTTTCGTGACCCATGAACCCTCGCCCGGCCGTTCCCCGAGGGGCGGCCGGGCAGGCGGAAAGACGGGCTAGATGCTGCGATACATTCTCATGCGCGTGCTCGCGACCGTGCCCGTGATGGCGGTCGTGGCGCTCTTCGTGTTCCTCATGCTGCGCCTGTCGCCGGGCGATCCGGCCTCCGTCATCGCCGGCGACTACGCCACCGCGGAGGACATTGCCCGGATTCGCGAACAGCTCGGGCTGAACGACCCGATCCCGCAGCAGTTCCTCACCTGGATCGGCGTGTTGCTCCAGGGGGATCTGGGCACGTCGATCTTCACCAACCTGCCCGTGACAACGCTGATCGCACAGCGCATCGAGCCGACGCTCATGCTGTCGCTGACGACCATCGTGTTCTCGGTCCTCGTCGCGGTCCCGCTCGGTGCCGTGGCGGCCTGGAAATCGGGCAGCCTGGTCGACCGGTTCGTGATGCTGTTCTCCGTGGCGGGCTTCTCCGTGCCGGTCTTCGTGCTCGGCTATGTGCTGATCTACGTCATCTCCATGAAGCTCAACCTGTTGCCGGTGCAGGGCTACCGAAGTCCCGCCGACGGTCTCGGCCCCTTCTTCGCCCATATCGCGCTGCCGACCATGACGCTGAGCGTGATCTTCATCGCGCTGATCGCACGCATGACGCGGGCCTCCGTGATCGAGGTTCTCCAGGAGGACTATGTGCGCACCGCGCGCGCCAAGGGGCAGAACGAGTTCACCATCCTGATCCGCCACGCGCTCGCCAATGCCGCCGTGCCGATCGTGACGGTCATCGGCATCGGCATCGCGCTCCTGATCGGCGGCGTCGTGGTGACCGAGAGCGTCTACAACATTCCGGGCCTCGGGCGCCTCGTGCTCGACGCGGTGCTGGCGCGCGACTATCCGATCATCCAGGGGCTGATCCTGTTCTTCAGCTTCATCTACATCGTCATCAACCTCCTGATCGACATCAGCTATTCCTTCTTCGACCCGAGGATCCGCTACTGATGGCCCTTGCGAAGGACACTGCCGAAGAGGAGGGCGTGGTGGGCGCCCGGCGCGAGAAGAGCGCACTCGGCCTCGTGCTGGCCCACCGCGGCGTCCTCATGGGCGGCGGGCTGCTGCTCGCAATGGTGCTCGTCGCCATTGTCGGCCCCAACTTCACCGCTGATCCGATGGCGCTGAACCCCACCCACAGGCTGAAGCCGCCCTCCATGGAACTCTGGTTCGGCACCGACTTCCTGGGCCGCGACGTCTTCGCCCGGGTCGTGTCGGGCGCCAGGGTCTCCCTCGTCGTGGGTGTGGCCGTGGCGGCCGTCGCGGTGGCGATCGGCCTGTTCCTCGGCATGATCGCGGGCTATATCCGCGCGCTCGACGCGCCGATCATGCGCATCATGGACGGGCTCATGTCGATCCCCGGCATCCTGCTCGCCATCGCTCTCGTCTCGCTGTCGGGCGCGACGCTCATGACGGTGATCGTCGCCATCGTGGTGCCGGAGATCCCGCGCGTGGTGCGCCTCGTCCGCTCGGTCGTGCTGACGGTGCGCGAGGAGCCCTATGTGGAGGCGGCGATCGCGGCGGGCACGCGCACGCCGCTCGTCATGACCCGCCACATCCTGCCCAACACGATCGCGCCGCTCATCGTCCAGGCGACCTATATTTGCGGCTCGGCGATGCTGCTGGAGGCTATTCTCGGCTTCCTCGGCGCGGGCATCCCGCCTGAGATCCCGAGCTGGGGCAACATCATGTCGGAGGGGCGGACCTATTTCCAGATCAGCCCCTGGATCATCTTCTATCCCGGCATCGCGCTGGCGATCACCGTGCTGGCGGTCAATGTGATGGGCGACGGGCTGCGCGACACGCTCGACCCGAGAATTGCGAGGAAGATGTGAGCGAGCCGGTTCTCGATATTCGCGGCCTGACCGTGGAGCTGCCCAAGGGCGCCGACCGGCGCTACGCAGTGGACGATGTGCGTTTTTCCGTGGATGCCGGAGAACTCGTCTGCGTGGTGGGCGAGTCCGGGTCGGGCAAGTCGGTCACCGCCTTCACGGTGATGGGGCTGAACCCGCCGCGCGCGCTGAAGCCGGTCGCCGGCGAGGTCATGGTCCAGGGCATCGACGTTCTGAAGCAGTCGACACGCGCCATGCGCCGGCTGCGCGGCGAGAAGATGGCGATGATCTTCCAGGAGCCGATGACGGCGCTGAACCCGGTCATCAAGGTCGGCGAGCAGATCAGCGAGATGCTGGAGATCCACACCGACCTCTCGCCGTCGGACCGCCGCAAGCGCGTGCTGGAGACCATGGGGGACGTGAACCTTCCGGAGCCGGAGAAGCTCTATCACTCCTATCCCCATCAGCTCTCCGGCGGCCAGCGCCAGCGCATCATGATCGCCATGGCGCTGACCCTCGAACCGGCGCTGCTGATCGCCGACGAGCCGACCACAGCGCTCGACGTGACGACGCAGGCCCAGATTCTGAGACTCGTGAAGGACATCCAGCGCCGCCACGGCATGGGCGTGCTGTTCATCACCCACGATTTCGGCGTGGTCGCCGAGATCGCCGACCGTGTGGTGGTGATGCGCGACGGGCGCGTCGTGGAGCAGGGGCCGGCAAGCGAGGTGCTCAAGGCGCCCAAGGATCCCTATACCCAGATGCTGATGGCCGCCGTGCCGAGCCTTACCCCGCCGGAGCGCCCCGAGCCCAAGCCCGCCGAGCCGGCGCTGGAGGTGAAGGGGCTCAACAAGGTCTATGGCAGCACGGGCTGGTTCTCCTCCGGCCGGCTGGTGCATGCCGCCCAGGATGTCGAGCTCACCGTGCGCCCCGGCGAGACCCTTGGCGTGGTCGGCGAATCCGGTTCGGGCAAGTCGACGGTCGCGCGCTGCGTGGTGCGGCTGGTCGATCCCACATCGGGCACCGTGCTCATCAATGGCGAGGATGTCGCGCGCCTCGACGAGCGCAGGCTGAGACCGCACCGGCGCGATATCCAGATTGTTTTCCAGGACCCGTACCGCTCGCTCAATCCGCGCCGCACGGTGGGCCAGTCCATCGTCGAGGGGCCGATGAATTTCGGCATGAGCGCGGAGAAGGCGCTCGCCAATGCGCGCGAGCTGATGACGGTGGTGGGGCTGTCGCCCGACGCGCTTGACCGCTTCCCCCACCAGTTCTCCGGCGGCCAGCGCCAGCGCATCTGCATTGCCCGCGCGCTCGCCATGGAGCCGAAGGTGCTGATCGCCGACGAGGCGGTCTCCGCCCTCGACGTTTCCGTGCAGGCCCAGGTGCTCGACCTGCTCGCCGATATCCGCCAGCGCTTCGATCTGGCCATGCTGTTCATTACCCACGATCTGCGCGTCGCCGCCCAGATCTGCGACCGCATCATGGTCATGCGCCACGGCCAGGTCGTCGAGCAGGGCCTGACGCGCGAGGTCTACGGCCATCCCCAGCACGACTATACCCGCGCACTGCTTGCAGCCGCGCCGGGCCGGGAGACGAGCTTCGCGGGGACGGCGGCCTGACCTCAGGCCGATCTAACGAGACTTTCCCGTCTTTCGTCATTCCCGCGGAAGCGGGAATCCATGAGCGGACTGAGAGAGATGGGTCCCCGCTTTCGCGGGGGCGACAAACAAAAGAATCGCGACACCGTTGGGTTCCGGGAACGAGTTCCGGGACGACACTGTCTTCTCAATTCCAGCCGTGCCCCGCCGCTCAGACCGCAGTCTTTCCCATCCAGGCGGCGATGCGGTCCACCTGGCGGAACGCCGGCGCCAGGATGATGAGCGGGTGTTTCGGGCCGGGTGCGCAAGGGCCTAGGCTCGCGCTCGTTCGTGAACCGATTCGCCCGAGGAGAATGCCTGCAATGAGATCCTTCATCCGTATCGCCGCGCCCGCAGCCCTGTTCGCGCTCGCCACCGCGGGCTTGCACGGGGTTGGCGTTCTGTTCGGGCTCGTCTCGCGCGATGCGCTGTGGCGCAATGTGATCCGAGGCGCGGGCGCCGCGACGGCGGCGGCGGGGCTCGCGCTGGCCGTCGTTTGAGGGCCTTGCCCATCCGCGGCGCCGGTGCGGGGACCGGCGCCGCGGGAGCAAGGGCTCAGATCGCGTTCTTCCCCATCTGGTCGGCGATGTAGTCGGCCTGGCGGATCGCCAGCGCCACGATGGTGAGCGTCGGGTTCTCCGCGCCGCCGGTGGTGAACTGGCTGCCGTCGGAGACGAACAGATTGTCGATGTCGTGGGCCTGGCCGTGGCGGTTGACCACGCCGTCGGCCGGCTTCTCGCTCATCCGGTTGGTGCCCAGATTGTGGGTCGACGGGTAGGGCGGCGTGTGGAAGGTCCGCGTCGCGCCGACCGCGTCGTAGAGCGCCGATCCCTGCCGGTAGGCATGCTGGCGCATGGCCTTGTCGTTGTCGTGGTCGTTGAAGTTGACATTGGGCACCGGCAGGCCGAACTGGTCCTTCTCGCTGGGATGGAGCGTGATGGCGTTGCCTTCCTGGGGCATATCCTCGCCGACGATCCACATGCCGGCCATGTTGGCATACATGTCGAGCGCGCTGGAGAAGGACCGCCCCCAGGCGCCCGGATCGAGGAAGGCCGCCATGAAGGGCAGGCCGAGCGACAGGGTCTCGAGCTCGTATCCGCCGACGAAGCCGCGGCTCGGGTCGAGCTTCGCCTCGTCCTGGATGATGCCGGCCATGGTCGTGCCGCGATACATGTGCACCGGGCGCTCGAAGATGCCGTAGACCGAGCCCGTCATGTGGCGCATGTAATTGCGCCCCACCTGGCCGGAGGAGTTGGCGAGCCCGTCGGGGAACATGGAGGAGGCGGAGTTCAGGAGCAGGCGCGGGCTCTCGATGGAGTTGCCGGCGACCGCCACGATCCGCGCCTTCTGGCGGTGCTGGTTGCCATCCTTGTCGGCATAGACGACACCCGTCACCTTGCCGTTCGCGCCGTGCTCGATCTGGAGCACCTGCGCATCGGAGCGGACCTCCAGATTGCCGGTCTCCTCGCCCTTGGGGATTTCGGTATAGAGCGTCGACCACTTCGCACCCGACTTGCAGCCCTGGAAGCAGAAGCCGATCTGCAGGCAGGAACCGCGGTCGTCGCGGGGCTCGGAGTTGATCGCCATGTGGCCGGTATTGCAGGTCTTGTAGCCGAGCAGATCCGCGCCCTTCTTCATGACCTTGAAGTTGTTGTTGCCCGGCAGGCCCGGAATGCCGTTCGTCCGGGTCACGCCCATCTTGTCCTCGGCCTTGGCGTAATAGGGCTCCATCTCCTCCAGCGTGATCGGCCAGTCGAGGAGGTTGGCGCCGGGCACTGCGCCGTAATGGGTGCGCGCCTTGAACTCGTGCGGCTGGAAGCGCAGGGAGGCGCCCGCCCAGTGGACGGTCGAGCCGCCGACCGCCTTGACGATCCAGGCCGGCAGGCCCGGAAAGTCCTTGTGGACACGCCAGCTGCCCGAAGTGGTGCGCTTGTCGAGCCAGGACAGCTGGGTGAAGGCGGCCCATTCGTCATTGACGAAATCGCCGATATCGTGCCGTGCGCCCGCCTCCAGGACGACCGTCTTGATGCCCTTCTGGGCGAGTTCGTTGCCGAGCGTTCCGCCGCCCGCGCCGGAGCCGACGATGACGACGACGCTGTCGTCGTTCAGATCGAATTTCGCAGCCATCTTTCCCTCCCCCTTCAGACCTGGTCGAGCCAGTCGATATCGTCGAAGCCGCGGTGGAGATAGCCGCCATAGGACGCGCTCTCGCCCTCATAGCCGAAGATCGCCCAGACCTCCTTCTGGTTGTAGAGGCCCGTGATCATGTGGCCGCGCACGGTCTGGAAGAACGGGCTCTCCTGCATGTCGGAGAGGATCGCCACGCGGTCGGCCTCCCAGGCGACATCGGCGTAGTTGCGGCCCTGCCGGCCCTGGGCGGCCTCGTCGAGCCCTGTCGCGCCGTCCTCCAGGAGGGTCTGGAGTTCCGCATCCTCCTTGGCCTTGGCGTCGAGGCCGGTAATGGCGATGGCGTAGTACTTGTCCGCCAGCCGGTCATGGGGATAGAGATCGCGGGCCATCTGGACGAGGGTCGCGAAGGTCTCCGGCTTCAGGGCTTCCGCGGTCGCCGCCCAGGCCCCGTTCGCGCCTGCGATCATGCCGCCCGGCAGAACGGTCATCGCGACAAGGCCCATGCCGCCCGAGGCGATGAGCCCGCGCCGCGTGACCGTCACGCGCTTGTCGATCAGTCTCATTGTCGTTTCCTCCTTGGTTCTTGTTGGACCCGTTCTCGGGCCTCGTCATTGCCTGCGCGCGGGCAGGCGGATCAGGTGTAGCGACCGTGCCTCTGGAGCACCTCGATCTTGTATCCGTCGGGATCGGTGACGAAGAAGAAGCGGGCCATGAGCGCGCCGTCGCGGTGGAACTCCTTGATCGGCGTGGGGCCAAGCCCGAGTTCCTCGAAACGGGCGTGCTCGGCGTCGAGATCGGCGACGGAACAGGCGAGATGACCGTAGCCCGTGCCGTGGGTATAGGGCTCGTCCTGCCCGTGATTGACGGTGAGCTCGACCTCGAAATCGTTCTCGTCGTTCTTCAGATAGACCAGCGTGAAATCGTCGAAGGCGAACCGGTCCTTGATGCCGAGGCCGAAGGCCTTGCCGTAGAAATCGACGGATTTGTCCTCGTCAAGGACGCGGATCATCATGTGAATGGGTTTGGCCATTCCGTACGGTTGCTCCCTGTCTCTCCCGAGGCGGGCGTGCGGAGACAGGGCGCGCAAAAGCGCGTCCGGCCCGGCGTCCCTGCCGTCAGGCTCCGGTTTGTCGAGATGGCAACAACTTTAATGCGGAACGGCGCCGCGGTGGTGTTATCCCGGTACTACGCGACGACGCGCTGTGCGGGGTCCGCCTCGCGGGCGAGCCGCTCATGGTCGAAACCGCTGTCGAGATAGTTCAGGCAGCAGCAGCGCAGGAGCGAGGCGAAGTTCGTGACCTCGCCATGGATGTCGAGCGCCTCCTCGTAGAGCTTGGAAAGGAAGCGCGCCATCGGCATGTCCTGGGCCTCCGCGATCTCCTCCAGGATCGTCCAGAATCGGGCCTCGAGCCGCACGCTCGTCGGGTGGCCGAGAAGCCGGACCGAGCGCGTTTCGTATGCGTATCCCCTGGGGTCCTGTCCGGCAAAGATATGGCACATGGCTGGCGCTCCATCCCTTGTGTGGGCCGGTCCGTCTTCCGCGCTGCCGGCCTTGCGGTCCCCGCTTCCCAGAGTGTGTCGAGGGGCTGGCGGGGCCGGATCACATTAGAACGACTATAAGCCGGTCGCCACGAAGCGCCAAATGCGGAATGGCGGGCCTTTCCGTCCGTGGGCGGATCGAGCGACTTTTAAGGGTTTTTGTTGAAAATGCACTGAATAGGTGTAGAAAGGGGCGTGCCTCGGGCGTGTCGGGTGCGCTTGCGGGCGGCGCAGGATCGAGCCGGCGACGGTGTGGCGCGATGGTCGGGAGGATATCGATGGCGGGAACGACGGGGACCGCGGGCAGCGGCCTATATGCGGAAGCGGCGGAGACCTTGCCGGTTTTCACCAACGGCCAGATCGCCCACTATCTCCGGCAGGGTTTCTGGGAGGACGTTGGTCGTTCCGCAGCGCGCTTCGACGTGGCGTCCGGCGGTGTTCTGACAGTCGATTATTCCTCGCTCACGCCGGAGGGGCAGGCCCTGGCGGCAGCGGCCCTCGACACATGGTCGTCCGTCACGGGCATCGGCTTTGTCGAGGTCGCCGGCGACCCCCAGATCCTGTTCACGGACAACGGGTCGGGTGCCGGCACCGCAGTCTCCACGCTCGGCGGCATTATCCAGAATGCCCGGATCAATATCGGCTGGACGATTCCTGCAGGGTCCGGGGCGAGCCTCGACAACTACTATTTCCAGGCCTATCTGCACGAGATCGGCCATGCGCTCGGCCTCGGCCACGCCGGCAACTATAATGGCGGCGCGACTTACGGCACCGACAACCACTATCTGAACGAGTCCTGGCAAAGCTCGCTCATGTCCTATTTCGACCAGAGCGAGAACACCTATATCCAGGCCTCCTATGCCTTTACCATTACGCCGATGGTGGCCGATCTCATCGCCATCCACGATATCTACGGTGAACCGGCCGCGATCCATGCGGGCGACACGGTCTATGGCGAGAACTCCACGGCAGGCGGTGTGCTCGACGGGCTGATCGCGATGACGAATCCCGTCACCTTCACGATCAGCGACAGCGATGGGATCGATACGATCGACTTCCGATCGGAGACCGCCGACCAGCGCATCGATCTGAGGCCGGAGGCGATCTCCGATGTCCTCGGGTTGACGGGCAACATGATCATCGCCCGCAATACCCATATAGAGAATGCGGTGTCGGGCTCCGGCGACGACATGATCTACGGCACTCCCGGCAACAACGTGCTTGGCGGTGGCGCGGGCGACGACGTGATCTATGCCGGTCCCGGCAACGACATCCTGTGGGGCGGTGCCGGTGCGGACCGGATGCATGGCGGGCCGGGCGACGATATCTACCATGTGGGGGATGCGGGCGATGTCGTTCTCGAAGGGGCGGATATCGGGACGGACGAGGTGCGCTCCAACGTCTCCTTCAACCTCAATGCGCACAGCCAGTACCTGGAGATCCTGACGCTCACCGGGACGGGCGACATCGACGGGACGGGCAATTCACAGGACAATTTGATCTGCGGCAATGCGGGTCAGAACAGGCTCGATGGCGGTCTCGGAAACGACCTGCTGGAAGGTGGTGCCGGTGCGGATACATTCGTCTTCCGCTCGGGTTGCGGTGCCGACACGATCCTCGATTTCGAGGATGGCGCCGACCGGATCGCCGTCCTGTCGGGCGCATCGGCATTCGGCGATCTCGACATCGCGGCGAGCGGCGAGGATGCACTCGTCACTTTTGCCGATGTCTCCATCGTATTCTCCGGGACGGACCATTCGAGGTTGACGGCCGACGACTTCCTGTTCGCCTGAGCCTTGGCGCCGCGATGACGACCGACAAGGGACCGGGCGAACTGAGGCGTGCCCTCGCGCGGCACCGGCGATCGCTGATTGCCGTTTGCGTCTTCAGCCTCGCCGTCAATGCGCTGATGCTCACCGGGCCGGTCTTCATGCTCCAGGTCTATGACCGCGTGCTGGCCAGCCGCTCGGAGGCGACGCTCGTTGCGCTCCTCGTCATCGTGGCGTTTCTGTTCGCGATGATGGGGCTGCTGGACTATGCGCGCGGCCGTGTCATGGCCCGGATCGGTGCGGATATCCAGGATACGCTCGACGCGCGCGTCTTCTCCGCCGTCCTGGAGCGCGCCGCCCGCGGCGCGGGACCCGGGGCGGCGTTGTCCGGCCTCAGGGATCTCGAGGCCGTGCAGCGGGTCTTCACCGCGCCGGTCTTCTTCGCCGTCTTCGACATGCCCTGGACGCCGGTCTTCCTCATGGCGATCTTCGCCTTTCATGCCTGGCTCGGCGTGCTCGCCCTTCTCGGCGGCGGTATCCTGGTCGTCGTGACCGCGCTCAACCAGATGACGACGTCCGCTCCGGCCATGCGCTCGGCGGGAGCGACCTCGCGGTCCGTCGCCGTCGCCGATAATGTCTGCGCGGAGACGGAGACGGTGAAGAGCCTCGGCATGCGCGAGGCGCTGTTCCGGCGCTGGAAGGACGCCCGTGACCGGGCCCTCGCCGAAACCGTCGTCTCCAGTGACCGGACCGGTGTCTGGTCCACCGCCTCGCGTACTTTCCGACTGTTCCTCCAGTCGGCGATGCTGGCGCTCGGCGCGTATCTCGTCCTGCGCCACGAGCTGACGGCAGGGGCCATGGTGGCCGCCTCAATCCTGCTCGGCCGGGCGCTCGCGCCTGTCGAGCAGGCCATCGGCAACTGGGCCCTCGTCCAGCGGGCCCGGCGGGGATGGGCGTCGCTCGGCGCGCTGCTGGAGGAGATCCCGCGAGAACCGCCGCGAACGGCGCTGCCGAGACCGAAGGGGCGCCTGGAGGTCCGCCAGCTCACCGTCATGCCGCCGGGAGGCACGCAGGCCACGCTGCGCATGGTGTCCTTCGGCGTCGGGCCGGGCGAGGCGCTAGGCGTCATCGGCCAGAGCGGGGCCGGCAAGTCGACACTCGCGCGCGCCATCACGGGCGTATGGCCGCCCGCCGCCGGCACGGTCCGGCTCGACGGCGCCGCGCTCGACCGGTATGACCCAGACGAACTCGGGCGCCATATCGGCTATCTGCCCCAGAAGGCGGCGCTGTTTGCGGGCACGGTCGCGGAAAATATCGCGCGGATGGCCGGGGAACCCGATGCAGGAGGCGTCGTGGAGGCGGCCCGCAAGGCGGGGGCGCATGACATGATCCTCGGCCTGGCGAATGGCTACGACACCGTACTCTCGACCGCCGGCAGCGGTCTTTCGGGCGGCCAGATCCAGAGGATCGGCCTTGCCCGCGCGCTCTATGGCGACCCGGTTCTCCTCGTGCTCGACGAGCCGAATGCCAGCCTCGATGCCGACGGCATCGCCGCGCTCAATCTGGCGATCCGCGAGATGAAGGACGCCGGCGGCGCCGTCGTCATCATGACCCACCGACCGGCGGGCATCGCCGAATGCGACCTCCTGCTCGTCATGGAGGCCGGGATGCGGCGGGCCTTCGGCCCCCGCGACGAGGTGCTCAGGCGGGAGGTGGAGAACCATGCCCGGATCGCGCAGCCGGCCGTCCGGGAGGCGGGCCCGTGACCGGCGGTGACCGGTCCCCCGCAGGCAAGGGGCGTTGGCCTGTCCGCACGCCGCTGCTCGTGGGGCTTGCCGCGCTCGCCCTCCTCGTCGGCGGCTTCGGTCTGTGGAGCGTGGCCGCGACCATCGCCGGTGCGATCGTGGCTCCGGGACAGATCGAGGTCGAGCGCAACCGGCAGGTCGTCCAGCATCCCGACGGCGGCGTCGTCGGCGCGATCCTCGTGGAGGAGGGCGACGCGGTCGAAGCTGGCGAGGTGCTGGTCAGGCTGGACGGCACACTGCTCGAATCGGAGCTCGCCATCGTTGAGGACCAGCTCTTCGAGGCGATGGCGCGGGGCGCCCGGCTCGAGGCGGAGCGCGACGAGGCCGACACGGTGATCTTCGAGGACGAGCTTCTGGAGGCGGCCCGCCGGCGCGGCGATGTCGGCGACATGATCGATGCCCAGCGCAGGCTTTTCACCGCGCGCCGCGACACGCTCGCCCGGGAGGTCGAGCAGCTCGGCAGGCGCCAGGGCCAGATCGAAAGCCAGATCGCCGGGATCGACGCGGAGCGTGCCGCCCTCGTCCTCCAGCTCGGCTTCATCCGCGAGGAGCTCGCCAGCGTCCGCAGCCTGTTCGAGAAAGGCCTCGCACAGGCCTCCCGCGTGCTTGCCCTCCAGCGCGAGGAGGCGCGGCTGGAGGGGAGCGTCGGCCGGCTCGCCGCCTCGAGGGCGGAGGCACAGGGCCGCATCACCGAGACCGGGATCGAGATCCTGAAGCTCGCCAAGCAGCGCCGCGAGGAGGCGATCTCGCGGCTGAGCGAGGTCAGGGCGCGCGAACTGGAGTTCGCGGAGCGGCGCCGCAAGATGAGGGAGACCCTGTCGCGGCTCGATATCCGCGCGCCGTCGGCCGGGCTGGTCTACGATCTGGCGGTGCATGCGCCGCGCTCGGTCGTGCGGCCGGCCGAGCCCGTCATGTACATCATCCCCCAGGACCGCCCCCTGATCGTCACGGCACGGATCGATCCGACCGATATCGACCAGATCTCCGCCGGCCAGGCGGCGAGCCTGCGCTTTCCCGCATTCGACAGGCGTACGACGCCCGCGCTTTCGGGCACCGTGGCGAAGGTCTCCGCCGACGCCTTCGTCGACGAGACGACGAGGACGTCCTACTACCGCGTCGAGATTGTGCTGCCGGAGAACGAGATCGCCAGGCTCGAGGGGCGGGGCCTCGTTCCAGGCATGCCGGTGGACGTCTTCATCCGCACCGCCGAGCGAACGCCGATGAGCTATCTCGTGAAGCCGCTGACGGACTATTTCAGCAAATCCTTCCGGGAACGCTAGACCGGTTTCAAAGGCCTGCCCTGAGCAGGCGCCGCGGCGTTCGCGTGAGCCGCCGGCCGCCCTCGGGCGTGACCGCGACCGTCTCGCTGAACCCCAGGCCGCGGGCGGAGGTGTAGACATGGAACACCATGCCGGTCTCCAGCCGCCAGCGGGCATCGGGCTTGAGCGTGTAGGAGAAGTCGCTGGTACGCGGCGTGCGCCCATAAAGCCCCAGCATGTAGGCGCTCACATTGCCGTAGCTCTCGCGCAAGCCCTCGTCCAGCACCGCCTCGCGCAGCACGGCGTCGGCCTCGCGCGCCTCGATGCCGGAGCGCATGGCCGCGATCTGGCGGTCCTGAAGGGCGATGAGACGGTCAGCCACCGCGCCGAGCCCCTCCCGGTCCGCGCCGACCAGGATCGGCCGCATGAGCCGCGCGCTGTAATTGGCGACCTTCGGGATGAGCTCCACATGCAGGATGTCGCCGTCGCCGAGCCTGTCGTCGCCGAGCGCGGCATGAAGGAAGCCGTTGTCGCCATGGGCCCTCACGATGGGGCCGACGTCGCCCGTATCCGCGCCGCGGCGCACGAAGATGCCCGCGGCGAGCGCGGAGGCCCCGCGTGGTGTGAAACCCTCGCGCGCCGCGCCGTGGATCGCGGTCATGGCCTCGTCGGCAATCCCAGCCGCGCGCTCGATAAAGGCGATCTCCGGAGGCGATTTCACCGCCCGCAGCCGGTCGCTGACGCGGGGCAGGTCGACGAAACGGGCCTCCGGCAGCAGCGCGCCGAAGCGGGCGAGGGTGTGGGCGGTGAAGGCGTAGGACTGGAAGTCCGCGCCGATCCGGGCCCCGGCGAAGCCGCGCGCGGCGAGCTCGCCCGCCATCACCTCCTGCGGCTCGGCCGTGTCGGCGAAGCCCACAATGTCGTCGATCCATGTGGCGGCCCGGCAGGGCACGGTATCGAGCTCGCGCAGGACGAACCACGGTTCGCCCTCGCGCGGCAGGAAGGCCGCCCGATACATGGTCTCCGACACCGTGTAGCCGGTGAGCCAGGCGAGGCATTCCGCATGATCCACGAGCAGGAGCTCGGCATCCTCGCCCGCCATGGCCTCGCGGGCCAGCGCGATCCTGCGCGCGAATTCGGTCTTCTCGAACACGATGCCCCGCCCGCGCCTCAGGCGCTCTCGTCCACTTCGCAGATATCGAGGATGGCGAGCATATAGATGCGGATCATGTCGAGATAGTCGGCAATGTCCACGCGCTCGTCGGGCATGGTGTTATAGCGCCCGCCCGGGCCGCACACGATACCCTCCATTCCGCCGGCCTCGTAGAGATGGCCGGCATCGGTCCCGAAATAGCGCGGCGGCGCGATGGCACCGGTCGGCTGCGGCTCGCCGCGCACCGTCTCGTAGGCCGCGTTCACCGCCTTCACGATGCGCGCGTCCCGGGCCACCTCGAAGGGCGGCATGGTCGGCCGGCCCTCCTGGCGCTCCGGCGTGATGGTCGCCTTGAGGCCGGGGAAGCGGGCCTCGAGATCGTCGAGCACCGCACGCATGTCGGCGATGGCCTGCTCTTCCGTCTGGCCGGGCGCATAGCGGCCCGAGCCCTTGATGCGCACGACGTCGGCCACCTGAGGCGGGCGCCATTCCTCCAGATCCTTGCCGAGCGCGCCGTGCACGACCCCCACATGGGCGCGATTGATCGCGCGGTGCTCCTCGCTCTTCGCGCCGGAGAACGTCATGGCGTTGAGGCGCGGAATGAGGTCGCAGGCCGCCATGATCGCGTCGACCGCCTCCTCCCGCTTGGAGAGATGGCGGGTGTCGCCGGTCAACTCGATATGGAAGGTGAAGGCGGCGGCGTGCATGGTCAGCGCCTGGAGATCGGTCGGCTCGCTGTTGATGAAATAGTCCGCCGTCACGCCTTGCTTCACGGCAGCGAGCGTGCCGACACCGCCCTGCAGCTCGCCGATCACGAAGGTCAGGATCACGTCTCCCCGGAGCTTCACGCCGGCGTCGATCAGCGTCCTTACGGCGCAGTAATAGGCCGCATCGCCTGCCTTCATGTTGGAGACGCCGATGCCGTAGATGAATTTGTCGTCGACGACGCCGCCCCAGGGATCGACCGTCCAGCCCTCGGTGGCGGGATTGGTGTCGAGATGGCCGTTGAAGAGCAGGCTCTTGCCGCCGCCGGTTCCCGCCCACCGGCCGATGGCGTTGACGCGGCGGCCCTCCACGGGCTGAAGCTCGGCCTCAAGCCCGATCTCCGTCAGGCGGGCGGCCATGAACTCCGCGAGCGCGCGCTCGCCGTCGCTTTGCGAATAGCTCTTGTGGCGCACCATCTCGGCCAGGAAGTCGAGCGCGGCCTTCTCGTCGAGTTGGGCGAGCAATGCTTTGCGGTCCATGGGGGTACTCCTTGGGGACGGGGAGGGAGGGGGAGAGGGTCGGTCATCCGACGGGCGTGGGCACGGCCTCGATGAGCGAGCGCGTATAGGGGTGGCGGGGCCCCGCCGCGATCTCGCCGACGGTCGCCAGCTCGACGAGGTCGCCGCGATACATGACCGCGATCCGGTGAGCGATCTGGCGCACCAGGTTGAGGTCGTGCGTGATGAACAGATAGGCGGTGCCGTAGCGCTTCTGGAGGTCGACCAGGAGCGCGATCACCGAAGCCTGGACGGAGACATCGAGGGCGGAGGTGATCTCGTCGCAGATGACGAGCTTCGGGCGCGAGGCGAAGGCGCGTGCGACCGCCACGCGCTGCTTCTCGCCGCCGGAGAGCTGGTGCGGGAAGCGCCGGGCATGGTCCGACGGCAGCCGGACCTGCTCCAGGAGCTCGGCCACCGCGTCGCGCTCGCGCCGTCCTTCCGCGCCGCCATAGAGGCGCAAGGGGCGCGACAGGATCTCGCCGATGCGCTGGCGCGGGTTGAGCGAGGAATCGGGATGCTGGAAGATGAGCTGCACGTCGCGCCGGTAGGCGGCATCCATGTCGGCGCGGCCCGCGATGGTGCGGCCGGAGAAGACGATCTCGCCCTCGAACGGGTTGAGGCCGGTGAGCGCCTTGGCGAGCGTCGACTTGCCGGACCCCGACTCGCCGACAATGCCGAGGATCTCGCCGGGTCCGAGCGACAGGCTGATGGCGGATGCGCCGGTCACCTGGCCCTCGTCGCGTCCGAGAAGCCTGGAGATGGCGGAGGAGCGGCCATAGCGCACCGTCACATCCTTCACCGTCATGAGCGGCCCGGTCCCGGCATCGGGCGCGCTCGCGACCAGCCGGTGGTCGGGTCGGGGCACGGCGGCGACGAGGCGCTTCGTATAATCGTCCTGCGGGCTCGTGAGCACGGCGCGCGAGCCGCCGGTCTCCACGATCTGCCCGCGATGGATGACACCGACGCGGTTGGCGACGTTCATGACCAGTGCGAGGTCGTGGGAGATATAGAGCGAGGCGACCTCCGTCTCCTCCTGGAGCTCGCCGAACAGGTCGAGGATCTGATGGGCGGTGATGACGTCGAGCGCGGTGGTCGGCTCGTCGAAGATGATGCATTCCGGCTGGCAGGCGAAGGCCGTGGCGATCACCACGCGCTGCTTCTCGCCGCCGGAGGCTTCGTGGGGATAGCGGCGCATCATGGCGCCGGGCGTCTTCAGGCCGACGCGCTCCAGCATCGCCTCGCCCTCGCCCCAGGCCGCCCTGCGGTCGAGCCCCCGGTGGCGCATCAGCACCTCCGCCACCTGATCGCCGAGGGTCAGCGTCGGGTTGAGCGAGGTGCCGGGATCCTGGAACACCATGCCGATGCGCCGCCCGCGAATGCGGCGGATCTCGGCGGCGCTCTTGCGCATGAGGTCCTCGCCCTTGAGCGATATGGCGCCGGACTCGTGCGCGGTGTCGGGCAGGTAACGCATGATCGCCCAGGCGAGAGAGGTCTTGCCGGAGCCCGATTCGCCGACCAGACCCATGACTTCGCCGCGCCCGACATCGAGGGTCACGCCGTTGAGCGCGCGGAACGGACCGTTCGGCGTCCGGTAGTCGAGACTGTAGTCGTCTATGGCGAGAATGGGCTGCATGGCGGATGTCACGTGCGCGGGTTGAGGGTGTCGCGCAGACCGTCGCCGAGCAGGTTGAACCCGATGGCGACGATGGCGATGGCGAGGCTTGGCCAGACGATCATCCACGGGCTCAGATGCATGAAGCGACGGGCCTCGGAGACCATGAGCCCCCATTCCGGCGCCGGCGGCTGGGCACCGAGGCCGAGGAAGCTCAGCGTGGCGAACAGCATGACGGCGAAGGCCACGCGGATGGTCATCTCCACGATGACGGGGGCGACCACATTGGGCAGCATCTCGCGCAGGATCACATAGGCGCTCGTCTCGCCGCGCGCGATGGCGGCGTTCACATAGTCCTGCTGTCGCACGGCGAGCGCGACGGAGCGCGTCACCCGCGCCATGCCGGGCGCGAAGGCGAGTCCGACGGCGAGCAGCGCGTTGAGCCCGCTCTTGCCGAGCAGATTGACGATCAGGAGCGCGAGCAGGAGGCTCGGGATCGACATGATGGCGTCGACCGTGCGCATGATCGCCTCGTCGGAACGCCCGCCGAGAAAGGCCGACGTCGTGCCGATGACAGACCCGACGGCGGTGCCGAGCGCGGTGGCGAAGAAGGCCATCACCACGGTGGACCGTGCGCCATAGAGAATGCGGCTGAGAATGTCGCGGCCATACTGGTCGGTGCCGAGCCAGAACTCCGCGTCCGGACCCTGATAGCGGGCGAGCGGGGAGAAGGCTTCCGGATCGTGCGGCGCAAGCAGCGGGCCGAACAGGACCAGCACCACGGCGCAGGCCACCAGAAGGAGGCCCATGGCGCCCTGCGGCGAGCGGACGAGGCGGGCCAGGAGGTCAGTCATACTGGATCCTCCTGTCGAGCCAGGCATAGGCCATGTCGGCGGCGAAATTGGCGAGGGAATAGGTCGCCGCCATGATCAGCGCCCCGGCCTGGATCGCCGGCAGGTCGCGGGCCTCGATGGCGACGATGAGCTGGCGGCCGATGCCCGGCAGCGCGAAGATCTCCTCCACCACGATGATGCCGCCGAGCAGATAGCCGATATCGAGCGCCACGATGGTGATGGTCGGCAGGAGCGCGTTCCTGAGCCCGTGCTTGAACAGGACCGTGCGCTCCGACAGACCCTTGAGCCGGGCGGCGCGGATATAGTCGGTATGGAGCACGTCCACGAGCTCGGAGCGCACCATGCGCGAGACATGGGCGATCAGGATCACCGACACGGTGACCACCGGCAGGGCGAGATGGGCAAGCCCGGCCCGGGGATCCTCCATGAGCGGCACGTAGCCCGTGGCGGGCAGGATCTGGAGCCAGTCGGCGAAGACGAGGACGACCACGGTCGCCGTCACGAATTCCGGCAGCGACACCCCGACATAGGAGACGACGCTGACCAGGAGGTCGGCGAAGCGCCCGCGGCGGATGGCGGCGACGATGCCGAGCGGGATGGCAAGCGCGAGCATCAGCGCGATCGACAGGCCGGCGAGCAGGAGGGACCGGCCGAGCGCCTCGATCATCATCGGCCCGACCGCCTGGCCGGTGCGCAGCGACGTGCCGAAATCGCCGCTGAGCACATCGCCGAGCCAGTGCAGATATTGCAGCCAGATCGGATCGTTGAGGCCGAGACGCTCGCGCACGGCGGCGAGCGCCTCCGGCGTCGCGTTCTGGCCCAGCAGCATCACCGCCGCGTCGGCGGGGAGGATCTGGGTGATCGCGAACACGATCACCGAGACCACGGCCAGCGTATAGACGATCAGGCCGCAGCGCTTGACGAGATAGGTTGGCGACACCGGAAGGCCTCACATGCTCTGCGTGGCGGGGTCAGCCGCGCGTCGGCGCGCCGTCGCCAAGCGACACATAGTCGAGCCGGAAGACGGCACCGCGCGGGTGGAGCACATAGCCGTCCACATAGTCGCGCTTGGCGCCCAGAAGATCGAAGAAGGCCGGGATGATGGAGGGCACCTTGTCGGCCATCAGGCGCTGGGCCTCGGCATAGAGCTCCCGGCGCGCGCCCTCGTCGAGGGTCCGGCGGGCCTCCATGACCGCCTTGTCGAAGGTCTCGTTGTTCCAGTGCGTCTCGTTCCACGGCGCATCGGAAGTGTAGAGCAGGGAGAATATGGCGTCCGCCGTCGGCTGCATGTTGTAGAAGCCGACATAGAACGCGCCCTTCTTCCACACCTGATCGAGATAGGTGCTGTGCGGCATGGTCTGCACTTCGATGGTGAAGCCCGCGGGCTTGGCCATCTCGCGCAGGGCCACGGCGAGCTGGGTGCGCACGGACGGCTTGTCGGAGGCGATCAGCGTCGTCTCGATCCCGTCCGGATAGCCCGCATCGGCGAGCAGAGACTTGGCCTTGTCGATGTCGGGCATCTTGGCGGGCTGGTCGAGATAGAAGCGGTAGGCCGGGCTGATCGGCGTGTCGTTGCCCGGCGTGCCGAAGCCTTCGGTGACGAAGTTCACCATGGCCTCGCGGTCGACCGTCAGGGCCAGCGCCTGGCGTACGCGCTGGTCGTCGAAGGGCTTCTGGTTGCAGGCCATGTTGACGTTGCAGAACTGGCCGGAGGGCACCCTGAGGCCCTGGACGCCGGAGGTGCGCTCGAGCCTGGAGAACTCGGTCGGCTGGACGCTCGTCATGAGGTCGGTGTCGCCGGCGATGAGCGCGGAACCTTCCGCCGTCTGGTCGGGATAGACGAGCACCTCGACCCGGTCGAGATAGGGCCTCTCCTTGTCGTAATAGGCGTCGTTGCGGGTGACGGCGACGATGCGTTCCGGCTCGAAGGTCTCCAGCTTGAACGGGCCGGTCCCGACGGCTTCGCCGGCCAGCCGGTCGAGACCGCTCTCGATGATCGCGGCCGGCACGATCTTGGCGTTGGTGTAGGCCAGGGTGACGGGCAGGTCCGCATAGGGCGCCTTGAGGGAGAAGACGACGGTGCGGTCGTCCTTGGCCGTGACCGTGTCGATGGGGCCGACATTCTTCAGTCCCGGCGAGGCGGTGTCGGGATCGAGGATCGCCTCGAAAGTCGCGACGACGTCCTTCGCCGTGCACGGCGAGCCGTCGTGGAAGACGAGCCCGTCGCGGAGCGTGAAGGTCCATTCGGTGAGCTCGTCGTTGCTGGTCCAGCTCTCCGCGAGGTCAGGCTCGGCCGCCATCTCCGGATCGAGCCTCGTGAGGCCCGAATAGAGCAGCTCCGCGACCAGATATTCCGGGTTCACCCGCACGATCAGCGGGTTGAGCTTGGCGACCGCCTGGTCGACGCTGACGCGCAGCGTGCCGCCGCGCCGGGGGACTGCGGCAAGCGACCGGCCATAGGGCAGGGCGAGGCCGGCGAGGGCGGCTGTGCCCGCGAGCACGGTGCGGCGGTTGACGGTGAACGGTCGGATCATGACGTGAACTCCCCTTTGGACTTAGGCCCCGGTTCTTGTGGTGAAGTCTTCGCTCAGATAGAGCAGGATGGCGCGTGCCAGCGCGACGACGTCGTCCATGGTGGTGAACTCGTCGGGCGCGTGGGTGTTGTTGTCGGGCCGCGACAGGCCGGCGAGCAGGATCTCGCGGATGCCCGCCTGCTGCACGAAGCCCATGTCGGAGCTCGTCGAAGAGCCCCAGGGGCGGAATTCCGCCGGGTCCCAGCCGAAGCCCGCCGCAAGGGCGGCCTGCCAGCGCGGCCAGTGCGGGCCCGTGGGGTCGGAAACCGGGGCCAGATGGCCGATCATGCGGATATCGAGGCCCAACGCCGCCGACGGTGCCATCGCCTCGCGGACGGTGTCCTCGATCTCCGCCAGCACCTCCTCGAAGGTCTCCTCCGGCGCGTAGCGGCGATTGACGAGGATCTCGAACTCGGCCGGCAGCGAGGACCCTTTCTGGCCGCCATGCATGGCCGCGACGGTGAGGCGCCCGTGGAGGGGGCGGCCCGCGTGGTGGGGCGGCGGGGGCATGGCGGAGACGCGCGCCTCGATCTTGGGCTTGAGCGCCATCAGCGCGTTCAGGAGAGGGATCGCCTCCTCCGCGGCGTTGATGCCGCCGACGGGGTCGCCCGAATGGGCGCCACGGCCATGGACGGTGATCTTCAGGTCGATGCTTCCGAAGCAGCCTGCCCAGATGCGCGGCGCCGCACCGCCGTTGAAGCTCACCAGATGCCCCTCGATCAGTCCCTCTTCGGCGAGATGGCGGATGCCCGGATAAAGCCCGCCCTCCTCGTCGGTGCACAGGAGCAATGTGGGGTCGAAGCGCAAGGCGAGACCCGTCGCCTGGGCGGCGCGCAGGGCCGCGAGCGTCGCGGCGATGGTGCCCTTCATGTCGGCCGCGCCCCGGCCATGGAGGCGGTTGTCCTCGCGGGTCAGGGCGAGCGGCGGTTTTGTCCATCCCGCCCCTGGCGGTACGGTGTCGACATGGTAGTAGAGGCTGGAAACGGGGCGGCCCGTCCTGCGCTCCGCGATCAGATTGACCCGTTCGCCCTCCGCGCCGGAGCCGTCCACATGCCAGAGATGGCGCGGAACGGTGACACGGCGGAAGCGGAAGCCGAGCGGGGCGAGCAGCGATTCCATGAGATCGGCGAAGGCGGGATAGCCGTCGCCCGGAGGGAAGGAGGTATCGGCCGCAATGAGGCGTGCGAGATCGTCGGCAATGGCCGTATCGTCTTCGGCGATACGGTCCCAGGCTTGCGACAGCGCTGCGGTTGTCTCGTGGAGCCCCATAAGGCCCTTTCCTTCAGGCGTAGTGTTTTCTATAAACTATATAGAAATAAAAAGGGAAGCGAATGACGCTTGTCAACGACAAAAAACGGGCAGCCGGCGAGGGCGGCGACGCTCCTGACGGCACCATCAAGCGGCTGAGCTCGGAAGGGGTGGCGCCGCTCTACGAGGTGGTGAAGCGGCATATTTCAGAGGCCATCCTGCTCGGCACCTGGCCGCCCGGAACGGTCCTGCCCGGCGAGGTGGCACTTGCCCAGAAATTCGGCGTGGCGGTCGGAACGGTCCGCCGCGCGCTGGCCGACCTCACCGCGGAAGGCTTGTTGTCGCGCCGGCGCAAGACCGGCACTGTCGTCACCGGGCGCAGCCCGCATCACAGCCTGCGCTTCTTCTTCCAGTATTTCCGCCTGCACGGGCGCGACGGCGCGTTGCAGCGCTCGACGGCGTCCGATCTTTCCGTCGAGGTCGGCAGGGCGACGGCGGAGGAGCGCGCGGGGCTCGAACTGGAGGAGGGTGCAGAGGTTCTGCGGCTGCGCCGTGTGCGCAATGTGGACGGCCGGCCGATCATGCACGACCGGTTCGTCCTGCCGGCCGACCGCCTTCCCGGTTTCCCGCACGACGGTGCGGAGGTGCCGGACCTGCTCTATCTCCACCTGCTGGAGCGCTACGGCATCCGCATCTCCGCCGTGCGAGAGCGGCTGTCGGCGGAGCTTGCGAGCGACGAGGATGCGGAGAGGCTCGGCCTCGACCGTCCCGCAGCGGTGATGGTGATCGAGGAGATCGCCTACGACCAGGCCGGCGTCCCGGTCATCGTGGCCGCGCACCGCGCGACCACGCAAGACCATTGCTATATCAACGAGATCCGATAGCGCCGACCGGACGCTGGACAAGCTGCCCCAACGTATCGGGCCGACGCGTCAGCCGCGCCCGATGAACGGCATCTTGGTCGCCATGACGGTGACGAACTGCACATTCGCGTCGAGCGGCAGGCTCGCCATATAGGCGACCGTCGAGCCCACATGGGCGACGTCCATGCGCGGCTCGGGCTGCTTGGTGCCGTCGGGCTGGAGGACGCCGTCCGTCATCCGCTCCGTCATCTCGGTCGCCGCATTGCCGATGTCGACCTGGCCGCAGGCGATATCGTAGGCGCGCCCGTCGAGCGAGGTAGAGCGGGTGAGCCCCGTAATGGCGTGCTTGGTGGCCGTGTAGGGGGCTGACAGCGGGCGCGGCACATGGGCGGAGATCGAGCCGTTATTGATGATCCGGCCGCCGCGGGGGGTCTGGTCGCGCATGATCCGGAAGGCCTCCTGCGTGCACAGGAAGGCGCCGGTCAGGTTGACGTTCACCACATTGGTCCATTGCTCGAAGGTGATGTCCTCCAGCGGAATCGCCGGCGCGCCCATGCCGGCATTGTTGAAGAGGAGGTCGAGCCGCCCGAACCGCTGCTTCACCGTGTCGAACAGCGCTGCGATGGAGGAGGGGTCGGAGACGTCCGTGGGCAGGGCCAGCGTGCGCATGCCGTCCGGGTCGCCCAGCCGGGCGGTCTCCTCGAGCGGTTCGATACGCCGGCCGGCCAGCGCCACGTGCCAGCCATCGGCGATGAGCGCCAGCGCCGCCGCGCGCCCCACCCCCGTGCCGGCGCCGGTGACCACGGCGTATCTCTCGTTGTCTGCCATCAACTGTCTCCTTCTTCCTGTGAGCCTGTCTCAAGAGTGCGGTGTGCCGGAGCCGAGCGCCCCCGCCAGGCCCGCATGGCGACGGGCCACAGCCAGATGGCGAGTGTGGCGGCTCCGAGAGCGGCGGCGATCGGGCGGTCGAAGAACGCGAGCAGATCGCCGTCGGACTTGATCATCGAGGTGATGAAATGTTTCTCCAGCATCGGCCCGATGACAATACCGAGAATGCACGGGGCGACCGGAATGTCGTTCTCCTCCATGAGGAAGCCCAGAACGCCGAACACAGCCATGACGATGATGCCGTAGCTCGAATTCGACGAGGCGAAGGCGCCGACGATGCAGAAGGCGAGGATGATCGGCATCAGGATCGTCCGCGGCACGGCGAGGATGCGCCGGGCGAGCTTGATCGCCGCCCAGCCGAGCGGGATGAGCAGGAGGTTCGCCGCGATGAAGATCAGGAACACCGCATAGACGTTCTGCGGCTGGAACAGGAACAGCGTCGGGCCCGGGTTCATGCCCTTCACATAGAGCACGCCGATGACGATGGCGGTGATGGTGTCGCCGGGAATGCCGAAGACGAGCGCGGGGATCCAGGCGCTCGACAGCGCGGAATTGTTGGCCGAGGTGCTCTCCACGATCCCTTCCAGATGGCCGGTGCCGAACTTCTCCGGGGTGCGCGAGAACTTCCGCGCCGTGGCATAGGCGACCCAGGCGCCGATATCCGCGCCCGAGCCCGGCAGGGCGCCGATGCCGGTGCCGATGAGATTGCCGCGGATCTGCTGGCGCCAATAGGTCCTGACGAGCCGTCCCCAGCCGCGCAGCGGGTTGCCCATGGAGGTCTGGTCGATCGTCCAGCGCGGTGCGCCCTGGGCCATGGCGCGCAACACCTCGGAGACGGCGAACAGGCCGATCATGGCGGGGATGAAGTCGATCCCGGCCAAAAGGTCCGTCGACCCGAAGGTGAAGCGGGGAACGGCGGCCGGATTGCCGAGCCCGATGCTCGCCACGAACAGGCCGATGAACAGGCTGACGAGCCCCTTCACCGGATGGCGCGCGCCGATGAAGACGGCGCAGGTGAGGCCGAGCAGCGCCATCCAGAAATATTCGAAGGAAGAGAATTTGAGCGCGATCTCGGCGAGGGTCGGCGCGGCGAGGATGAGCACCGCGGTGCCGAACAGCCCGCCAAGCGCGGAAAAAAGCAGGTTCGCGCCGAGCGCGAGCTCCGCCTGGCCCTTGCGGGTCATGGCGTAGGCCTCGTCCGTATAGGCCGCCGAGGCCGGCGTTCCGGGAATGCGCAGGAGCGCGCCGGGTATGTCGCCGGCAAAGATCGCCATGGCCGCGCAGGTCACCATCATGCCGACGGCGGGAACGGGCGCCATGAAGAAGGTGATCGGCACCAGAAGCGCCGTCGCCATGGTCGCCGTCAGTCCCGGGATCGCCCCGACCGCCAGCCCGAACAGGGCGGCGGACCCGATGGCGACCATCACGTCCCACTGGAAGACGAGGCCGAGCGCCGTTTCGATGGGGGTCATGGTGTCGGCCGTCCTCCTACCATGGCAGCCGCGGCATCAGGCCGAGCGGAAGGGGGACGAGGAGGAGGTCGGCGAAGACCTTCTCGATGGCGAGCGTTGCGACGAGGGCGAGCGGCAGCGCCACCCACCACCGCACCCGCGTCAGGGCGAACAGGATCATCAGCAGCGCGACCATGGTCGGCACGAAGCCGATCTCCGGGGCGAGCACGATATAGGCGGCCATGCCGAGAACGGTGCCGGAGACGGCGAGCATGGCGCGCGGCTCGCGCGCCCAGTCGGCGCGCACGAGAAGCGGTTCGCCCCGGCCCGCCCCCTGGACGATCAGCGTGACCCCGCACCCGGCAAAGCCCAGGGCGACGAGCGTGGGGAACAGGGCCGCCCCGTAGCTCTGGCCCGGAATGTCGGGAAAGGTCTGCGAATAGCCGGCGAGGGCGATCGCGAAGATCACGAGGCCCCCGCCGAGCGTGGCGTCGGAAACGCGCATGGCACAAAGCCCGTGCGTGTGTCGGCTATTTGGCGAGGCCGACAGCCTTCATGACGGAGCCGAGCGATTCGTTGCTCTGCGCCATGAAGCTCTCGAACTCCTGGCCCGACGCCCAGCGCACGCCATAGCCGCGGCCGGCCATGAACTCCTTGTATTCCTTGGAGTTGTAGACTTTCTCCAGCGCCGCGATCAGCGTCTTGGACACGTCGTCCGGCAGGCCCTTCGGCCCGACCACGCCGCGCCATGCGCCGAGCATCCAGTCGGATCCCGTCGCCTCCTTCAGCGTCGGCACGTCGGGGAACAGCGCGGCGCGCTTGTCGGACATGATGGCGAGCGACTTCACCCGGCCGGCATCGATCAGCGAGCGCGCTTCCGGCAGCGAGCAGGGCACGATGTCGACGCCGCCGGCCACGAGGTCCTGCAGACCCTCCGCCGCGCCGTTGCTCGGTACCCAGGGCGCGGCCTGCGGGTCGATATCCATGCTGTTGAGCATGCCGGCGAGCGCCAGGTGCCAGATACCGCCCTGGCCCGTGCCGGAGGCCTTGTGCTCGCCCGGATTGTCCTTGATCGACGCGACGAGCGCCTTGGCGTCGGCGAAGTCGGAATCGGCGCTCACCTGAAGGCCCGCCGGGTCTTCGTTCATGAGCGCGAGCGGCGTGTAGGCCTCGTAGGTCAGCTCCGTCAGGCCCTGCCAGTGCATCATGCCGATCTCGACGGTGGCGAGCCCCAGCGTATAGCCGTCGGGCTCGGCATCGGCGATGGCCTGATGGCCGACGACGCCGGAGCCGCCGGTCCGGTTCACCACATTGACGGGTTGTCCGAGCTCGCCTTCCAGAACCGAGGCGACGATGCGCGCGGTGGCGTCCGTGCCGCCGCCCGCGCCCCAGGGCACGATGATGGTGAGCGGGCGCTCCGGATACTCCGCGCGGGCGAGCCCGACAACCGGCAGCGACATGGCAAAGGCGGCCACGCCCGCAGCGAGCGTGAGGACGGTCCTCCTGAACATGGCGTTTCTCCCTCTATGGTCTTATGCGGGTCGGGCCGTTCGCGGCCCGCCTCGTTTGTGTATTTGTATGTCTGTGCGGGCCGGCATGCCGCCCGCCTCGCAATCGCCGTCCTCGATGAGAAGGGCCCCCGATGCGACCGGCACACAACCCGCCACCGGAACCGTAGTCGATTGCCTCGCCGCCGGCAAAAGCGCAGTTGGGGCAAGGGCGCGGTGCGGAAACTATTCCGCTCCTTGGAAAAGTCCCTTCTCCGGCAGGCCGGCCTCTGCTTGCGGATCGCGGACAATTCCGCCATGAACAGGCGGGGCCGGATGCGGGCGTCCTCACGGGGGCCTTGCCGACGGTTCGAACGATATCCATTCGAGGGAGAACGCGTCATGAAGCTGTTGCGTTACGGTGCCCCGGGCGCCGAGCGGCCTGGCCTGCTCGATGCCGAGGGCCGGATCCGGGATCTGTCCGACCATGTGGCCGATATCGGGCCCGATACGCTCGCGCCGGACGCGCTGAAGTCGCTTGCCGCACTCGACCCCGCGAGCCTGCCGGCCGTGGAGGGTGAGCCGCGCATCGGCGTGCCGGTCGCGCGGATCGGCAAGCTGGTGGCGATCGGCCTCAATTTCTCCGACCATGCCGCGGAATCGAACCTGCCGATCCCGGAAGAGCCGATCATCTTCATGAAGGCGACGAGCTCGATCACGGGACCCAATGACGAGGTGGTCATCCCGCGCGGCTCCAAAAAGACCGACTGGGAAGTGGAGCTCGGCGTGGTGATCGGCAAGCGGGCGAGCTATGTCACGGTCGACGACGCGCTCGACCATGTCGCCGGCTTCTGCGTCGTCAACGACGTGTCGGAGCGCGAGTACCAGATCGAACGCGGCGGCACTTGGGACAAGGGCAAGGGCTGCGACACCTTCGGCCCCATCGGCCCCTGGCTCGTTACCCGCGACGAGATCGCCGACGTGCAGGCCCTCGGCATGTGGCTCGACGTCAATGGCGAGCGCCGCCAGACGGGCACGACCGCCAAGATGATCTTCGATGTGAAGACGCTGGTCAGCTATATCAGCGAATTCATGACGCTCGAGCCCGGCGATGTCATCACCACGGGTACCCCGCCCGGCGTCGGCATGGGGCTGAAGCCCGAGGCCGTGTTCCTCAAGGCGGGCGACGTGATGGAGCTCGGCATCGAGGGTCTCGGCCAGCAGCGCCAGCAATGCGTCGCCTGGACGGCGCGCGGCTGATCGCCTGACAACCTCCCCCTGCCTGAGATAGGCGGCGGGCATTTTACGCCCGCCGTCATCAGCGGCTAGAGTGGCCTTGGGAAACCGGGCCGCAGAAGCCCGGCCTGCCTGGAGGACGGCGAGGGGAGGTGCCGGTGGGGCCGCTCTACCGGATCATCGTGCTGACGACGGTCAGCATCGCGATCGGCGCGCTGGCATCCATCGCCGCCATCGGCTTCGTCGATGCGGTCTCCTGGCTGAACGACCGTCTGCTCGTCGCACCGCGCGCGCGGATCCTCCTGGAGGACCGGCCACTCCTGGTCGCCGCGGCCACCGTTCTGGTGCCGGCGCTGGGCGGGCTTGCCGTCGGCCTTCTTCTCCAGCGCATGTCGGCGGCGAAGAGACCGCTCGGACCGGCCGACGCCATCCTCGCCGTGCAGACCCGCACGGCGCTCCCCTCCCTGCGCGACGGGACGGTCTCCACGCTCGCCGCGGTCCTGTCCCTCGGCTGCGGCGCGTCGGTCGGGCAATACGGCCCGATGGTCTATCTCGGCGCGATCTTCGGCGGGCTCGGCGCTAAGCTGGATCTCAGGATCGGCCATCTGCAGGGGGTCTGCGTCGGCTGCGGGGTGGCGGCGGCCATCGCCACCGCCTTCAACGCGCCCATCGCGGGGCTGGTCTTCGCCCATGAGGTGATCCTGCGCCACTATTCGCTGCGGGCCTTCGCGCCCACGACGGTGGCGGCCGCCGTCGGCTATGTCGTCGCCAATGTCGTCTTCGAGCGCGAGCCGTTGTTCATCGTCTCCTTCGGCGGCGTCGCCCATCCTTATGAGTTCGCGCTCTTCGCGCTCGAAGGGGTGCTGTGCGCCTTCGTGGCGATGGGGTTCATGCATCTCCTGTTCCGGTGCGGCCGGCTCGCCGGGGCGCTCGCCGTGCCCGCGGCTGTCCGGCCGATGATCGCGGGGCTTGCCGTCGGCCTGGTGGCGCTGGAGCTTCCGGAGGTGATGGGCATCGGCGCGGAGGCGCTGCGTTTCGCGACCATCGAGGGGGCCTACGGGCCGGGCGAGCTTGCGCTTCTCGTTGTCGCCAAGATCGCGCTCACCGCCCTGTGCATCGGCTTCGGCTTCTCCGGCGGGGTGTTCAGCCCGGCGCTCCTGATCGGCATCCTGTTCGGCGCCCTGTTCGGCATGGCGGTCGCCGCCGGGCTTCCTCTGGAGACGTCCGGCACGGTCGTCTACGCGATCTGCGGGATGATGGCGCTGACCAGCCCGGTGATCGGCGCGCCGCTGACGACGATTGTCATCGTGTTCGAGCTGACCCACAGCTATCCGCTCACCATTGCGGCGATGGTCGCCGTGGTCTTCGCCAATCTGGTCGCGTTCCGGGCCTTCGGCCGGTCCTTCTTCGACCGGCAGCTTATGGCGCGCGGCTGCGACCTGTCCCTCGGGCGCGATGGCGGCATCCTCTCCCATACCCGGCTGGCGCCTTACATGGTCACGGATTTTCCCTCCTGCGGCGCTGATCTGCCCCTGGGTGCGCTGGCGGATCGCATGGCCGGGGCGGACTGGGGAACCGTCTTCGTGACGGACGGCGACGGGCGCTATGTCGGGACGGTGACGGCACGCGATATCCTTCGCGCCGACCGGTCGGCGCCGGCCGCGTCCGTCGCCGCGAAATGCCCCGTCCTGTTCGACGAGACGACCACCATCCGTTCGGCCATGGACAGCCTGAAGGATTTCGTCGGCGAGGCCGCCCCGGTTGTCTCCTCGGGCGACGGCCGGCTGATCGGCGTGGTGCCGGAAAGCGTCGTGATCGGCGCCTATCTCGATATTTCCAACGAGCTGAGGCGCGAGGAAAATGAGTCGGCTTGAGGGAGCGGTTCTCGCCCTGTGCGTCTTTCTGGCCGACTTCGGTTCTGCGGCGGCGCAGGACGATGTGCTGACGGTCGTCTCCTGGGGCGGGGCCTACGAGGAGAGCCAGCGCATCGCCTATTTCGATCCCTTCACGCGGGCGACGGGGGTGCCGGTCGCGGTTGAGCGCTACAATGGCGGGCTCGGCGGCCTGCGCGCGGAGCTCGCCGATGGCAACACCGGCTGGGACGTGATCGACATGGTCGATGCCGATGCGCGCGCGGCTTGCCGGGAGGGGCTTCTGGCGCCGCTCGATCCCTCGATCTTCGTCGCCGCGCCCGACGGGACGCCGGCGCGCGAGGACTTCATCGACGGCGCGTTCCTGCCCTGTGCGGTGGTGCAGCTCGTCTTCTCCACGGTCATCGCCTATGACGAGCGCGCCTTTCCCGGCGAGAAGCCGGGCACGGTCGCGGATCTCTTCGATCTGGAGCGGTTTCCGGGCAAGCGCGCGCTCCGGAAGGAGCCGGTCGCGCTTCTCGAATGGGCGCTCATGGCCTATGGCGTGCCGCGCGCCCAGATCTACGACCTTCTGAGCACGCGCCGCGGCATGGATCTCGCCTTCCGAAAGCTCGACGAGATCCGCGACCATATCGTCTGGTGGGAGGAGGGCGAAGAGCCCGCGCAGCTCCTGAAGAGCGGCGAGGTCGCGATGGCGAGCGGCTATAATGGCCGGTTCTTCGAGGCACGGGCCGTCGAGGGGGCGCCCGTCTCCATCGTCTGGGACGGCCAGCTTCTCGACTACGATGTCTGGGCGATCCCGCGTGGCGCCGATCAGCCGGACCTGGCGGAGGACTTCATCCGCTTCGCCACACTACCCGACCGCATGGCCGAGCAGGCCCGCCACATCCCCTACGGGCCGGCGCGGCGCTCGGCCATGACGCGCATCGGCCTGCATCCCGTCACCATGGCGCCCATGCGCGAGCAGCTTCCCACCGCCTCGCACCGGCTCGACACCGCGATCTGGCAGGACAGCGAGTGGTATGCGCGCACCGAGGCGCTCCGCCACCGCCTGTTCCGGGAATGGCTCGAGAAGGGGACGGGGGCCGGCGCGGCCGACTGAGCCGGCCCCCGTCCCGGGGCCTCACCCTTTCGGCTGCGTCGCCTGCATGGAGGGGCGTTCGCAGAAGCTGTCGTACCAGGCGGAAACGCGCGGGTGGCCGGAGCGCCAGTCATGGTCGGCGAAGCGCAGTCCCAGATAGCCGATGGCCGACGCCACGGCGATGGTGCCGATATCGAGGCGGGTTTCCAGATGCCCGGCCCATGTCTTCTCCATCTCGTCGAACGCGGAGTCGATCTTGGCCATCTGGCCGTCGACCCAGTCGGACCAGACGAACTCTTTCGGGCGCATCATCGTCTCGTAGCGGACCAGCAGGGCGGCATCGAGCAGGCCGTCGGCCAGCGCCTGCAGTGTCAGCGCCGCCCAGCGCGCCTCTCCCTCGGCGGGAAACATGCGCTGGCCGTCATGCTGGGCGTCGACATATTCCGCGATCACCCGGCTGTCATAGAGCGCGGTCTCGCCGTCCACCAACATGGTCGGCACCTTGCCAAGCGGATTGTGGCGCACGATGGCCGCGTCGCGCTTCACCGGGTTCGCGGCGGCATCGAGGAACTCGATTCGGTCGGCGAGCCCCGTTTCGTGAGCGACGACCAGCACCTTGCGGACATAGGGCGATGCGGCGGAGTAGAAGAGCTTCATGGCGGGGACTTCCTGTTGTCGGATTGGCCGTAAACGAGAATGGCGGGGCCACAGAGTACGGCCCTCGAGCGCGGCGCGCCATGGCCTTCGCCTCCACGGGACGGAAAACACGGGGGGCGGAAACGCCTCCATCCGTGCAGCACCGAACCTGGCGTCGAGACGAAAGGGGCTGGACATCGCGCGGGCGATCCCGGAAGACGGGCGGGACCGGACGGTGAGGCCATGACGGAAACGGGCGAGACAGGGAACCGGCGGGCAGGCGAGGGCTTCGCCCCGCTCGACGCGGTGATCGCGACCAAGCGCGCGGAGAACGACATGCGCGTCTGGTCGCTCGTCGTCACCATATTCGGCGACGCCATCGTGCCGCGCGGCGGCGAGGTCTGGCTCGGCACGCTTCTGGAGCTCGTCGGGCGTCTCGGTGTGGAGGCCAATGCCCTGCGCACCGCCATGTCGCGGCTGACGGCGGAAGGCTGGCTCGCGCGTACGCGCATCGGCCGGAACAGCTATTACCGGCTCGCGCCGGCGGG